>Ga0210044_10000474_pt1 | contig 60973 bp, 65 predicted proteins | sample CryGey13umfilter_2_FD_183959 | JGI IMG/M metagenome (GOLD analysis project Ga0210044, IMG submission 183959) | Groundwater microbial communities from aquifer in Utah, USA - Crystal Geyser 4/9/14 3 um filter (SPAdes) (version 2) | ecosystem: Environmental > Aquatic > Deep subsurface >...
TATTTCGATTGTCTTATTTGTTAATTGATTCAAAAAATAGCGATCATGTGAAACAAGCAGTAAAGACCCGTTATAATTTTTTAGGTAATTTATAAGCCAGTCAAGTGTATCAATATCAAGATGATTGGTTGGTTCATCCATCATAAGTAAATCATGATCAGCCAAAAGAATTTTGCATAATTCAATTCTCATCTGCCAGCCACCGGAGAATTCGTTTACTTTTTTATAAAACTCATTCTCTGAAAAACCCATTCCAAATAAAACTTTTTCAATCTGTGACTCATGAGCGTAGTAATCATAGCTTTCTTTCATTTCATGAATTTTATCAAGTTCGAGCATAGCTTCATGCTCATCAGATTCATTCGGATTGCTGCTTAATATTTTTTGAATCTTTTTTTCTCTTTCCTCAATCATTACAATGTTTTTCATAGAAGATTTTACATCATTAAATACTGAGGAAGAAGTATTGTTAAAAAATTCTTGTGGAAGGAAACCAATTGAATAATTTTTTGGAATTATGACTTTACCTTCGGAGGGAGAATATTTCCCTGCAATAATATTCAATAAAGTAGTTTTGCCGGAACCGTTTGAGCCTACTAAACAAAACCGATCATCTTTGTTAATTCTGAAATTAACATTCTCAAATAAATTCTCACCTGTAAAATGAATGGAGACATTTTTGAAATCAATCATAATCTACTGTCTTAGCACGGCGACTTTTGAGGTCAATACTTTGTTTCCTTCCTCATCATAAGCAATTACAAGATAAATTCCGGAACTGACAAAATCACCAGAAGAATTTTTCCCATTCCAAAATGCTAACCTTCCACCCAATGTTGAAAAATCATCTATTAACTTTCCATCGACAGAAATGATTTTAATATTTGCATTAGAAAAGAGTTTATCTATGGCAAGTGTATTTTGTTTACCATTTTCAATTACAAATGGATTTGGATACAAAAAAAGTTCAGAAGACTTATTGTTTGGTTTTATATATTCAGTAGTCAATGTTGAAAGACCATAATCAGTACCAATATAAACAATTCCGTTCTTATCATCGAATGCAATACTTTTGATATCATCAGCTGGAAGTGGACTGTTTTTGCTATCGAACTGAGCAATTAATTGTGATCCATCTGATGATGTTAGAAACAAACCTTGCTTGGTTCCAACCCATTTATTATTGATTGGATCAATTGCAATGCAGTTAATCGTTTGTTGCCTTAAAGTGAATACTGAAAATATCCGTGATGTTGGTTTTGTAGGATCAGGAATTATATAAACTCCAAGTCCGGTTCCAACCCAAAGTTCTCCATGCAAATCAACTGCTAGTGCCTGAATTGATTGACTTCCGAAATATTCAGCATTTGTTAATCTTCCCCATTTATCATCCTCTGTATTTAATAATGTATTATTATCATTAAAGTAGTAAAGCCCCGGGGTTCCTGAAATTGATACAAACCATTTTGTGTTTTCATTATCAATAACTAATTGATCTTTCAACTCCATAACTTGGGGAGATAGGGGAGAGCCAATTTTAAATTGATGCCAACTACTATCAGGGGTCAAAACACTTAAAACATTTGCATCAGCCGCCCAATGATTTAAAACCCAAAGGTTATCATTCTTATCATAAATTACATCATCAATAACAAGAAAATTATTTGAGTTAGGAATACCAATCAAATCTGTATTATCAATATAAAAATTGGAAAACTTATTGTCTTTCAATCTTACAAAACCTTTGCCCCAGTTAAGAAAATAAATTGTATTATCAGGTGCCGCATAAACATTATGGAAAGAATTTGAAAGCAGCGATGGTAAAGTATTTCTGTTGTAATTCGTCCATTCATTTCCATCAAACCTGAAAAAGCCTACGCCGAAAACATCTTTTCCACTGCCTACCCAAAGATTCCCATCATTATCAATATCCATATTCTGAAAGGAATTTGACAGAGGTCCATTTGGCAGTTTTATTTCTCCGTTAATAATTAATCCATTGTTTGACGAAATAAAATATGAATCACCATCAATTTTAAATTTTGTAAACTTATAATCAGCGTTGGAAAATATTTCAACAACAGAAGGTGAAAGCGAAGGAGAGTATTTCATTAATTTGTTTTTTATCAGGTAATACAAATTATCATTTACAACCTGCACAGAAATAATTGAATCTGATACAGAAAGAAATTTATTCCAAATATTATTATTCAGTTGATAAAATCCTTTATTAGTAGCAATAGTTATCAAATTGTTATAAATGAAAGCACGGTTAATCCTTGATAAATTAACAGTATTTTTGGGATATGTTTCCCATGATTCAGGATTCGAAAGATTTGTAGTCCCCGGTTTTTGAATAGCAATTCCTTCGCTAGTAGATATGATAAAACCTCTGTTATAAAAAATATCATAAACAGGAATTGCAGAAGTAAAACCTCCAAATTTTGTAACTGTTTCAATAAACTGTAAATTTTTTGAATTAACTAATGAAACCCCAAATTCAGCTGCTAGGGCAATTGTGTCTCCCAAAACTTTTAATTGTGTTATTGATTTTTTTGTGAAATTTGATCGGTTTATATCAAAAACTTTATGGACATCCCCTGATGAAATATCATAAATATTTATAAATCCTTCGCTTGTTCCGATCCAAACCTTTTGTTTCAGAGAATCAACAGCGATCGAAGAAACAAACTGACTACTGATATTATCAGTTTTAAATATTGTTTGGAATGAATTGTTACTTTTGTTATATGCAAAAACACCTCCATCAGTTGCGCACCAAATATGACTTCCGGCTACAGACAAATCAGCAACATTTTTCATGGATGAATAGTTTTTCCATGTACCAATGTTTTGAGAGAAAATAGCAGACGATGAGAAAATTAATATTGATAAAAATAGCTTTTTCAAACTTAGATCCTTATTGTTTTATTTAGTTGGAAAATGTTAGCAAAAATTACTTTATTAAAAAAGTGAAAAATTTATCTCTAAAAAAATCACTTGCTGTTTTTTCTTAATCTGTACTTCATAGCCTCAAGAGTTTTTTCGGTAATCGAATATTTTCCAAGATTATCTTCGTCTTTTTTAGTCCCACCATGAAAATCAGACCCGCCTGATTCAAGCAAACAATATTGATTAACAATTCCTCTGTAGAATTTAATTTGATAATCACTGTGTGAAGGATGAATAACTTCAATTCCATCAATGCCGGAATTAATCAATTCGACCAATATTGATTCCTTCAAATGACCGGGATGAGCAATAAATGATAAACCGCCTGCATCAGAAATTAATTTAATCGCACTTTGAACAGATATATGAATCTTCCTTTCATATGCCGGTCCAAAATCCCGCAGATACTTTTGAAAAGCTTCATAATAATCTTTAACAACTTTAGCTTTTATCAATGCGTTTGCAATGTGAGGTCTGCCGATAGAAGAATTTTTTGCTTCACTCATAACATCGTCAATAGAAATTTTTATACCTAGATTGTTTAATTTATTAATCATTCTTTTAGCGCGGAAGAATCTTTCATCGCGGAAAAAACTAAGGTATTTTTTCAACTCTTGGTTTTCGATGTCGATAAAGTAACCCAGCAAGTGTACTTCTTTATCTTCAATATCAGTACTGATTTCAAGTCCAGGAATAACTTCAATGTCTAACTTCTTTGCAAGTCTGATTGCGGACTTAATTCCATTAACATTATCGTGGTCAGTGATACTTATTGAAGATATCTTTCTTTCGTAAACTGTTCTAAGTAAATCCTTTACCGATAAAGCTCCATCAGAATAATTTGTGTGGAGATGAAGGTCAATTTTTTTCATAACAATTAAATATATGAATCGCGAAACTTATCAAAATTAAGTATTTTTAATTTAGCCCCATCCAGTTCGACATAACCCTTTTTCGCAAATGAATGCAAGGTTCTGGAAATTGTTTCACGCGAAGTTCCAGCCATATTTGCTAAATCCTGTTGCAAAGGTAGTTTATCTATTTCAACAACACCATGTTTAATTTTGCCGATTTCTTCAGCAAGCTGCAGCAAAACTGTGGCAACTTTTCCTTCAGCATCTTTGAGCGATAATGATTTTATTTTTAAATCTGCGGCTCTCAGTCTTTGAGTTAATTCCTGCAACAAATTAATTGAGATTTCCGGATGAAGTTTTAAAAGATTCAAGAACTCTTCTCTTTGAATAATGAACAACTCAGATTCTTCAGTAGCGATTACTGATGCAGAGCGAGAAAGACCATCAAGCAAAGCCATTTCACCAAAAAAATCATATTGACTCAAAATCGTCAGTATAACTTCACGTCCATCATTACTGGTTCTGACAACTTTCACTTTGCCAGTTAAAATAACAAACATAGCCGAGCCCGGATCGTCCTCTCTGAAAATTATTTCATCTTTCGAATATTTTTTTGAAAAGCCCACTGAACCAATTTTTTGAATAGTTACATCATCCAAATCAGCAAAAATCGGAACATACATTAGATATTCAGAGTTTGACGGCATTTTTACCTCAATTATTTATGATTACTATCACATAGTTAATGAAAAATGAGTTATTAAGCAATATTAATTTCAAATTGCAATTTGTTGGTTTTTGTTCTTTAAAAAATTTAATTACTGATTATTTTTATTTGAATAATTCTAAATTAAGATTTAATGAAAAAAATAATTATTTTTGAAATAAAAACAGAAGGATAATGTTTAATATTTCTGACAGAAAAAGTGAACATTTAAAAATTTGCATTAATGAAGATGTCAGTTTTAATGAGAAAGCAAACGGTTTTGATAATTATGATTTTCAACATTATGCATCTACCGAAATAGATTTTACAAAAATTGATACTTCATTAATTTTTCTGAATAAAAAAATAAGTTTTCCTTTTTTTATTTCATGTATGACCGGTGGGACTAGAGAGGCTGAAAGAATAAATGAAAAACTTGCTGTTGTTGCAAAAGAATTAAATATTCCGATTGGTGTTGGTTCTCAAAGACAAGTACTGGAGAATTCCGAATTTACAAGCACATATAAAACAATCAGAAAAAATGCGGGAATCGTCCCGGTGCTTGGAAATATTGGTGCATCTCAAATTGTAAAATCAAGAAATGCTGTTGAAGATGTGAAAAAAATGGCTGGAATGATTGAAGCTGATGGAATGGTAATTCATTTGAATCCATTGCAAGAATTAATGCAAAAAGAAGGTGAAACAGATTTTTTGGGTTTGAAAAAGATAATCGGGAAAATATGTAACAAGACTTCAAGCCCAATAATTATAAAAGAAGTTGGTGCCGGTATTTCAAAAAAAGTTGCTAAAGAATTTTTAGAATTAGGAGTCAGCGGAATCGATGTAGCAGGTGCTGGCGGAACTTCCTGGGCAAAAGTTGAAATGAAAAGAAGTGGAAATGAAGATGATTTTTTTGCTGATTGGGGACTTCCAACAAGTTATTGTGTAAAAAAAATAAGAAAGTTAAAAAAGAAATATAATTTTCTTCTTATTGCTTCGGGTGGAATAAATCATTATTCTGAAACTGCAAAATCAATAGTATTAGGTGCTGATATCTCTGCCTCAGCAAGAAATGTTCTGCAGGTTTTAATGAATAATGAAACTGAAGGATTGTTAAACTACTTAAAAGAATGGTTTGAGAATGTCAGGAAAATAATGTTTTTAACAAATAGCAATAATTTGGAAGAATTTCATAATATTCGTTTAATCAAAAAGGAAAAATTATTTTGAAATCAGCAGCAAATATATATGCTCAGGAAAAGTTGAAAATTGAAAAAAAACTTTTCAGATTGCTTGAAGGAAAATTCCCAAATTCACTTTATGAACCTTGCGATTATATATTGAAAAGTTCAGGAAAAAGATTACGTGCAATTTTAGTTTTATTTAGTGCAAAAGCATGTGGGCTAAAATTTATGGATGTTTATAATGCGAGTCTTGCAGTAGAAATATTACATAATTTTACTCTCGTACATGATGATATTATGGATAACGCTGAAAAAAGACGTGGACTCCCTACATTACATATAAAGTATGATTTAAGTACTGCAATTCTTGCAGGAGATAATTTGATTGCAATTGCATATGAAAATTTGTTGAAAGACTGTAACGGAAATTCAAAAAAAGTTTTGCAGACATTCACAAAAGGAATTGTTGAAGTATGTGAAGGACAGAGCCTCGATAAAGAATTTGAAAACAGAAGCGATGTAACATTGAGTGAATATTTGCTGATGATTCAGAAAAAGACAGCAGCACTTGCAGAAATGTGTTGTAAACTTGGTGCTGAAATCAGCAATGCAGGAAAAGATGAGATAAAAAATCTTTCGGCTTACGGAAAAAATTTAGGAATGGCTTTTCAGATTCAGGATGATTTGCTTGATATTATTGCAGATGAAAATGAGCTTGGGAAAAAAATCGGAGGTGATTTGCTTGAAGGCAAAAAGACATTTTTATTTTTAAGTGCGCTTGATTTGGCAAAAGGGAAAGAAAAGCAAAAGTTGTTGAATTTGATAGAGAATAAAGGAGCAAAACCTGACGAGATTGATTATTATAAAAATCTTTATATAAAGTTGGGAGTAACTGAAAAGGCTAAAAAGGAAATTTTGAAATACTCGAATAAAGCTTTGGCTTCTGTAAATAAAATTAAAAATGCTGAGGCAAAATATTTATTTAACTGGCTGATTGAAGCACTAATAGACAGAAAAAAATGATAGAAAAGAAAGTTACAATTGTTAATAAAGCAGGAATTCACGTCCGACCGGCTGCAAGCATAGTAAAACTGGCGGCAAAATATAAATCAGAATTTGTGATTTATAGAGACGGATTGTCCATTAATGGTAAAAGCATTATTGGAGTAATGACATTGACTGCGGCTCAAGGGACAACTTTAAAACTAACTTTTGATGGAACTGATGAGAAGGAAGCTGCTGAAGAAATAACAAATTATTTTGAGCGGGGTTTTGATGAAATATAGTTTTGAAATAACAGATAAAAATATTCTGCATGGAATTGCTGCCGCACCGGGGATAACAATCGCAAAAGCTTTTTTGTATTCTAAGGAAGTTGAATCAGTTGATAAAACGACAATAACCGATGTTGAGGAAGCAAAACACAATTTGACTTTTGCAATTGAAAAATCTAAAAAAGAATTGAACAAAATTTTTAACCTTGCTATTGATAAACTGGGTGAACAACGAGCGGCAATATTTGAAGCACAAATAATGATTCTTGAAGATCCATATCTTTTGGATAAACTTTTTTCTCGAATCGAAGAGGAAAAACTCAACCCTGAATTTATTGTTCATGATGAAATAACCAAATATCAAAACATGTTAAATTCTTCTGCTGAAGATTACTTAAAAGAGAGGGCAAATGATATCGGCGATATAAAAAATCGTTTAATCAAAAATCTCAAAAACAAACAATGGAAATCAAGAATTCAAAATGATGTTATTGTTATTGCTGAATTGATTACACCTGCAGATACAGTTCTTTTCACCCGTGTAAATGTAAAAGGATACATAACCAATTTTGGTGGTTTAACTTCTCATGCTGCAATTTTAGCTCGTTCATTAAATATTCCTGCGGTGCTTGGAGTTCATGATTCTACAGCAAGAATAAAAGATGATGACATAATAATTATCGACGGGTTTCATGGTACAATCATAATTAATCCAACGATTGATCAACTTAATTATTATGGAAATAAAATCAGTAAGTTAACACAACTTGATAATGAATTAATGACATTAAAAAATGAGAAGGCTATTACAAAAGACGGAATCGAAATTATAATTCAGGCAAATCTTGATATTGATGAAGAGCTCGTTTTTGTTGAACAAAAAGGAGCACAGGGAATTGGGCTTCTTCGAACCGAACAATTTTTTAATGTTCTCGATAATATTCCGGATGAAGTTTTTCAATTAGGATTTTATAAAAAAATCTCTGAATCAATTTACCCAAACAAGTTAACAATAAGAGCTTTTGATATTGGAGGCGACAAATTTTTACCTTATGATGTGAAAGAGCCAAATCCGATGTTGGGTTGGCGGGGGATTCGGTTCTTGTTAGATCATCCTCAACTATTTAAGTCTCAATTAAAAGCAATATTAAGAGCAAGTATAAATGGAAACATACAATTCATGATTCCGATGGTTTCATCTCTGGATGAAATCATTGCAACTAAAAATTATTTAGATGAATGTAAAGTTGAGTTGCGTTCCGAAAATATTTCTTTTGATGAGAATATTAAATTTGGTGTAATGATTGAGATTCCTTCAGCAGCATTAATGATAAAAGAGTTCTCAAAATATGTTGATTTTTTTAGTGTTGGCACAAATGATTTAATCCAATATTTATTAGCGTGTGATAGAGGCAATGAAATTGTGAACCAGTTATATCAGGAATTTCATCCTGCTGTTCTTCGTGTTCTTGATTTTATGGTCAGTGAAGCAAAGAAAGTAAATAAGCCAATAAGCATTTGCGGTGAAATGGCTTCTGATAAATTTGCTGTACCATTCTTAGTCGGAATAGGATTTAAATTTTTGAGTATGAATGCCTCTTCAATTCCATTTATTAAAAAAATTGTCCGGAATCTTTCTATCGATTCATGCCAGAAACTTGCAAATGAATGCCTGAATCTTTCAAGTGAAAAGGAAATATTAGATAATATTGAATCTTATTTTAAGAAAAATATTGAACAGGATATCGAGAAAATATTCAGTTGATTTAATGAGCTTCTAACCAGTTATCTCCAATTCCAATTTCAGTAAGAATAGGAACATCAAGAGGAAGTGCATTTTCCATCAATTCTTTTACAAGAATTTTCATTTCGTGAATCTCATTTTTATAAACATCAAATACAAGTTCGTCATGCACCTGTAAAATCATCTTTGATTTGAATTTCATTTCCTTCATTTTCCTATGAATATTTATCATTGCAATCTTTATCATATCCGCAGCTGTCCCTTGAATGGGCATATTAATAGCAACTCTCTCTTCAAATTGTCTGAGTACATTATTCTTGCTGTTAATATTATTCAAGAATCTTTTTCTTCCCCGTAAAGTCTGGGCATAACCATTTTCACGTGCAAATACAATTGAATCATCCATAAACTTTTTTACGTTCTTAAAAGTATTAAAGTATGTCTGTATTATTTCTTTTGCATGACTTTGTGTTATTCCGAGCCTTGTTTTCAAACCAAACGGACCGATTCCATACAATATTCCAAAATTTACTTCCTTTGCTTTGCGGCGCATGTCCTGAGTAACTTCACTTGGTTCAACCTGAAAAACTTTTGCAGCAGTGCTTCGGTGAATATCTTCTCCATTCAAAAAAGCATGAATTAAATTTTCGTCTTTACAAATGCTTGCCATTATTCTTAATTCTATCTGACTATAATCAGCGCTCATAATTACATAATCTGAATTTCTTGGTATGAATGCTTTTCTGATTTCTTTCCCAAGTTCAGTACGGATAGGAATATTCTGAAGATTCGGCTCAATACTTGAAAGTCTTCCGGTTGAAGCGATTGTCTGATTATATGAAGTGTGAATTCGTCCTGTTTTTTGATTTACAAGTTTTGGTAATGCATCCGCGTAAGTTGATTTTAACTTCGCCAATTGCCTGTATTCCAATAATAAATCAATAATTGGGTTTTGACCTTTTAACATTTCTAAACTTTTAGCATTAGTTGAAAAGCCGGTTTTGATAGACTTTGATGGAGTCAGGTTCATCTTTGAAAAAAGGATTTCCTGAAGCTGTTTGGGAGAATTGATATTAAATTCCTCTCCGGCTATTTCAAAAATTTTGATTGTCAGATTTGAAAGCGTGCTTGTCATCTCTTTCGAGAATGCAAGTAAAAAATTTGAATCAATTTTTACTCCGGCGTTTTCCATTGCTTCAAGAACTTCAATAAGTGGAAATTCAATTTCGTATGCCAATTTAACAAGATTTTCATCATTCAATATTTTCTGAAAGATTTTATATAATTTGAATGTCACATCAGCATCTTCACAGGAATAATCTTTTAACTGCTCAAGTTCAACTGTAAAAATTTTTCCCGGAGTTTTTTTTACATTATATAAATCTGAAAGGGGAATCGGTTTATAATTTAAATATTTAAGCGATAAATCATCCATTCCATGTTTCTGATCCGGATCAATTAAATAACTTGCTAACATAGTATCGAAATATAGATTACTAACCTCAACTCCAATCGAATGCATTACCGAGATATCGAATTTTGCATTCTGACAGATTTTTTTTATTGATTTACTTAAAAATATTGGACTGAATATTTCCTTAAATGATTTCAGTGGCAATCTGTCATCGAGAGAGGCCGAAAACAATTCTTCTTTATCGCCAAAAGGATTTACGGCTACAAAATATGCTTCATCTTCGTGAAAACAAAAGGAGACTCCTGCGAGGTTTAAGTAAAATGGATCAAGTGAATCGGTTTCAGTATCAAACACAAATTCATCTTTAGTTTTCAAAATATCAGCTAAAGCAACAGCCGAATGATAATCTTTAACAAGTATATAATTTTTGCTTTGTGTTTTGATATCCTCAAAGCCAATTTGAATTTGCTTTTCTGTCAATGGTTGCACTTCTGGACGTTTTGGCAATATAGCTAAAACTCTCGGAATCAGTGACTTAAAATCCAATTCTTCAAATAGTTTTATTAGTTCATCTCTGTTTGGGTGTGAGAATTTAAGTTTTTCAAAGTCATATTCAATTGGGACATCAAGTTTAATTGTCGCAAGTGTTTTTGACAAAATAGCATTTTCTTTATTTCTCAATAATTTTTGCTTGATGCTATCTTTTTGTATTAATTCGATATTAGTATAAATATTTTCAATAGTTTTAAATTGCTGGATCAGAGGTAAAGCCGTTTTAGGCCCAATTCCCAGAACACCGGGAATATCGTCTGATGAATCTCCAATTAATGCAAGATAATCAATCATTAAAATCGGTTCAAAACCATAATCAGCAATCACTTTTTTCTTATCAAGGATTACTTCATCTTCATTTGATTTGCCTGGTTTTACGATTTTTATATAATCACTAACTAATTGGACATAATCTTTATCCGGTGTTACGGTAAAACAGACCATTTCTTTTTCTTCTGCATGTTTTGCAACTGTGCCAATAATGTCATCAGCCTCAAAACCAGGTTTAATCAGAATCGGAATGTCAAATACTTTAGCAACATCTTTAATCATTTGTAGCTGGGGAATCATATCTTCCGGCATTTGTGCACGACTTGATTTGTATTCCTTGTAGATTTCATGCCTGAATGTTTTTTCTTTTGAGTCGAATACTATTCCGATATAATCCGGAGTTGAGTCTGTTATTATTTTCAACAATTGAGTCACAAATCCAAATACTGCCGAAGTATTTTGTCCTTTGGAATTTTTAAGTGGGTGAGATATAAACGCAAAGTATGAACGGTATGCTAATGCCATCGCATCAACAAGGACTATTTTTTTTCCCTTCATTAAATCCTCTAAATTTCATCTATTAAATTTTTATTTTTAATTTTAATATACAAAAATCATTTTATAGGCAATTACAATTATGAAAACTTTATTAATAACAGTCAGCTTGGCATTTATATTTTTCATTTCAATCAATGGACAGAGTAAGAACAATTATTTTATTGCTTCGTGGAATGTTGAAAATCTTTTTGATACCATTGATGACGAAGGAAAAAATGATGGGGAATTCACTCCTGATTCTGGAAAAAAATGGACTAATGAAAGATTAAAAGTGAAGCTAGATAACCTGGCAAAAGTTATTAATTATATGAATAATGGAATCGCTCCAGATATTATGGCTTTTCAAGAAGTAGAACACGAAGCATTAGTTGATTCAATTGTAAAAAGAGTTGTAAAAAGAAAATATCAAATCGTATATGCAGAATCTCAGGATACTCGCGGTATCGATAACGGATTAATATTTGACTCAGATAAATTTTCTCTTGCTTCTTATAAATTGATTAGAATAAATTTGGTTGGAAATCATATAACGAGGTATATTTTAAAAGTACATTTGATCGATAAACTGAATAACGAATTTTATGTTTATGTAAATCACTGGCCTTCGCGTTTAGGAGGACTTGAAAAATCAGAACCGCTAAGAATAAAAGCTGCCGAAACTCTTCTTAATGATATTAACGAAATTTATTGTTACAACAAAAGTCCAAATATTATTTGTCTTGGCGATTTTAATGACGAACCTAATAATATTTCAATTGCAGAAACTCTAAAAGCATTTCCGTACGAATACGGAACAGATAAAATTAAAAATCATCAATTGATAAATCTTTCATACAAAAAGTTTAAAGATGAAGAAGGCACCATTAAATACCGTGGTGATTTTAATTTGATTGATCAATTGATTATTTCAAACTCTTTATTTAGTAAAATTGTGAATACTGATAAATGTTCACTTTATAACATAATCAAGCCTGAATGGTTACTTCAAAAAAAGGGTTCGTACAAAGATGCCGCGATTCCCACTTACGGCGGGAAAAGATATTTCGGTGGTTACAGCGATCATTTACCGATTAGTTTTGAATTCGAATTAAAATAAATCTTCAATAATTTTACTTAAAACATTATTGACTTTTGTAACTTAATTCCATAGAATTGACCAATTAATTTTAGAATAATTAATTAATAATAAAAAAATAACCATCGGAGGTTAAATTTTATGCAAATTACAGATAGTTTAGGATTCATTTCCTTTGTTTTAGCACAAGTTCAAGATCAAGGTGCTCTTTCATATTTACAGACAAAATTTGTTGAGGGTGGGGCATTCATGTGGCCTATTCTTGTTTCTTTAGTTATTGGATTAGGATTTGCTTTTGAAAGACTATGGACGCTTACACGTGCAAGCATGAATACTAGAAAATTTATTGTGAATGTAAAAGATGCTTTGAATAAAGGTGGTGTAGACGAAGCTATTAAATTATGCCAAAATACAAGAGGTTCAATTGCTTCTGTTTTTCATGCTGGTTTATTAAGAGCTAATGAAGGTGTTGAAGCTGCTGAAAAAGCTATTATGGCTTATGGCGCAATAGAAATGGGTTTCCTTGAAAGAGGATTAATTTGGATTTCAACATTCATTACTATTGCCCCAATGCTTGGATTTACCGGAACAGTTCAGGGTATGATTGAAGCTTTCGATGCTATTAAAGAAGCTGCCCAAATTTCACCTGCTGTTGTTGCCGGAGGTATTTCTGTTGCACTTTTAACTACATTATTTGGTCTTATCGTTGCAATGATTCTTCAGGTTTTCTATAATTATTTCATTTCAAGAATTGATAGATTAGTTGCTGATATGGAAGAAAGCTCAATCGAATTGATTGATGCTCTTTATGATATGAAAAAATAATTATTGATAACTAATTTAAGAAGAATAAAATGGTACAGATTAAAAAAAGAAAATTAAAAGAAGCTGAAATTCCTACTTCTTCAATGGCTGACATAGCATTTCTTATGCTGCTTTTCTTTTTGGTTGCTACTGTTATTGATGTTGATACAGGTATTGGTTTAGTTCTTCCTGAATATACTGAACAGACAGAATTCGTTCCTTTGTCAAAAGATCGTTTGTCGTCATTATTGATTAATGAAAATGGTGATGTTTTACTTGATAAAGAATTAATTGCTATTCCACAAATCAGTAAAACTTTGACTAAACGAATTGAGCAAAAGATACTTGAGCCCAAAAATAAAAAATTGGTTGTTTCTGTTAAGGTAGACAGAAAAACAAATTACAATTTATATATACAGGCACTTGATCAAGTAAAAGAAGCTTATGCAATAGTTCGTGAAACTTATGCTCAGCAGACATACAGTAAAAAGATGGTAGATTTGAATAAAGAAGAAGAAAATGATTTAAAGGAAAAAATACCCGTAATCATTTCTCTTGCTGAACCTGAAAAAGTAAAATAATTAGCAGGAATTAAAATGAAATTTGAAAAAAAGAGAGCATCAACCAAACAGGAAATTCCAACCGCTTCTATGCCGGACATTGTTTTCATGTTGCTTTTGTTTTTTATGGTTGCAACCACTTTGCGTGAGGTTGATGTATTAGTTCAGTTTAGATTGCCTGAAGCTAAAGCAATTGAAAAAATTGAAAATAAACGTTTGATTTCTTATATCTGGATTGGAAAAGACGGTAAAATTCAATTGAATGACAATATTGTTGTTTTAGAGCAGATTCAAGATTTGATGTATAAAAAGCGTGTTGAACTTCCAAACGTTATTGTTTCTTTGAGAATTGATAAAAGTTCTGATATGGGAATTGTAACAGATATTCAACAATCATTGAGAAAAGCAGACGCAAGAAGAATTAATTATTCTGCGATGTTAAAACATTAGTCGTTTTTTTGATTTATAATAGGCAGGTAATTTTAGCCTGCCTTTTTTTTTGAGGTGAATATGAGTTTAAAAGAAAGAATTAATGAAGACTTAAAATTGGCAATGAAATCGGGTGATAAATTAAGGCTTGAAACTATTCGTTCGATACGTGCACTGATTTTGGAATATGATAAGAGTGGCGCAACAACAGAAATGACGCTGGATATGGAAATATCGCTTGTAAATTCAGCAGCAAAAAAAAGAAAAGATTCGATTGAACAATACACTAAAGCGGGAAGACTTGATTTGGCTGCGAAGGAAGAATCTGAATTAAAAATATTGAATGAATATTTACCAAAGCCGTTATCTCTCGAAGAACTTAAACTCGCTATTAAAAATCTTGCAATAGAAATAGGTGCAAACGGCAAGCAAGATTTTTCAAAATTAATGCCCTTAGCAGCAAAAACGTTTAAGGGAAAAGCTGATGGGAAGATAATTAAAGAGGTTGTTGAGATTATTCTGAGTTAATAATGAATTATATAGATTATATTATTCTTGGATTGATTCTTCTCGGTTTCTTTCTCGGTTTTAAGGATGGTTTGATTCGTAAATTGATTGGGCTTGTAGGACTGGTTTTAGGACTTTTTATTTCGTATAAATATAATATTTTACTCGGGAATGTAATAGCTCCGATTTTTAATAACGAGCAATATCTTGCAGAAATCATTGCTGCATTTCTAATTTTCTTTGCAATTGTCGTTGTAGCGTCAATATTAAAAAGAATCGTTCATCCACATGATAAAGTAAATAATTTCATCAATCAATCTCTTGGTGGAATTATTGGTATAGTCCAAATTTATTTCTTCACTAGTATACTTTTACTCCTGTTAAATGTGTTTAGCTTTCCCAAAAAGGATATAAAACAGAAATCGTTATTATACAATTACACATATAATTTTGTACCGCAATCACTTAGAATTATTTTAGGCAGCGAATTTAAAACAAATAATATGATTCGTGATTTTGTTGAAAGCAAAGAAGATACATTAACAACCGGAAGTAATTAATTTGTCTGTAAGTAATAAAACAATTGACAAGTTAGAATTCTCCAAAATCCTTGAGTTTATTGCTGTTTATGCTCATACTGAATTAGGAAAGTCTGAAATCCTCGCAACTAAACCATTTGATAAAATTGAAGAAGCAGTTAAATCTGGTAACTTAATTACAGAAGCAAAAAATTTAGTTATCGACAATTATTTCCCTCCATTAGTTTATTTGCCTGATCTGCATTTGGATATCTCGAAAACCGGAATTGAGGGAATACTGATCCCAACAAAAAGCATTCTTGGAATATTAACTCTTTCTGAAGTATCAAGAAATCTTTACCAATATTTAAAGAATAACGCAGAGAATTCACAACTGTTCAATGTTTTTGCCCATGGATTATTTGTCGATAAAAATTTTGAAGTAAATATTAAAAATATATTAACTGAGGATGGTGAAGTTCGGGATTCTGCCAGCAAAGAACTTCGGGTGATTAGAGAGTCAATCATTGAAAAACAAGAAAATTTAAGAAAACTTGTAGGTAAAATCTTAAAGAAATTAAGTGACTCTTCATTAGTTCAAGAGGAATATACAACACAGCGCGAGGGAAGAGTTGTAATACCAATCAAAGCCGAGCATAAAAGACACGTGAGAGGATTTATTCACTCAGAATCTTCAACCGGGCAAACAGTTTACATTGAACCGGAAGAAACTCTTGAATTGAACAATGAGATTATGTCTTTGGTTTTTGCTGAGAAAAGGGAAATTGAAAGAATACTGAAGCAGCTTTGTGATTATATTGGTAATCATAGAGAAAGTTTGCAAAAATCGCTTACTATAATTTCCAATCTGGATGCAGTTTTTGCAAAAGCGCAATATTCAATAGAAATACTTGGATGTTTTCCCGATTTTAAGGCACACAAAGGATTTCAAATAATTAACGGTAAACATCCATTTTTATTGAAGAAATTGGGAATGAATAAAACTATTCCTATGAACCTGAATATAAAAAATGATAAAATTATTGTTATTACCGGACCAAATGCCGGCGGTAAAACTGTAGTATTAAAAACAATTGGATTGCTTACTTTGATGTTCAAATCAGGATTGCATATTCCGGTGGATGCCGATTCTAATTTCCTTTGGTTTGAAAATATTTTAATTGATATTGGTGACCAACAATCACTTGAAGATGATTTAAGTACATTCAGTTCTCATTTGTTTAATCTAAAAAATATTCTTGATGTTGCTGATTCGTCTTCCTTAGTTTTATTGGATGAACTCGGAACGGGCACTGACCCAATCGAAGGAAGTGCTATTTCAACCGGAGTATTGTTTGAATTAAAAAAAAGGAACTGCACTGTTCTTTCCACTACTCATCATAGCAACCTGAAAATATTAGCGGGTACAACATCCGGTTTCCAAAATTCCTCCATGCTCTTTGATACAGAAATATTTATGCCTACTTATATTTTCACTCAAGGTTTGCCTGGTGCAAGTTATGCTTTCGAAATTGCTAAACGGATTGGATTAAACGGTGAATTATTAGAAGCATCGAAAGATTATCTGGAGACAGGGAAGACAAAACTTGAGGAAATTCTTTTTTCATTAGAAGAAAAATCAAACGACTTAAAGGAAAAATTAAATAAGTACGAAATTGAAAATTCAAGACTTTCAGGATTAACAACTTTATATTCAAAGAAAATATCCTCTCTCGAAAAAGATAAGAAAGAAATTATAAAACATGCAAAAGATGAGGCGTCTTTATTATTAAAAGAGGTTAATAAAAAGATTGAAAATGCTGTAAAAAATATTCGCGAAGCAAATGCTGACAGAATAGTCGTAAAATCAGAACGTGAGCAACTGGAAAAATTAAAACAAAACATATTCAATAAAATTGGGAATGCCGATAATTCGGAAGAAAAAACTCGGGAATTTAATATCGGCGATTTTGTGTCAATTATTGATACAAAAACTATGGGCGAAATTTTTTCGATTTATCAGGACAGAGCTATTATTGCTTCTGGAAACATAAAAATTCAGGCTAAACTTGATTCGTTAATACCTGCAAAGAGAAATAATAAATCTGAAGATACAAGTGTTTACAATTTTAACTCACAGAGTATGATTGGGCTTCGTCTCGATATTCGGGGAGAGAAACCTGAAGAGGCTGAATTTGAAGTAATAAAATACTTGGATGATGCTTACTCTCAGAATTTAAACGTAGTTGAAATCCTTCACGGAAAGGGCAACGGAGTTCTTAAAAAAATGGTGTATGAGGTTCTAAAAAAACATGATTTTGTTAGTAATTATTATTTTGCAAAAGTTGAATATGGCGGAGAAGGAATTACTATTGTGGAATTCAGGCAGGAATAAAATTAAAAAATGAATTATTTTGTTTTTTATTCATTTTAATTATATTAACTCAGTCATTTCAATCAAATAAGGAGGTACTCCATTGAAAAAAGCTACAAAACTTATTATTCTTTTTCTATTTGCTGGGAAGCTTATTGCTGGTGGTTTTCAGATAAATGAGCATGGTGCTCGCGCTATGGGAATGGCAGGGGCATTCACAGCAATAGCAAATGATCCAACAGCTTTATTCTATAATCCTGCTGGATTGGCATACGTAAGCGGCACACGGTTTTATGGCGGTGCTACTTTAATAAAACCAATTTCATCATTTAGAGGTCCTTCACCTTCCGTTGACGAATGGAAAATGAAAGATCTGCTTTTTAATCCTATCAATATTTATGTCACACACCAACTTATGGATAATCTTACACTTGGAATCGGATTAAACAATCCTTATGGATTAGGCACTGAGTGGGATGAAAACTGGGTGGGAAAATATATGGCGATCAAAACTGAAATCAGATCATTTTTCTTTTATGCTTCAGTTGGTTATAAAATCAGCGATGAATTATCAATAGGTGCTGGACCTGTTTATGCAATAGGTGATGTAACAATTAACAGAAAAAATTCTCTTTCTCCGTTTGATGCCGATGCTCGAATCAATCTTGCTGGTGATGCTAATGCAGTTGGATTTACTGCAGGATTATTATTTAAACCAGTGGAGGAATTTTCTGTTGGTTTAGGTTACAGAAGTGAAGTAAATTTCGACTTTTCTGGCAAAGCTGATGTTACCGCACCTTCACAGTTGTTGCCTTTGCTACCGCAGGGAAATATTAAAGCACCGTTAACTACTCCGCAAAATATTACTTTGGGTTTAGCTTATATGCCAAGTAAAGAATTAACGCTTTCTTCTGATTTTCAATACATTGGCTGGAGCAGTTATGATAAATTAGAAGTTACTTTCTCCGATGTTAAAGATGCAAATGGTGATCCTTATGTTTCCACTTCTATCAGAGATTATAAAAACGCATTGATCGCCAGAGTTGGATTTGAATACAAATTATCCGATCCATTTACTTTACGCGGAGGATTATTATATGATGTTAATCCGGTAAAAGATGAAAGACTTGATCCAACGTTACCTGATGCAAACCGATTGGGATTGAATATTGGTTTTGGATATCAGATAACAGAAAATATTGGAGTTGATGTTGCTTATTTATTCCTCAGATTCAATGAAAGAAAAATCGATAATTCAATGGTAAGTTACAGCTCCGGTTCAGCCTATTTTAATGGAGTTTATAATTCAACAGCACATTTGCTAGGTATTGATTTATCTTATAATTTTTAATTGAAAGGAGAGAATAATTATGAAAACATTAAATAAAATTTTAGCTTCATTTTTATTGTGCGGTGTATTGATTTTTACTGCATGTGAAGACAGAAGTGATTTAACTGCTCCAGGAAAACCAAATTCCGGAAGTGCAGATTTTACAACAATGGTATCAATAGGAAATAGTCTTACTGCAGCTTTCGCAAACAATGCACTTTATGAAAGCAGTCAGGAATATGGATATACAAATTTAATAGCCAAACAAGTTGGGGCTAATTTTGTTCAGCCTTTGATTACAGATCCGGGTATTGCAGGCAGACTTGAGATTTCTCAGGTAATTCTCGGAAGCAGCGGAATTGAAAATGTTGTGATTGCTCCAAATGCAAATATAGGTTCTCCGATAAATTCAACATATGCAGCTCCATACAACAATCTTGGTATTCCCGGTGCTATTTTATATGATTTGGTTGATGAAACAGATTTTGCCGCTAAAAGTTTAGCGAGAAAAAATCCATTTTTCCAGGTTGTATTACGTGATACGGTTTTTGGTAAAAGCGTTGTAAAACAGGCATTAAAATTAAATCCTACTTTTGTCACATTATGGATTGGCAATAATGATGTTCTTGGATATGCTACTTCAGGTGGAACAAGAGGTACAGATTTAACCGGAACAAAGCCAACTGATGGAGCTACTTTTGCATTTTTGTATAATCAGGTAGCAACAGCATTAAATGATCCGACAGGAAAAAGAAAAGTTGTAACTGCTACAATTCCAAATGTTACAGCAATACCCTTTTTTACTACTGTAGGTCCTAAAGTAGGTTATGCTATTTCACAGGCTCAGGCAGCAAACCCGGCAATACTTGGATTATTTTATCAAAAAACTGGTGAAACAATTGCATCTGGTTTAGCAACAACATCAGATTTACTTACAAACAAAGTATTGCTGACTTTAACAGGCAGCAGTTATGCATCGTTGATTGGACAGGCTACTGATAAATTTTATACAGATAACGGTATTCCTATTCCGGCTGGAATCGATGTTACAAAACCATTTGGTTTACATCCGCAGAATCCTTGGCCAAATGCTTTCATTCTTGATTTGGATGAGCAGGCAAATGTTTCTGCTGCTGTTTCTTCTTTTAATTCGACAATTCAATCAGTGGCAACTGCTAATGGTTGGGGAGTAGTTGATATTAACAAAATATTTCAGGCAATTAAGGATAAAGAAGCTACTACGGGACCGACTTATTATGATGGTGTTCCTTTCTCAACAACATTTTTATCTGGAAACTTATTCAGTTTAGATGGTGTACATCCTACAAGCCAGGGTTATGCTGTTGTTGCAAATGAATTTATCAAAGTAATCAATACCAAATTTGGCGGTAAATTACCATTGATAAATGTTTCAACAATTCCAGGAAGTATAAAATTGTCTAAGGAAAAATTTAATAAAAAGTATAACATTAAAATTTCACCAAACGCTTTAAGTACAGTATCATATTTTTAATTAGTTTTGTGGTGTCTCAAAAGATAATTTTTGAGACACCATTTTTTACAATTACTCAGAGATTCATATGAAAAAGTATTACTTATTGATTTTATTGATTTCTTTATTAAGCGCTTGTTCCTCAACCGAACAAACAACAAACAGTTCTGCTGTGAAAGAATCATATGTTTTTGATGATACAGCAAGTGAGATTAAAGAGAGTCCTCTGGAAAACAAATCAGAAAACGTTATAGAAACCCCCAAAACAGTTACTTCAAAATTCATTGTTCAAATTGCGGCGTTTTCTACTGAAGAACGTGCGGATCAGTTTATATTTGAAAACAAAAGCAAACTCAACATGAATCTTATCAAAAAGTATAGTGAGAAAGTGAAATTATTTGTCGTACAATTACATCCTTTTTCCACACGGGAAGAAGCAGAAAATGTCAGAAATTCACTTTGGGAAATTGAATCCTTTAAAGATGCTTTTATAACTCAATAATTCTTCTTACTCGTCCAATCTAAAATTATGTGATTTTATTTTAGAATTACTATATTCGATTATCAATTAATAAAAATTTGTGAGGGTCAAATGGCTTTTTCATTAAACAAAGTTATGCTTATTGGTAATCTTGGGCAGGATGCAGAGACAAGATTTACCGCAAGTAACTTATCAGTCACTTCATTTTCTGTTGCTACTACTTATGGTTATAAAGGTAAAGATGGAAATTATGTCAATGAAACAACTTGGCATAATGTTGTTGCCTTTGGATTATCCGATTATTATAAGGACGTATTAAAAAAAGGCAAAAAGGTTTATGTTGAAGGAAGATTATCAAAACGCGATTATACTGATAAAGAGGGTGTTAAAAAGTATGTAACAGAAGTCGTGGCTGATAAATTCAGTGGAATTATCCCGTTAGATTCAAAGGGAGAAGGGAATTCCATCAACGAAACAGAATCTTCGAATATATCTGATTCGGATGTTTCGGGAGACACAAAAAGTGATGATCTCCCATTTTAATTTTTGAACAAACTCAGGTGATATATTTTGGAAATTGAATGGCTTCACTCTTTTTTGATTCTTTTTTTATGCTTGTTATTATCAGGATTGTTTTCCGGCTCTGAAGTTGCCCTTTTTTCTTTAGATAAAAAAAAGCTCATCAGTTCAAATAAGAATAAAAGTTTATTGATAGACTATATTCTTCAACTAATGGAAACTCCCAAAAGATTACTGGTGACTATTTTAATAGGCAATACAATTGTGAATGTCGCCGCAGCAATTATCTCGGTCAATATTGCATTACAATTAGCCCCTATTATTGGTATTTCAAAAAGCACGGCTATTCTTATCCAAATACTAATTACAACAATCCTGATTTTAATATTCAGCGAAGTGACACCAAAAATAATTGCTTCAAAGAACCCAATTGATTTTGCAAAATACACAGTTATTCCAATCTATTGGATCAGTGTTATAATTTATCCCGTTTCAAAAATTATAACCGACTTATTGAAATTGTTTTCTTCGAAAATTAATTTTTCAAAATCTAAGTCGGCAATAATGTACAATGAATTATCCAACCTTGCAGAAATTGGAGCTGAAAAAGGAACGCTGGAAGAGGGCGAGCATGAAATCATTAATGGCTTAGTAAATTTCAGGACTGTTTTAGCCCGTGAATCAATGACACCAAGAGTTGATATTGTTGCTATACCGTCTGATGCAGATTACTCGCAAGTTTTGAAAATTATAACTGAAGCTGGTTATAGTCGATATCCTTTATTCCAAGAAAATCTTGATGATATAATTGGAATAATTTATGCAAAAGATCTGCTTCCTTTCCTTTCTGATGATAATCTTCAAAAAACTTTATCGTTAAAAAATCTGGCAAGGAAAGCTTTGTTTATTCCGGAAACTAAAAAGATTAATGAACTTTTGCATTTATTTCAAGAATCAAAACTTCATATTGGAATTGTTGTTGATGAATATGGCGGTACTTCAGGATTAATCTCACTTGAAGATGTACTTGAAGAGATTGTCGGCGAAATCAGAGATGAATATGATCAGGAAGAGAATGAATTAATAAAAATCGATGATCACAAATATGTGGTACTCGGGAAAATGAAGATTGATGAACTGAACGAATTATTCGAAGCAGACTTTTCATCTGAAAATGATGAGTACGATACAGTAGGCGGATTTATTTTTTCTCACAGTGGAAATATTCCAAAAGATGGTTATTCATTTGTCAAAAATGGGTGTAAGTTTATCGTAAAAGATGTAATCAACAAAAGAATTAATAAAGTTTTAGTGGAAAAATTAGAAAATGATAGTGCTGAAGAATCTGGGAAAAAACAATGAAAGATCGGCGAAAGACAAATATTAAAGTTGGATTTACATTCCTTCTTTCTATCGTAATATTGATTTGGATAATCAGTTGGGCAAAAAATTTTTCGCTTACTGATAACGACCAATTAGTGGTAGTAAGTTTTAATTCTGTTTCGGGACTCAGTACTAACGACATTGTTACAGTTAATGGTGTAAAAAAAGGGTATGTTGAAAATATTTCTCTTAATGCTAATATCTCTTATGTCAAAATCAAATTAGAAAACGATGTTCTATTAACTAAAGGGACAAAGTATTATATAATGATGCTTGATTTGATGGGCGGGAAAAAAATTGAGATTATTCCCGGTAGTTCAAATATTCCGATTGATGTGAAGGAAGTACAAGTCGGTGAATTTTCAGGCGACGTTGCCACCGCTATGGCATTTGTCGGGAATTTGCAGCAGACAGTTAATATGCTTCTGGAAAAATTAAATCTAACTCTTGATAATTTGAATAACTCAGTATTGAACAAACACTTCACTGACAGAGCTGATAATCTTTTGTCAGATGCAAATTCGCTTATCCGAAATCTGAATGTTGTTTTGAAAGAAAATGAAAAGAGCATTAAAGAATTAATTTCGGTTACTAATTCCACAATGAATACTACTAATCATATTTTGAGTGACAATAAAAGTAATATTGATTCACTTTTGACCAATATTAATGTCACTGTAAAAAAATCAAACAGTTTAATTTCGAATTTGGACTCGCTTGCTGAAGAAACAATCCAGGGAAAGAATAATGCTGGTAAATTACTTTATGATGAAAACTTATTGAATGATTTAAAGGAGACAATTAAATCAGTGAAGGAGCTTACAAATATTCTAGTTGAACAAATGAAAAAGAAAGGGATTAAAGTTGATGCGTATATTTTTTAAGCTGTTTTTCTTTTTATCAGTTTTAGTTTCTGTTTCATTTTCTGCCTCAAAAGATCCGGTCCGAGCAAAAAATGGAATGGTTGTTTCGGCTGATAAATATGCTTCAGAAGTCGGAGTTCAAATATTAAAACAGGGTGGAAATGCGATTGACGCTGCGGTAGCAGTTGGGTTTGCATTGGCGGTTACATTCCCCGGTGCAGGAAATATTGGCGGCGGCGGTTTCATGGTAATACATAATAGTGACGGGACAAATACTACGATTGATTATAGAGAAAAAGCTCCTTCAAAAGCATATAGAAATATGTTTCTTGATCAGAATGGAAATTTTGATATTAATCTAAGCACTGAAGGTTGGACTTCAAGCGGAGTGCCGGGTAGTGTCGCCGGGTTGATTTACGCACTGGAAAAGTACGGTACGATGCCGATTGAGAAAGTAATTCAGCCAGCAATTGATCTTGCTGAAAAAGGATTTCCAATTGAATATCATTTCGCATCAACATTGAATTATTTTCATGATGAATTTTCAAAAATACCATCAACGAAAAAGATATTCACAAAAGAAAATGGAGAGTATCAAGAATGTGAAATCTTCACTCAAAAAGATTTAGCTGAAACGCTAAAACTTATTCGCAACAATGGAAAAGATGGATTCTACAAAGGCAAAATTGCAAAATTAATTTCTCAGCAATCATTAAATTCAGGTGGATTGATTTCAGAAGCGGATTTGGAAAATTATCAGCCAAAGGAAAGAAAACCTGTTAATGGAACTTACAAAGGTTATGATGTTATTTCAATGGGACCTTCTTCTTCCGGCGGTGTGGTGTTGATTGAAGCATTAAATATTTTGGAAAATTTTGATTTTAAGAAAAACGAGTGGGGAAGTAGTAAATATATTCATACTGTTTCTGAAGCCTTAAAATATGTGTATGCAGATCGTGCTGAATTTTTAGGAGATGAAGATTTTTATTCTGTTCCAAAGAAATGGTTGACTTCAAAGGATTATGCAAAAGAAATATTCGGAAAAATTTCTGATATTTCCATACCATCTTCGGAAATAAAACATGGAATCAATATCAAGGAATCAGACCAGACGACACATTACTCAATTGTTGATAAATATGGAAACGCCGTAAGTACAACTACAACAATTAATTCATGGTTTGGGAATAAAATTGTTGTTGATGGAGCAGGTTTTTTTATGAATAATGAAATGGATGATTTTTCTTCAAAACCCGGTTCGCCGAATCAATTCGGATTGCTTGGCGGAGAAGCGAATTCAATTCAGCCAAATAAACGAATGCTCAGCGCAATGACTCCGACTATTTTGTTAAAAGACGGAAAACCTTTTCTTGTTATTGGTTCACCGGGAGGTTCAACAATTATAACAACTGTTCTTCAGATTATTTTGAATGTAGTTGATTTTAATATGGATATTCAACAGGCTATTGATTCACCACGTTTTCATCATCAATGGTTTCCTGACCAAATCGATTATGAAAAATTTGGTTTTTCTGCTGATGTAATAGAAAATCTTAAAACAAGAAAACAAAACATCGGAAATGTGAGATCACTTGGCAGAGCCGAAGGAATTATTGTTGATCAGACAAAGAATTTAATATTTGGTGCCACAGATTCACGAGCAAACGGAATGGCATTGGGATATTAATATGGTTCTTGGAATTGGTATTGATATAATTGAAATTTCCAGAATTAAAAGCAGCATTGAAAAATTCGGTGATGCGTTTCTGAATAAAGTTTTTACTGATACTGAAATTAAATATTGTAAAGATAAACCGAATCAGTATCAGCATTATGCAGCAAGGTTTGCAGGGAAAGAAGCAATTGCAAAAGCTCTTTCATCAATTGCACCCAATGGGTTTAATTGGAAAGATATTGAAATATATAATAAAACAAACGGGCAGCCGGAAGTGAAACTTTTTGGTGAACTTTCTAAGTTTTTAATTGAGGATAAAGTTTTGAAACTTACAATGAGTCATTCAGACAATTATGTTTCATGCTTTGCAATTATTTATAGAAAATTTGAAGAAAGGTAATTTTGAAGGATAGAGTTATTGTTGCAATGTCGGGAGGAGTTGATTCTTCGGTTGCTGCAGCATTATTAGTTGATCAAGGATTTGATGTAATTGGCATCACAATGAAAACATGGGGCTTTATGGAAGTCGGCGGTGCTCCGAAACACGAATCAGGGTGCTGCTCACTTGATGCAATATTTGATGCAAAAAGTGTGGCGTACAAATTAGGTATTCCTCATTACACTGTCGATTTTACAAAAGCATTTGAAAATTCTGTAATTGAAAATTTTGTGGATGAATACTTAAATGGAAGAACTCCAAATCCTTGTGTCGTTTGCAATCGGAAAATTAAGTGGGAAGAATTAATAAGTAAGGCTGACTCGCTTGATGCAAAATATATTGCCACAGGTCATTATGCAAAAATTGAATATAATTCAAGTACGAATCGATATTGCTTAAAAAATTCTGCCGATGCATTAAAAGATCAAACTTATGCGCTTTGGGGAGTAAGACAAGAACATCTTTCAAGAACATTACTCCCACTTGGCAATTTCACAAAAGTAGAAATCAGGCAATTAGCTGAAAAATACGAACTGCGGACTGCAAAAAAGCCTGATTCGCAGGAAATTTGTTTTGTTGCTGATGATAATTACGAAAGATTTTTAAGAGAGCGGATTCCCGAGACAATTAATTCAGTGAAAAAAGGGAAATTTATTTTTAACAATAAAGAAGTAGGTGAACATAAAGGAATTCCTTTTTATACTATTGGACAAAGGCGAGGTTTAGGTATTTCATTTGGTAAACCTTTGTATGTAAAAAAAATCAATAAAGATAATAACACTATCATTCTTGATGAGAAGGAGAACATTTTAGAAAATAAAGTCTCAGCCAAAGATATTAACTTTGTAAGTTTGCATGAATTGAAAGTTGGGCAGGCAGTATTCGCAAAAATCAGATATTCTGATAAAGCTACGTTAGCACACGTTTTGAAGTCGGATAAACATTCTTTCGAAATTGAATTTACCGAACCGAAGAACGCTGTTACTCCCGGACAATCAGTTGTTTTATACGATGAAATGGGCTATGTTTTAGCCGGTGGTATTATTGAGTAGCAGCATCTCTGCTTTTGTTCATTTCTGATTATTTCAGTAATATTGCGGTAATTAATTTAAGCGGGTGAAGTTTTCGAAAAAATTAAAAATACAAATGGTTTCATTAATGCAAAAGTACTGCTCTTAAACAAGAGCTACGAACCAATATCTATTTGTACAATTAAAAAGGCAATTACACTCACATTTCTAAACAAGGCGGAAATTGTTTCTGTAAACAATAATAAATATATTCATTCGTCCAGATTATCAATGCCGCTTCCATCAGTTATCAAATTAAATCATTATGTGAAACGTCCTTATCGAGAGGTTATGTTGGCTCGAAAAAATATTTTGCGGAGAGATAAACATATCTGTGCATATTGCGGAAGAGGCGATTTGCCACTTACAATTGATCATATTATGCCAAAATCACAGGGCGGCGAAGATACCTGGGAAAATTTGATAACCGCATGTCTTCCGTGCAACAATAAAAAAGGCAATCAAACTCCTGCACAAGCTGATATGAAACTTCGATTTAAACCATTCAAACCAAGTTATGTTATTTTTCTTGTAAATACATTGAATAGAATCGATGAAAATTGGAAAACATTTCTGTTTCAAAGTTGATTTCTAAATAAACAAACCTATATTTTCATTATCTTTACAATCATTTTTTAACAAATTTTGATGGTGATGAAAAAACGAATTTTAAGCGGTATGAGACCTACCGGAAAACTTCACATAGGTCATTATGTTGGTGCTTTAGAAAATTGGGTGAAATTACAAGAAGAATATGAAAGTTATCATTTAATTGCTGATTATCATGTTTTAACCACCAATTTATCGACTGATGAAATTTACAATAATTCAATTGAAATGGTTATCGATTGGCTGGCTTCCGGACTTGATCATCTAAAAAGCCCAATATTCAGACAATCGCAGATAAAAGAACATGCAGAATTATTTTTGATTTATTCAATGTTAATTACAACTGCCAGACTCGAGAGAAATCCGACTGTAAAAGAACAAGTTCGGGATTTAAATATAGAAAATGTAATATACGGGCATCTTGGTTATCCGGTTTTGCAGGCTGCTGATATTTTGCTTTATAAAGGAGAAGTAGTCCCTGTAGGTGAAGATCAAGTTCCTCATGTCGAGATTACAAGAGAAATAGCACGCAAGTTTAATTTGCAGTACGGAAAAGTTTTCCCTGAACCGGAACCAAAGTTGACGATATTTTCACGTCTTTCCGGTCTTGATGGCAATGCAAAAATGAGTAAATCTTTGAACAATACAATTTTGTTGTCCGATAATTCTGCTGAAGTTTCAAACAAATTAAGGAAAGCAGTAACTGATCCGCAAAAGGTTCGACGAAATGATCCCGGCAGACCGGATGTATGTCTTGTATTTACATATCATAAAAAATTCAATCCTGAGGAAATTAACGAAATTGAAACAGGGTGCAGATCCGGTAATTTGGGATGTGTCGATTGTAAAATGAAATGCTCAGCTAAAATCAATTCGTTCTTGTCTCCTATTTTAGAGAAAAGAAAATATTATGAAAATAACATTCAGGAAGTAAAAGAGATTTTAAACGCCGGAGAAATTAAGGCAAAAAAAGTTGCTAAAGAAACAATGGAAGAAGTTCACGAGGCAATGAAATTAGGCTGAAATGTATAAAATCAGATTAAATAATTTTGAAGGTCCGCTAGACTTACTTTTGTTCTTTATTAAAAGAGATGAATTGGACATATATGATATTCCGATATCATATATCACGAATGAATTCATGAAATATCTTCAGTTACTTGAGCAGTTGGATTTGGATACAGTTGGTGAATTTATTTTGATGGCTTCAACGCTGATGCAAATAAAAGTTAAAATGCTGCTTCCAAAGGAGATTAATGAAAAAGGCGAGGAGATTGATCCCCGTGCGGATTTAGTGGCTGCTTTGCTTGAGTATAAGCGATATAAAGAAATGGCTGAGGAATTATCAATCAATGAATCCAATGCAAGGAAATTATCATTCAGAAGCAATTTTGAACTCGACAGTAAAGAGAATATACCTGAATTAGGCGTATTATTAAAAAATATAACTATTTACGACTTGATGAAAGCCTTTAAAAATGCTGTTGAATCTGTTCCTAAAAAAGTTTTTCATAAAGTTGAATTATTTAGTGTAAATATTGAAGATCAGATCAATTATATTCAAAATCTTTTAATCGCAAAGAATGAAATTAATTTCATTGAACTTGTAAAAGGAATGAAACATAAACTTAGAATTATAGTAACATTTATTGCAATGTTGGAACTTATTAAAGCAAATAAAATCGGACTTAAAGAATCACCGAATTTTAACGATTTTATAATTTACGGAATTCAGAATGGATAATTTATATGTATCAATCATAGAGGCATTAATATTTGCCGCAGACGATCCTTTGCCCTCATCAGAAATTCTTAAAGCCATTAAAGATATTGACGGTGATGAAATTGATATTAATAATGGCGATATTGAAAGGACTGTTGATTCCTTAAATGAAAAATATTCTGCAAATGGAAATGCTTTTAATATTTTAAGAATTGCAGATGGATTTGTTTTTGCAACAAAACCTGATCATGCGAAGTATGTGGGCTATCTTTCTTTGGCAAAGAGTAAAAGAAGATTAAGTTCGGCTGCATTAGAAACTCTCTCAATTATTGCTTACAAACAGCCAATTACAAAACCTGATCTTGAACAAATCCGAGGTGTAAATTCGGATTATACATTAAATACTCTTTTAGAAAAAAATTTAATTACAATCAAAGGACGGGCTGAAACTGTCGGTCGCCCATTGCTTTACGGAACTACAGAAGAGTTTCTAAAATATTTTGGCCTGAATAATTTGACTGATTTGCCAAAACCTCGGGAAATAGAAGAAATCATGAAGGATGAAGATTTTCTCGAACAAAGAAGAAAAATTATGATGAATGAAATCGAAGAAGTAATAGAAAATGAAATTAATTCTTCTGCAGAATCTGAAATGACTAATGAGAATAATAACATAGAAACTCAGGAAACAAATGAGACTGAATAAGTTTATAGCAGAAAGTGGATTTGCCTCACGCCGAAAAGCGGATGAGTTTATTTCGCAGGGCAGAGTAACTGTAAATAACGAAATAGTAATGAATCTTGGTGTTGTAATAGATCCCGATAAAGATATTGTAAAAATTGATGGAAGTAAAATCAAAACTGAAATCAAAGCATATTTTTTACTCAACAAACCTTCTGGAATTGTATCGACAACAAACGATGAAAAGGGCAGAGTAGCAGTAACTGATTTAATTAAAACAAAATTCAAAATTTATCCGGTTGGTAGATTAGATTATAATACAACAGGCGTGTTACTTCTTACTAATGATGGTGATTTCACAAATTTAATGCTTCATCCTTCCAATAAAATTGAGCGAGAATATCTGGTTTTGCTTGATAAAGATTTACGCGAAGAGGATAGAATTGTCCTTACAAAGCATGTACAACTTGAAGGTAAAAACAGCAAGTTCAATTCGATTACATATTTAAAGGAAAAAAATTACAGATCAATGAGAGTTGTGACTGTTGAGGGCAGAAACCATTTTGTAAAAAATATGTTTAGTTTATTGGGTTATACTGTTAAGAAATTAAAACGAATCAGATTCGGACCTTTCACGGTTGACAATATCCCCGAAGGAAAATATATGATTTTAAATAGATCAGATATAGAAAAATTTATAAAAAGTATGAATAAAAATAATGGTAGGAGGAATTTTGGAAAATCAAAACAGTCAGAATGATTTAAACGATTTAGTAAAAAGACGATTCGACGAGCTTGAAGAATTAAATAAAAAATCAGTAGAACCTTATGCGTATCAATTCGATGTTGATAACAATTCTCAAAACATAAAGGAAAACTTCGAATCTTTAGAAGGTAAAGATGTAAGTATTGCCGGAAGGATTATGGCAATAAGGCGAATGGGAAAAGCGTCGTTTGCACATCTACAAGATAAAGTAGGAAGAATTCAAATTTATCTTCGCAAAGATGATGTTGGTGATATCTATGATGCTTTCCGGTTGATGGATATTGGCGATATAATTGGAATAAATGGATTTGTGTTTAAAACAAAAACCGGAGAAATTTCTGTCCATGCGAAATCTCTTTCTTTGCTTTCAAAATCAATCAGACCTATTCCAATTGCAAAAGAGATTGTAGACGAGAATGGCAATAAAATTATTTTTGATCAGTTCGCTGATAAAGAATTACGATACCGACAAAGATATGTTGATTTGATAGTTAATTCAGAAGTGAAAGATGTTTTTATAAAAAGATCAAAAATAATAAGCACATTAAGAAAATTTCTTGATGAAAAAGAATTTCTTGAAGTTGAAACCCCTGTTTTGCAGCCGATATATGGTGGTGCCGCTGCCCGTCCATTCATTACTCACCATAATACACTTGACATGGATTTATATATGCGAATCGCTGATGAATTGTACTTAAAGAGATTAATCATTGGCGGTCTTGACAGAGTTTATGAAATTTCGAAAGATTTCAGAAATGAAGGGATTGATAAAACTCATAATCCTGAATTTACTATGCTGGAGCTTTATGTGGCTTATAAAGATTACGAATGGATGATGAATTTTGTTGAACAAATGATGGAGAATGTAAGTATTTCCGTTTTTGGAACCACAAAATTTGATGTTGAAAATGTTGAAATTGATTTTAAATCTCCGTGGAATCGAATTTCAATGGTTGATGAAATCAGAAAATATACCGGAATAGATATTTTGAATTGTTCAAAAAATAATTTATTGAACGAGCTGAAAAAGCATGGTGCAGAAGTCGATCCAAACGAAAGCCACGGAAAACTGATTGATGAACTGTTTGAAGCAACAGTTCAAAAGGATATTATTCAACCAACATTTGTGATTGATTATCCAATTGAAATATCGCCTTTAGCCAAGAAACATCGTTCTAAAGCTGGATTGGTTGAACGATTTGAGGGCTTTGTTTTAGGACGAGAAATTTGCAATGCTTTTAGTGAGTTAAATGATCCAATTGACCAGCGTGAAAGATTTGCCAATCAAAGCAAAATGAGAGAAGAAGGCGATGAAGAAGCTCATCAGATTGATGAAGATTTTCTTAAAGCAATGGAATATGGAATGCCTCCAACTGCAGGTTTGGGAATTGGAATTGATAGAATTGTAATGTTATTAACTGGTCAGCCGACTATCCGGGATGTGATTCTATTTCCACAAATGAGAGCTGAAAAATAGTTTCATGAGATTGTTTGCGTATATCTATTCCATTTTTTTCCTTAATATAATTTATGGACAGGATTACCAAATTGGAGATAGTTTGGCAAATTGTATTCCTTTATCTTTGATCACAACAAATATTCAGCTTGATTCTTCAGTGATATTATCTAATCCTGTTATGCCTGAATCTAGTGACATTAATTACAAACGTTTAGCGTTTTCTGCAACGGTTGCTGCTGGAATGGGATCAGTGGTCCATATTTATCAAAAAAATGCATGGTGGGCAAATCAAGCCACTAAGTTTCATATTGTAAACGATTGGGATTATGCATTGTGGATTGATAAAGCTGGTCATTTTACGGCAACACACTTTTATGCTCATTTAGTTTCAGGTGTTTATGATGCTGCTAATTTTTCTGCGGAAAAATCAGCTTTATTTTCAGCCATTACTGCATTGTCTTGGGAGTTGTTTATTGAGATAGAAGATGGCTTTGGTCCAGATTGGGGATTTAGTCCGGGAGATGCAATTTCGGATGCACTTGGTGCAACTTTTTATATTGGGCAATATTACTATCCTTTTCTAAAAAATTTTCAGCCAAAGATAAGTTACTATCCTTCAAAAAAATTTCTAGATGGTAAACACAAAGGCGGAATTATTATTGATGATTACGAAGGACAAAAGTATTGGATGAGTATTAGAATGAAGGAAATCTTGCCTAAAAGTGTTTCCGATTATTGGCCGGAATTATTAATGTTATCGGCAGGTATGGGCGTCAATCATCTTGATGGTGCCGGTGGAGGAGTAAGAGAATTTTATTTAGGACTTGATTTAGACTTTGAGCAAATCCCTTTATATGGAAGTTTTTGGCAATTTGTGAAAAACACTTTCAATTATCTTCATTTCCCGATGCCCGGAATCAGAATTACTCCAAAAGCAACATTTTTCGCATTTATTTTTTAATGGAAATCAATTGAAATATAGCATAATTATTCCGACACTGAACGAAGAAAATCTAATTGAAAATTTACTTAAAGAATTATGTAATAAGCAATTGAGAGAGAAATATCATTTTGAATTAATAATATCTGATGGTGGAAGTAGTGATAATACTATTAATATTGCTTCTAATTATGATATTAGATTGATTAAGCATAATTCTGATAATCGACAAAATATATCTGCAGGCAGAAATATAGGTGCTACACATGCAAATGGAGAAATATTAATATTCGTTAATGCTGATGTTACTTGTTCGGATTGGGAATTACTTTTCGACCAGGTTAATCTATGTTTGGGTGAGAATAATTATTCAGCATTTACATGTGCTGTTGATATAAATGACGCTGAAAAAATATTTGCAGATAGAATATTTATGAATTTTTACAATTATTATTTCCACTTTCTAAACATAATTGGAATAGGTATGGGACGTGGTGAGTGTCAGGTGATTAAAAAAGATGTTTTTAATTTGGTGGGAAGTTATAATGAAAATATAATTGCCGGGGAAGATTTTGATTTGTTTAAAAGGGTCAGAAAAATTGGGAATATTTATTTTAGTCATAAAGTTACCATTTATGAATCACCGAGAAGATATAGAAAATACGGACACACACGAATATTTTTAACGTGGTTATTCAACAGTGTTTTTGTTATTTTTCGACAGAAATCATTATCAAAACAATGGGAAGAAGTCAGGTAGATGAAAAAGATTTTAATTTTATTTTTCCCGATAATTATTTATTCACAGGTTGGCTATGTTGAGTCTGGCCATCCTATTTATGATTTTTTTGATCGGGCATATTCACTTCAGATTATTAATGATTATAATTCATTTGAAAAACCTTTCCCGAGAAATGAAATTAGCAATATTCTGCAAACTTTAAACCGTAACAGAAGTAAGTTAAATCCAATAGACCAGCGACTATTGGATAAATATTTAATCGAATTTGAATATGATATTTTCACTTCGACTAATAATTCTTCAAATCTTATTACAAGTGGTTTTAGCCAGGACTTAATTGACAGCACAGAAAAATATATCTATTTCTATACTGATAATTCAAAATTCAATCTGTTCGCTCATGCATTATTTAGTAGCGAATATTATTCGAAATCTTTAAATAATATTAATCAAAATGTAAGCCTCATTAATTACGGTTTGATGTTCCATGGTGCTTTTGCTGAAAACTTTGGGTATTATTTCAAAGCAACAAACGGGACATACTTTGGGGACAAAAATTTAGCAAGGGAAAAACCAGAACTCAGGTATAATTTTAAATTCAGCAAAGAAGAAGAGTTAAATTCCGGCCAAAATTATTTTGATTTTACAGAAGGATTTTTATCCTACCAAAATGATTTAATAAGCTTTAAAATAGGCAGAGACCGTGAAAACATTGGTTACGGGAAGATTAAAACTGTATTAGGTAACAATGCACCCCCATTTGATTATTTTAATTTCAGATTGAAGTATAAATCGTTTGCTTTTAGTTATATGCATGGAAAACTCTTAGGGAATTCAAATATAATAATTGATTCTATGCAGGGTCTGATTAATAATATTGAAGACAAGTATTTTGTATATCATAAATTCAGCTTTAATCCATCAAGAGATTTTAATTTTGGTTTAGGTGAGATAATTATTTATTCCAACCGAAGCTTGGATTTTTCTTATTTAAATCCACTTAATTTTTATAAAAGCATTGAACACAGTAATCAGGACAGAGATAATTCCATTTTATTTTTCGATTTCAGAAATAACTCGATTAGGGGAGTTACATTATTTTCTTCATTGTTTATTGATGATTTGGATTTTGGGAAACTTGGTACTAATTGGTACGGCAATCGTTTTCTCTTTGAACTTGGGAGTATAGTTACTTCATTTTATCAAATTATTCCCATGACTTTTTCATTCCAGTATATTCGAATTGATCCATATTTCTATTCACATCACGTGAGTTCAAATAATCTTTCAAATTTGGGTTATTTGATTAGCAATTCATTTCAACCAAATAGCAGCATAATATCAAGTGATTTTTCAATGCAGGTAACTGACGATATTTTTATTTCTGCGGGCTTTAAGTATGCAATTCATGGAAGCAATATTTATAATGCTAATGGAAAATTAATAATTAATAATGGTGGCAATTTTGCAGAAGGATTCCGAATCGGCGATGATGATTACGTTTCTTCCTTATCCGGTGAAAAAGAATTTATCAGAGAGTACAATTTTTCATTGTCGTATGAAATTGCCAATAATTATTTTATCAATTTAGTGATATTGAAAAACAATTCTGATTTAAAGTTTAAGCCGGATAATAAAGCAACTTATTTCTCAACTCAAATTTCACTAAAATTATAGGAAATAAATGAATAGAGTATCAACAAATAAATACGTATTTCTTGTTTTAGGTGTGGTAATCGGATATTTCGTTTTCATCTACGTTTATAATAATAAATTAAATTCACAGTCTGAAAAGTTTCAGGAAATATTAAAAATTACCAAGGAGTATTATCTCGATAAAACCGACAATGAAAAACTTTTTGAATCTGCAATAAACGGAATGTTTGAAGAATTAGATCCACATACAAGTTATTTATCAACTGATTTTCAAAAGCAATCTGATGACGATTTGCGTGGTAATTTTGATGGTATCGGTATTGAATTTCAGATTTTAAATGACACAATAAATGTTGTTACTGCAATCTCCGGAGGTCCGAGTGATAAGCTTGGAATAATTCCAGGGGATCGTATCATTTCTGTAAACGATAAAAATGTAATAAAAATCAAAAATGAAAAAGTGTTAAAATTATTGAGGGGCAAAAAGGGAACAACTGTAAGAATAACTGTATTCCGACCATCAACAAAAAAGACTATCAATTATTCATTAGTCAGAGATAAAATTCCAATTTATTCGATTGATACATTTTTTATGATAAATGCTGAAACGGGGTATGTCGGTCTATCAAAATTTTCTGAAACAACCACTAATGAATTAATTAATGCATTAAATAAATTAAAGCAAAAAGGGATGAAAAAATTAATTTTGGATCTTCGGAATAATCCAGGCGGTTTACTATCGCAGGCTTTCCAAGTTGCTGATCTGTTCATATCGGGCAATAAAACGATTGTTTCAACAAGAGGAAGAAAATCTGAATTCAATGAAGAATACAATGCAGTTCTAAATTCACCTTATGAAAAAATGCCATTGATTTTATTAATTAATCACGGAAGTGCTTCTGCTAGCGAAATAGTTGCCGGTGCAATTCAAGATTGGGACAGAGGCATTATTATTGGTCAGAATTCATTCGGAAAGGGATTAGTGCAGCGTCCTTTTATTCTTGAAGATGGTTCTGCCATAAGACTGACAGTTGCTAGATATTATACACCTTCAGGAAGAGCAATTCAACGTGATTATAAAAATGGTAAGGAAGAATATTATCTGGAGTCCTTGAATGACTCAACTAAAGATGAGAACCCAAAAAATAAAAAACAATTTAAAACCAGTAAAGGAAGAATAGTTTATGAGAATGGAGGAATAACTCCTGATTATAAGATTAAGAACGAATATTTGTCAGAATTTTATACTGAGTTGCGAAGAGAAAATGTTTTTTATGAATTTACAAGACAAGCCATTGATACAAGGTTAGTTAATCTGAAAATTAAAAATTTTAATACAATCGAAGAATTTAAAAATAGTTTTAATATTGATTCTAAATTAATGAATGCTTTTTTTGATTTCGTTGTTAAGAAGGGGATTAAGGTTAACAAAAAAACATTTGAGAAAGAAAAGTTGGATATTAGCAATCGTATAAAAGCTCATTTTGCCCGTGAATTATTTAACAATACAGGTTGGTACTACATCTTAATTGATGAAGATATATATATAAAAAAAGCTTTATCTGTTTTTAATGATTATCAGAAATTATTGTGATTTTTTAAAATGAAAAATAATTACGGAAAAATATTCCCATATAACAATTTGACAGCCAAAATCAGCATTGATACATTTATAGCTCCAGGGGCTATAATTATCGGTGATGTGGAGATTAAGAGTGGAAGCAGTATTTGGTATAATTGTGTTATAAGAGGTGATGTAAATTTTATAAGGATTGGGAATAATACAAATATCCAGGATTTGAGCATGCTTCACGTTACAAATAAAAAATATCCATTAATTATTGACGATAATACAACTATAGGTCATGCTGTAAAATTACATGGTTGTACAATTGAAGAACTCACATTAATTGGAATAGGTGCAGTTGTACTTGATGGAGCGGTTGTAAAAAAGAATTCGATTGTCGCCGCCGGATCTGTAGTAAAACCGGGGTTTATAGTTCCTGAAAATGTACTTGTTGCTGGTGTTCCTGCAAGGATTATCAGAAATTTATCCGAATTGGAAATTGAGGATCTTGCATTATCAGCCAATAGGTATAAGCAGTATTCGCATGAAACAATTGCATCACTTAATAAGTTAGAAAATGAAAAGACGAATATCTATAAGTTCTGATAATAATTTTTTAATTAATAAAGCTGAAGTCAATAAATTATTTTTTGATTTAGAAAACAATTTGAAATTTCATTTCAGCAGAATTGAAGTTAGTTTTGTTAATGATGATACAATATTAAAAATAAATTCTGAGTATCTAAATCATGATTGGTTTACTGATATAATTACATTCGATTATTCACAAGGGAGCTTAATTGATTGTGAATTGATAATTAGTTATGATACAGCAATATCAAATGCAAAGAAATACAATGTCGGTATTAATGATGAATTAATCAGATTATTGATTCATGGCATTTTGCACGTTACTGGCTATGATGATAAATTAACTTCAGAAAAAATAAAGATGAAGAAGAAGGAAAATACTTTAGTGCAAATCTATTCAGATAAATATTGGATATTAGGAAATGACAGTAAAAGTTGTTGAATTAATTGTGGAAATTTTAGATGCACTTAAAAATAAAATATCCATGAATGATTTAACTATGAAAATAAATGCAGAAAGCAGGTTTGACAAGCAGACGATAAGCGCAGCTTTTAGTTTGATATTCGAAAAATCCTTTGATATTTCGAAAGAATTAATAACTGAAGTTAGAGGAATAAGAATATTTTCGGAGGAGGAGAAATTATTCCTCGGTTATGAAAATATCAATTATTTATTATATCTTGTGAACATTGGATTAATTGAATCCTTTGACTTAGAACAGATTATTGAGCAATTAAGTTTTTTCCCAAACGAAAAAATCACTAAAGAGGAGATTAATTTGATTCTGCTTTTTTCATTGGTCGAAAAAAAATCTAATATTTTACCCGGAAGCAGAGTAACCCTTTTATCTTCAGACACAATCAACTAATTGATATGACTGAAATTGAAAAAATAATTGATTTACATCTTCAGGAATTATATTCCATCAGACAATTTTCTGAATTAACAATTGATTCGTATAAAATTGATCTTAGGCAGTTTTCATCTTTTCTTAAATCAATCAATATTGATGCTCCGAAAGATGTTTCAGAAAAATCATTGCGAATGTTTCTTGTACATTTATCTGAGAATAATTTATCGAGGGCTTCAATATCCAGAAAATTATCATGCATTCGAAGTTTTATTAATTTTGCAAAAAAGAACAATTATTTAGAAAAAGATCCAACGCTATTTATTCAAAATCCAAAAATAAAAAGAAAGATTCCGGACGTTTTACCTCTTGACTCTTACAAAGAAATTATTAAATTCAATTTTGGAAATCTAAAAAATGAAAAGATTTTATTATTGAAGGCAATTTTTGAAATACTTTATGGTTGTGCGATTCGTGTCGCTGAATTATGCTCATTAAATTTAAGTGATATTGACTTTGATCGTAATGTAATCTCCGTTCTTGGAAAAGGTTCTAAACAAAGATACGTTCCAATTGGTGAAATATCTGTACCAATAGTTAAAGAATATATTAAACACAGAGATTTTTTTAAACCGAATTCAATTGCACTATTTATTAATAATAATGGGGAAAGAGTGAATTCGCGGTGGGTTCAAAGAGTTGTAAAAAAATATATCTCATTAGTCAGCGATATCAAAAAGAAGAGCCCACATGTACTCCGGCATAGTGCAGCCACTCATATGCTAGACAGAGGAGCAGACTTATTAACTGTTAAAGAAATACTGGGTCATGAAAATTTATCTACTACGCAAATCTATACTCATGTAAGTATAGAGCATTTAAAAAATAGTTATAAAAAAGCACATCCAAAATCATAAGGAGACAGTATGAAAATTAAAATTACTTCCCGCAAATTTAAAGCAAAAGATATTTTAAAAGAGTTTATTGAAGACGAGGCTAAACGTCTTGAAAGATTTGATGATGGAATACTTGATGTTGATGTGGTACTTAGCTTTATTCATAATAAGGATAGCATTAAAAACGCTGAAATAAAAGTAAAGCTTCCTAAAAAAGTTTTAGTGGCTAATGAATCGTCAGAAGAATTTACAAAATCAGTGACACTTGCTGTTGAAAAATTGATACGTCAAATTAAACAACTAAAATCTAAAAAAAAATCGCAAATAAAAGATGAGCAATTCTGACATTTCCATTAAAAACAGTATTGATGTTGATTTCTTTTTTAGTTCTACTAAAAAGTTATTCAATCTAAAGTTATTATCCAAACAAGTTGGCTTTGATAGATTGATTACAGAACAAAATATTCATAGACCCGGTCTTGCTTTGGCCGGGTTTCATGAATTATTTTCATATAAACGAATTCAATTGTTTGGTAATACTGAAATGAAATATTTGATAAAGTTAAATAAGAATCAGTGCCGTAAATCATTAGAAGCATTTTTCAATTTCGAAATTCCATGCATAATTGTCACTAATGGTATTAAACCTTTACCTGATATGATTGAACTCGCTGAAAAATCTTCAGTACCTATATTTGGAACTGATTTATCAACTACAAAAGCAGTTTATTTTCTTTCTGATTTCCTCGATGATCAATTCGCTCCTCGTCAATCTATTCATGGTTCCTTTGTTGATGTTTATGGAATTGGAATGTTATTCATTGGAAAATCCGGAGTTGGAAAAAGTGAAGTTGCTCTTGATCTTATTGAAAGAGGACATCGATTAGTAGCTGATGATGTAGTTATTCTAACAAAAAAGGGTGAGGGAATTTTAATAGGCTCGGGAACTGATTTAGTTAAGCATTTTATGGAAGTACGTGGAATCGGAATCATTGATGTTAGAAGTATGTTTGGGGTTAGAGCAATTCGATACCAAAAACGATTGGAAATTGTAATTGAATTGGAGGTCTGGGATTCAACGAAAGAGTATACGCGAACAGGATTAGATACAGAAACTCTTAAATTTATTGATGTGGATATTCCTTATATGAGAATTCCTATAGTACCAGGAAAAAACTTAACTGTCATTGCTGAAGTAATTGCTTTAAATTATTTATTAAAACATCATAATTATGATGCTGCGAAAATTTTTGCAAAAAGATTAAACCATAAGCTAAAAAAGCAAATTAACATTGGAGAAAGAGCCGTAAATTATTTTGAGCATGATTTTGAATAATACTTGCATTAAAAGTGTTCATGTGTTAATTTCGCACACGAGATTCTTATGAAAAACTTATATTACTTTTCAAAAAATAAATTAAAATTTATAGAAATCCGAGGATTTTACAAAAAATTCCTTTTTCTTATATTTTTTACATCTTTTATACTTTCGTTCCTGTTCTTTGGGACTTATTATGTTTTAAATGAATTTGTGAATCCTTCAAAAGATATTCAATACCTTAAAAATCAAAATAAACGATTAGCACAAAAAATAGAAATTTATTCAACTAAATATTCAAAAATTAATAGAACTATTGATTCTATGATGATTGCTAATAATGACTTACGAATTTCTGCCAACTTACCCTCACTGAGTAAATCTGATTTGAATTTTGGTGTTGGTGGAAGTTTATTCGACTTAGATTTTATGTCAAGCAAGGATATTTCAAATTCCTTAAATAGTATGGATAAATTTATAGACAAAATAAATTCAAAGATTGAGGTTGAAAAAATTAATTTTATGAATGTTAAATCAGGATTAAAGAATAACGAATTACTATTTGAATCAATTCCTGCAATAAAACCGGCATCTGGATTTTTAGCGGATGATTTTGGAATGAGATTTCATCCAATTTTACATATTAGAAGAATGCATATGGGGATTGATATCATTACAGATAAAGGAACACCTATTTATTCTCCTGGCGGCGGTGTGGTTGAGTTTGCTGGCATTAAAGGGGGATATGGTAATACAATTGTTATAAATCATGGGTTCGGATATAAAACACTTTACGGGCATTTATCTGATATCTCTGTTTCAATAGGACAAAAATTAAGTCGTGGTACTTTTATCGGAAAAACTGGTAATAGCGGTATCTTGACTACTGGTCCACACTTGCACTATGAAGTACATCATAATGGAGTTCCGTTGAATCCAAGAAATTTTATTTTTGATGATGTAAATATTTTTGAAAAAAAATCATTGGCAATAACTAATTAAGGAATTTTAATGATTTGGACAGTTGAACTTGCCTCCTACCTTGATGATGCTCCATGGCCCGCAACAAAAGATGAATTGATTGAATATGCTGATCGTATTGGAGCACCATTAGAGGTTATTGAAAATTTGGCAGAATTAGAGGATAATGAAGAAGTTTTTGAATGTATCGAAGATATTTGGCCTGATTATCCAACCGATGAAGATTATTTTTTTAATGACGACGATGAATTTAATTAGTGCTCTATTTTCAAAATGCTACAATTCTTAAGCAAAGTACTTGGGCAGGATTCGGCATTATCTATTTTAGAAAAATTCACTCTTTATGATGATATACCTCATGCATTACTATTTTCTGGTCAGCAGGGGATTGGCAAGTTTTATACTGCCCTTCAATTTAGCAAAGAAATCAATTCTAAATTTCTAACTAATCAATCCTTAAAAAATAAATTCAACAATTTAGAAGAACCTTATATAAAATATATTTTTCCTATAAATAGTCCTAAGCTCAAATCTCTCTTGCTTGAACCTAATGTCAAATTTTCTAAGGATGATAAAATTATTTGGGATGCTTTCCAAATTGAAATGCAAAAAAAAATTGACAACCCATATTTTAATTTGTCTATCACTCCAAATAGCTCAATAAGAATAGAGCAAATACGAAATATCAATAAATATTTATCTCTTAATTTTCCTGAAATTCCATTCAGGGTTATTATTATTGAACATGCTGATTTGATGACAGAGCAAGCGCAAAATTCTTTATTAAAGAATCTCGAAGAACCACCACCCGGTTTTATTTTCGTTTTGATTTCTACTAATCCGGAACGTCTTTTACCCACAATAAGATCCAGATGCCAAGTTGTAAAATTTGAACCTTTATCCACAAATCATCTTGACAAAATATTAAACGAATATTTCAAAATTCAATCCATTGAAAAAGACACTTTGAAATTGGCTTCGGGGTCAATTTCCAACACTCTTCAATTAGTCGATTTTGATTTATCCGAGATGAAAGAATTAGCTTTAAATATTTTGAGATATTCATTAATGGGTAAATTTCAAAAAAGTCTTGAATATTTTATAGAAGCGAGTTCAGATCATCGTAAATTAATGCTTATTTCTTCTTTAATTTTGTTATGGTTTTCTGATTGTCAAAAGTTAAAAAACAACGTAACAAAAGACATCTATTTTATTGATTACACAACTAATCTAATGAATTTTATCAGTAAATATCCCTTAGCCAACTATTCAGCTGTTGAAGATAAAATTTCTACAATTAATTTATTAATGGATAAAAATATTAATTTGACTTTGATACTACTCGATATTATTTTTGAAATAAGACAAATGAGTAATATATAATGTACAATATAAATTTATCATTTTTTCATTCTAAAGAAATGGATAAAGATTGTTTTAGTTTGCAAAATCAATGCGATTTATCTTATAAAAATTCAATTGCCCAATCACTTTCAAATAACAACACTTGTTCAAATTGTATGTCTGATCCTGATAAAAAAGTTTTTGATAATGGAAACATTATTGAAATAATCTGTTCAGGTTTAATCGGTCATAACTATTGTGTTGTAAATGATATTTCTACTGCTTTAAGTAAAAATGATTATCTCATTATTAGTTATAATGAATGTCTTGAAATTGCTGCTGTGCTTGAACTTGGTGAAATTGTAAAAATTAAGAGAAATCATTACAATCTAAAAAATGAAGTGCTTCCGGTTTTAGTACGGAAAGCTGATGAAGAAGATATTAAAAAATTTCATCAGAATTTAATTGAAGAAGCTAAAGCCAAGGTTATCTTTAAGGAAAAAGTTTTAAAACATTGCCTGGAGATGAAATTAGTTGATGTCCATTATCAATTTGATAAAATGAAACTATTCTTTTTTTATACTGCAGATAGCCGAGTTGATTTTCGTGAATTAGCTAAGGAATTAGCCGGGATTTTTAAAACCCGTATTGAACTAAGACAAATTGGTGTCCGTGATGAAAGTAAAAGAATTGGTGGCATGGGGTCGTGTGGAAGAGAATATTGTTGTTCATCATTTCTGGAAAATTTTAAAAGAATATCTACTCAATTAGCAAGTGAACAAAATTCTTCATTGAATTTATCAAAAGTAAGTGGTCCTTGCGGTAAGTTGAAATGTTGCTTGTCATTTGAAGTTGAAGAAAATTAGCGAGATTTTTAATGAAAATTGAAAAAATTATTATTTGCGGAGCAGGAACAATGGGAAATGGAATAGCCCATATGTTTGCATTAAATGGTTTTCAAGTACAAATTTATGAGGTCAATTTACAAAATGCTCAAAAAGGACTTCACACAATTATTCTGAATCTTGACAGGCAAATAAAAAAAGGATTAATAACCGAGCAGCAAAAAGCAAAAACTATAAGTAACTTGCAAATTATCAATGATGCCCGGGAATTAAATAGAGATGCTAATTTAATTATAGAAGCAATTTATGAAAATAAAGATGTTAAGCTTAAATTATTTAAAGAATTAGACGCATTAATTAACGCTGATTGTATATTTGCTACTAATACTAGCTCAATATCAATTACTGAATTATCAAAAGACATACGATCTGATAAATTCATTGGAATGCATTTTATGAATCCTGTTCCAATGATGAAATTAGTTGAAATTATAAAAGGATATTCAACGTCTGAGGAAACTTATGAAACTATTTTTAAGTTGTGCTCCTCAATTGGTAAAGAACCTGTGACAGTTAATGATTACCCTGGTTTCATTTCAAATAGAGTTTTAATGCCACTAATAAATGAGGCGATTTATACCTTATATGAAAATGTAGCAACTGCAGAAGATATCGATAAAGTTATGAAGTTAGGAATGAATCATCCTATGGGGCCTTTGCAGCTTGCAGATTTTATTGGACTGGATGTTTGTTTGGATATTATGAATGTAATTCAATCTGGGTTTAATGATTCAAAATATCGACCATGCCCATTATTAAAAAAACTTGTTGCAGCTGGAAAACTTGGTAAAAAGTCCGGAGAGGGATTTTACAAATATTAATATTGTCGCATAATGTATATTATGTAAACTATTGTTTTCTGTTATTTTGAAAATTTCAAATAAAGAAACAATACTATAATAAAAATTACAATCCAGTATAATGGAGACTTTACTTTCCTATTGAATTTTCTATTATATCTAAAATGTAATTTTTTCTTTCTGGATTCAATTTTTTCTTTATCTGGATCATAATATCTTGGTGTATAATCAAATATTCTATATGAAGGTTTCTTCATTAACATTAGTTTTTCTCTTCTTCAAAAAATGAATCTATAAAATTTTTAATGTCAAAAGGAAGTAAATCGTAAATTGATTCTCCCACACCCACGAATAAAATGGGTATTTGTAATCTCTCTATAATCTGAAAAACTATTCCTCCTTTCGCAGTACCATCTAATTTTGTTAAAATAATTCCATCTAATTTTATGTAATTATTAAATTCAACAGCCTGATTAATGCCATTTTGACCAGCCGTAGAATCAATAACTAAAATTATTTTAGAATTTTCTTTTGTGGTAAATTTACTTATTACGTTTTGAATTTTTGTCAGTTCTTGCATGAGATTTGATTTAGTTTGAAGTCTTCCAGCTGTATCAATTAAAATTTCATTAAAACCATTGGATTTAACATATTTAAGGCTTTCAAAGATAACTGCTGAAGGATCAGAACTATTAGAGCTAAAGATTTCTACTTCACTTTTTTCTGCCCATTTAGATAATTGCTCGTTTGCAGCAGCTCGGAAGGTATCTCCGGGAACAATCAAAACTTTACGCCCATATTCTTTATAAATAGCCGCTAATTTTCCAATTGTTGATGTTTTCCCTGCTCCGTTTACGCCAACAAGAATTGTGACATTTAATTGAGAATTTATAGTACCCTGAGATTTTGAATTTATTAAAAGATTCGTTAAAATTTCTTTTATTTTCTCTATCAGGTTTGAGTACTCAATTTCTTTTTGGAATTCAAGATTTTTTATAATTTTTTGAGTCAGCGACTGACCAATATCGCTTAAAATTAAAATTTCCTCTAATTTTTCAAGATATAACTGTTTATTAGCATCATCATCAAGAAAGATAGATTTGACTTTCTCAAAGACAGAATTTCTTGATTTTTCAAGACCCTTTTTTAATTTATCAATTGCTCCCCAAAACAACTTTTTATCCTCTTTTCAAAATTAATAGCGCATCAAAGAAATATTTAACTAATGAAAAAACTAATAATCCAAATATGCAAAATTGGAATAAATTAGACACAAAATCTGATGTGTCAATTTTTAGAAATAATAGCAGTAAATAAATCCCAATAAAAAAAACAGTAAATTTCCCTAAATAATTTGATGGAATAACAAAACTTCTTTTTGACGTGAAAAAATAACTCCCAAAGATAATTAAAAAATCTCTGCCAATTATTGAAATAAAAAGCCACTGTTCTAATTCACCAGATAAAAATAGTATTAATACTAAAACAAAAATGAAAAATTTATCGGCGACAGGGTCAATTATTTTTCCTAATTCAGTTACAATCTTTAATTTTCGGGCTAAAAATCCATCAAGAATATCGCTAAAATAGGCAATCAGAATACTGAAAACTAAAATTGGTCTCAATGATTCGAGATTTGGATTACTCCAAAAAAGTAACCCAATAATAAAACCAAGTATTAACCGAAAAGATGAAATTAAATTTGGTAAAAGAAAAAAACTTTTTAAATCAACAGTTAGTTTCATTTTTCAATATCTTTAGTCGTATAAATTTTTAAACGAAGAACTGTCAATATTTGTAGGATATTTTCCTCCAAAACAAGCCGTACAAAATGAGTCAGGATCATGCTCGATCATAGCAGATTTCATTTCGTCAATTGTCAAATATTCAATGGAATCAACTTCCAAATATTGTCTAATAGATTCAATATTTGCATCAAATTTATAAGCTAATAATTCTGCTTTTGAAGGGAAATCCATTCCATAAAAACATGGATTTACAATTGGAGCAGAAGAAATTCTAATATGAATTTCTTTCGGATTCGCCTCTTTTAGCAATTTAACTAATAATTTAGAAGTGGTACCACGTACAATGGAATCATCAATTATGACTACAGTTTTATTTTCTAAAACACCCTTGACAATATTAAACTTCATCTTAACTCCGATTTCCCTTTTCAGTTGTTCGGGAGCAATAAATGTTCTGCCAATATAATGATTACGTATTAATCCAATCTCCAATTTTGACGGAATTCCCATCTTTTCTAATTGATTCTGAAAACCAATTGTTGCAGTATTAGAACTATCGGGAACGCTAATAACGATAACCTTAGCACCATCTTTGTCAGAAACAGGATGATGCTCTGCTAATTTTTTCCCAAGCTTCCTTCTTAATTTATCAACACTAGTGCCAAAAACTTTGCTATCTGGCCTACTAAAGTATATATATTCGAATATACATTTGCTAATTTGTTTTAATTTATTATAATATAATGATTTAGCTAAATTATCATCAAATGTATTTTTATCAATTATAACAATCTCTCCGGGTTCAATATCACGAATATATTCAGCAGAATTAATATCTAAAGCACAGGTTTCAGATGTAATTATAAATGAATCGGACGTTTTACCAATACACAATGGTCTAAAACCGTTTGGATCACGTGCTCCAAACAAATAATTATCTGTCAAAATTACAATACTAAATGCTCCTTCAAGACGATTTAAAGCTTCCGTAATTTGTTCAATTTGAGTTTCTTTTTTGCTTCTGGCAATTAAATGCAAAATTACTTCAGAATCGCTTGATGATTGAAAAAGTGCACCCTCATTTGTTAATTCTTCTCTAATAGTTTTAGCATTTGTAATATTGCCATTATGTGAAACTGCTAAATTTCCTAATCGGTAATTAACAGCAAATGGCTGGATATTTTTGGAAGAATCTGATGATCCGAAAGTCGAATATCGATTATGACCGATTGCAGCAGATCCTTTAAGTTTATCTTGAAAAAGTTCCTGGTTGTGAAATATTTCAGAAACCAATCCAAAATTTTTGTGGTAGTTAAAAATATTCTTTCCGTTTGCAAATCTGGAGGATACAATTCCCGCAGCTTCTTGTCCCCTATGTTGTAAAGAATGCAAACCATAATAAGCATTAATAGCAACAAATTCAGATTTTAGACTAAAAACTCCAATGATTCCGCAATTGCATAACGGCTTATCATTTATTAATTTCAAATTAACCTCAATAGTTGTCGGAACGGCGGGATTTGAACCCGCGACCACTTGAACCCCATTCAAGTACGCTACCAGGCTGCGCTACGTTCCGAAAAATAATTTTTACAATTTTGATTTTAAATCTAATAAAAATTGCTTGATTTCTAAAAGATCATTTGTAATTGGAGTGTTTTCTGTGAGATTAATTTCTTGAAGATTATTTTCTATTTTTGAAATATTTTCATCCTCTACACTATTACTTTCAATTATACCTTTTGCTCCAGTTATAGTATACTTTTTATCGCGTAATAATTTTTTTATGCGAAGAATCAGATCAATATCTTTATTTGTATAAATTCTATTCCCTGCTCTATTTTTTTGTGGCCGAAGCTGAGCAAATTCTGTTTCCCAATATCTTAGAATATATTGTTCTAAGCCGGTTAACTTACTTACTTCACTAATAGAATAGTATAACTTTTTTATGCCAAAATCTTTCATTGTATTCTGAATTAATTCTCACTTAGGAAAAAATAGTTAAAATAAAATAAAATTGCAAAAAATATTCAATTAAGTATTTTTTTAATTAAATAAACAGCCGACATATAACTTAATTCTTTAAAACCAGATATATAACCATTTGTTGCAGAAGCAGTTATACTAAAATTTCTATAATTTTCTCGAGCAGCAATATTAGATAAATGCACTTCAATTTTGGGCATCTTTAATAATTCCAAAGCATCTTTAATTGATACAGAAGTATGCGAATACCCTCCGGGATTAATAATTAATGCATCCGATATACCTGAAATCTCTTGTATTTTGTTTATGATTTCTCCTTCAACATTACTTTGGAAAAAATCAAATTCAATGTCAGAAAATTCATTTCGTATCAATGAGTTCAATGATTCAAGAGTAAAATTTCCATATTTGCCAGGATCACGTTCTCCTAACTTATTAAGATTTGGACCATTAATAACTGTAATTATCATTTTACATCCGACATTTCTTCAATTACTTCTCGCAGTTTTGGAGTTAGATAAATTTCATCCATTCCAATTTCTTTTAGTGCTTTTGATAGGGTTACTACTTTACGTTGCAGAGAGGATAATTTATTAATAACTATTATTTTATTTTCCTTTAACAGGCAATATCCACCGCTAAAATCACCACGTTCAAATCTTACTTTTATCCCCATTTGGTCTGCTAATGACTTTAGATCCAGCAACACATTTTCAAATTCTTTTTCTTTTAGTTTCATAATTCAAAAAAATAATTGAAATAATAAAAATACTGTTGTTAAAATTATACATAAAATACGATTATCAAAAAATAAATTTATATTCAAATATATAAAAAGCCCCGATATTATTAAGAATATATATTCCAATCCCACTAATAAATAAGCCGCATTTTCTTTTAAAAAAAATGGGGATGGTTGAAAGGAAATCCAAGATTTCCCGAATATTCCAAATTCAATTGGGAAAAGAATAAAAACACCTATAATTATTGGTATATAACTATAAGCAAATAAAGCAAAAATATCTTTCAATCTAACTTTCTTTTTCTCAACCCGGACTTTGATTTCTATAGTTATTATTATGAACAGATGAGCAATAAGTATAATTAAAACATTTCTAAAACTAAAAACATTATGATTAGCTAAAATTATATTTTGAGTTAATTCCTTCAAAAAATATAATTTAACTATTCCAAGAAGTAGAAAGAAAAAAGCAAAATTCTTTCGTTCCGAATATATAATTTCAATAAACGAATCTGTAGGTTTATCTGCTAAATTTCCAATCGTTTTCCATAAATCAATGTTTGCAACTTTATTATGCAAAACATTTCCACAACTTCTGCAACTGAAATAGAACAATTCATTTTCTGTTCCGCAGTTAGGGCAATTTTTTAAATACAGACTCATAACTTTACTCTAACTCCGAAATGAATTTTGTCAATATCTTGTGTAACACTAAAATCAAAAAGATGAGAATCAACATAAGCATCAACTATATTTAAGAAATATGTAATAAAAATATAAATTGTAAATTCATCTCGCTGATTATGATAAAAGTCACGAAACTTTTTAAGCTGATAATCCCCATCAGGAACAAGAGTTGAAATACTTTGAGAAAATTTATCTTTGTACAAATTGTACTTATCATTTTGCGAAAACCAAACCGATAAATAATAACCTAAAAAACCCCAGACAACCGGAATTTTCCAATATGATTCATTGTAGAATTGACCCCAACCAGGGATTAATGCACTTTTTAACATAGCAATTGAAGGCGATTTTTGCATCACAAAAACCGAATCCGTATTGGTAGATTTATCTTCTTCCATTTTGCCTTGCGAATAAATTAATGAAGTATAAATCAGGAACAAAAAAAACAGTAACTTTATTTTAATCTGCATTTCGATTTATTAATTCAAAAAGTTCATAAAGTCTTTCAAACTCTTCAGATGAATAAAATTCAAATGCAATTTCTCCCGATCCATTTTTCTTGCTATTGATTTTCACCTTAGTAGCAAATAGCGATCTTAATTTTGATTCATAATCTCGCATCACATTATCAGTTTGAATATTTTTAACTTTCTGAGCAAGAGTTTTTGCAGTTGAATACTTTTGGGTAATCTTTTCGATGTCGCGAACATTTAGTCCTTCATTGATTATTTTTTGAAATACTTTTAACTGAAGTTTTGATGAAGGCAAATTAATTAATGCTCGCGCATGGCTTGCTGAAATCACATTTTTAATTAAAGCAGACTGAATTTCTATTGGCAGTTTTAGTAATCTAATAGAGTTTGCAATTGTGGTTCTGTCTTTCCCAACCTTTTTGGATATTTCATCTTGCGAAAGATTACACTCTTCTGAAAGTCTTTTATAAGCATTTGCTACTTCAATCGGATTTAGTTTTTCTCTCTGAATATTTTCAATCAGAGATAATTCAAGCATAACTTCTTTAGTTTCTGCTTTTATTATATATGCAGGAATTTTACTAAATCCAATTTCCTTGCAAGCCCTAAATCTTCGCTCTCCGGATATAAGTTCATAAAATTCATTTGGTGCACGTCGCACTGTGATTGGTTGAATTAGCCCATTTTCAACTATCGACTTTTTTAATTGTTCTAATGCTTCTTGCGAAAATTCAATTCTCGGTTGATATGGATTAGGTTTGATTTTGTCGATTTTAATTTTTACTAAAATATCGAAAGATTCTCCATTATCTATATTGATTTCATTAGCTGGAATTGTAATCGGTACTTCTTTTGTGTTTTCATAATTTGGATTTATTAAAGCATCCAATCCTCTTCCTAATCCTTGTTTCATCTTCATTTTTTATTTACCACACTTGAATTCTTTTCAATAATTTCTCTTGCAAGCGAGATATAATTTTGAGCACCACTGGATACAGAATCGTATAAAATAATCGGCTTTGAATGACTTGGAGATTCTGATATTCTAACATTTCTGTGGATGATGGTTTTAAAAACTTTATCGCCAAAGTATTTAATAACCTCTTCTTTTACTTGATGAGATAATCTTAATCTTGTATCAAACATAGTTAATAACACACCTTCAACTGATAAATTTTGGTTGAATTGTTTTTTAACTATATTAATAGTGTTAAGTAGTTGTCCTAAACCTTCTAATGCGAAATATTCACATTGGACAGGAATAATGACCGAATGTGCTGCAATAAGAGAGTTTAAAGTCAATAGACTAAGCGAGGGTGGACAATCAATAAAAACAAAATCATATTCATCTATTGGTTTTAATGCCTCAACCATTATCAATTCCCGATTAGGAAAATTTACCAATTCAATTTCTGCACCAACAAGATTGATGTTGGAAGTAACTATATCCAAAAAAGGCATATATGTAGTCATGATGCATTCTTTTAAGGTTTTTAAACCAATAAGAACTTCATAAATAGAATTTTCGCTTTTTTCTATTCCTAATCCACTTGTAGAATTAGCCTGTGGATCAATATCAATTAACAATGTTTTATATTCTGCTGCGGCAATAGAAGCAGATAAATTAATAGCAGTAGTAGTTTTACCCACTCCGCCCTTCTGATTAGCAATTGCAATAATTTTTGTCATAATCTATAAAGTGATTTCTTCACCATAATTTAAAATTCTTGAATTAAATCCATTCTTTTCACAAAGAGATTTGAATCGATAAGGATCAGATTCAATGACTGGGAAAGTATTATAATGCATCGGGATAGCTAATTTTGGGTTTACAAACTCAACGGCTTTAACGGCATCCTCTATTCCCATCGTAAAATTATCTCCTATCGGTAAAAGCATCAAATCGACCTTATTTAATTCACCAATTAATTTCATATCATAAAATAACCCTGTATCACCGGTATGATAAATAATCTTATTTTCAACAGTCAACAAAACACCTGCTGGCTCACCGGCATATGTATTATCGGGAGTGATTGAACCATGATGCGCTATTGTAAATTTCACTTTACCAAAATCAAATTTGTGCGAACCTCCAATATGCATATTGTGCGCTCGGAATCCTTTCGATATACAATAATCTGCAAGTTCATTGACGCAGATAAATAATGAATTGCATCTTTTTGCAATACTAAAAGCATCACCGACATGATCACCATGTGCATGCGTTAAAACAATATAGTCAGCACATACTTCCTCAGCTTTAGTTTTACTGTTTGGATTTCCATTTAAAAAAGGATCAATTAAAATAGTTGCCTTATCTGTGGAAATCATAAAAGCTGAATGTGCAAAATATTTAATCTTCATACTTACCTCACATTTAATTTTTATTAAATGTTTTAGACAAACAAATTTAATTATATTTTTCTAGAAATTTTCAGTTATGTGCAGTAATTATTTTTTTTGGTTAATGAATTGTTCGAAAATATGCTTGAAGCCTTTGGTTTTAGGGTGAAAAATATTATTCAATAAATATTTGCGAAGTGAGTCTTTAGATAATCCTCTTATTAATTTTCCATTGTCCGCAATAGATATCGCCGCAGTTTCTTCTGAAACAATCACACAAATAACATCTGCAACTTCAGATATTCCTAATCCGGCGCGATGTCTCATTCCGAGTGGAATATTTTTAAAGGAATTTTCCGGACTTAATGGAAGTGTACATCTCACGGCTTCAATAATATCATTATTAATTACTACTGCTCCATCATGCAGTGGTGAACGAGGGAAAAAAATGGATTTAAGTAAATTCTTATTAATCTTTGCATTAACTATTTCACCGGTTTCAGCAATTCCTTGAATTCCCGAACTCCTAACTATCACAATAAGAGCACCGTGCTGATTTTGAGATAATTCATAAGCAGTTTCAGAAATAATTTCTGAAACATTTGTTCGATGTGGTTTAGAAAACAATCTGGCAAGAGGGCTTCGTCCAAGAATCACTAAGAGTCTGCGAATTTCAGGTTGGAACAAAATAATAAAAGCAATGACCCAAATATCAGTAATAAGTTTGAGTAACCAACCGACTGCTTTTAAATTTGCTGCTTGTGCGAAGAAAGATAAAATTAAAACTACTATCAATCCAATAAATATTTGAGCAGCAACACTGCCTTTGAGGATCCGATATAGATTGTAAACAATGACTGTAACAATTAATATATCTATAATATCTAAAAGGCTGACAGTCATAAATCCTATTTTGAATATATCTAACATTTTATTCTACTTGGATATTTTGTGAAGTAAAATAATTTTCTCCCATAATCAGCATTTACAACATTATGGGTTCTAATAATTTTTGCACCATTAACCAAAGAAATACTTTCTAAAATTGCAGTTGAGACTTCTCTTTCATCGATTTTGAGATTTAATGATTTCCCGATAATTGATTTTTTTGAAACTCCAATTAAAATAGGACAACCAATTCCCTTGAACTCATCCAATCTGTTTAGCAACTTAAAATTATCGCTTACCGTTTTTCCAAATCCAATTCCAGGATCAATTATGATGTTTTTTATTCCTGATTTTTTTGCTAATGAAACTTTTTTATAAAGAAAATCGTAGACTTCCGAAACGACATCTGTATACAAAGGGTTTTCTTGCATATTCTCAGGATTGCCCTTCATATGCATAATTACACATGCAGCATTATATTTTTTAATCACATCAATCATTCCAGAATCAAAAGTCAGTCCGCTTATATCATTTACTATTTTAGCTCCCCTTTTAAGGGATTCCTCGGCAATTTTTGATTTCCTTGTGTCTATCGAAAAATTATATTTATCATTTTTCCCAAATTCATCAAAAATCGGAATTACCCTTTTTAATTCTTCTTCCTCTGCGATTGGTTTTGAGCCCGGTTTTGTTGATTCTCCTCCCACATCAATAATATCTGCTCCGCTTTCGTTCATCAATTTAATATGTTCTAACGCACTATCTAAATTGAAATATTTTCCACCATCTGAAAAAGAATCAGGAGTTGCATTCAAGATTCCCATGATCAATGAATAATCGTGTGAAATATTAATTACCCCAGATTTAGTTGCATTGTAAGTTAGGTAATTATTAATCACTGATGAAATTTTATGCCCAACATTTTCATCAATGTTTGATTTTATTGCGTTCGAAGCTTCTAAAATTTGTTCAAATGTTCCAAGCACAAAAAGACTTACAAATTTATTTTTCTTTAAGTAAGAAAATATGTCATTCTTTAAAAAATACTGGTGCAGCTCAGCAGCAATTTCATCAGAAATATTCCTTATTTCAAAACCAAAATAACCTTTCTCTCTTAAATATTTGAATATATTGTACTTGTTGTTGAATTCATCAAAAACATTTGGAGAATTAATATTAATAACCTGAACAATCAAAATATTCTCAATTTGTCAATTTCTTTTTATAGGCGATATTGCCTTCCATAATAGTCATTTCAACTTCAAAATCTTCATCCATTACAACCAAGTCAGCAATTTTTCCTGCTGCAATAATTCCTCTGCCTGTATTGATTACTTTTGAAGAATTTAAAGTCGCCATTCTAACCGCATCAGTAATTCTCGCATTAGTTGTTTCAATAATGTTTTTAACCGCTTTATTTAATGTAAGAGTACTTCCTGCCAAAGTTCCATCTACTAAGGTAGCAATGTTATCTTTCAATACAACTTTTTGATCTGCAAAATGGTACTCGCCTTCGTGCATTCCACCGGCTCTGATTGAATCTGTAATCAAAACAATGTTTTTTGAAGATTTCACTTTTAATAACAACTCTATTACCGCAGGATGAACATGGAAAGTGTCTGCAATTAATTCAATTTTTAATTCGTCCCGAAGTAAAGCGGCAGTGATGATACTTGGTAATCGATGATGAAATGGTTTCATTGCATTAAAAATATGAGTAATATGAGCAGCTCCATGTGCAATAGCTTTGTCGATCACTTCATAATTTGCAGTTGAATGACCGATTGAACAAATAACACCACTAAAAGAAGCGGCTCTAATCACTTCTAAAGCACCATCAAGCTCAGGAGCAATAGTCATAATTTTCATCAATCCTCTTGATGCCGCAAAAATATCTTTGAATAACTCAACAGATGGTTTCCATAAATATTCCTCATTCATCGCCCCTTTCAAAACTGGATTCAGGAATGGGCCCTCCATATGGATTCCCCGCATATTCATATTTGGATTATCTAAGATAAATTTTGACAGCGTGTCAAGATCATTTAATAAATCCTTTTTAGGTTTAGCATATAGACTTGGAAGTATCGTTGTTGAACCGTGGCTTAAAAAATATTCACTAATTATTTTATAACTACTTACAGAATAATCGGCAAATCCAAAGCCACCTCCGCCATGCACAAGAAGATCAACAAAACCTGGTGTGATTATCTTTCCGCTAACATCTATTATTTCACACTCAGGTGGAAAAATCACTTCATCTGTTTCGCTTACTTCATAAATTTTATCACCCGATATAATCACAGTCCCATTTTTTATCTCTTTAAATGGTGTAATTACATTGCCACCAACTAATGCATAAAACATAAATAACCCTTAGCCTTTAATTATATTTTTCAGTTCTAAAGTAGTGGCAGTAATATTTCCTGAATGAAAAATTGCTGAACCAGCAACAAATATATCACAACCATAGTTTGAAACTTCTTTGATATTTGATTTGTCAATTCCACCGTCAACTTCGATTTTATAATTGAGATTTTTAAGACTTCTTATTTTATTTAATTCATTGATTTTGTTTGCTGTATATTTTATAAATTTTTGTCCACCAAAACCCGGATTTACTGACATAACAAGTACAAAATCTAATGTTTCAAGTATACTTTCAATATATGAAATTCCTGTTGATGGATTAATTGCGATGCCTGCATAAGCCCCATTTTCCTTTATTAAATTAAGCACTCTATCCAAATGGACAACTTCCTCAGCATGCACCGAAATATAATTTGCACCTGCATTTATAAAATCTTTCACAAATCTATCAGGACTTTTAATCATCAAATGAACGTCAATCGGCAGCTTTGTTACTTTTCTAACAGCAGTAACAACCGATGCTCCAAAAGAAATATTTGGAACAAATATTCCATCCATAATATCACAATGGATTATATCAGCTCCGCCCATCTCAACATATCTGATTTGTTGAGCCATATTTGTAAAATCTGCTGATAAAATTGAAGGAGCTAAATATTTCATATTATTTGCTTTTAGAAATTATCACATCAATACTATCGCCAATCGCGACTAAATTATCCGGACTGGGATATTGATCAATGATAGTATTGGTTAATAATGAAGTTGAAGTAATATATGTCCTTCGTCCAAGATATAAATTATAACTTCTCAAAATAATTTCGCCTTCTTTCAGAGATTTTGAAATTAGATTAGGAACTTTAACTTTTCCTGATTGCGGACCAATGCTAACTTTTAAAAAGACATAATCATTTTTATAAAGTTTTGTTCCTTCCGAAAATTGTTGCGCAATAATTATTCCACTATTTTCATCCGATTCGATTTCTTCGATCGAAGATATTTTTAGGCCAAGTCTATCTAAAAGTATTCTTGCTTCTCTTGCACTTCTTCCTATTAAACGAGGCATTGATACTTGTTCCTCACCGCCGGATATATAAATATAGACTCGTCTATTACTTTTTACCTGACTTCCAAAATGTGGTCTTTGAAATAAAACATGATTAATAGGAATTTTATTATCGAATCTTTGCCCAATTTCAATTGGATTTAATCCATTCGACGATAAAAGATTTTTTGCATCTTCTTTATCCATTCCAACAACATTTGGAACAATTATAGGATCACTGCTAACCAACCATGGCAAAAATAAGCGATTCAAAAAAAACACAAATATAAAAAACGCTAAAAAATAAGCAGCAAACCTTTTTAGTTTTGAATTAAGGAATTTTTCTTTCATGTAGCAAAAATACTAAATGACTGAAAGTTTATCAAAATTAAAACAAAATAATTTCTTTTTTATTTGAGAAAACATCTATATTTTAGCGTCGTAAAACAATATATCATCCTAAAAGTGCAAAAATTAATTTTTTATTTAAATAATATCGCTTGGAAACAAAATTATTTTTGTTTAGCATTAAATATTTATCAAATAAAACCTTCTCATCAAATATTTTTAAGGAGAATTTATGGTTGATACTGTTTGTATTATTGAGGACATTTATTATTCAAAACTTCTTCCTTTAGTCTATTTTCGACCGGTATATGATTTACGTTGTGGAATTTTAACTCTTAAGGAAAAGATCCAAAAATATTATTCAGATATTCCCCTTTCTCTTCATTGCAGGTCATATTTAAGTGATTCAGTAAAAAGAAGTAATCCTAATGTTTTGGTTAATGACTTGCCAAAAGATATCAAGAGTTGCCTTTTTATTAATGGGCGAGTAATTGTTGATGCTAATTTCAGGGATAAAGTACCATCTGATGGCTCAGATACTTTATATGTTGATGGAGAAACAATAATTGCGGCAAGAGTAAGCGGACCAAATCTTGATTTTTTAAGAAAATCCATGAATGATGTATTCACGATTTCTGATTTTTCTGGATTGCTAAAAAAAGAAATCAAGGTTGATTATATTTCATACCCATGGGATTTAATCAAGTATAACGGGAAACAGTTAGTTTCTGATTTTAATTTACTTGTTAATAAAAATGAAAATAATATTAAAGGTAAAATTTATGAAGGCGCAATATTAGTTAGTAAACAAAATATTTTTATCGGGGATAATGCAGTTATAAAACCAAACGTTGTGATTGATGCGGAAAACGGTCCTATTTACATTGATAGCGATGCTAAAATATTTTCCAATGCAGTGATAGAGGGACCTGCATATATCGGCAAAAAAAGCACTGTTAAAATTGCCGCCAAAATTTATGAGAATACAAGCATCGGAGAAGTTTGCAAAGTTGGTGGAGAAGTTGAGGATTCAATAATTCATTCATATTCAAACAAGCAACACGATGGATTCTTGGGACATGCGTATTTAGGTTCGTGGGTCAACCTCGGTGCTGATACAAATAACAGTGACTTAAAAAATAATTATGGAAGTGTTAAAGTTGTGATCAATGATGAGCAAATCGACAGTGGCTCTATGTTTGTTGGCTTAACTATGGGTGATCATTCAAAAAGCAGCATTAACACAATGTTTAACACAGGCACCGTTGTTGGAGTTTCATCTAATGTTTTCGGTTCAGGATTTCCTCCCAAATATATTCCATCATTTACTTGGGGTGGCTCAGATTCACTTACTTCCTACGCATTGGACAGAAGTATTGATGTTGCAAAACGAGTAATGGAAAGAAGACATATAGAATTTTCAGAAATAGATGAAAGGATATTTAGAAAAGTCTTTGACCTTACAAAAGAGGAAAGAAGAAGAAGAGGAATGCCAAATTAAAAACAGGAGAAATTATGAGATTAATTATTCAACCAAATTATGATTTAGTATCAAAGTGGGCTGCAAATTTTGTGGCAAAAAGAATTAATGAATATAAACCAACTGCTAAAGATCCATTTGTTCTTGGTTTACCTACTGGATCTTCTCCAATCGGAATGTATAAAGAATTGATCAAGTTGGTTAAATCTAACAAAGTTTCATTTAAAAACGTGGTCACTTTTAATATGGATGAGTATGTTGCCATACCTGAAAATCATCCGGAAAGTTATCATTCATTTATGTGGAATAATTTTTTCAAATATATTGATATTCAAAAGAAAAATGTTAATATACTTAACGGTAATGCAAAGGATTTAGAAAAAGAATGTATCGAATATGAAATTAAGATTGAAAAATATGGTGGTATCCATTTATTTGTTGGTGGTATTGGTCCAGATGGACATATTGCATTTAATGAACCCGGTTCTTCTCTTTCTTCACGAACTAGAATCAAAACTTTAACACAGGATACAATTATTGCTAACTCAAGATTTTTTGATAACGATATTTCAAAAGTACCAAAAACAGCATTGACTGTTGGAGTTGGGACTGTTTTGGATGCCGATGAAGTTTTAATAATAATAAGCGGACACAACAAAGCGCGTGCTTTAGCAAAAGTTGTTGAAGAAGCTGTTAATCATATGTGGACTGTTAGTGCACTACAAACACATCCTAAAGGATTAATTGTTTGCGACTATGCTTCAACTTGGGAATTAAAGGTAGGCACAGTGGAATATTTTAAGGATATCGAATCTGAACACTTGAATCCAGATACTCTTTTATAGTATTCTATAAACGCAGTTATTTCTTAATTAGCATTAATTAATTAATGTACAGGGATTATTTATATCTTTATCGTTGTGTGAATGAATTAAAAAAAACATTCATTAATTCAGATGTCATTGAAGCATTTTCACAACAGAAAGATACTTTATTAATTCACTGTCCCAGTTTGGAATATCCTTCCCGTCATTTATCAATTTCGCTGATTCAACAAAAGCAATTTTTATTAATCAAAAATGATTTCCACAGAGCAAAAAAAAACACGCTTAATTTTTTCAGCGAATTATTTCCGGCTAAATTGACAAATATTAAAATCGCTTTGTTTGAAAGAAGCATTAAATTTTCTTTCGATGGTTTTGATTTAATAATTATTATTAAAGGTAATTCAGGGAATATTTTTATAGTAAAAAATAATGTGATTGTTTCCTCTTTCAAGAAACTAAAAGATGTTGATGATTTTAACATTTTTATAAATTCATTAAACTTTGATGCATATTCAGTTCATAATGAATTCCCTTCCGTTTCCGTTGAGGAGAGAGCCATAAAAAAACATTTTCCTTTCTTATCTAATATATTTGAAAAAGAAGTTTTATTGCGGAGTAATGCAAAAGACGACTATTATGAAGTTATTCATACATTAATAGATGAAATTTATCAAAACAGAATTGGCGTTTTTTATTTTAAAACTCTCAATAAAACTATTTTTTGCCCGATATCATTTTTAATTGCAAAAGATTCGCAATTGCTTTCTTTTGAGTTTGATAATTATAATGATGCATTAAAAGAATATTTAATTTTAAGTGAAAAGAACCAGAAGTATATTTCAATGAAAAAACAGATTGATTCATACTTAAATAAAGAAATTGAATATCTTTCAAAAACATTAAATAAGTTAAAGCAAAGAATCGATGCCGGAAGCAAATCAAATGAATATTATAAAATTGGTAATTTATTAAAAAGCAATTATTCATCATTAAAAAACGGTTTAACTAAAATAGAATTGGAAGACGAAGACAAAATTTTAGGAATCAAGTTGAAATCAGAATATTCACCCTCAGAAAATGTGAATATGTATTTTGAAAAAGCTAAAGATGAGAAAAAGAATTTTAGTAAATCACTTGGACTTTATTCTTCATTTCAAAATAAATACAGTTCATTCC
>Ga0210044_10000475_pt1 | contig 60889 bp, 45 predicted proteins | sample CryGey13umfilter_2_FD_183959 | JGI IMG/M metagenome (GOLD analysis project Ga0210044, IMG submission 183959) | Groundwater microbial communities from aquifer in Utah, USA - Crystal Geyser 4/9/14 3 um filter (SPAdes) (version 2) | ecosystem: Environmental > Aquatic > Deep subsurface >...
GGGCGACGGCGGCGGGGAAGTTGATGTACCACTGCTCGCTGGTCTTGCGCTGGATGAGTTGAACCTTGGTGGGAACTCCCATGACGGGCCTCCTTTTGTGGTCTAGTCAAATAACTAGACACAAAAATGAAGGAAAGTCGAGCGGAAAATGCTCGACTGAAGAATTTGATCAGATTTTTCTAGTCAAAGGCCAAACACGAGGCGGGCCGCCCTCTCGGGCGGCCCGTTTCTTATCCGGTCGGTCGGTAGGCGAAGAGCCGGTCTCCCGGGTGGATCAGGCTCGTGCGGTGGATGTTGTTGACCTTGCGCAGGTGGGTCACGGTGACGCCCAGGCGGTGGGCGATCCCGCTGAGGGTGTCGCCCGGCCGGACCTTGTAGGTCACCTGTTTGTGTCCCGAAGGGGGCACGTAGTGACCCTTTTCCTCGGCCCGATTCCTGGCCAGACGATCGAGATCGCCCGGCATGGGAATGACGAGCTGGTCGTCCGGGTGGATCAGGCGCACGTTGTCCAGGTGGTTGACCCTGGCGATGTCCGCCACCGAACACCCGTAGCGTTGCGCGATCCCGCCGAGGGTCTCTCCGCGCTGAACCCGGTGGCGGGTCCAGGTGAGTCTGCGTTCCGCGGGAATCTTGGCCAGGGCCTTTTCCACCTTGCCAGCCGAACTCGCCGGCACATGGACGGAATATGCGCCCAGATCCGGGGGTGTGGCCCCCCGCTTGAGGGCGGGATTCAGGCTGCGCAATTCACCCGTGGTGGCCCCCGCACATTCGGCCAGCAGGTCCAATCCCGTGGGCTGGGTCACCTCGATGGTGTCGAACACCAAGGGGGATGCAGGGGAGTCCCCGGTGAATCCGTAGTCCGCGGGTGCGGCGCCGATGCGGGCGGCGGCGATGAACTTGGGCACGAAGTCGGCGGTCTGGGCCGGCAGGTTCAGATCCCAGTAGTTGTCCGTGGCGCCCTGGTGGATCTTGCGCAGGACACGGTTCTGGCCCGCGTTGTAGGCGGCCAGAACCAGGGACCAGTCGCCGAAGGTATCGTGGAGGGCTCGCAGGTGTCGGGCTGCGGCGCGGGTGGACTGAACGTAGTCACAGCGCTCGTCGACCCACCAGTTGACCCGCAGGCCCAGGCCTTTGGCCGTGGGGGCCATGAATTGCCACGGCCCCACCGCGGCGACTTCCGAACGGGCACGGGCGCCGAAGCCGCTCTCGATCATGGCGAGGTAGATCAATTCCTCGGGAATCCCTTCCTCCTTGAGGATCGAAGTCATCAGGTCGCCCACTTCCTGCTTGCGCTGCAGCCAAAGGGCGAAGGTGCGACGGCCGTTTCCGGTAAAGTACTGGATCCAACGCTCCACACGGGGATTGTTCCAGTGCAGGAGGTCGGCCATGATGCCGGGAATGGGTTCCCCGACCGCAGGCCGGAGGGAATCGGGCAAGGCGCCGTCCAGTTCCTGATAGCCTTGGGCGAGAAAAAGATCCGGATCCGATCCGGCGGCAAAGGCGCCGGTTTCCACTTCGATGGCGCGCAACAGGGCGATCCGCCGCTGGAGGCTCAGGCGGGCCTGCGCAACCAGGGTGTCGGGAATGTCCTGCTGCAGGCGGAGTTGCTCTTCCAGGGCGAACAGGTGGTCACGGGTTTGCTCCCAGTGCTGGTCGCCTGCGGCGGCAAGGGCGTCATCAAACACCTGGTTCAAGGAGTCGTAATCCGTTTGCGCTAATGGCGAAAGTCGAGTTTCTTCAGGAAACCCGGGATCAACCCCGAAGAATTCGGATTGCTCCTGGTATTGCAAGCTGTCAGCCTCGGTCCGGACCGACTCCGGATCGGCCTGGGGGGACGTGGCGATGGCGGATTCTGCCGGCACATGGTGGATGGCGGCGCAGCCTGCCAGGAAACAGCACAGGGTTGCGACGGCCAGGGAACTTGTTGCCCCCCAACGAGAAGGGATCTTGATTTTGAGTATCGGCATGCACGCATTCCTTTGCTATGCGATGGGGGAATGGGGGGGAACCAAAGTATGCCAGAATCGTTCCGTGGTCAGCCATTTTCCTTTCCACTTTTCTTGGCAGAATGGGGGTAATTCTTGCCAAAATACTTACGATATGTCATAATTAATCATCAAGCGAAATGAACCCTGGGGTGAGGTGTCAATCAGTGGATCGTTCCCAGACATTGAGGAAAATCCTTACCCAGGATCTGCCCCTGGAGTCCGTCGGACCCGGTTTGCGCCGCACGGTCCGGCAGGCGGTGGGCTCGGGACAGGAATCCTTGCTCCTGGCGGCTGCCGGGGCCGTCGTCCGGGAACTGGTGCGCCAAGATCTACTTGTCCGCGCCCGGCTGGAGGGGGAGGACTCGTCTTCCCAGGCCTACTTCCTCAGCCGCCGCGACGGAAAAATTCTCGACCTTTCCCCGCTTTACCAGTTGCGCCCGACCTCGTCTTCTTCCCCTTCCGAATTCGCGAACCCGGACACGGCGCAAACCCATTCTCTCCTCGAGGTGGACGGGGTATTGGGGGCCATGGAAGAGGCCCAGGACCTGCGCCTGGGCGACATCCAGACCGGGGACGTGGCGGCGATTCTGGGCAACATCCTCCAACTCTTGCGGGGCTTCACGCCACAGCTCCGGTTGGGAATGGTTTTGCATCGGGATCTTGCAACGGATCAGACGGCACCGGGGATCGTGAGCGTGGCTCAAGCCCAGGGACAGGCATCCTGGCTGACATTGCGTGACCAGGGACATTCGGTATGGATTCCCCAGGCGAGCGAACTCCCCCCGGGAATGGCTGCCGTGGTGGGGGATAATCCCTTGCCCGGCGGGGATCTCGTCGCCGTCGCCATCCCCATCCGGGAGCCGTCCGAAGAGGGCAGCGAGGAAGAGGGTCTCGAGGCCGGATTGCTGTTCGTCATGGCATCCGAGAGCTGGGGTCGTGACACCTTGCTCAAGGTCGGTGGACGACTGGCCCGCTTCGTCTCCAACCGTTGGCGGCACCAGCGGGACGTGAACCTCATCATTCACACCGACGCGCTGACCGGCGTCAACAACCGGGCGTTTTTCGACAAGCATTTCACCATCGAACTCGAGCGTGCCCGGCGGACGGAACGCCCCCTGACCCTGGTTATCGGGGACATCGACTTGTTCAAGAAGATCAACGACCGGTACGGTCATCAGGCCGGGGACCGGATCCTGCAGTACGTGGCGCGGCGCCTCAAGGAGGAGTTGCGGCGCATCGACCAGGTCTGCCGGATCGGCGGAGAGGAATTCGCTCTCATCCTTCCGGACACCGCTCCGGAAGCCGGTCGGGATGTCATGACTCGACTGCTGAACGCCGACCTGCATGAAGAGGTCCTGGTCGACGGCAAGAAAACCGACGTGCCCATCACGCTGTCCTTCGGGGGGATCTCCTATCCTGCCGACGGGTCCGACGCCTTCGAACTGTTTCGCAAGGCCGACGCCATGCTCTACATGTCCAAGGATGCCGGTCGCCATCAATGCCATTTCTGGGACAATTCTGGAGACCATTTCCGCATGTTGCCGGACTCCGACCGCAATTCCTGAAACTCCTCTTCAACCTGGACCCCATTCTCCGCAGAAAATGGCCCCTGGTCTGGGCGTCCGTTTTGCTGTGCGGATTCCATCTGGGATTCACATCCTCCCCGATCCCCGCCCCTCTGGGGGGCATACCGCCCCCGTGGTTGGCTCGTGCGGTTGTGGGAACGGCCCTGCTGCTGGCCCTGCCCCGACTCCCTGCCGGCGGGGTCCTGGGGGTGGCCCTCCTGTTGGCCCTGGGATGCGGCTCAGCCTACCGGGAGCAGATCAGGCTGGCCGGTCAGCGGACGGCACAACCGGTGTGGGCCCACATCCCGGCGGAGCAGTGGCAGGGGGTCGCCGTCCTGCGGGCGACCGGGTGGGCCGCCGACAAGTCCGCAGGCCGACGGCAGATTCCGGCCGTCATCCTGGCCCGAGGTCCGGGGCGGGACCCTGTCGGCCCGGTCCCACGGCCCGGTCAAGGCGTGCTCCTGAAGATGGAAGGCCCCGCTCCGATCCCCGGTTCGGTCTTCACCGCCCGGGTGAAACTGCGTCCGCCCGGTCGCAGCGCCATGCCGGGTGGATTTTCCGATCGCCGCTACCTGCTGGGCAAAGGCTTGGTCTGGCGCGGGTGGGTGGATGAGCATCGCGACCTGCCTGCCGGGCCTGGTGCGATCCAGGTGGTGATGGCCGCGATTGCATCGATGCGGGAAAATGTTCTGGGTAGCCTGGAGGCTCGTCTTCCACCGCCGGAAGCTGCTCTGGCCGGCGCGGTCCTGACCGGACACAAATCCCCCCTCGCCCAGAGTGGGAGTGCCCCGTTCGTGGATCTCGGGCTGGCCCATCTGTTCGCTCTCAGCGGTCTGCATGTGGGGATCCTGGTGGGCATCGTCCTGTTGCTGCCGACCATCCTCGGGGTCGGTCCTTCGGCCAAGCTGATCGGCCTGTTACCCGTTCTGGCCGTGTACGGCCTGCTGACCGGTGCGCCGGGGTCGGTGGTCAGAGCGGCGGGTCTGCTGTCACTCAGCATGGCCGCGGTTCCGTTTGCTCGGCGGGGGGATCCGTTGCGTCACCTGGGTCTTCTCTTTCTCGTCACGTCGGTTTGGATGCCCTGGCAGCTTTTGGATGTGGGAAGCACCCTTTCCTATCTGGCGGCCGGAGGAATCCTGGCCATGGGGCCGGCCCTGCAGGACCTGCAGAAAAATTTGCCGGGTTTGATGGGGTGGGTGGCGGTCGGCCTCGGGGTCAGCCTCGCGGCCCAATGGTTCACCCTGCCGGTGGTGGCCGCATCCTTCGGCCGGTTGAACGCCTGGTCGTTGGCGGCAAACCTGGTCGTGGTTCCGTATTTTGCCCTGGTGGTCTGGCTCACGGTGTTGGTCCTGGTCACCGGGTGGTGGCCCTGGGCCGCTGCTGGGTTCGCGGCCTGGGACACCGTTGCCTGGAGGGGTCTGCTGGTCGCGGTGCATCCGGCCTCGTCACGAGCGGCACCCGGCCTCATGACCATGGCCACGCCAGGTGGGGCGCTGTGGCTGTTGTGGCTGGTGGGGACTGCGGGGATTCTCGTGGTTGTGTACCGGATGCGGCGCAGGAAGATGTCGTCGCTGGTCGGGGCGGCCACGCTGGGTTTCATTCTGCTCGCCGTGCTCTTCTCCTTCGTCCGGACAGGCCGGGATCTGAGCCCCCACAACGGACCGGTAGCCTGGCAGGTTGACGTGGAGCAGGGTGACTGCGCGGTCCTGGCCTTTCCCGACGGTTGGCGCTGCGTCATCGACACGGGCGGGCGCCTGGGCATGGGTCCCGGCAGCACAACGCTCTGGGAGCGGAGCCTGGGGCCGTATCTGCGGCGTCAGGGAATCGCGCAGGTGGATCTGGTGGTCCTCAGCCACGGGCATCTGGATCATACGGGTGGCGCCGGGGCCTTGGCCGAAGAAATGGGGGTGGGTGCCTGGCTTTGCGGCGGGAGGGCGTTTCCCCCCGCTGGCGGACGTCCCTTGATCGTGCGACAGGGAGAGGTGCTGCATCGTTGGCAGGATTGGGACCTGACCCTTTTGCAGGTGCCGGAGCCTGCCGACGAGACCCTCAGCGAGAACGACCATTCGCTCCTGATTGCCCTGCGCAGGGAGGGACAACCCATGATGCTCTGGGGCGGGGACCAGGAGAAGGCAGGGGAGGCGCGTTTTGTGGCCGGTCACCCCGATTTCGCCGGGACCCAGGCCTGGAAGGCCGGACACCACGGCAGCGACACGTCGGGCAGCGGGCCTTTCGTTGCGCGCATTCGGCCGCGCTTGTGCCTCATCAGTTGCGGCGTGGGCAATCGCTATCTGCACCCCCGGCACGGGCCGTACGTGGTGGATGGCGACACCGTGCCCACGGTGCGCACGGATTGTTCCGGAAGCATCCGCTTGGCCTGGGACAAGACGGGAGGTTTGGCCTGGCGGACCCTCTATGGCGGCGGCGGATTCCTGCCCGCGCCTTGACAGATTCAGGCCTCCTTTCTAGTATGCGCACTGCCGTTCGCCGGTTGGTCGATTCCACTTCGCAGCTGTCGGTTGCTGCACCAAATCCCTACCCCGGGAGCTCCCGATGCCTGCTTTTCGTTCCTCCCGCGATCTGGGCCTGACGCCCGATTTCGAAGGCAAAGTCCGCGATCTTTTCGATCTCGGCGACCAGTTGCTCATCGTGACCACGGACCGGATTTCCGCATTCGACGTGGTCATGGACCAGGTTGTGCCCGGCCGGGGAGTGGTGCTCAACGCCATGGCCCTGGGCTGGTTCGACTATTTCCGCGACGTGATCCCCAACCATGTCCTGACGACCGACCCGGCGGAATTTCCCGCGGCTTTTGCCGCCCACGGCGAGGCCTTGGCCGGGCGGGCGTTGCTGGTGCGCAAGGCCGAACGTTACGACGTGGAATGCGTGGTTCGCGGATACATCGCCGGGTCGGGCTGGAAGTCCTACGGCAAGGACGGCACGATCTGCGGTCATCGGTTGCCCGATGGCCTGCGCCTGGCCGAGCAGTTGCCCGAGCCCCTGTTCACCCCCTCGACCAAGGCGGCCACCGGCCACGACGAGAACATTCCCTATGCGGAAATGGAGCGACTGGTGGGCGGGGAAGCCGCTGCGCGCATGCGCGACGTCAGCCTCAGCCTCTATGCGCAGGCCGCCGATCGGGCGCGGGACCGGGGCGTGATCATCGCCGACACCAAGTTCGAGTTCGGTCTGGTGGACGGGCGCTTGATCCTCATCGATGAGGCGCTCACACCCGATTCCAGCCGCTTCTGGCCGGCTGAAGGCCACACACCCGGTGGCGAACCGGAGAGCTGGGACAAGCAGATCCTGCGCAACTTCCTGGAGACCTGCGACTGGAACAAGGAAGCGCCCGGACCGCACATTCCCGCAGAGGTGCTGGAGCGGACATCGCGCCGGTACCGCGAAGTCCTGGACATTCTCTTTCCCCAAGAGGCCAAACGATGGGCAGCATACCTGTAGGACGCACGGCACGCCGGGCCTTGTTGAGCGTGACGGACAAGACGGGCCTCGACAGCCTGGCGCCCGCCCTGTCCCGGGCCGGGTTCCAGCTGGTCGCTTCCGGAGGGACCGCGGCATACCTGCGCGACCTGGGACTCGAAGTCGTCCAGGTCAGTGAATTGACGGGCTACCCCGAGATCTTCGGTGGCAGGGTCAAGACCCTCCATCCGGTGATCCACGGTGGGATCCTCGGTGCCCGGGTGGAAGATTTCGCGGACCTGGACGACGAGCTGGGGATCGCGCCCATCGACCTGGTCGTGGTGAACCTGTACCGTTTCGAGGAGACCGCTGCCGCGCAAAACGAACCCGCAGCCGTGGTGGAGAAGATCGACATCGGGGGACCGACCCTGTTGCGGGCTGCGGCGAAGAACCACGCCCGCGTTGCGGTGCTTTCGAGCCCGGACCAGTATGATCGTTTCCTGACCGAACTGGACGCGGATTCCGGGCAGGTCCCTGCGGCCTATCGGCGGGAACTGGCCGCGGCGGCCTTCGCCCGAACCGCGGCCTACGATCGGGCCATCTCCGCCTGGTTCGACTCAGGCGCCTGCGGCACGACTCCGCTGCGCTACGGGGAGAACCCCCACCAGTCGGCTGCCATGACCATCACGGCCCCAGGGGGCGACCTGGCGGCTCTGGGCGTCGTCCAGCATGGGGGCAAGGAACTTTCCTACAACAACATCGTGGACCTGGTGGCCGGCCTGCAGCTCGTGGCCGATTTCGATGAGCCGTGCTGCGCGGCTCTCAAGCACACCAACCCATGCGGGTTCGGGATGGGCCCCGGAGCGGTGGGACTGGAGCGGGCCCTGCGGTGCGATCCGGTCTCGGCCTTCGGAGGCATCTTCGTTTTTCACGACGAGTGCGACATGGCCGCCGCCGAGATCCTGGGAGGGCGCTTCCTGGAAATCGTCGCGGCGCCCTCTTACTCCCCGGGAGCGCGCGAGCATCTGGGCCGCAAGAAGAATCTGCGCGTGCTGACGGTGGACTTTGCCCGCTTCCAGAGCGCCACCGCCGGCAAGGAAAAAGCCTGGGGGAGCCTGCGTCTGCGCCAGGATGCGGACAGCGGATTTCCGGAGCTGGCCGAGTGGCGCGTTGCGGCCGGACCGCAGCCGGATGAAGACCTCGCCGCCACCCTGGTCATGGCCTGGAAGGTCTGCAAGCACGGCAAGAGCAACGCCATCGTCCTGGCCGATCCAGCGGGAACCCTCGGCCTGGGCTTCGGTCAGATGAGCCGGGTGGACAGTTCCGCCATCGCGATCATGAAAGCCGGGCAGCAGGATCTGGACCTGCAGGGTTGCTGCGCAGCCTCCGACGGGTTTTTCCCCTTCCCCGACGGGATCGAGTACCTTGCGGCCGCTGGGGTGAAGGCCATCATCGCCCCGGGGGGCTCCATCCGCGATGATGAGGTGGCCGCAGCGGCCGACAAACTGGGGGTGACCCTGGTGATCACCGGGCGCAGGCATTTCAATCATTGAGGAATGATCGTATCTTGTCGGTGAGCCTTCTGGCCCCACTGGATGAGAAACCGAAATGACTTTACCATTGCGAACTTGTTCCGCCGCCTCCGTATGGCTGACGTTGCTGCTGTGTTCCCTCGGAACAGGTCTTGCGGCCGCCAATGAGCCCGTTCCCGATGCCACCTTGCTCCGGTTGCGTGCCGAACGGCGTCAGGATCTTCGCGACCGCTCCCGGGACGCAGCCGACAAGGGTCGGGCGCCGACCTTTGGCCTGCTGGTCATCCCCGTGGATTTTTCCGATAGCCGTTTTCCCGACGATTTTGCCGGCGAAGATCTCGGCCGGCGGGTGGCCGGTCCGGATCCCCAATCCCTGCGCGCGTATTTCCAGGCCGCTTCCGGCGGAAGGCTCGAACTGGTTTCGCTGGTTTCCCCGGTGGTGCATCTGGACGGTGAGCGTGCGGACTATTCGGACCTCGGATGGAACGGATTCAACCGCACGCGGGCCATGGCTCGACAAGCCCTGGAGACCGTCGCGGCGTGGGGGATCGACTTCGCCCGCCTGGATGCCGATGGACCCGACGGGGTGCCCGGTTCGGGGGACGACAACGGCGAGTTGGACGGCGTCCTGCTGGTTCATGCGGGTGTGGGTCAGGAGAACGACCCCGCGACCGGCCTGATCCAGGCTCTGCAGTTCTACCTGCAGGATCCTGTCCTGCAGGATGGCGTCGCCGCGTCCTTTTACGCGGTGGCCAGCGCCGCCAGCGGGCCGGGCGTCTGGGCCCATGAGACGGGCCACCTGCTCGGGATGGAGGACCGGTACGACCTCTCGCTGGCGCCGGGGGGAGCAAGCGAGGTGGTATCCCGGGGCGGCCTGGGCGCTTTCAGTCTCATGTCGGCCGGAGCCTGGGGTTCCGGATCCGGCCGCAGCCCGGCTTTGCCCGACGCCTACACCCTCCTGCATCTGGGCTGGGCCGAGGCCGAGGTGTTGACCCCCTACCGGAACGATCCCGTGATCATTTCACCGGTTGCCGCAGGAGGGAAGGTGGGCCGGCTTTCGGTTTCCGGTTCCGTGCAGGAATACTTCCTCCTGGAAGTGCGGTCTCCCGATCTGTCGGCGCCCTTCGACGCGGCGGTGCCCGGCGGAAACCTCATCGTCTATCACGTGGATGAATCCCTGGCGGAGGGCAACCTCGCGCTGGGCGGGCCCGGTGGTTGGCACCTGCGGGTGGGCGTGGTGGAGGCCGATGGCGACGTCTCCCTGCATGACGGCCTCGACAGCGGCAGCGGAGCGGACCTCTTTCCGGGGACGCGGGGAGTGCACGCCTTGCCGTCCGCGGGACAGCCCAGCCTGATCGGTTACGACGGGGTCGGCCGGTTCTCCCTGGAGAACATTCAAACCACCGCCGCAGGCGTGACGGTGGAGGTGGTTCCGTCCGGGGAATCCGGCGTGTCCTATCGCTTCGCCGTCGATGCGGCGGCCGGCCTGGTGGACCTGGCCATGGGCACCGCAGGCCGGCGTCTCGTCGCGCCCGTGACCTGCGACGTCGTGCTGGATGATCCCACCTGGGGGACGTTCGCCGCCGGTGCGGATTCCTTGCGGATCCCCCTTTTCGACGACGGCGCCGGATGGTACCGGCCCGCCGCGGCCATCACCTGGCTGTTCGGTCTGGATCCGCCGGCCGGGGCCGCAACGGTGTTCCGGCTGCAAGGGCAGGAAGCTCTGGGAGCCCTGCCTCCGTCCACCGAGACCTGGGTCTGGAAGACATCTGCCGACGCTCTGGATTTCACCGGCCAATGGCCGGGCCCGTGGTCGATCAACGCGGATGGTTCCAGCGGCACCACCTGGTATCGCTGGCCGGCTCCGGCTGCTCCGGCGGCGACCGGGGGCGCGGTGCTGGCCTGTACGGGGGGCGAGTTTCCCGACGGTTCCAGCTGGCCGGACGTCCACTATGACAATTCCGCTTTCGCGACCCTGTCTTCGCCACCCTTGGCTGCCGACGTGGTGGCGGTCAGACTGGTCCACGCCATCGAGAGTGAAACCCTGGCCGCAGGCACGGCCATCGACGGCGGACGCCTCGTCTGGTCGAGGGGGACAGGTGGCACAATCCCTGCCGTCCCGGTTGGCGGTTACGATCACCAAATTTCGCCCAAGGCGGTGAACGAACTCCAGGGTCAGGACGTCTTCGCTTGCGATTCCCTGTCCTTGCGGGAGGGCAAGATCGTCTGGAACGTGGATGTGGTGGTCAAACCGGACTCCGGGCCCTGGCACCTGGGATTCCAGTTCGGCAGCAACAATTTGTGGCGTCGCCGCGGATGGTTTGTCGCGGCCCTGGAAACCATCACCGCAGCGGCGGACACCCTGCCTTTCGCCGCTCTGTGGCAGGACGATGCGGGTGGCGACCGCCGCTTGACCTGGACCTGGCCGTGGCCGGACGCTGAACCGGACCAGATGGTCCTGCAGTCCTATCAGGAGGCGGGCAAGGTCTGGGTCGACCGCGGGACCATCCCGACGACGGCCTCGGTCAAGGTGGCGTGGGCCCCGTTGCGTGCTATGGTTGACTCCGATGTTGCCCTGATCCGGCTTCTGGCGACGGGACCCTACGGTTGGGTCGCCACGCGTGCGCTGTCCCTGGGCGCGGAAACCAGCTCGCCGGATAGCGGGAGCCTCGGGCTGCCGTGGCCGAACCCCGGCACGCCGCCCCTCCGGGTCGAGGCGAATCTTCCGGTCGCGGCGACCGGCGCTGTGGTCATCTACGACCTGCGCGGCCGCCGCATCGACAGCCTGCCCGTTCCCGGTGGTGTGAGCGTTCTGGGCTGGGACGGCTGCGATAGTCGGGGAATGGGAGTTCCCGCCGGGTTGTATTTCCTCCGCCTGGAGGGTCTGCCCGGCTCAACCACCAGGAAGGTGATTCTGCTGCGATGATCCGCGCATCGGCCATGTTGGGCCTGCTCATAATTCTTCTCGGCTGCACCAGCAGTGTTATGGCCGGCGGTCCGATCCATGATCCCTTTTTGGAGGAGTTCCGCCTGGGGTGGTACGCCGACCCGGGCGACCGGGAATTGGTGGCCGGGTTCCCCGCCGCGCTCTGGCGACCGGCCCTCGTGGATACCGCCTGGATCCGGACGGCCCTGGCGGTCATGGCGTCGGAAGCGGACCATCGGTCCGACGGCCCGGCTTCGTTGCTGGCAACCTGGCAGCGCGGACCGCAACAGCCCGGCCGGATGGTTTCCTGGTGGCAATCCCGCAAGGCCATCCTGCAGGGTTTCCTCGGGCAGGAACCGGCCCCCGCGCCGGATACGCAGGGAGTGCTGGGGCGAGCTTGGCTGACCCGGAAGTTCTTCGCGGCTCTGGCCGACGGGGATTCGCTCGCCGGCTTGGATGTCGCCCGCTCCCTGGTGGTCGCGTCCGATGATCCGGACGTCGAACCGGACGTCGAACCGGACTTCACCTTCGTCTGGGACCTCCGGCGCCGGGCTCTTGCGGCGGCCATGGGGGCCGAACCCGACCCACTTGACCCTTGGCCGCTTCTGTTTTCCCTGGGGCCCTTCGACCGCAACAGCGGCTGGGCGATCTGGGTTGCGCACCGACGCCAACTCGGCTTGCCGTTGCTCACTGTCCGGCACGAAACAGGCGAGCAGGCGCAGGACCTGGCGGGAATGAACCGGTGTTGGCTGGGGACTTCCGACATCCTCGGCAGCGGCTTCGATTACGAGACCAAGGCGGGTCTCGGGGCGGTTGTCCTGGAGGGAGAGGAACGGCGGGCCTTCATGGCTCGTTATGAGCATCCTCCCTGGAGTTTCACCCCCCAGGGCTGGTGGGTGCGAGGCGCCCGGATGGCCGCCCGGGGACAGGCGGATGCCTACGAGAAGATGGCCGGGGACGAGCACCTGCGTTCGGGCTGGCGCATGGATCTTTGGCGTCGGGCCAGCGAAAGACGCCTCCTGCAGGGCCAATGGACCCAGGGTTTGGCCGATCTGAAAAGGGCGGTGGGGTTGGCCAGCTACGGCGCAGGATCGCCGGGATTGCGCCGACGCGTCCGGGAGTGGACCTCTCAGGCTCTCGCTTTGGCGGTGGCCACGGGGGAGGCCGTCCATGCGCGATGGATCGCCGACCTGGGTGGCACGGACTTGCCGGAGCCGGAACGCGGGGCTTTCACCGGTCGGACGGCCGTTTGGTACGGCGACTCCGCCAAAAAGTCGGGGTCCGAATCGGCGAGCGAGCCTCCTTCGGTCCTCGCCGGGCTGGCGGAATCCCTGGGTGGGAAAAATGCCGGACCCGTTTTGCCGTCGGGTTCGACCCTGCGTCTGGCCGACTGGCAGGGCTGGGCCCGGGCAGCCGGACCTGCACACGAGCCCCCCGCAGGGACCGCGTGGGACTCCCTGAGCCGGGCCACCGACCCGGAAATCGCCCGGGGGTTGGCCGTGGCCCTCCTGGCCCGCATGGGAACCGGGTTGGATATTCCGTTCTCCTTGTGGGACGGAATCCTGCTCCATGAAGTCTACCTCGGGGGGGGGGGCGGCAATTCCGCTCCCGGCTCTCTCGCCGGGGCCGTGAAGGATGAACTGAAGCAGCGGAACTCCGCCGGTCCGTTCTGGTTGGGGGTTGCCTTGGCCTTGCAGGATCTGCGAACGGTGTTCACCTTGGTTACCCTGGGAACGGGAGACGACTTGAAGAGCGCCGACCGACAGCGCTTCCTGTATCCGGTGCCGTCCTTCGGTCCGGTGCGCCGGGCCCTGGAGGACGCGGATTCTCCGCCGGATCTTCTGCTCGCGGTTGCGCGCAACGAAAGCCTCTTCGACCCCGGAGCCCGTTCGCGGGCCGGAGCCCTCGGCTGGTTGCAGATCATGCCGTTCCACTATTCCGGGGAAGAATTGGCTTCCGGTGCGGTGTGGTCCGACCCGGCGGTTTCCATCGGGAAAGGCGACGCCCTGTTGCAGGAGAACATCCGCCGCTATCACGGGGATCCCTACCGGGTCCTGGCGGCCTACAACGCCGGGCCGAGGGCGGCCGACCGCTGGGACGACCAGTTGGGAGGCGCTGCCGAGCGGTCATTGTATCTGGCCTGGATCGGCTACACCGAGACCCGGGGCTATGTGGAAAAGGTCTTGATGGATCGAAACATCTACGCTGCAATCCTGGCGCCCCAACAGCGGGCGAACGATCGCGCGGAATAATGGCACGGACCCGGTGCGGGTGCCGTGGACGAAGGAGTCAATGATGGCCGTCGGAATGCGTGGCTGGGTGGAAAAGTTGTTCAGCAAGCGGCGGCGCGACTACGCCAAGTTGCAGCCGCTGGTCGACCGGATCAAGGAGATCCGCGACCCCTTGCAGGAGCTTTCCGACGAACAGCTGCAGGCCAAACGGGAAGAATTCAGGGCCCGGTACGACGAGGGGGAGAGCCTCGACGATATGCTGGCCGAGGCCTACGCCGTGGTCTGGGAGGCTTGCCGTCGCCTGGTCGAGCGCAAGGCCGCCTGGACGGTCTGGGACAGCGACAACACCTGGGACATGATCCCCTACGACGTGCAGCTCATGGGGGCGATCGCCCTTCACCAGGGCAAGATCGCCGAAATGGCGACCGGTGAGGGCAAGACCCTGGTGGCCATCTTCCCCCTGTACCTCAACAGCATTCCCGGCAAGGGCTCCCACCTGGTGACGGTCAACGACTACCTGGCCAAGCGCGACGCCCAGTGGATGGGCGGGGTGCTGCAATTCCTCGGCTGTTCCGTCGGCTGCATCCAGGGTGAGATGACACCCGAGGAAAGACGCGAAGCCTATTCATGCGATGTGACTTACGGCACGAACAACGAATTCGGCTTTGACTACCTGCGGGACAACATGGTGGTCCAGCCCGAGCACCTCGTGCATCGGGATTTCTGGTACGCCATCGTCGACGAGGTTGACTCCGTCCTGATCGACGAGGCCCGCACCCCGCTGATCATCAGCGGCGCGGTGGACAAGTCCACCCACCAGTTCCTGGAACTCCAGCCCCGCGTCGCGCATCTGGTGCGGGAGCAGATGAAGATCGTCACCGGATGGCTCAGCGATGCCGAGCGGGTGCTGCGACCCGGGTTGAAGGGCGAGGACGTTGACCTCGACGACGAGACCGCCTTGAAATTGCTGCGAATCAGCCGCGGCGCCCCCAAGAATCCGCGCTACCGCAAGCTCGCCCAGATCCCCGGTGTCCTGGAAACGGTCCAGCATACCGAGGAACGCTACATGTCGCAGAAGGCCATGTGGGAAGCCGACGAGGATCTCCTTTACGTGGTGGAGGAGAAGAACCATCAGGTCGATCTGACGGACAAGGGCCGGGACTACCTGTCCCGTGAGGAGGAGGACTTCTTCGTCATGCCCGATCTGTCGGGCGTGGCCGGCGAACTGGAAAACGATCCGGAGATGCCCGTGGAAGCCAAAGCCGCCCGCCTGGCCGAGGTGGAAAAGGAATACGCCCTGAAGAACGAGCGGATCAGCAACGTGGACCAGTTGCTGCGGGCCTATTCCCTCTACGAAAAAGACGTGGAATACGTGATCCAGGAGGGCAAGGTGGTCATCGTCGACACCTTCACCGGACGCCTCCAGCCGGGCCGGCGATTCAGCGAGGGTCTGCACCAGGCCCTCGAGGCCAAGGAAGGGGTCCAGGTCCAGAAGGAGACCCAGACCCTGGCCACGGTCACGGTGCAGAACTTCTTCCGCAAGTATACCAAGCTGGCGGGCATGACCGGTACGGCCGAGACCGAAGAAGCGGAATTCAACGGGATCTATGAGCTGGACGTGGTGGTGATCCCCACCCACCGCCCCATCGCCCGCCGGGATCTGGACGACGTCATCTACAAGACCAAGAAGGAAAAGTACAAGGCCATCGTGGAGGAAGTGAAGCGGATGCACCGGCTGGGATTGCCGGTGCTGGTGGGGACGACCACGGTCGAGGTCAGCGAGTTGCTCAGCCGTCTGCTCCGCATGCAGGGCATCAACCACAACGTCCTGAACGCCAAGCACCACCTCCGGGAAGCGGAGATCGTGAAGGACGCCGGCCAGCTGGGCGCGGTGACCATCGCCACCAACATGGCCGGCCGCGGAACCGACATCAAGCTCGCGCCCGAGGTCCTGAAACTGCCCGAGAGATGGGCGCAGGATCCGGATCTGGCCCCGAAGATGTACGAGGGCCAGTGCTCCGGCTTGCAGATCATCGGCACCGAGCGGCACGAAAGCCGGCGGATCGATCGGCAGCTGCGCGGTCGGGCCGGCCGCCAGGGCGATCCGGGCCTGGGCATTTTCTTTCTCAGTCTCGAAGACGACCTGATGCGCCTGTTCAGCCCCGAGCGCATCATCAAGGTCATGGACCGGCTGGGGGTCGAGGAAGGCGAGGTCATCACCCACTCCATGGTGACCAAGGCCATCGAGAAGGCCCAGGTCAGGGTCGAGACCCAGAACTATGAAATCCGCAAGCACCTGTTGGAATACGACGACGTCGTCAACCGCCAGCGCGAGGTGATCTACTCCATGCGCCGCGACGCGCTGGAGGGGGTGGAGCTGGCGGAGACCTTCGCGGACTTCACGGGCAATGCGGTGCGCGGGATCCTCAGCGAATGCGCCGACCCCAGCGATGCCGCGGACTTCTGGGACATGAAGCAGGTCGGACTCCTGTACCAGGGATTGGTTCTGGCTCCGGCGCCCCTGGGGGAGAACGATCATCTCGACCTGGGTTACGACGCCCTGGAGGACCGTCTGGTCGAGGCCGCGTTGGGCCGGCTCAAGGACAAGGTCGAGCGCTTGGGTGAGGAGGTGACCTCCCAGCTCCAGCGGTTCGTGCTGATCCAGGTGCTGGACGACCAGTGGCGGGATCACCTCAACGAGTTGATCATGCTGCGCAGCGGCATCGGCTTGCGGTCGTACGGCCAGCGGGATCCCCTGGTGGAATACAAGGCCGAGTCGTTCAACCTTTTCGAAGCCCTGGTGCAGCGCCTGGAACGCGGCGCGGTGAATCTCTTTTTCCGGGCTGAACTCGCTCCGGCCCGGCCGGCTCCCCCCCGCGCGGTGACCAGCATGGAAACCACCCACCGGGAAGTCTCGGCTTACGATCAAGCCCAGGCCCAGGCCCGGGGGAATGATTCGGTCATGTCCACCAACAGCCCCGAACAGGCCAAGCGTCGCCCCTTGCAGCGTGAGTTGCCCAAGGTGGGACGCAACGATTCCTGCCCCTGCGGGAGCGGGAAGAAATACAAGAAGTGCTGCGGGGCGGCAGGAGGGTGAACTTGCTGAGTCAACGGGACCGTGCTAGCTTTCCAGCGCAACAGCCTCGGGACAACGCGGGAATGGAATGATGGAATACGAACGGGATCGCTTGAAACATCTCCTGATCATCCTGCTGGAAGCGCTGGCCGCGTCTCCCGAGAGTGGTGATGTGCAGATCCGCATCCTGGACGAAACGGCCGCCGCGGGCCTGGACGAGGACGACGTCAACGGACTGCTGGACTGGATCGAAGCGCAGTGGGACCCCGCCGCAACGCGTCCCTGGACTCCGGCTCGTGTATCGACCAGCCCCGGGGAAGGAACGTTCCGGCACTTCGGGTCCGAGGATTCCGCCAATCTTTCGGGTGCGAGCCTGGGCTACCTGCTGCGTCTGCTGACCGAGAAACAGATCGATCGCTCGCAACTGGAGGAGCTCCTGCAGTACGCCTCCTACCTGTCGGTGCGGCCGATCGAACCCATGGATCTGGACGGTATCCTGGAACAGGTTCTGTTCCGGCCCGGGCAACCGCGGATGACCGGAGGAGCCTCCGAAGGGTTCGGTTCCGTGCATTGACAGGTGTCCGCTGAGCCTGTGGATATCCGGGGCCCAACCCGGATTTTCCTTTTTACCGAAGGGTTTGTCGCTTGAAATTGATCATTGTCGAATCCCCCGCCAAGGCCCGCACCATTTCCCGCTTCCTGGGCAAGGGGTACGAGGTCGCCTCCAGTTATGGCCACATCCGGGATCTTCCGGGATCGGCGGCGGAGATCCCCGCCAAGTTCAAGAAGGAACCCTGGGCGCGTCTTGGCGTGAACCCCGAAGACGGGTACCGCCCGATCTACGTGGTCTCCAAGGACAGCAAGCCCCGGGTGGCCGAGTTGAAGAAGCTGCTCAAGAAGGCGGACGAGATCCTGCTGGCGACGGACGAGGACCGTGAGGGGGAAGCCATCAGCTGGCACCTGCTGGAGGTGCTCGAGCCCTCGATTCCGGTCAAGCGCATCACCTTCCACGAGATCACCAAGGGAGCCATCGAGGCGGCCCTGGATTCACCGCGGGAAATCGATCTGCAGGTCGTGCGCGCCCAGGAGGGGCGGCGCATCCTCGATCGGTTGTTCGGCTACAGCCTGTCACCGGTCTTGTGGAAAAAGGTGCGCACGCGGTTATCCGCCGGTCGGGTGCAGAGCGTGGCCGTCCGCCTGGTGGTTGAGCGTGAAGAGGAGCGGCAGGCGTTCCATGACGCCGAGTATTTCGATATCGAGGCCAGGATGGCGGCCGGGGACCTGGCTTTCACCGCCCGCTTGACCACCCTCGACGGGTTGAAGATTGCGGCGGCCAAGGATTTCGATCCCGACACCGGTCTGCTGCTGAAGGCCGACCGCCGGGCCCACCTGGACCCCGCATCCGCCGCCGCTCTGGCCGCCGGCGCCAAGGGGACCATGCCCTGGCGGGTGCTGACCGTCGAAGCCAAGGAAACCGTCCAGCGTCCGTCGCCCCCGTTCACCACCTCGACCCTGCAACAGGCCGCCAGCAGCCGGTTGCGCATGTCGCCCACGCGGGTCATGCGCATCGCGCAGAGGCTGTACGAAGGCGTCTCCCTGGGTGGTGATCGGGAGGGCCTGATCACCTACATGCGTACCGATTCCCTGACCATCAGCGAGAAAGCGCTCGCCGAGGCGGAAACCGTGATCGCCGGCCGCTTCGGTGCAGAGTTCACCACCGGCCCCCGGCGATACCGCACCAAGTCCAAGGGTGCGCAGGAAGCCCATGAGGCCATTCGTCCCACCGTGCTGTCCCGCACCCCGGATGAGGTCGCGTCCTCGCTGGACGGGGATGAACTGGCCGTCTACACCCTGATCTGGAACCGCACCGTGGCCAGCCAGATGGCCGACGCCCGGTTGGACAAGACCGCCGTGGATTTCGGTGTGACCGTGTCCGGCAAGCTGCTCGTTTTGCGGGCCAACGGTTCGGTGGTCAAGTTCCCGGGCTTCCTGGGGGTCTACGGTCGCGCCGACCGTGACTCCGTGCTGCCCCCCCTGAGCGAGGGCCAGACCGTGGGCGGTCCCGGCAACACCGCCGGGGTCGAGATCCGGGACGTGGAGGCGCTGCGGCATCAGACCCAGCCGCCGGCCCGCTATACCGAAGCCTCGTTGATCAAGAAACTCGAGGAGGAGGGGATCGGCCGGCCGTCGACCTATGCGACGGTGATCAGCACCATCCAGTCCCGCGAGTACGTGGTCAAGAAGAGCGGGGCCTTGCTGCCTTCCTGGATCGGCATTGCGGTGACCCATCTGCTGCGCGGCCACTTCAACCACTACATCGATCTGAAATTCACCGCCCGCATGGAAGAGGATCTGGACCGGATTGCCGCGGGCGAGATCGATTGGGTCGAATTCCTCGATTGCTTCTACCGCGGTTGCGAAAAGGACGGTGACGACGGTCTGGAGGCGACCATCGAGCGGGAAATGGATCTCATCGAGTTTCCCCGAATTCCCGTGGGCGAGGATCCGCAGACCGGTCAACCGATCGCGCTGCGAATCGGACGCAACTACGTTTCGGTGGAGGTCAACGGGGACGAGGAAAAACGCGCCACCGTGCCGGTGGACATGCTCGTGGACGAACTCGACGCCGAGAAGGCCATGGGCCTGATCCACCAGAAGCTGCGCAGCAAGGATCCCATCGGGCGGCACCCCGAGACCGGTCAGAACATCTACGCCCTGGTGGGGCCGTTTGGACCCTATCTGCAGCTGGGTGAGCAGGAGGATGACAAGAAGCCCAAGCGCATCAGCCTGGGGAAGAAGACCGATCCTGCGACCATCGACATGGACTATGCGCTGCGCCTGCTGTCGTTGCCGCGGGAGATCGGCACCGACCCCGAGACGGGCAAGCCCGTGCGGGCGGGCCTCGGTCGATACGGACCCTACGTGGAGCGCGACCGGGTCTTTGCGAGCGTGCAGACCGTGGACACCCTCTTTACCATCACCCTCGAGGAGGCCCTGGAACGGGTCCGCAACAAGAACCGCAAACCGGTCCTGCGGGAACTGGGCGACCATCCCCAGACCGGCAAGGCGTTGCAGATCCTCAAGGGGCGCTATGGTCCTTACATCACCGACGGGGTGGTCAACGCGACCATCGGCAAGGATGCCGACCCCGATGACGTGACCATGGATGAAGCGGTCAGCCTGCTGGCGGAAGCCGCGGTCCGGGCCAAGAACAAGAAACCCACCGCCAAGAAAAAGACCGCGAAGAAAAAGACGACCAAGAAGAAAACCGCCACGAAGAAGACCACCACGAGGAAGAAGGCAGCGGCCAAGAAGACGGTCCGCAAGAAAGCCGTGAAGAAGGTCGACCCGGCGCGGGTCGAATCCGGCGACGACTCGTGACCACCGTCCATGTTGTGGGCGGGGGGCTGGCCGGTAGCGAGGCGGCCCTCCAGTTGGCGGCACGCGGAATTCCGGTTGTCCTGCACGAGATGCGACCGGTGCGGCCGTCGCCGGCGCACCGGACCGGAAACCTGGCCGAACTGGTCTGCAGCAATTCCCTCAAGAGCATCGATCCCCTGACGGCCTCCGGTTGCCTCAAGGCCGAGCTGGACCTGCTGGGGTGCCGCTTGCTGGGCCTGGCCCGCCGGGCGAGTGTCCCGGCCGGAGCGGCCCTGGCCGTGGATCCGGGCGCCTTTTCCGCGCTGGTGGAGGCCGAGGTCGCCGCCTCGTGCCTGATCACCTTGGATCGCACGGAGGTGGAGGACTTGCGGGCCGAAGCCGGAAAAATCTGGGTGATCTGTACCGGCCCCCTGACCACTCCGGTTCTCCAGGATCGGATCGCCACCGCGGCCGGGAGGCCCGGGCTGCATTTCTTCGACGCCATCGCGCCGACGGTCACGCGGGAATCCCTGGATCTCGAGGTGATCTACAGGGCCGCGCGCTACGGCCGGGGCGACGCGGATTACCTGAACATTCCCCTGGATCAGGAAAGTTACGCGACCCTGGTGGCCGACCTCCTGGAGGCCGAAAGGATCACCGTCCGGGATTTCGACCGGGAGCTCTTGTTCGACGGTTGCCAACCCATCGAGGAGATCGCCGCCTCCGGACCGATGACCATGGCCTTCGGTCCTCTGCGCCCGGTGGGGCTGGAGGATCCCCGCACGGGGGTTCGGCCCTACGCGGTGGTCCAGCTGCGGCAGGAAAACCGCGAGGGGACCCTCTTCGGTCTGGTCGGCTTTCAGACCCGGATCAAGCATCCCGCCCAGAAGGCCATCCTGCGCAAGCTTCCGGGTCTGGCCCGGGCGGAATTCGTGCGCCTGGGACAGATGCACCGCAACTTCTACCTGGACACTCCCCGGGTCCTGACTCCGAATTTCCGTCTGCCGGCCCGGCCCGACGTGTTCTTCGCCGGGCAGATCACCGGGGTGGAAGGGTACGTGGAGTCCATCGCCTCGGGCTTGTGGACCGCGCTCCAGGTCGCCTCGGGTCTGGCGGGCCGCGAGTTGCCGCCCTTGCCGCCGGAGACCGTCTGTGGCAGCCTGCTGTCGGGCTTTCTCTTCGATTCCACGTCGGCCCGCTTTGCGCCCATGAACGCCAACTTCGGCCTTCTGCCGGCCGTCGCCGGCAAACACCGGGGACGCAAGGTGCGCAAGGAGGCCAAGGCCCGCCGGGCGTACGATGCCATGACGGCGTGGGTCGGCGGGCTGGACGATACCCTGGGGGGGCTCCGGAAGGATTGACATGGCCGGTCTGATCGAAGGCTACCGCAACCACATCGAGGTGGAACGGGCCATGAGTCCTCGGACGGTTTCCTCCTACCTGCGGGATGTGGAGGCCTTCCTGGCCGAGGCCTTTCCCGGTGACGAGGATCCGTCCACCAGCGCCTTGCAGGACGGCAAGGAGGCCGTGCGCAGACATCTGGCCGGTCTGCGGCGCCGAGGCTGCCGCCCCGCCACCATCGACCGCCATCTGGCCGCCATCCGGTCCTTCTTCCGCTACCTTCTGCTCACCGACCGCATCGAAAGGATCCCCCCGGTGGTCCAGACCAGCCGGGGTGGGAGGCGGCGGGAACTGCCCCACGACCTCTCGCTGGAGAATGTCGAAGCGCTGTTGGGGCTTCCGGATCTGGACACCGCGCGCGGAATGCGTGATCGCGCCCTGCTGGAAATGGTCTACGGGCTCGGCTTGCGCCTGGCCGAGGTGGTGGGGCTGAACCTGGGAGACCTCGATTTTCCCGACCACCGGGTGCGGGTCCTGGGTAAGGGGAACAGGGAACGCATCATGCCCTTGGACGGCGTGGCGCGGAAGTATCTGCGGCTTTACCTTGGACAACGCTGCGGGCCGGAAGCGGCCTTGGCAGTCGAGGACGGGATCCTGCCCGGAAATTTGCGCAACACCCCCGTTTTTTTCGGGCGAGGCGAGCGGCGCATCGCCCGGCGCACCGTCCAGGCCATGGTGGCGCGCTACTGCCGGGAACTCGCCGGAATGAAGGGGGTATCCCCGCACACCCTGCGCCACGCCTTCGCGACTCATCTGCTGGACGGCGGGGCCGGCATCCGGATGGTCCAGGAACTGCTCGGGCACCGGAATCTGGCCACGACGCAGATCTACACTCATCTGAGCCGCAGTCGTCTGCGGGAAGCTTACGATACGGCGCACCCACGGGCGGCGAACCGCAAACCGAAGAAGGACGAATCATGATCATCCGTTCGACCACCGTGCTCGCGGTCCTGCGCGAAGGCCGCGGCGCTATCGCCAGCGACGGGCAGGTCACCCTGGGCAACACCATCGCCAAGCGCGGCGCCGTCAAGGTGCGCCCCCTCTTCAAGGGCCAGGTGCTGGCCGGGTTCGCCGGCGGGGCCGCCGATGGGCTGACCCTCTTCGAGAAGTTCGAGGGTCACCTCGAACGGTACGGCGGGCACCTGCGGCGCGCCACGGTGGAACTGGCCCGTGAATGGCGCAGCGACCGCATCCTGCGCAAGCTGGAGGCCATGATGGTCGTGATGGACCACAAGGACATCTTCACCGTTTCGGGCAACGGCGACATCATCGAGAGTGATGACAACCTGGCGGCCATCGGGAGCGGGGGGCCTTACGCCATGGCCGCCGCCCGGGCGCTGCAACGCAATACCGAGCTGTCCGCAGCCGACATCTGTCGCCGGTCCCTGGAAATCGCCGGCGAGATCTGCATCTACACCAATGATTCGGTGACCCTGCTGGAAATCGAAGCCGGCGGAAGCGACACCGAGGGGCAGGAGTCCTGAAATGAGAGTCAAGCGCCTGGATCGGGTCGGGATGTGGACCTGCGAGGAGATTGTGGGTCTGCTCGACCGGTACATCGTGGGTCAGGCCGACGCCAAGCGGGCGGTGGCCATCGCCTTGCGCAACCGCTGGCGGCGCATGCAGCTGCCGGAGGAGATGCGGCAGGAAGTGGTGCCCAACAACATCATCCTCATCGGCCCCACGGGTGTGGGCAAGACGGAGATCGCCCGGCGGCTGTCCCAGATCGCCGAGATTCCCTTTCTCAAGGTCGAGGCCACGAAATTCACCGAGAAGGGCTACGTGGGGCGGGATGTCGACGCCATGGTCCGCGACCTTGTCGAGAACGGGATCAGCCTGGTGCGCAAGCGGGCGGAAAAGAAAGTCTCCGAGGCCATCGATGCGGCGGTCGAGGAGCTGTTGCTCGACACCCTGTTTCCGCCCCTTGCGGGAATGGAAGACGATGCCGAGCGCCGCGCCCGCTGGGAGCGCAGCCGCGCCAAGATCGGCCAGCAGCTTGCCGAAGGCACCCTGGAGGGTCGTGAGGTGACCGTGGCCAGCGAGGAGACCAAGGTTCCCATCGCCAACATCTTCACTTCCGCGGGAGAGGAATTCGACGCGTCGTTCGGGGAAAGCCTGAAGGAGCTGTTCCCGCGCAAGAAGACCGAGAAGAAGGTCACGGTGGCCAGGGCCCGCAAGCTCCTGCGCGAGCAGGAAGCCCAGCGGCGGCTGGATATGGACCAGATCGTGGCCGAGGCCGTGGAATTGACCGAAAACGGCGGGATCATCTTTCTCGACGAGATCGACAAGATCGCCGGCAAGAGCAGTCACGGTTCCGGTCCGGACGTCTCGCGCGAAGGCGTCCAGCGCGACCTGTTGCCCATCGTCGAAGGCACCGCGGTCAGCACCAAGTACGGTGTGGTCAAGACCGACCACATCCTGTTCATGGCCGCCGGGGCCTTCCACATGAGCAAGCCCAGCGACCTGATTCCCGAATTGCAGGGCCGCTTCCCGATCCGCGTCGAACTGGACAGCCTGGGCGCGGAGGATTTCGTGCGGATCCTGCGGGATACCGAGAGTTCGCTGGTGCAACAGTACACCGCGTTGCTGCGCGTCGACGGCTGCGGGCTCGAATTCCAGCCGGACGCCCTGGAGGAGATCGCCCGCCTGGCCGCCGAACTCAACAAGCGCATGGAGAACATCGGCGCCCGCCGGCTGCAGACCCTGATGGCCCAGCTTCTGGACGACCTCCTGTTCCGGGTTCCGGCCGAGGACCAGGGCGACGTGACGATCGATGCGGCCTTTGTCAACCGGACCCTGGCCGAGATCATCCGCGACGAGGATCTGAGCCGCTACATCCTTTAGATCCGGCAACACAACCGGAGGTGGAATCCCGGCGCGGGTGGTGTATCTTTGGCGCGAAACGAAGCCCATCGACCTGGAATCTCAACCAGCCACACGAGGAGACTGCCGTGACCGCCCAGCGCAAGGATTTCCTGGCCATCGACGACTTTTCCCTGGACGAACTGCGGGCCATGTTGACCCTGGCCAACAAGCAGAAACCCCTGGCCCGGGCCCACGAATTGCCCCATTCCCACCCCAACCGGACCCTGGCCTGCGTTTTCGCCAAGCCCAGCCTGCGCACGCGGGTGAGCTTCGAGGTCGCCATGGGACAGCTGGGCGGCAAGACCCTGTTCGTCACCGACAAGGAAATCGGCATGGGCAAACGGGAATCGGTCCACGACGTGGCCAAGGTCCTCAGCCGTCTGGTCGATGGGATCATGATCCGCTGGTTCGATCATCAGGAAGTCGTGGATCTGGCGCGCCATGCCACCGTCCCGGTGGTGAACGGTCTGACCGACCTGAACCACCCCTGCCAGGTCATGGCGGACATCATGACGATCGAGGAGCACCTCGGCACCATCGACGGCAAGACCGTGGTCATGGTGGGCGACGGCAACAACCTGGCCAACAGCTGGCTCAACGCCGCCATCCGTTTTCCCTTCAACTTCATCCTGGCCTGCCCCGAGGGCTACACCCCGGACGAGGGGGTCGTGCGCAAGGCCGAGGCCGCAGGCGCCTCCTTCATGATCACGCACGACCCGGTCGAAGCGGTCCAGGGTGCGCACGTGATCTACAGCGACGCCTTCTACAGCATGGGGCAGGAGGCGGAGGCCGAGAAACGGCGCCGCGATTTCGCGCCCTTCCGAATCACTTCCGAGCTGCTGGCCGGCGCGGATGCGGGGCACATCGTCCTGCATTGCCTGCCTGCCCATCGGGGCGAGGAGATCACCGACGAGGTCATGGACGGGCCCCACTCGGTGGTGTTCGACGAGGCTGAAAACCGGCTGCACGCCCAGCGCGCGATCCTGGCCACCCTGATGCCATGAGAAGTGCGGCCCTGGTCCTGGTGCTCGGTCTGCTGGCCATCGCGGCCTGTGCGGTGGTCGAATCCCCGCCGGGCGGCCCCGTGGACGAGTTGCCGCCGCGCCTGGTTTCCTTCAGCCCGGACTCCGCCGCCGTCGACGTGGGTTCGCTGGATCGGCTTGTCTTCACCTTCAGCGAGAAGATGGACCGGACCCGGGCCGGCGGTTGGCTGCACCTGTACCCCGAGCGCCGCTTCCGCAAGACGTCCTGGCACGGAGCCGTCCGCGCCGAAGTTCAACTGGAACAGGCGTTGCCGCCGGATACCGTCGTGGTGGTTGAAGTGGCTGCCTCGATGAAGGACGCCCACAAGGTCTCCGGCCAGATCGAGCGCAGCTTTCCCATCGCCACCGGCGGAGAGATTCCCGACGGGAGCATTTCCGGCGCCCTGGCCATTGCCGATACCGTCCTGGCCGGCGCCATGGTGCAGTTGTATCCGGTTCCCCCGGACACCGTAGCCTGGGACAAGCAGGACATCCTGCGCCGGGTGCGCTGTGACCAGTACGGCCGTTTCAAGTTCGATTGGTTGGCGGTACCCTCGGGACCGTATCTCCTGCGGGCTTTCGCGGACGGGGATCGGAACCTGAGGCTGGGGGAGAAGGAGCCGCGGCGCCTCTTTCCCGACACCGTTCGCATCTTTGTCGAACAGCCGCAGGTCGAGTTGTCGGCCCTCGTCCTGTTTCCCCTCAACACTCCCGGCAGTTTGTTGCTGGAGCCCGCCGGGCCGTTGCCCGTGGCCCCCCGGTTCGGCGCGATCAACCTGGCGATCACCACCGCGGACACCGGCTGGACTCCGGCCCCGATGGCCTTCGATTCGTTGGCCATGGGCTTCCTGGACTCCGCATTGACCGATACCCTGGCAAGTGTTCCGCCGGGCCGAAACCGTGTGATCGTATTTGCGGATCTCGACCGGGATTCCACCTTCTCGGCCATCCCCGAGAGCCTGGTGGCATCCCGGTTCGACACCCTGCTGTTAACCCTCGGCGATGCGGCCGGCGACACGACCGGTTTTTACCTTGAGCCCTGGCGCACCCTGGAACCGGTCACCATCGAACCGGGCCTGCTCACCCGCTTCGCCATTAGGGCAGGCCCGTTCACCCTCACCCCGTGGACCGCTCCCGAGGCCAAACCCGATACCGCCTCGGCAGCCCGGGACACCTTGGCAGTGCGGGAGTTCGGGAACGCCCCCGCCGATACGTTGGCGGTCCCAGCCCCCGACAGCACCCTCGACGCTGTCGAGGATTCGACGGCAATCGACGAGGAGCAATAGCGTGACCCCTTTCATCAAGATGCACGGGGCCGGTAACGACTTCATCATGTTCCTGCAGAATGATCTCGGGCGGTTCCCCCTCCCTGCCACAACCATCGCCAGGTTGTGCCACCGCCGGATGGGCATCGGGGCCGACGGTTTGATCGTGGTGGGAAAAGACCCCGGGGGCGCGGATTTCCGGATGCACTACGCCAACAGCGACGGGGGCGAGGCCGAGATGTGCGGCAACGGCGCCCGCTGCGCCTTCGCCCTGGCCCGTGCGGCCGGGTTGGTGGGCGACAGCGGAAAATTCGCCAGCTCCGCCGGCCTGCACGCCGGACGGATGATCGACGCCGGCGAAGTGGAAGTCGAATTGACGGGCTGGCGCGATCTGGATCTCGAATTCGATCTGCCGGACGTGCCCTGGTCGGGTTTGGGCTTCTGCAACACGGGCGTGCCCCATGTCGTGGTGCAGCTTCCGGATACCGGCGCGCTGGCCGACCTGGACCTGGCCACCTGGGGACCCGTTCTGCGGCGGCATGCGCGGTTCGGCGCAGCCGGTTGCAACGCCAACTGGGCGGCCGTGGACCCCGCCGACGGCAGCGTCCATCTGCGGACTTTCGAACGGGGGGTGGAGGACGAGACCCTGGCCTGCGGGACTGGCGCCTCGGCCACGGCCGTGATAATGTGCCTGCGGGGGACGAGAAAAAGTCCGGTCACCGTGCGCACCCGCAGCGGGGAAATCCTGGTGGTGTCGGTGGAATCGGGGACCGGACGACTGCATCTGAGAGGCCCCGCGGTGGTCAGTTTCACAGGAGAGGTTGATCTGGATGACTGAGAAGACATGGCAGATGCCCGACGGGATCTACACGGCCCTGGTCACGCCTTTCCATGGAGACCAGGTGGACCGGCCCGCCTGGGAACGGCTCGTCAAGCGCCAGGTGGCCGCAGGGGTGTCGGGCGTCGTTCCCATCGGTTGTACGGGTGAAGCGGCGGCCCTGGACCGCGCCGAGCGCGAGTATCTGGTGCGCAGTTGCGTCGAGATCTGCGCCGGCAAGTGCAAGGTTATCGCCGGTTCCGGCAGCAATTCCACGGCCGTGACCATCGCCCAGACGCGGGATGTCCTGGAATGGGGCGCCGATGCGGCCATGCTCATCACGCCCTACTACAACAAGCCCCAGCAGCACGGCCTGCACGCCCACTACCGCACCGTCGCCCGGTCGGTGGACATCCCCATCGTGCTCTACAACGTGCCAGGACGCACGGCGGTGAACATGCTTCCGGATACGGCGGCCCTGCTGAGCGCGGAACCGAACATCGTGGCCCTCAAGGAGGCCAGCGGCATGCTCGGCCAGATCGAGGAAGCCATCGCCAAGTGCGACCTCAAAGTCTTCAGCGGCGACGACGGGCTGAATTTCCCGGTCTTCGGGCTCGGCGGGCGAGGCGCCATCAGCGTGGTGAGCAACCTGCTGCCGGGCGCCATGGTTCGTTTCTGGAAGGCGTGGGAACGGGGTGACGTCAACCGGGCCTGGCCGATGGGGCGGGCCTTCGATCCCATCACCCGGACGTGCTTCGTCGAGACCAACCCCGTACCGGTCAAGGAAATGCTCAGTCTGGCGGGGCTTTGCCAGCGCGATCCGCGGCTGCCCCTGGTGCCCTTGACCGAACAGAGCGTGACCTACCTGGTACAATTCTACGAGGGCACCCTGGCCGAGCTCATGGCCCGGGATCTGGATCAGGACCCGGTATCATGATCCCCGTGGTGGTGCACGGCGCCGAAGGCCGCATGGGGAAGATGCTGGCCGAGCTCATGGAAGCGTCCGATGGCGTTTTCCTGACCGGTTTGGTCACCGAGCCGGGTCGGGGTCTCCCCGCCGGGAAATTCCACCCCTCCCTGCCGTTGCTGGGACAGGACAAGATGGCCGGGGCGTTGCCGACCGGCGTGGTGGTGGTCGATTTCTCCCTGGCGCCGGCGCTGCCGGGTCTGCTGGCGGCCGCCGAGGCCCTCGACGCTTCCCTGGTCGTCGGCACGACCGGCTTCGACACCCGGCAACAGCAGGCGCTCGAGGAATTTGCCGTGGGGCACGCGGTGGTCCAGGCCGCCAATTTCAGCATCGGGGTTCCGGCCCTGCGCTTGCTGCTGCAACTGCTGGCTCGGATCCTGCCCGAGGGATTCGACGCCGAGGAAGTGGAAACCCACCACGTCACCAAGCTGGACCGGCCCAGCGGGACCGCCCTGGCCCTGGCCAAGGCCTTCGCCGAGGTCCGCGGCGGGGACTTGCCGCCCATCCATTCCCTGCGTCTCGGCGGCGTCGTGGGAGAGCACACCTGGGCCTTCAGTGACGCGGAAGAAACCCTGGTGGTCACCCATCGCGCCCATTCCCGCCGGGCCTTCCTGCGCGGCGTGCTGCCGGCGGTCCGGTTCGTCGCCACGCGGGAGCGAGGCTTCTACAACCTGCAGGATGTTCTCATGGAACAGGGAGCCGAAGGCCGGGCATGACAAAACGGGCCTCGGTTCGCGAGACCCGTTCCCATGCTTTCTACCCGCCCGGAAGGCGGCGCGCCTACTTGGCGGCGGCGGCGGCCATGCGGCTCTTGAGCCGGGCGGCGCGCTGCTTGGGCAGCAGACCCTTGCGGGCCTGGGTATCGATGAGACTGTACATCTCGGAAAGGCTCTGGGCCTTGGCCTCAACCGGAACGGCCCCGATTTCCTGGCGATACTGCTTGATCTTCGAGCGCATCATGGCACGATTCACTCGATTACGCGCATTGCGCTTCTTGCTCGTCAGGAGCCTTTTCTTGCAACTCTTGGCATGCGGCACTTCACAAACCTCCGTGGGAATTTTCCAGACGGGGGAATTTAACAGGGCTTTTCGATGATGTCAAGGCGACGTGACCCCGAATCCGACCTCAAAAACAAGTTGGCATCCCTGCCGGCGGCCCCCGGGGTGTACCTGCACAAGAACCGGGACGGCAAGGTGATCTATGTCGGGAAGGCGTCCCGCCTCAATCAGCGGGTGCGTTCCTATTTCGGCGGAGAGTCCGAGGATAAGGACCCCAAGACCCGGAGGCTGGTCAGCCGGATTCACGATTTCGATTTCATCGCCACCGACAACGAGGCCCAGGCCCTGGTCCTGGAAAACCAGCTCATCAAGGAATACCGGCCCTACTACAACATCCGCCTGAAGGACGACAAACAGTATCCCTACCTCCGGATTTCGGTCCAGGAAGCTTTTCCCCGGGTGACGGTGGTGCGCGGCATCCAGGACGACGGCGCGCGGTATTTCGGGCCCTTCACCGACGTGGGGGCCATGCGGGAGACCCTGGCTTTCGCCGCCGGCGCCTTCCAGATCCGGACCTGCCATCTCGACCTGCCCGAGCAGACCGTTCGCCGGCCCTGCCTGGACTGGCAGATCGGCCGCTGCAGCGCGCCCTGTGTGGACTACGAGGACGCTACGGCCTACGGCAAGCGGGTGGCCGCGATGATCGGGTTCCTCGAGGGCCGCACCGAGGATCTGCTGACCGAGTTGCAGGAGCGCATGCAGACGGCCGCCCGGGTGCGGCGCTACGAGGAGGCCGCACGCCTGCGGGACCTAAGGGCCAAGCTGAAGAAGACCGCCGGGCAGAGGCCGATGGTGGAAGGCGTCAGGGGGAATGCCGATCTGTGCGGCGTGGCTCGGGAAGGAACCGAAGCTTCCGGCATCGTCCTGCGCGTGCGGGGCGGCCACATCCTGACCAGCCACCATTTTCCCTTCACGGTCCGCCTGGATGCCGAGCCGGCCGAACTCATGGCCCAGTTGCTGCGGGAGTACTACGATCGGGCGGGGGAGATCCCGCGGGAAATCCTGCTCGGTGGTCCCCTCGACGGCCCGGCCAGCTGGCAGGATTGGCTGGGGGACAAAAGGGGCGGTCCGGTGCATCTGCTGCGACCCCAACGGGGGGACAAGTTGGCGGCGGTGGAAATGGCCCGCAGCAACGCGCAGTACCATCTGCGCGAGACCCTGGTGCGGGCCAAGGGGCGGAGCGCCGGCCGCAACAATCCGACCGAGATCCAGCTCCAGGAGGCCCTCGATCTCCACACCCCGCCCCACACCATCGAATGTTTCGACATCTCCAACTTCCAAGGCAAGGAAACGGTGGCCTCTCTGGTGTTCTTCAGCGCCGGCAAGCCCTTGAAATCGCGCTATCGTCGCTTCCGGATCAAGACGGTCCAGGGCGTGGATGATTTCGCGAGCATGGCCGAGGTCCTGGGACGTTACTACGGACGATTGGTGGAGCGGGAGCAGCCCCCCGCGGACCTGGTGATGGTCGACGGGGGAGCGGGACAATTGTCGGTGGCTCGGGAGGTGCTCGGGCGGTACGGCTTCCACCGGGTTCAGCTCATCGGGTTGGCGAAGAAAGAGGAGATCGTGCACCGTGAGGGAGGAACCGTGCGACTGCCTCGTCACGGTGAGGCCCTGCGTCTCCTGCAAAGGGTGCGTGACGAAGCGCACCGCTTCGCCATCACCTACCATCGCAGCCTGCGGGACAAGCTGACCACCGCAAGCGAACTGGACCTGATTCCCGGCATCGGGGAGGTCAAGAAGCTGTCCCTGCTGCATCACTTCGGTTCGGTAACGGCCGTCCGGGCGGCTTCGCCGGAGGCCTTGGCGGAAGTCCGCGGGTTGAACCGGCACGACGTGGTGTCCGTTCTGGCCTACTACGCCAATCGCGGAGACTCGGCATGACCGAGTGCCGCCGGCATTGGGAGGACGCGGGCGAGGGATTCCTCGATCACGTCACCGTGGAGAAAGGCCTGGCTACCAACACGCGGCTGGCCATGCACCATGATCTGGACCACCTGCGGAAGTGGGCCCTCGAGGCCGGTCGGTCGCCTCGGGAAATCACCGCCGAGGATCTGCGCTCCTTCCTGCTCGCCGTATCCGGCGTCCTTCAGGCCAGCAGTCGGGCCAGGCTGGTCTCCACCCTGCGGGGGTTCTTCGACTTCCTGGTGCTCGAAGGGGAGCGGCAGAATGACCCGACCGCGACCATCATTGCCCCGCGCCGTGGCCGCCGCCTGCCGGTATGCCTGAGACCCCGGGATGTGGCCCGCTTCCTGGATCTTCCCGCCGATGATGCGCCGGCCGCTCTGCGGGATCGGGCCATCCTCGAGACCCTCTATGGCTCCGGGTGCCGCGTGGGTGAGCTCTGCGGCCTGGATGTTCTGGATCTGGATGCGGACGAGGCCACGCTGCTCCTGCGCGGCAAGGGCAACAAGCAGCGCCGCGTCCCGGTGGGCGGGCCGTGCCTGGATGCCTTGATGGCCTACCTGGGTCGCGGTCGGCCGTCCCTGATCCGTGGCCCGGAGGGTCGGGCCATGTTCCTGAACCAACGCGGCGGTCGCCTCAGCCGGGTTTCCGTATGGAACATGGTCAAACGTAGGGGCGCGGAAGTGGGCCTGGCCGAAGGTCTGTCGCCCCATACCTTGCGCCACAGTTTCGCCACCCACCTTCTGGCCGGGGGGGCCGACCTGCGGATCGTCCAGGAATTGCTGGGCCATGCCGACATTTCCACCACCGAGATCTACACCCACGTGGACCGTGCTTGGCTGCACGAGGTCTGGCGGCAAGCCCATCCCCGGGCCCGGGAATGAGGGTTCCTGACCCTGCGAAGGTGCTTTGACAGCAGCAGATGCAGATGGTACCTTCTCGCATCTGAACTGACCTCGGATCCGGACCGGCGTCCTGAAGCGTCGGCGTATGCAAAGGCCATCATCCAGAATGACAACCGGTTCGCCCGACAAGCGGAAGATAATCCTCAGCGGCATGCGTCCCACCGGTCGCCTGCACTGGGGCAACTACACCGGCGCCCTGGCCAACTGGATCGAGCTCCAGGACGAGTACACCTGTTATTTCATGGTGGCCGATTGGCACGTCCTGACCACGGCCCTGGACCGGGCCGACCAGATCCAGCTCAACAGCCGGGAGATGTTTCTGGATTGGCTGGGGGCGGGCCTTGATCCGGACGGGTCGGTGCTCTTCATCCAGTCCCAGGTCAAGGAACACGCCGAACTCTATCTGCTGTTGGCCATGCTGATCAGCATGGGGCGGCTGGAGCGGAACCCCACCTTCAAGGAACAGATCCGTGATCTGAATCTGGGTGGCGAAATCAGTTACGGGCATCTTGGCTACCCGGTGCTGCAGGCCGCCGACATCATGGCCTACCAGGCCCATGCCGTGCCCGTGGGGGAGGACCAGTTGCCGCACCTGGAACTGACGCGGGAGATGGCGCGGAAGTTCAACCGCCTGTTCGGCGAGGTTTTCCCCGAACCCGAGCCCCTGGTGACCAAGTTCGCCCGCTTCCCCGGCACCGACGGCAAGCGCATGAGCAAGTCCATGGGCAACACCATCGAGATCGCCGCCTCCCCCGAGGAGATCGTGGCGAAGATCAAGCCGGCCTTCACCGATCCGGCTCGGTTGCGGCGGAGCGATCCCGGAAATCCCGAGGTTTGCGCCGTCTACACGTGGTACCAGAAGTTCCTGCCGCAGGAGGCCGAGGCGACGGCCAGCGAATGCCGCAGCGCCCAGCGTGGCTGCGTGGATTGCAAACTCAAGCTGGCCGCCGGGGTGACGGAATATTTCGCCCCGCTGCGGGAACGTCGCGCGGAGTATGCCGCGGACCCCAAGAAACTCGACGAAATCATCGCCCATGGCTGCCAGCAGGCGCGCGCCGTTGCGGCCGGGACCATGGAGGATGTCCATGGCGCCATGGGATTGGGCTGAGGATTAAGGAGGATCCCGTGATAGAACCCGCCGGCATCACCGGTGCCAGGGAAGACACCGGCTCGGCCATGGAGGCCAGCGGCAGCTGGTCCCTCGACAACCTGCCCGCCGACCTGGAGTACTTTCGCACGAGCCAGGCATACCAGGTCGAACTGAGCGACTTTTTCCAGGGTCCGCTCGACCTGTTGCTGCACCTGATCCAGAAGGAACAGGTCGATATCTACGATATCCCTATCGCCCGGATCACCGACCAGTTCATCCGGCACATCGAGGTCATCAAGAGCGTGAGTCTGGATCAGGCGGGAGACTTCCTGACCATGGCGGCCACTCTGCTGGTGATCAAGATGAAGATGCTCATGCCCTCGCGCCTGGGTGGGGAGGACGTCGAGGAGGAGGACCCCCGCGCGGAACTGGTGCGGCGGTTGCTCGAATACAAGCGCTTCAAGGAAGTCGCGGAGACCTTCCAGGAACAGGAAAACCAACGCCGGCGGTTCCACCTGCGCGGCACCAAGTTTCCCTTCAGCGAAGAGCTGGACCTCGAACCCAAGCTGCGGATCGAGATGTACGACCTGTTGGCGGCCGTGGCGGGAATCTTCGAACGGATCCAGTCCACCCCCGGGCATGCGGTGGTGCGCGAGCCCTTCACCGTCGGGGAAAAGATCGAGCTGATCCGGGCACGCCTTGAGCAGGGCGGCCTGGTCGCCTTCGAGGATCTCTTCGCCGAGGATTCCATCAAGATGGAAGTCATCGTGACCTTCATCGCCGTGTTGGAGATGGCCAAGCTGGGCCGCATCAATTTCCTGCAGACCGAACCTCACGGTCCCATCTGGATCCAGTTACCCAGCGAGGAGCGGGTTGCCGCTGAGTCCGTGGCACGGGAGAGCCAAGCGTGAAAAGGGAAATCGAAGCCCTCTTGTTCGCCGCTGACGGTCCCCTGACCCTGGGGCGTCTGAAGAAACTGCTGCCCGGAGCGGAAACCACGGAGATCCGGACCGGCATCGGCGAGTTGGAAGCGGAATATACCCAGGCGGGCAACGCCTTCACAGTGGTGGAGTTCGGCGGCGGCTGGCAGATCGCCACCCGACCGGAGTATTCCCCCAGCGTGGAAAAGATGCTCAAGTCCCGGCGCTTTACCCGGTTGTCCAAGGCCGGCCTGGAGGTCCTGGCGATCATCGCCTACCGCCAGCCCATCACGCGGCTGGAAATCGATGAGATCCGGGGCGTCAACAGCAGCGGCGCCATCAGCACCCTGACCGAACGCAACCTGATCACCGTGGTGGGCCGCTCCCAGACGGTCGGAAATCCGCTGCTGTACGGGACCACCCGGGAATTCCTGAACCACCTGGGCCTCAAGGGTCTGGGCCAGCTGCCCTCGCTTCCGGACCTCGAAGACGTGGTCGGGGATCGGGACCAGTTGCGCGATTTCGCCAATCAGATCGGCCGCGAGATCTCGAACGAAGAGCTCGATGAATATTTCGAGGCCCCGGAAATGGAGGAGGAGGACGGCGCCGACCCGGTCGCCGAGGTTCCCTCCCCGGGCGAACAGGAGGTTCCGGACCCCGGCCATGGTGAACCTTCCGAAACCTGATTCCCCTTCCCTGCGCTTGAATCGCTTCCTTGCGGACGCCGGCCTCGGCTCGCGCCGTGGTGTGGAGAATCTCGTGCGCCAGGGGCGGGTGGTGGTGAACGGGAAGGCCACCTCGGAACTCGGCCTGCGCATCGATCCGGACCGGGACGAAGTGCGGGTTGACGGGCAGGTCGTCACGGCGGCCGCCTCGGGTCTGGTCTACGCTTTTCACAAGCCGCTGGGCGTGGTTTGCACCTTCCGGGGGCAGGGTGGGCAGCCCACCCTGGCGCCCTACAAGAGGCAGGCGAACCTGCCGGGCCCGATGATGCCCATCGGGCGCCTTGACGCGGACAGCACCGGGTTGCTCCTTTGGACCGATGACGGGAACCTCAACCATGCCCTTTGTCGTCCGGAATCCGGGATCTGGAAGACCTACGTGGTGACCCTGGATCGGCAACCGTCGGCGGCGGAGGTCCGACGCTTTACCGGCGGTCGCATCAGCCTGGACGGCTGGCCCTGTCTGCCCTGTGGACTGGAGCCCGCTCCGGGCGGTCGCGAAGCCTGGAAGGTGCGGATTCATGAAGGGCGCAAGCGGCAGATCCGCCGCATGTTTCGGGCGATCGGCAACCGGGTGGTGACCTTGCACCGGGTGGAATTCGGACCCATCTCACTCGGTGGCCTCGCGGGAGAATCGTTCCGGGCCCTGGACAAGGCCGAAATCGCCGCGCTGCGCCAGGCCGTGGCCGCACCCGGTGGGAAATGAGAGGGAAGTCATGGATTTCAAGAGCCTGTTGCGCCCCGGTATCCTGGCCACGCGTCCTTACTCGCCCGGCAAACCCATTTCCGAGGTCAAGCGTGAGCTCGGCCTGACCGAGGTCGTCAAGCTGGCCAGCAACGAGAATCCCGAGGGCCCGCTGCCTGCGGTTCTGGAAGCCATCTCCCTGGCGGCTGCGGACATCAACCGCTATCCCGACGCCACCTGCCACGAGTTGACCGCGCGTCTGGCCGCGCACCTCCAGGTGCAGCCCCAGCAGTTGATCTTCGGCAACGGCAGCAACGAGGTGATCGACATCCTGATCCGGGCCCTCGTCAGCCCCGGGGAAAACGTCGTCTACAGCGCCCACAGCTTTATCGTCTATCAACTGACCACCACGGTGCACTTCGAATGTGGTCGGCCGGTTCCGCTGGGAAGCGGCGATCGCCACGACCTGGACGCCATGGCCGATGCGGTGGACGAGCGGACCAAGCTCGTCATCGTCTGCAATCCCAACAACCCCACCGGCACCTACAACACGGCCGCGGAATTCGCATCCTTTCTGGCGAAGGTCCCGGAAAACGTCATCGTGGCGGTGGACGAAGCTTACTACGAGTATGTGACGGCCGAGGACTATCCCCAGTCGTTGTCGTTGCTGGAGCAGAACCCGAACCTTGTCATTCTGCGAACCTTCAGTAAGATTCATTCCCTGGCCGGCCTGCGGGTCGGCTACGGTGTGGGGCACGCGGACCTGGTTTTGGAGCTGCACAAGACGCGAGAGCCGTTCAACGTCAACAGTCTGAGCCAGGTCGCCGCCATCGCCTGTCTGGACAACTGGCACGAGGTGGAAGGTCGCACCCGACGCAATGCGGAACAACGGGAATTGGTGGCGCGCCAGATCGAGGAACTCGGACTGGAAGTCGTCCCCAGTCAGACCAACTTCCTGTTGGTCCGGGCTCCCGGCAAGGCCGGAGACTGGACGCGTCAACTCTTGCATAAGGGCGTCATCGTCCGCCCCATGGACGCCTTCGGGCTGGGCGAGGGAGCCATGCGTATCAGCATCGGGTTGCCCCGTGAGAACGAGATCTGCCTGGCAGGCCTCAAGGAGATCGTCGGTCAATGAAGATTCCCGCTGCAGCCCCCTTGACCCTCCGCAGGGAAGGCCAGGAAACGAGCCTGGTCCGGGTCGGCGACGTCGTTTTCGGCGGGCCGACCGTGGTCCTCATCGGGGGGCCCTGCGCCGTGGAGGACCGGCAACAGATTCTGGATACCGCCCGCTATGTCGCCGAGGCGGGAGGGCGCATGTTGCGTGGCGGAGCCTGGAAGCCCCGGACCTCTCCCTACAGCTTCCAGGGCCTTGGCGAGGAGGGACTGCCCCTGTTGGTCGCGGCCCGCGAGGTTACCGGCCTCCCTGTGGTGACGGAGGTTCTCGACCCTCGCGACGTGGAACTGGTGGCCGGGACGGCCGACATGCTCCAGATCGGCAGCCGGAACATCCAGAACTTTCCCCTGCTGAAGGAAGCGGGCGCCAGCGGAACTCCCGTGTTGCTCAAGCGCGGCATGATGACCACGGTGGACGAGTGGTTGTTGTCGGCGGAGCACGTCCTGAATGCCGGAGGGCGCGATGTCGTGCTCTGTGAACGGGGCATCCGCACCTTCGATCCGGCGTTGCGCAACACCCTGGATGTGGGAGGGGTGGCGCTGCTGAAAACCCTGACCCACTTGCCGGTCATCGTCGATCCCAGTCACGCGGCCGGGGACCGCCGACTGGTGTGCGCCCTGGCGCGGGCCGCCGTGGCCGCCGGGGCCGACGGGTTGCTGGTGGAAACCCACCCCGATCCGTCCTCCGCCCGCAGCGACGGCCAGCAGTCCCTGGATCCGGACGAGTTCCGGGAACTGGCCGTTTCCTGTCGCGCCGTCGCCCGCGCATTGGGCCGGGATCTCTAACATGCACCCACGCGATCTCCAGCGCCTCCCCACCGCCGACCTCGCGCCTTTGCCGGCTGCGGCGGTGATCGCCATCGACGGTCCCGCGGGGTCGGGCAAGTCCACCACGGCACGCCACCTGGCCCACCGTTTCGGATTGCTCTACATCGATACCGGAGCCATGTATCGGGCCCTGACCCTGGCGGCCCTGCGCGCCGGCACCGATCTGCAATCCGACCCGATCCTGACGGCATTGCTGAAGGATGCTCGTCTGGAACTTGTGCCCGGCAAGACCGAAACCGCCGTGCGCTGGAACGGCCAGGACGTATCGGATGCCATCCGGACCTCGGAAGTGGAAGCCGCCGTATCACTGGTCAGCTCCCACGCCGGGGTGCGCACGGAAATGGTGCGCCGCCAGCAGGAATTCGGACGCCGCGGCGGCGTGGTGATGGAGGGGCGGGACATCGGCAGCGTCGTCTTCCCGCTGGCCACCGCCAAGATTTTCCTGTCGGCCAGCCTGGAGGCCCGAGTGGGACGCCGCCTGCGCCAGTTCAAGCAGCGGGGCAAGGAAATGGCGGCTGACCGCATCCGCGAGGACCTGCAGGCCCGGGACGAGCTCGACAGCGGTCGCGAGGTCAGTCCCCTGACCGTCTCTCCGGACGCGGTGGTCATCGACAGCAGCGACATGAACCTCCAGGAACAGAACGACGCCTGCGCCCGCGCCTGCCGGTTCAACCCGACCCTGAACCGATCATTGGATCGCGACCTCGAGCGAGCCCGGGTTCGCCTGCCCTGGCACTACCGTCTGGCCTTCACGGTCATGGAAACCCTGGGCCGATTCTACGGCCTGCGGCAGGTCGGCAACGAGGGGTGCGCAGTGCCGCGCGGATGCATCGTGGCGGTCAATCACATCAGCCTCTGGGATCCGCCCCTGGTGGGCGGCACCCTGCATCAGTACCGGGTCAACTCCCTGGCCAAGGCCGAGCTTTTTCGTCCGGCCCCCATGGGTTCGTTCTTCCGCTGGCTCGACGCCATCCCCATCCGTCGCCGCGGGTTTGATCAGGAAGCCTTCCAGGTCGCGACCAATTTTCTGCACGCCGGAAACAACCTGCTGATTTTCCCCGAAGGCACCCGCCGTCCGGTGGGAACCCCCGGACCGGTTCGCAGCGGGCTGGGCATCCTGGTCCAGAACAGCCTGGCGCCCATGCAACCGGTTTTCATCCGGGGAAGTCACGGGCGGCAGCCCATGGGTTCGACGCTGTCCCCTTTGGAGGTCAGTTACGGTCCCGTGGTCTGGTGGCATGGGGTGGCCGAGTTGCAGCGGAGCCTGGAACCCCGGGAGGTCAGTCGCCGCATCGCCACCCTCTGTGAGGCCGTATTCGTCGAACTTCAGGCCCAATCATTTGCGCGGATACCCCAGACCGAGTTCGAGAAAAAGCTGGGGGAGAACCAGATCGAACAAGTGGAACGCCGCACGCGCGAGGTCTTCGGGCGCTCCTGACGGCCCCGGAACACCCCTTTCTCCCTGTCCGCCTGACTTGCATTCCCTCACCCGCTGGGTTAGTTTATCCGATCTACCGGACCCTGCGGTACCGGTGTATTCATCCGTCACTAGGAGGCAACCTTTCATGACCACCAACCCCACTCCCGGCTCCGACGAGGCTCGTCCGGAAAACGGACCGGCTCCCATCGTCGACGCGGCCGACGCATCCACTCCCGAATCCCCCGCTACGGGAGGCTCCTCGGACCGGTATCCGGCCGCCGAGGTCATTCCGACCCCTGCGGGGCCGACCCTGAGCACCGAATTCTCGCCCGACAGCATCGTCAATCTCGACTTCCTCGATGAGGACGGCTACGAGATGGATCTGAACCAGGACGAGATGCTCGCCTTGATCAACCAGTACGAAGAGACCCTGACCGACATCCAGGAGGGCCAGATTCTCAGCGGGACCGTCATCGAGGTCCGCGAGAACGAAGTCCTGCTGAACATCGGATTCAAGAGCGAAGGCGTCATTCCCCTGGAAGAGTTCGGGGACAACGCCGTGAGCGTCGGGGATACCTTCGACGTCTTTCTGGAGAAGCTGGAGAACCAGGACGGCCTGGTCGTGCTTTCCAAGGAACGCGCCGACTTCCTCAAGGTCTGGGACAAGATCAAGGTCTCCCACGAGTCGGGCGAGGTCGTCAACGGGATCGTGGATCGCCGCATCAAGGGTGGTCTTGTGGTCAAGCTGTGGGGCGTGGATACCTTCCTGCCCGGCAGCCAGGTCGCCTTGCGCCAGGTGCCGAACCTGGAGGACATGATCGGCGAGGAAATCCAGTGCCTGATCATCAAGAAGAACAAGCGGCGCCGCAACGTCGTGGTGTCCCGCCGAATCGTGCTCGAGCAGGAGCGCGAGGAGAAGAAGCGCTCCCTCATCTCCGAGCTGGAGAAGGGTCAGGTCCGCACCGGTGTCGTGAAGAACATCACCGACTTCGGAGCCTTCGTGGACCTCGGCGGAATCGACGGCCTGTTGCACATCACCGACCTGAGCTGGGGGCGCGTCAACCACCCGAGCGAAGTCGTGGCGATCGGCCAGGAGATCGAGGTCAAGGTTCTCGACTTCGAGCAGGAACGCGAGCGGATCAGCCTCGGCCTCAAGCAGCTGCAGGCCTACCCCTGGGACAACGTCGAAGAGAAGTATCCCGAGGAAAGCATCGTGCGCGGCCGCGTGGTGAGCATCACCAACTACGGGGCGTTCGTTGAGCTGGAGAAGGGGGTCGAGGGTCTGATCCACATCAGCGAGATGAGCTGGACCCGGCACATCAAGCACCCGTCCAAGGTCGTGTCCATCGGCGACGAGGTCGATGTGATGGTGCTGAAGATCGACAAGGACAACGAGAAGATCTCCCTGGGTCTGAAGCAGTGCGAGGCGGATCCCTGGCTAACCCTTTCGGAGCGTTACCCGGTTGGATCGGTCATCGAAGGCAAGGTGCGCAACCTCACCGATTTCGGCGCCTTCGTCGAAGTCGAAGAGGGGATCGACGGGCTGGTCCACATCTCGGACATGAGCTGGACCAAACGCATCCGCCACCCCAAGGAAATGCTCAAGCGCGGTGACAGCCTCGAGGTCCAGATCCTGGACATCGACAGCAACAAGCGGCGCATCAGCCTGGGGATCAAGCAGCTTCAGGACAACCCGTGGCCCACGCTCGCCGACGAGTATCCGGTCGGCCGCGATCTCGACGGTACCGTGAATCGCATCCTGGATCACGGCATCATCGTGGAACTGGGTCAGGATCTGGAGGGCTTCATCCCGCTGGGTCACCTGGGCATTCCGAAGCTGGACAAGCCTCAGTACTTTTTCCGCGATGAAGAGGCTCTCAGCCTGCGGGTCATCAAGATGGACGTGGAGAATCGTCGCATCGTCCTGTCGATTTCCGAGCGCCTCAAGGGCATGGATGAGGATGCCACCGAGGCCTTCGTGACGGCTCATCCCCGCCTCGATGACGTGGTGGCCGCGGAGAAGGCTGCCGGTGAAACCGAGGATGAGGATCGGGTCCTGGATCGCGCCGAGGACGAAGCCCTCGCGCGCGAGGCGGCCGAGTTCAACACCATGGCCCAGACCGTGGAGGAGCCGGACGAAGAGCCCGAAGCGGAATAGCACGCGATTCACAGGATGAATCGAGCAACCGCCCGTGAGAGGGGCGGGGTTTCGGCCCCGTCCCTCTTTTTTTCGAACAGGAGCAAGCATGGCGCCCACGAATGCGGACCTTGTCACGGAACTGAAGCCGCGGATGGTACCCGCCCGTCCCGCCGGTGAAGTCCTGCGCGCGGCCTTCTGGACCCTCGGTTGCCGCCTGAATCAATACGATACCGAGGCCATCCGGACGGAAATGGCCGCCCTTATGCCGTTGCATGTCGTGGCCTGGAGCGAACCGGCGGATCTCTACATCCTCAACAGCTGCACCGTCACCGCCAAGGCCGACCAGGAGTGCCGACGGTTGGCGCGGCAAGCCAAGCGTCGCGCGCCCGGTTCGCGAGTAGTGGTGGCTGGGTGCTATGCCCAGACCCAGCCGGAAGCCCTGGCGGGCATCCCCGAGATCGACGCGGTGATCGGAAATACGTCCAAGGAGAAGGTCGCCCAGTGGTTGCCCGAGGTCCTGGGAACCTCCGAACGGACCGTTGCCGTGACGGATTTCGACCCCGATGCGGTATTCGACTCCCCCCTGATCGACGAGTTCAGCGGACGCAGCCGCGCCTTCGTGAAGATCCAGGACGGATGCAACCTGCGCTGTACCTATTGCCTGATCTGGAAGGCGCGCGGTCCCGGCCGGTCGCGCACCGTGGCGGATATCGAGGCCCAGCTCCAGGCCCTGGTGGGCAACGGATATCGCGAGACCATCCTCGCGGGAATCCACCTGGGGGGATACGGGCGAGACCTCGATGACGGCTTGCCCCTGCCGGTCCTGCTGCGGCGGATACTGGAGCGCTTTCCGAGGCTGCGCATCCGGCTCAGCAGCATTCATCCCAACGAGGTGAAGCCGGAACTCCTGGATCTGTTCCGTGAGTTTCCCCACCTGCGACCCCATCTGCATATTTCCCTGCAGAGTGGCAGCGACACGGTTCTGAAACGCATGAAAAGACCCTACCGTGGTCAGCGCGCCTGGGATGCCATGCGTGCGGTGGCGGCCATCCGCCCGGACTTCGGCATCGGAGCCGATATCATCGTGGGTTTCCCCGGCGAGACCGAGGAGGAGTTCGAGGACACTCGGCACATGGTGGCCGAGCTTCCCTTCAGCTATCTCCATGTTTTCCGTTTCTCCCCCCGGCCCGGAACCGTCGCCGCCGACCTGGGCGATCCCGTCATGCCCGAGGCGATCTCACGGCGGGCGTCCGTGCTGCGTAAGCTGGGGGAGGAACGCCAGCGGGAGTTCCGCAGGAACATGTTGGGCCGGGTCCGCGAAGCGATCGTGGAAGCGGAGTGCGCGGTTCCCGGTTTCCTGCAAGCCACAACCGACAACTACGAAACGGTCCTCGTTCCGGGCCGGGCGACCACCGGCGGGCTGGTGAAAGTGAAGCCCGTCAACCTGGAGGGGGACAAACTCTTCGCGGAAATCGTGGAGGAATGTCATGGCTAATTTCCTGGCTCGTCTGCAACCCCTATCGCCGCCTGCAGAGGACGTCGGCTCCGGGACCCCTTTCCACGTCGAGACCTACGGCTGCCAGATGAACACCTATGACAGCCAGACCATCACGGGTCTGCTCCTGGAGCAGGGCTTCCGGCGGGCCGGGGATGCGGATTCTGCGCGGGTCATTCTCCTGAACACCTGCAGCGTGCGGGACCACGCCGAGCACAAGGTGATCAGCCGGATCGGCGAGATCCGACAGGGACGCCGCCGCAACGGCCTGCCCCAGCCCCTCATCGCCGTTTGCGGCTGCATGGCCGAGCGCATGGGCGAGACGCTCACAGAAGGTCGTCACCGGGTGGAACTGGTGATCGGTGTGGACCAGTACGACCAACTCCCCGGTTTGCTGTTGGCCCAACTCGGGCGGGAATTCGAATCTTCGGCCGTATCGACCGGCCACCGCGACGACAGCCTCCTGGTGGCTCCGCCGGAGCTGTATCCGGTCAACAACAGCCACCTGGTCACCATCCACAAGGGCTGCGACTACAAGTGCACGTACTGCATCGTGCCGGCCACCCGGGGACCGCAAAGGGAAAAGGACCCGGGGCTGATCCGCGCGGAGATCGAGCGCATCGTGGCCGTGGGCGGTCGTGAGGTGACTCTTCTGGGGCAGAACGTCACGGCTTACCGGTGGCAGAAACTGGATTTCGCCGGGCTGCTGAAGCTGGTGGTCGGGATCGAAGGTCTGCAGCGGATCCGCTTTCTGACCGGTCACCCCTGCGACATGCACCCCCACCTGATGGACGTCATCGGCGCCGAGGACAAGGTCTGTCCCTGGCTGCACGTTCCCATGCAGAGCGGCAGCGACCGCATCCTGCGCCGCATGAAGCGCTACTACACCAGCGCCCAGTACATGGAGATGGTCGATTATGCGCGACGGGTCATTCCGCGGGTGACCTTCTCATCGGATTTCATCGTGGGATTTCCCGGCGAGACCGAGGCGGATTTTTGCGCTACCCTGGAAGCCGTGCGCGCGGTAAGGTACGCACAGGTGTTCTCCTTCAAGTATTCCGAGCGCCCGGGGGTACCGGCCGCCCGGCTGGATGATGACGTTTCGGTGGAGGAGAAGAAGGAACGTCTGGCGCGGTTGATGGCCGTCCAGGATGAAGTGTGGCAAGCCATGGCGAAGCGGTCCGTGGGTGAGACCTGGCAGGGCGTGATCGAGGCTGCGGCCCGCAGTCCCCAGGATGCCTGGTTGGTGCGCACCGACAACAACCGCAAGATCGTCGTGAGTGCGCCGGGCCTGGCCCTGGGTGACTCCCTTGCCGTCACCATCACCGGGTACAGCCACACGACATTCCTGGGTCGCGTGGCCGACTGAACGCCCTCTTTCCCATGAGGTGTCAAGATGTGGTTCTTCAAGGGTATCCTGTTCCTGATCCTCCTTTTCGTGCTGGCCTATTTCTTCATCACCAACAGCGGCCAAGCCGTCGACCTGCATTTCTTCGGCAAGCTCTATCCCGCCATTTCGGTCTACTGGGTCGTGGTCGTCAGTTATCTCCTGGGTTTCCTGACCAGCTTCCTGGTCGCAGCCTTCCGGGAATTCCGGTTGCATCGTCAGCACCGTGGACTGCGCAAGGAGATCGAAGCCAAGGACCGGGAAATCGCCGAACTGCGGACTCTTCCCCTGAGAAATTCCACCGGGGACAAACCGGAAACGGACGACGATGCCTGACCTCCCCATCGCCTTGATCGCCCTCGCGGTTACCGCAGCGGCGGGCTATGTCCTGCTGCGGGTTTTTGCCTCCACCAGGACCGCCACATCGGTGGAGGACCGCTACCTCGAAGCCCTGGAAGCATGGGTGGACGGCCGTCTGGATGACGCCGAGAATAGGCTCCAGGAGGTGGTCCGTTCGGACACGGGCGCGGTCGAACCCTACCTGCAACTGGGTAACCTCCTGCGTCGGACCGGGCGAGCGGACAAGGCCGCCGCCATGCATCGGGCTTTGATGGCGCGCGGTGACCTGTCGCGCTCCCAGCGGGTCAAGGCCGGCCTGGCCCTCGCGGAAGATCTGCTGGGCTTGGGGCAATTCGCGTCGGCCGGACAGGTCCTGGATGACCTGGTGCGACATGTCGGGGACCGCCCGGCATATTGGCGGGCCCGTTTCCGGCAATGGCAGGGCGCCGGTGATGGGGGCGAGGCGGCGCGGGCCCTTAAGCATGCCGCCGACCATGTCCCGGAGCCGGCCCGAGCGGTTTTCCGCAACGACCACGCCTGCTATCAGTTGGACAGGGCTTTCGCCGCCGCGCTGGAAGGCGATGAAAGCCTGGCCCAGCGCTGCATGAAAGCTGTTCCCGGCGGCCATGCGATGGCCCGCTATTTTCCCCTGGTCAAAGTCGTCCTGCTGTCGGGACAGGGCCACCTCGACAAGGCCCTGGATACAGCGGCCGCAGACCTTGCCGGCGTCCCCGACGCCCTCCTGGCGTTTCAGGACTTTGTCCGCCCCATCCTCCTGGAAAAGAACCGCTTCGAAAGGTCCTTGCCCCTGCTGGAACGCGTGGTCCAGGATTCGGCGGCGCCGGTGGAACTGGTTGTCGAACTGGCTCTGCTCTATGAAAAGACAGGCCGACGCGAGCAGGCCTTGACCCTGCTCGCCGCCAAGGAGGGGAGATCCGACCTGACCCCCGATGCGGCTGCCCCGCTGCTCAATGCCCTGATTCGGGACGGGCAACAAACGGAACTGCAGCGGGTGTGGCACACCCTGCACCTGCGGCGCCGGGACCGGGCCTGGCGTTGTGTCGCCTGCGGTCATGCCGGCTCGCGGTTGGCCTGGTTCTGCCCGCATTGTTTTTCCTTCGGCGCCTTTGTCGACGCCCAGGATTCCCGAGAGGAAGCCCATGCCTGATTTGTCCCGACCCAGGATTCTGCATGGATTGGCAACGCTGGTGCTGTTGGGCGGATGCTTGTTCCTGGTGGTCTCCTTGGCCGGCGCCGTCAGCAGCAATCTTCTCGGTGATTTCGCCGCCGGGCGGTTCCCCGCCGCCAGGATCGATCTCCAGGAGGCCGACCAAGCGGTGACCGACGGTGGATCTCGGCTGGTTATATTCCTGCTGACGGAGGACCCGGGGCAGGCCTCGGCCTTATTGAATTCCCTGACCGCCGGGCAGGCGGATTCCCGCCGGGCGTGGGCCACCCGCGCGGCCCTGGAAAAGGCCAACCTGGCGTTTGCCCAGCGTGACTTTTCCGCATCCCTCGCAGCCCTGGAGCCGGTCCTGGCCGGGGATTCGGAATCCCTTCCCGGCATCCTTCATCTGCGGGCCGGTTTGGCATGCCGCGGTCTGGGACTGCTTCAGCGCGCTCGGGAAATGCTGGCTTCGGTCCGACCCGAGGACCCTGTTTTCGGCCGGGCCCGGTTTTTCCTCGGCGACATCGCCCTGGAGCAGGGCGATCCCGGCCTGGCTCTGCGCTATTTCAATGGAGCGTCGCAAGCGTTGCCCCCCGAGGAGCGCAGCGCGGTCGCCCAGGCCCGGTGGCGCGCCCTGGCGGCTTTGGGGCGACAGGGAGACGCGGCTGCGGTGAGGGCTGAATTCGGCAACGAGACCGGCGGCGGCCTATCGTGGCTGTCCCAAGGGTCGCTGTCGCGGATGGCCGACGTGCCCGTCGACAACACGACCACACCCGGGACCGTGGCCGGTCGCTTCTGTCTGCAGTGGGCGGCTTTCCGGGACCGGTCCCTGGCGCTCGATTTTGTCCGCGAAAACCAGGGGCGCCTTCCGGACCTGCGCATCGTTCCGGGAACGGACGCCGGCGGAATCACTCTTTATCGTATCCGCTCCGGATCCTTCAATGATCCCCAGGAGGCCAGACGGAGGGCCGAACAACTCAAGGACGCCCTCGGCCTGGAAGTCATGGTCACGACCAACGAATAACCGGAGTCCCCGCATCGCCATGACATCCAAGCAGAATCCCAGCCCCGACAACTCCGGACGCGGTCGCACCCCGATGCTCGCCCAGTATCTGGAGGTCAAGGCCCAGCATCCGGAGGCGTTGCTCCTGTTCCGCATGGGCGATTTCTTCGAGACCTTCTTCGAGGACGCCCAGATTCTGGCCCAGGTGACCGGCGTCACCCTTACCAGCCGGGATGCGAAGAGTCCTCATCCGGTGCCCCTGGCCGGGGTTCCGCACCACGCCCTGGACTCGTACCTGGGGAAGCTCCTGGCAGCCGGCCTGACGGTGGCGATCTGCGAGCAGGTTGAGGACCCGGCGACGGCCAAGGGTCTGGTCAAACGGGAAGTCGTGGAGATCATCAGCCCGGGCACCGCCACCGGCGACCAGCTGGTCGATTCCCCTTCGGGTCGATACTGTCTGGCGTGGGTGGATTCTCCCGGCGGGGCCAATGGCTGGGCGCTCCTTGACGCCACCACCGGCGATTTCCGTTGTGGTCAGGAGAACGCGGACCTGGAGGACCTGCTCCAGCGGTATCCGGTGCGCGAGATCATCGTGCCGGAACAGCATGGAGACACCGACCTGCACAAGTTGCGTCGGCGCTTGGCCCCGGTTGTGGTCAACGAGGTCAATGGGGCCTGGTTTCATCCCGAGTTCGCCCGGCGCACCCTGCTGGAGCATTTCCAGGTCACCAATCTGGCGCCGTTCGGACTCGAGGCGGATGACTGGGAGCCGGCCGTGGCCGCCGGGGGCGCTCTCTTGCGCTACCTGACCTCTCTGGTGATGAAGAAGCCCGCCCAGGTTCTGAACCTGTCCTTCACACCGGATGGCCAGGGTTTGCTCATGGACGAGGAGACCCTGAGGAACCTCGAGGTCCTGCGCACCTTTCGCGGCGAAAAGGGGCAGGGCACCCTGGTGCACCACATCGACGCGACGGCCACCCCCATGGGGCGCCGGCTGCTCGAAATGCGGCTCGCCCGACCGGATGCGGACCTCTCCAGCCTCGAACCCTGGCACAGCGGAATCGCCGTGATCCTGGAGGACTACGGGGCTTTTGCGCCCGTGCGCGGGGTCCTGGACGGCCTGGGGGACATGGAGCGCCTCGGCGCACAGGTTGGCTCGGGCAAAATCGGTCCCGCCGGGATGCGTCGTCTCGGGGAGATCCTCGACCGGCTCATGGAACTGCGCCGTCTGGCCCGGGAAGATGAAGGACTGCCGTCGGTTCCCGAGGGCCATCCGGCTCGGGTCTGGCTCAGCGGGATGGCCGACCTGCGCGCCGTCGCGGGGGCGATCCTGCAGACGGTGGCTCCGGACGCGCCGGCGACCCAGCGCAAACCCGGGTCCATCCTCTCGGGGGTGGACGCGGAACTGGACCGGGCCCGGGCGGTGGCCACCGACAGCAAGGGTTTTCTGGCGCGCCTGCAGGAGGAAGAACGCCGGTCCACGGGGATTCCAACCCTGAAGGTCGGGTTCAACAAGGTCTTCGGCTATTACTTCGAGGTGACCAACAAACATCTCGAACGGGTTCCGGACCACTACCAGCAGAAGCAGACTCTTGTCGGTTCCTGCCGCTACCACACCGAGCAGCTCAAGGAAACCGAGAACGCCATTCTGGCCGCCGAAGACACCATCGCCGCACGCGAAGCGGAAATTTTCGCGCGCCTGCTGGCCCTGGCTTCCCAGCGCCTGCAAGACATCAACCAATCCGCGCGCTTGGTGGGCCAGGTGGACCTGATGATGGGGTTCGCCGCCATCGCGCGCCAACACGACTACCGTCGGCCGCTCCTGGACGATTCACTCGAATTGAACCTTCGGGAGGGACGGCATCCGGTCATCGAGCAGATGCTCGACGATGGCTTCATTCCCAACGACACCAACCTGGACGGCGACCGCAACCAGATTCTCCTGCTGACCGGCCCCAATATGGGCGGCAAATCCACCTACCTGCGCCAGGTGGCGCTCATCGTCCTGATGGCCCAGGCCGGATCCTTCGTGCCGGCGGAATCGGCGCGGATCGGGCTGGTCGACAGGATCTTCACCCGGGTGGGCGCCAGCGACAACCTCGCCCGCGGCGAATCCACTTTCTATACCGAGATGGGGGAGACCGCCCGCATCCTGCGCAGCATGTCCCGGCGCAGCCTGGTGATCCTCGACGAGGTCGGCCGCGGCACGTCCACCTACGACGGCCTTTCGCTTGCGTGGGCCATCACCGAATTTCTCGGGCACGCCGACGGACCGCGACCTCGCTCCATCTTCGCCACCCACTACCATGAATTGACCGACCTGGAGGATGACCTTTCCGGCCTGGTGAACCTTTGTCTCGAGGTCAAGGAGTGGCAGGGACGGATCATCTTCATGCACAAGGTCGTGCCGGGCCGCAGCGACAAGAGCTATGGCATCCACGTGGCTCGCCTGGCCGGTGTGCCCGAGGCCGTATTGCAACGGGCCGATCAGATCCTGCAATCCCTCACCCTGGCCGATGCCCGGGACCGGCCTTCACGGACACCCCGCTCCCTGCAGGCGGCGCCGGATGCCATATCCCTGGACGGCGCGCGAGCCCAGCTCTCCCTCTTCCGGGAAGAGGAAAAGGACGCTCTGGAAACTCTGCGTGGTGTGGATCTGGAGCGGCTCAGCCCCCTGGAGGCCTTCATGCTCCTGGTCCGCATCCGCAAACAGCTGGATTCCTGAACGCCCCGGCCGGGTGAAATTCGCTTCAACTCGCGGTAGGGACCGCCGATACCATTCCCGAGGGCTGCCGAAAGGGCGGCCGTGATGCGGCAGACGTGCCGCCGCGAAAGGATGGGGAATTGGCTGACATCATTCGCTGGTCGGTGATCATGGTTTGCCCGGGAGAGGACGATTTGCCTCTGCTGGCCGCCCTGACGTCCCGTTCGGACGCCCAGGTGGTTGCCGTCGCCGACGGTGACGGCACGTCCCTGGGGGCCGGGTTGGCCGAAGTGATGGGCATTCCCGTGGTAACCGGCCTGGATTCCTCGGCCGCCGCCGCACACTACCTGATCTATCCCGAACTGAACTCCGGCACCGCCTCCTTTGTGGATCTGGCGCCGGCCCTGGGGTTGGAGGCCGTCAAGACCCGCGACTTCATCCGTCTTCTGGAAGATCCCACCACCGGCCCGGGCGTGATCGGCAGCGAGCCGCTGCCCCTGCTGGATCACGAGGGTCTGGAACTGGAATCGGCGGCCATTCACCGGACCCTCAGCCGGATCGAGGAGGCCCTGGACCGGGAGAGTCTCCTGCGCTGGATCCTGGGTCTGGCCATTCGCGCGGTGGGTGCCGACAGCGGGTCGATCATGCTGGTCGACTCCGCGACGGACGAACTCTTCGTGGCCTTCGCCGAGGGGCTCAGTCAACAGACCATGCTCAAGACCCGCGTCCGCATGGGCGAGGGAATCGCCGGCCGGGTCGCCTTGAGGCGCAAGGCCGAACTCATCAACGCCAACCAGCATCCGGGCGCCCGCCGCGACCGTACCGGCAACGGGGCGGCCGTCTGTTCGCCCCTGGTCTGGGACGGAAAGCTGCTCGGCGTCCTCAATCTCTCCTCCGACCGTCCGGGTCAGTCCCTGCGCCCCGAAGCGCTGGGCGTCGTCGACAGCCTTGCGCACCGGTTCGGGTTGATTCTCGACCGCTTCCTGCGCATCCAGCGTGTTCGGGACGGCGAACTGTTCCGCGTCATGGAGGAGGGGTTGCTGCGGGAAAAACGCAACCCCGAGGCTTTGGCCGCCACCTTGAGCGCCTGGGCCAGCGACCTGGCGGAAGTTGCGGGGGCCGATCGGGCAAGCCTTTCGGTTTTGACCCACGACGGCGACCTGTTCACGGCCGGACCGGAAGGATCCGCCTACGAATCCCCGCCTTCGGAAGTGAAATCCCAGGTTCTGACCTCCGGCCAGGCCAGGGTTTTGAGCCCGGGCGATCTGGCCGACCAGGATCCCGCCGATTCCCTCGGCGATGTCATGATTTACCACTTGCCGGTGGGACACGATCCCTCGCTGGCCCTGTTTTCTCTCGAGTTCGGTTCACCCGCGCGGGCGCACCAGTTCCGTTCCATCAGCGGCGACATCATGGCGCTGGTGGAGCGCCACCTCTCGGATTATCTCGAACGGGCCGAGAGTGCTGATCAGATCGACCGACTGACCACCCTGGTGGCGTCGCTGAGCGACCTCTCCCTGGGCGGTCCCGGTCAACTTTCCCTCAACATGGTGCTGGGTGCGGCCCAGCGGCTGACCGGCGCCGGGGGAGCGGCCTTGCTGGAGGGCGGCGATGATGGTCCTCAGAGTACCGCATCCTCGAGCATGGAACCGGACCTGATCGCCGCATCGCGACGGCTGCTGGTCGAGTCCGGGCAGCGGGGCTGGAAGGGATCCATCCTGGCGACCGAATCCGGTCAGTCCCCCGGGCCCTGTGCCGTTCTGGCCGTGCCGCTGGAGAAGGGGCGTCCTTTCCCGGGAATCATCCTGTGGGACAAGGAGCGCCTGCACCCCCTCGATGCCGCGTCCTTCACCGAGATGGATGTGCTGTTCGTGCAGCGCCTGTTGCCTTTGCTGACCATGGCCCATTCGGTCGTCCCGGAACCGGTTCCCGCCGGGCCGGACCACGGCCAAGCGGAACTTGCAGCGGCCCTCAAGCGGGAAATGGATCGCTGCGACCGGTACCACACGTGCCTGGGTTTGACGGCTTACCGGGTGGAGGATGGGAACGGTTTGCGGTTGGATCAATACAGTTCGGACCTGAGCCAACACCTGCGGTCATCCGATCAGGTATTCCGACTCGACCCGCTGACCCTGGCGGTCCTGAATCCGGAAGACGTGCAATCGTTACCTCGGCTCCAGGCCCGGGTAAACGGAATTCTGCGCTCCCTTGCGGGAAAGCCTGACCTCGAGTTGCGCAGCGCCGCGCGCACCTATCCGGGATCCGCGAACAGCCCCTCAGCCCTGCTGGATTCCCTTCTTTCCGCTTTGAATTGAATTCAATCCTCCTTGGCCGGTTGACGCACCCGGGTATCCTGGGATAACTTGCGCCTCCAGGAATCGTCCGGCGTTTTGGGCCGACGTGCGCCGCGCATCGCAAGGAGAACCGTTGCAGCCTCAATCGGAAACTTCTCGCATCCAGCTTCTCGATGACGCCACGATCGATCGCATCGCCGCGGGCGAAGTCATCGAAAGGCCGTCCTCGGTGATCAAGGAACTGGTGGAGAACGCCCTGGACGCGGGAGCGGAGCGCATCACCGTCAAGATCGAGGACGGGGGCCTGACCTCCCTGAGTGTGGAGGACGACGGCTTCGGTATCCCCTTCCGGGATCTGCCCCTCGCCTTCGAGCGCCACGCGACCAGCAAGATCACCGCCGCCGCCGACATCATGCACGTCGGGAGTTTCGGTTTCCGGGGCGAGGCCCTCGCCAGCATCGCGGCCGTCAGCCGGGTGCGCTGTTTCTCCCGCACCGGTGACGAAGCCACGGGGGGCATGATCGAGATCGAAGGCGGAGAAATCATCCGGCGTGAACCCGCCGCCCGCAACCGGGGCACCACCATCACCGTGGAGGACCTTTTCTTCAACACCCCCGCCCGCCGCAAATACATGCGGACCGCCCAGGCGGAAAAGCGGGCTGTGATGAAGACGATCACCCGCATGACCCTCGCCCATCGGCAGGTGCGCTGGCTGGTCATGAGCGGGAAGGACACCCTCCTGGACCTGCACCCGGCCGCCTCCCTGACCGATCGCGCCCAGGATCTTCTGGGCGCCACGACCGTGGATCACCTGGCCCGTTTCTCTTTCAGCAAGGGCGGATTCCGCATCCGGGGCCTGGCCTCTCGGCCCACCCTGACCCGGGGCAATCGGGAGCACCAGTTCCTGTTCATCAACCGTCGTCCCATCCAGAGCGCGGCCCTTTCGCACTCCATCGCCCAGGCCTATCGCGAGGTCATCCCGGCCGGCCGGTACCCGGTGGTGATCGCCTTCCTCGAGGTGCCCACGGGCGACGTCGACGTCAACGTGCATCCGGCCAAAACGGAAGTGCGGTTGCTGCTGGAGCGGGAGATTTTCGGCATGCTCAAGAAATCCCTGCAGGAGGGTTTGAGCCTGCGGGCGGCGCCGGAACTGCAGCCCTGGGCCGGTCCCGATGAGGCGCAACCGGGGACCGATGGGGTCCGGCAGGCCCAGGACGATTTTCTGCGGGCGCACTTCCAGCGAGGCGGTTCGGCCGGTTACGAATATCGGGGTGTGCCGGCCGGTCAGGGAGAACTGTTCGGTTCCAAGGCCATGCAGCCGGGGGGAGAATCCTCCCTGGCGGCAGACTCCTCGTCGACGGGCTCCGAATCCCTCAACTCGTCCCCATTCTGGCAGCTCCATCGCACCTACATCGTCACGCAGATCCGGGGGGGACTGGTGCTGATCGACCAGCACAACAGCCATGAGCGCATCCTCTACAACGAGGCCAAGCGATCCCTGGGAGAAAAGGGACTCGCCGTACCCACCCAGCAACTGCTCTTCCCGTCCCACCTGGACCTGACGCCGGGGCAGATCCAGGCCTGGCAGAATCACGCCGACCAGCTGGCGGCCATGGGCTTCAGCATCGAACCCTTCGGCGGGCAGAGCGTGCTGGTCCAGGGGTTGCCGGCCAGTGTGCGCAACTGGAACGAAGGGCAGCTCCTGCTGGATATCCTGGATGACCTGGCCTGGGACGGGGACCCCGCGCAGGAGGATCGCCGGGATTTGTTGGCCAGTTTCGCCTGCCACGGCGCCATCCGGGCGGGTGAGCCCCTGACCGTACCGGAAATGCAGAACCTGGTGGATCAACTCTTCGCCACCGACTCGCCCTTGTCCTGTCCCCACGGTCGGCCCACCCTGATCCAGTTTTCCCTGGCCGAGTTGGAGAAGAGGTTTGGCCGCATCTGATCACCCGCAGCCCGTCCCGCCGGGGGGAAAGATCCTGTGCGTGGTGGGCCCCACCGCCTGCGGCAAGACCGGGATCATGACCCGGTTGGCGGAACGCTTCCCCCTGGAAATCATCAGCCTGGACAGTTGCCAGATCTATCGGGGGCTGAGGATCGGCACCGCCCAGCCTACCGCTGACGAGCGCCGCGCCTGCCCCCACCACCTGATCGATTTTCTTCCTTTGGACGAGTCCTACGATGCCGCTTGCTTCCGGGAGGATTTTGCGACCGTTCGCAAGGACATTCTCGCCCGCGGCGGCATGCCCGTCCTGGTCGGCGGAGCCGGGTTTTATCTGCGCGCCTTGACCCACGGGTTCATGGATCTGCCGGCGCAGCCCGGGACGGACCTCGCGGATATCCGGCGGAGCATTGCGGACCTGTCCCTGGATGCGGTGGTCGCCGAACTGAATAAGGTCGATCCCGATAGCACGGCCCGCATTCACCCGCACGATGCCTACCGTATGCGCCGGGCCCTGGAAATCCATCGCCTGACCGGACGGCCCATGTCCGAGCACATGGCCCAGTGGCGACCACGGCCCTGTTTGAATTTGGAGTACCAGGTGGTGGTGCTCGATCCTGACCTTCAGGAACTCGATAAACGCATTCGCTCACGCATGGCTGCCATGCTAACCGGCGGATGGGTTGAAGAGACGCGGGCCGCCCTGGAGGAGTATCCGGTGGATTCGCCCGGCTTTCAGTGCATCGGGTATCCGACAATCATCCGCCATTTGAGGGGCGACATTTCCCTGGAGGCAGCCGGGGAGGAGGTCTTCCTGCAGACCCGGCAGTACGCCAAGCGCCAGCGAACATGGTTCAGAAAAGTTCCCGCTTTGAATTGCTGCAGTCCCGAAGATCCGGCTTTGTTGGGCAAATTGGCGGAATTGCTTCTTTGAGAATGCAATTTTTTATCAAAAAATGCCGGCTGACATCCCACGACGTCCTCCGCTGTTTGTTAAAAAATTATTACCTTCCCTGGGTGAAAAATCATGGATAGGGCCAAATTTGTCTTTCCTGTGGGACTCACCAGGTGATAAACTTATATCCGTCAATGGCAACCGGAACAATTCGGTCGCACCAATTGCGTCAAGCTCGATTGCATCGTTCGCTTCGCACAACCCTGTCTGAGCTTCTGCTCGCCCCGCAAGGAGAAACACACCATGAAGAAGACTTTAATGCTACTGGTCGCTGGCATGCTCGTCGCCAGCTCTGCCTTCGCCGTGATCGGAACCGATGCCAACAACATCGGTTTGTTCTTTGACACCAATGCTGATGTTGTCTGCACCTCCGCGCCCTTCCTGACCCACATTCCGGCCTACATCATGCTGACCAATCCCAGCATCCCCGCTACCCGTGGCTTCGAGTTGGGCATGGATTTGATCGGCGCCACGAACACCTCCGTCACCGTCACCAGCTTCCCTGTTTCGTCCATCAACGTTGGCGTCGATGGCACCGGTGGAAACGACATCAATTACATCGTGGGCTTCTCGGTTCCCGTCGGGACCACCCCGGCCACCATCCTGTGCACCCTTGACATCTTCTACCTGGATTTCGTCCAGGTTGACATCGTCCTGGGGCCCTCCGGTCCGAGCTCCGATCCCAACGGCACCAATCCCATGATCGTGAAGGAAGATTTCACGCTGGTGACCGCCGATGTCGTCAACATGCCGGGTATGCCCGCCGCCCAGATCGGTGCCCCCGAGTGCACGGTCGTGGCCGCCGAGGATGCCAGCTTTGGCGCCGTGAAGGCTCTCTTCCGGTAAGCTCGCTCGATTCGCCCCTGGTTTGACGCAAAAGAAACGGCCCTGCTCAAAAAGCAGGGCCGTTTCTTGGGAAGTTTGGAGCGGGCTACGAGGCTCGAACTCGCGACCCTCAGCTTGGGAAGCTGATGCTCTACCAACTGAGCTAAGCCCGCTTCGTGGCCCGAAAGCTAATCTGCAACCCGTTTTCTGTCAACCGGCTTGCCATTTTGACCTCCCGATGGTTCCTTGGGCGGATGATCCGTCTCATCCAACCGTTCCCCGCACCCCTGGACCGGCTGCACCAATGGCAGCCCGGTGACTGTCTGACCCATCTGGACGGACAGCCGCTCGATGATGTCCTGGACCTCTACTATTACACCCCGGAAAGCCGGCACACCCGCTTGCGGCTGCAGCGCAGCTCGGGGGAGGAGGTTGAGGTCGCCATCGACCCTGCGGACATCGCCGCGGTGACCGAGAGCTTCGCGCCCCTGGAATTCAAAACCTGCGCCTGCGATTGCGTGTTCTGCTTCATCGACCAGAACCCCAAGGGCATGCGTGACCAGATCTACGTCAAGGATGAGGACTACCGCTTCAGTTTTCTTTACGGAAACTACATCACCCTGACTTCCCTGGGACGCAAGGGACTGCAGCGGATCATCGACCAGGGCATGTCTCCGCTCTACGTCTCGGTGCACTCCACGGACATCGAAGTGCGCACGCGCATGCTCGGCATCAAGCGCCGGATCGATGTGCTGGACATCCTGCGCCGGTTGATGGAAGCGGGTATCGAGATCCACGCCCAGGTGGTGCTGTGTCCCGGCTGGAACGACGGCCCGGCGCTCGATCAGACCATCGGCGATCTCCTGGAAATGGCTCCCCTAGCCGACCCGCAGGAGGACGAGGTCTTTCAGCCGGTGTGCGACCGGGGGCACGGCTATCGCGAGGGGGAGGAGCAGGCGGAACGACCCTCCCGGGGAGGAGTGCGTTCCCTGGCGGTGGTGCCGGTGGGACTCAGCGCCCATCGCGTAGGGCTGACGCAGCTTGATCCGGTGACCCATGACATCGCCGCCGCAGCCATCGAACAGGGCCGCCTCTGGCAGGCCACGGCCCACCAGAAGGTGGGATACAATTTCGTCTATCTCAGCGACGAGTTCTACCTCATGACCGGGACCCCCTTTCCGCCTACCAACGAGTACGACGGGTTCTGGCAGGTGGACAGCGCGATCGGCCTGACCTGTCGCCTGCGCGACCTCTGGGACGAGGAGCTGGAATGGGCCGCCGAGGACGGCGAACTTCCCACCCGTCCCTTGACGGTGCTGACCGGTGAGCTGGCCGCCCAGGCTTGGCGGCGGGAATTCCTCCCGGTCCTGCTGCGCCGCCATTGTCCCGAGGTCGAGGTGATCGGGGTACCCAACACTTTCTATGGGCATACCGTCACGGTGGCCGGGCTGATGTCCGGCGCAGACCTGCGCCCGGCACTGCTGGCTCTGCCGGCCCACCCCGCCCGAACGGTGGTCCTCTCGCCGCGGGTCTTCAACAGCGACGGGCGGACCCTGGACGACATGACCCTGGAGGACCTCGCCGCCGATCAGCCCCATTCCGTCCTGGTCGGGGAGGAAGACGGGTTCATTGCTTTTTGGCGGGAACTGGGCTAGTTTCCGCCATCTGAACCTGCCTCATCCCCGGGAGAAACGTCATGTCCCTGCGCACCGTGGCCATCGTTGGCCGACCCAACGTGGGCAAATCCACCCTTTTCAACCGCATCGTCGGTGAACGGCGCAGCGTGGTGCATGAGACAGCCGGGGTGACGCGGGACCGCATCGCCGAAACCACCGACTGGGCCGGCCATCCCTTCATCCTCCTGGATACCGGCGGCATCATCCCCTTCGGCGAGGCCGACGGCCAGTTCGACAAGCTGGTGACCGCCGTCGCCCAGGACGCCATCGCCGAGGCCGACCTGGTGCTGTTCCTGGTCGACGGCAAGGTGGGCCCCATGGCCTGGGACGAAGCCATCGCGCGGGACCTGCGACGCAGCGGCAAGCCGGTGATCCTGGCGGTCAACAAGGTGGAAAAGCCCGTCGAGGAACTCACCGTGCACGAATTCTATTCCCTGGGACTGGGGGAGCCGCACGGCATCAGTTCCCTGCACGGTCTGGGCGTCGGCGATCTGCTGGACGAGGTCGTCAAGGAATTCCCGACCCACCAGGTGGAAACGCCTTGCGACTGCCGGGTCGCCATTCTGGGCCGACCCAACGTGGGGAAATCATCCTTGTTGAACATCCTGACCGGGACCGAAAACGCCCTGGTCAGCGAGATTCCCGGAACCACCCGCGACTCCATCCACACCGACCTGAAGTGGCACGGCAAGACCATCCGCCTCATCGACACCGCCGGCCTGCGTCGCAAGGCCAGGGTCCAGGAAGCGATCGAGGTCTTCAGCAACATGCGCACCGTCCGCTCCCTGGAGCAGTGCGACATCGTGGTTTTCGTGGTCGACGCCGAGGCCGGCGCCGTGGCCCAAGATGCGAAGATCGCCGGGCTCATCCACGACGCGGGCAAGGGTGTGGTGGTGGTCTTCAACAAGTGGGACCTGATCGGGGACAAGGAAACCAACACCCACCGCGCGGTGTGGGACAAGTTCACGCAGTCGGTCCCGTTCCTGGGATATGCTCCCTGGTTCACCGGCAGCGCCCTGACCCGGCAACGCACCGGCAGGGTGATGGAAATGGTCTGGGAGGTCCACGAGCAGCGCCGCAAGCGGGTGCCCACGGCGGCGTTCAATACCTTCCTCGAGAAGATCGTCCAGATCCAGCAACCGCGGGCCCACCGGGGGGGACTGGGGAAGATCTACTACGGGACCCAGATCGAAAAGGAACCCCCGACCTTCATCCTTTCGGTGAACGATCCCCGTTTCTTCGCCAGGAATTATCTGCGTTACATCAACAACCAGATCCGGGAGGAATTCGGCTTTACGGGCAACCGGATTTTTGTCAAACTCAAACCGCACTAGAGGAACCACTGCCGTAACAAGGAATTGAACGCCATGCTGCTCGTCTTCTTTCTGATTCTCTCCTTTCTCATCGGAGCCATTCCGTTCAGTTTCGTCATCGGTCGCCAGGTCAAGGGCATCGACCTGAGGCGTCACGGCAGCGGCAATCTGGGATCCACCAACGTCTTCCGCACCCTGGGCCCCGGATGGGGGGGGATTTGTCTCGCCCTGGATCTGGCCAAGGGCGCGGCTGCGGTGGGGCTGATGACCTGGCTCGTCGGCACCTGGCCGCCCGGTGAACCCACGCCGTTCCACATCACGCCCGACCTGTTTAGGATCTTCGCCGGCGTTGCGGCGGCCTTGGGCCATACCTTCAGCCCCTTCGTCAGCTTCCACGGGGGCAAGGGCGTGGCCACGACCGCCGGGGCCTTCGCGGTCCTGGCGCCGTTTCCCCTCATCATTGCCACGGTGGCCTTTCTGGCCTGTTTCCTGCCCACGCGGATCGTTTCGGTGGGCAGCATCACCGCATCGAGCGTGCTGCCCGTGTCTGTGCTCCTGTTCGAGTTGAAGAGCGACCATCCCTCCTCGACGATCATCGTCTTCGTGTTCCTGATCTGTGGCTGGGTGATTTTCAAGCACCGCGCCAACATCATGCGCCTGCAGGAAGGGACCGAGGCCCGGATCAGCCGGGACAACGGGAACGACCAACCGGTCACCCCGCCCGAACCAGAGGCCGATAAGCCCGGCCATATCCAGGATTGGGAGCGATGAAAGCGATCATCCTGGGCACCGGAAGTTGGGCCAGCGCCTTCGGGAAGCACCTGGCCCACAAGTGGGACCGGGTCGTGTTGTGGGGCATCGAGGAATCACAGATCAACGCCATCAACACCACCGGAACCAACCCCGGTTTCCTGGGCGACGTCCCCTTGCCGCCCAACCTCCGCGCTACCCTGGATCTCGATGACGCCTTGCGGGATGCGGACGCGGTCTTCGTGAACGTGCCCAGCCAGGCGGTGCGTCCGGTCATGGAAAAGGTCCGCGCGTGCGCTTCCCTGCCGGCGGGAATTCCCGTCATCTGTCTGGCCAAGGGGTTCGAAGTCGCGTCCCTGAAACGGTTGAGCGAGGTCATCGGCGAGGTGATGGCGACGGATCCCCATCCCGTGGCCGTCCTGCTGGGACCGAGCCACGCCGAGGAAGTGGCCCTGGAATATCCCACGGCCGTGGTCCTGGCCGGGAGTCCCGGCACCGACTGGACCATTTGGCAGCACCACATCGCCGGCCCCTTCTTCCGGGTCTACACCAACGACGACATGACCGGCGTGGAAATCGCCTCGGGCTTCAAGAACATCATCGCCCTGGCCGTGGGCATGACCGACGGGCTGGGGACCGGAGACAACACCCGGGGCGTGTTGATGACCCGCGGCCTGAAGGAGTTGGCCCGCCTCGGCGTGGCCCTGGGCGCCCGGTCGGAGACCTTTTTCGGACTGGCCGGCGTGGGGGACATGATCACCACGTGCATCAGCCACCATTCCCGCAATCGGAATTTCGGGGAAGCCATCACCCGCGGAACTCTCTCGCCTGAGGCTCTGCTGGCGGAGCAGGTCCAGGTGGTCGAAGGGGTACACATGGCCCGGGCCGCCTTGAAACTCGGTGTGAAGCACGGGATTGAACTTCCTGTTACCAAACAGGTTCACGATGTGCTATTTTCCGGGAAACCTCCCCGGCAAGCCATGCGGGAGCTCATGGAAAGGGAACTTCGGGCCGAGCGGGAATGACCGCCTTCAGGGATGGTCCAGGATGACTCAGGATAAACCCAGCAAACTCTATCACTCCATCAGCGAGGTCGCGACCCAGACCGGGGTCAAGGCTCATGTGCTGCGCTACTGGGAAACCGAATTCCCCACTCTCCGCCCCAAGAAGACCCGTTCCGGCAGCCGGCGCTATCGTCAGTTGGATATCGACGAGATCCTGGCCATCAAGGCCCTTCTCTACGACGAGGGCTTCAAGATCGCGGGCGCCCGCAAGGTGAGGCGCCAGGCCCATTCCAAACAAGCCCAAGCCGAGAAACCGCAACTGAGCCTGGACTTCGGCCAGATGGACCAGAGCGAGCAATTGAAGGTCGTCAGGGAAGAGCTGGCGGAGGTTCTCAAGCTGGTCAAGGGCCTCGGCAAGAAGGCCGCATCCGGCCGCGGCTGACCCCGCTTTTGCCTTGTCGCTGACCGCCTTGGGTATTACATTGTCCGCCCGGAATTCCCCCATCGGCTCTTCCGGGAGTCGAAACGAATTTTTGGTCGGGACGTGGCGCAGTCCGGTAGCGCACTTGCATGGGGGGCAAGGGGTCGCGAGTTCAAATCTCGCCGTCCCGACCACTTTGTTTATCACCTAAACTGAGCGATTTCCACCTCCGTCCTCGACTTCCGGGCGCCGATCACCGCTGCCAGCCACGTTGTTCCCGGTATTTCGATTGAGACGTACCTTCATGGCCGGCAATCGACCGAAAAACATC
>Ga0210044_10000477_pt1 | contig 60757 bp, 62 predicted proteins | sample CryGey13umfilter_2_FD_183959 | JGI IMG/M metagenome (GOLD analysis project Ga0210044, IMG submission 183959) | Groundwater microbial communities from aquifer in Utah, USA - Crystal Geyser 4/9/14 3 um filter (SPAdes) (version 2) | ecosystem: Environmental > Aquatic > Deep subsurface >...
CGCTGCCGGCCTTTTTGTGCGCTACCGCCATTGACATCATGGCTTTGGTTGAACTGATCAAACGCACGCCCCTGCATCTGGGGTTTGGCGCGCAGCCGGAGTAACGCACCATGTCAAGCGAAGGTCTGGCTTTTGTTGTTTTTGTCGGCGGCATGCTGTCGCTGCTGGGTGTGGGCATGAACATGGGCCTGGCGCTGGTGCTGACCGGCGCTGCCATGTCCTTTGTGCTGGACTTTTGGGACACCCAGTTGCTGGCGCAAAACCTGGTGGCGGGGGTGGACAGCTTTCCGCTGCTGGCGGTGCCGTTTTTCATCCTGGCGGGTGAGTTGATGAACGCGGGCGGCATCAGCCAACGCATCATCACCATGGCGCAGGCCTGGGTTGGGCACATTCGTGGTGGCTTGGGCTTTGTCGCCATCGGCGCAGCGGTGCTGATGGCCAGCATGAGCGGCTCGGCGCTGGCTGACACCGCCGCGCTTACGGCGTTACCACCAACACCTCGATCTCCCAGCTATTCCTTTCGGGCATCGTGCCGGGCATCATCATGGGTGCTGGTCTGATCATCGCCTGGAAGCTGGTGTTGCGCGGCATGGACCTGCCCAAGGGCGAGGCACTGCCGATGAAGGCACGCTTCAAAGCCACCTTGAACGCCTTCTGGGCGCTGCTGATGCCCATCATCATCATAGGCGGCATGAAATCGGGCCTGTTCACCCCGACCGAGGCGGCTGTGGTGGCGGCGTTTTACGCGCTGGTGGTGTCGCTGTTCATCCACCGCGAAATGAAAGTGGTGCAGGTGCATGACGTGCTGGTGCGTGCCTCGCGTACCACCGCCATCGTGATGTTTTTATGCGCTGGCGCCCAGGTGGCCAGCTACATGGTGACACTGGCCGACCTGCCCAATGTGCTGACCGGCTGGCTTGGGCCGCTGGTGGAAAGCCCGCGCCTGTTGATGGTGGTGATGATGATGGTGCTGATCGTTGTTGGCACCTCGCTCGACCTGACGCCGACCATCCTGATCTTTTCGCCGGTCATGCTGCCCATCGCCGTCAAGGCGGGCATTGACCCGGTCTATTTCGGCCTGATGTTCATCCTGAACGGCTCCATTGGCCTGATCACGCCACCGGTGGGCACGGTGCTCAACGTGGTGGCCAGTGTGGGGCGCATGCCGCTGCACAGCGTGATTCGCGGCATCAGCCCGTTCTTGATTACCTATGTCGCCATCTTGGCCCTGTTTATTTTGTTCCCGCAGATCGTCACCGCGCCAGTAGCGTGGATGCGTTGACGTTTCCCTTCAACCCCCTTTCTTTCACGCGTTTTACTTCAACCACAGGAGATTCCTACCATGTCATTCCTACGCAGAACCCTTATCGCCGCCGCCAGCGTGGCCGTGCTCAGCGCCTCGTTTGCCGCCGTGGCGCAAGACATCAAGCCGCGCCTGATCCGCTTTGGCTACGGCCTCAACGAGCAAAGCAACCAGGGCCGCGCGGCCAAGGTGTTTGCCGACGAGGTGGCCAAGTTGTCGGGCGGCAAAATGAAAGTGCGCGCCATTGGCGCCGCCGCCCTCGGCCCGGACAACCAGATGCAGCAGGCTTTAATTGGCGGCGCGCAGGAAATGATGGTTGGCTCCACAGCCACGCTGGTGGGCATCACCGAGGAAATGGCCCTGTGGGATACGCCGTTTCTGATTGCCAACGTGAAAGAAGCCGACATCCTGCTGGACGGCCCGATTGGCGACAAGGTGCGCAACAAGCTGCCGGAAAAAGGCCTGATCGGCCTCGTGTATTGGGAAAACGGCTTTCGCAATCTGACCAACAGCAAGCAAGCCATCACCAAGATGGAAGACCTGCAAGGCATCAAACTGCGGGTGATGCAGAACAACGTGTTTCTGACCACCTTCCAGACGCTGGGCGCCAATGCGATCCCGCTGGCGTTTTCTGAACTTTTCAGCGCGCTGGAAACCAAGACGGTGGACGGCCAGGAGAACCCGTTCAACACCATTTTGTCGAGCAAGTTCTACGAAGTGCAAAAGTACATGACGGTGACCAACCACGTCTACAGCCCCTGGATCGTTACGGCCAGCAAGAAGTGGTGGGACCAGCTTTCCAAGGATGAGCAGAAGGTGCTGATGGATGCAGCCAAGGTCAGCCGAGATTTCGAGCGCAAGGACACCCGCGCTGAAGCCGCAAAAGCCATGGCCGATCTCAAAGCCAAAGGCATGCAGATCAATGAAATGTCACCGGCTGAGTCGGGCCGCATGCGTGAGAAGTTGACCAAGGTGTATGCCGGCATCGGCGCCGACGTCGGCATGGAACTGTGGAACGAAACCCAGGCTGAACTGAAGAAAATCCGCGCCGCCAAATAAGCGCCTACCCTCACAGGCGCATCAGCGCTTGCCGTCCGGCACCGTGGCACCTAGCAGCCACCGCGCCGGACGATTCGTTTCCGGGTTCGCCACTTCGGTGTTGACGAGTTGCTGATCAACATCGTCCTTCAGCCCCACGCCAGTGCGCTGCCCTTGGCGTGCCTGTGATAGCAGCCGGTGCAGCGTCTGCGCAGCCGCCTCCACCGCGAAGCCCGCCGGTCGCACGTTCGAGATGCAATTGCGCGCGGCGTCTGTAGTGCCCACCTGGGGCGCCCAGGTGAGGTAGAGCCCCATGCTGTCGGGTGAGCTCAAGCCTGGGCGCTCACCAATCAACACCACCACACAATTGGCGCGCAAGGCGGCACCCACTTCGTCGCCGATGGCGACGCGGCCCTGCGCCACCACGGCCAAGGGGGCCACCGTCCAGGTCTGCGTGGTGTCAGCTTGCAGGCGTTGCAGCATCAGTGACACCAGAGGTACTGCGTTTTGGTGAATCGCCAGGGGCGAGAGGCCGTCCACCAGCACAAAGGCCACGTCAAAGGCCTTCGCCGTGCCGGGCTGGTTTTGCCACCGAGCCAAAGTTTGCAGTGAGGCCGCATCGAGCCGCCGCCCCAAATTCGGGCGCTGCAGGTACATGGCGCGCTCAAGGGCCTGGCTGTGCAACCGCAGTGTCGGCAGACCCAGGTCTCGCAAGCTGGCTTCAATGCCAAGCGCGTCAAACGGCAAATGCACCGCGTCACGTGCCTGGGCGTGCGCCAGTTGAAACGCCAGGTGCGCGGCGGTCGGCAGGCTGACCCCGGCGCGGCCCAGGGCGATGCGCGCATCGGTGAAGTTTTTCAGCGCTTCCCAAGGCGTGGGCGTGACCAGCGCGGGCAGGGATGGCGAGGGTTCGATTTTCATGGGGAGCCCACAGAACCCACAGCAGACGCGAAGGTCGCGGGTAACGGGTCAGCCAATCGCAGCACATCACCCGGCGTGGTGATGCCCATGGCCTGTTGCCAGGCTTCAAATTCAGGGGCGGCGCGCAAGCCCAGCAACCGGCGCAACACCAGCGCGTCATGGAACGAGGTGCTTTGGTAGTTGAGCATGATGTCGTCCGAGCCCGGCACACCCATGATGAAGTTGCAGCCCGCTGCGCCCAGCATCAGCATCAGGGCGTCCATGTCGTCGCCATCGGCCTCGGCATGGTTGGTGTAACAGACGTCGCAGCCCATCGGCAGGCCCAGCAGCTTGCCGCAAAAGTGGTCTTCCAACCCGGCGCGGGTGATCTGTTTGCCGTTGAACAGGTACTCGGGGCCGATGAAGCCGACCACGGTGTTGACCAGCAACGGCTTGAAGTGGCGGGCCACCGCGTACGCGCGCGCCTCCAGGGTCTGCTGGTCGCAGCCGTGATGTGCATTGGCAGACAAGGCGCTGCCCTGGCCGGTCTCGAAATACATCACATGGTCACCACGCTGGCCATCGCCAAACAGGGTGCCGCGTTGCAGGGAAACCGCCGCCTCGCGGGCTTCTGCCAGCAGGGCCAGAGAAATGCCAAAGCTGCGGTTGGTGGCCTCGGTACCGCCAATCGACTGGAACACCAGATCCACCGGCGCGCCGCGCTCGATCGCCTGTAGCGTGTTGGTCACATGCGTGAGCACACACGACTGGGTCGGAATGCCGTAGCGCTCAATCACCTCGCCCAACATCTGCAGCAGTCGCACCACTTGCGGCACGTTGTCACTGGCCGGGTTGATGCCGATCACCGCATCGCCGCTGCCCAGCAGCAAGCCGTCAAGCAGACTCGCGGCAATGCCGGCCAAGTCGTCGGTCGGGTGGTTGGGTTGCAGGCGTGTGGCCAGCCGTTGTGGTAGCCCCAGGGTGTTGCGAAAGCGGGTGACCACTTCGCACTTGCTGGCGATCAGCGCCAGGTCTTGCAGGCGGCACAGCTTGCTCACAGCGGCCACCATCTCCGGCGTCAGGCCGGGCGCCACGGTAGTCAGGGTGGCGCTGCTGGCGTGGTCTGACAGCAGCCAGTTGCGCAGCTCGCCGACCGTCAGGTGGCTCACCGGCGCGAAGGCGGTGGCATCGTGGCTGTCAAAGATCAACCGCGTGACTTCGTCGCTTTCGTAGGGCACCACGGCTTCATGGAGGAAGGTGCGCAGAGGCACATCGGCCAGCGCCATTTGCGCCGCGATGCGCTCGCTGGCATCCAGCGCCGCCACCCCGGCCAACTGGTCGCCCGAGCGCAGCGGGCTGGCTTTGGCCAGCAGTGTGCGCAGGTCCGCAAACTGGTAGCGCCGGTGGCCGATGGTGTGGGTGATGGGCATGGTTTTGGAGTGTACCGATTTGCATCAATGCGGCGCGCTCAAGTTTGGCAAGCCTCATGTGTATGTGGTTTCTGAACAAAATATTCGTCCCGATGCGGGCTCAAAAATTGCTAGTCCGTTCTTGTTCGATCTCAATAACACCTGTTTTTCTTTGTATCTTCAACTTGAAACAACTTGAAAACGGCCATGCCTATGTCGCACAAGAAAAAAATGCACCGGTTTGTTCGCGCCTATGTGCGTTTTGTCGATGTGTTCAATTACCGCATCGGGCGGGTGGCCATGTACCTGTTTTTTGGCTTGATGGGCACCTTGCTTTACTCGTCGGCTTCCAAGGTGTTTTTTGAGCCCGCGCTATGGACTCTGGAGATGGCGCAGTTTGTGATGACGGCCTATTTCTTTTTGGGCGGCCCCTATGCCATGCAGATGGGCAGCGATGTCCGCATGGACCTGTTTTATGGCGACTGGTCTTCGCACACACGGGCCTGGGTCGATGCCTTTACCGCTTTGTTTTTACTGTTTTACCTTGGTGTAATGCTGTATGGCGGCATTGGCAGCACCAGCTATGCCATTGAATACGGCGAGACCAATTCATCGGCCTGGCGACCTTATATGTGGCCCATCAAAGTGGTCATGTGCCTGGCCATCATCTTGATGATCTTGCAGGCGTCGGCAGAATTTTTCAAAGACATCGCGCGCATTCAGGACAAGGAAATCTGATGTCTTACGAAATGATTGCGCTGTTGATGTTTTCGTCCCTGATGCTGTTGCTGTTCACCGGGCAGCGGGTGTTTGCGGCCATTGGTTTTGTCGGCGCAGCGGCATCCATGGCCTTGTGGGGCGTGGGCGGGGTGGACATTGCGTTTTCGTCGGCCATCAAGTTGATGAGGTGGTACCCGCTGTTGACACTGCCGATGTTCATTTTTATGGGCTACGTGCTCTCTGAGAGCCGGATTGCAGATGACCTCTACAAGATGTTCCACGTCTGGTTTGGCGGGCTCAATGGCGGCTTGGCCGTGGGCACGATTGGCTTGATGGTGCTGATCTCGGCCATGAATGGCTTGTCGGTGGCGGGCATGGCCATTGGTGCCACCATTGCCATGCCCGAGCTGCTGCGGCGCGGCTATGACAAGCGCATGGTGACCGGGGTGATTCAGGCGGGTTCGTCTCTAGGCATCTTGGTGCCGCCCTCGGTGGTGCTGGTGCTTTACGCCATGATTGCGCGCCAGCCGGTGGGGCAGTTGTGGTTGGCCGGTTTGTTTCCCGGGCTCATGATGGCGGGCCTGTTTGTTCTTTACATCGTGATTCGCTGCAAGCTCAACCCCAGCCTGGGGCCAGCCTTGCCGCTCGCCGAACGTGCTGTGCCGATCGCCGAGAAGCTGCGTCTTCTTGGTGCAGGTGCTTTGCCCATCCTCATCTTTATCACCATGATGGTGCCATTTGTGAAGGGGTGGACAAGTTTGGTCGAGAGCTCGGCCATCGGTGCCCTGACCGCCTTGGTGGCAGCCGTGGTCAGGCGTCGCATGACCTGGGTGGTGTTTGAAACCTCGGTGCGCCAGACGCTGGGAATATCCTGCATGTTCATGTGGATCATTCTGGCCGCGCTGTGTTTTGGCGCTGTGTTTGACGGCCTGGGTGCGGTCAAGGCCATCGAGGGGCTCTTCATCGGGCAACTGGGGCTGAGCCCGTGGGGCATCCTGATTTTGATGCAACTCTCTTATCTGATTTTGGGCACTTTTCTGGACGACACCGCCATGCTGGTCATTGTGGCGCCGCTGTATGTGCCCTTGGTGGGGTCGCTGGGTTTTGACCTGATCTGGTACGGCATTTTGTACACCATCACTTGCCAGATCGCCTACATGACCCCGCCCTTTGGCTACAACCTCTTTTTGATGCGCGCCATGGCACCGCCTGGCATCACGATCCGCGACATCTACGCCTCCATCTGGCCCTTTGTTGGGGTCATGGTGCTGGCTTTGGTGCTGGTGATGGCCTTTCCACAAATCGCCCTTTGGCTGCCCAACTATGTGTACGGCAACCCTTGAGGTGCAGCGCCAGCCTGGCGTTGCATAGATCGTTAGTACCTTGCCAGCCGGGCAAGGTGCGGCGTAAATCCGGGCAAAGATGCCCAACTGTTGACAGGAGAATCAGATGACTTCAAGACGCAACTTTGTCAAAAATGCGGGCCTCGCCGGCGTCGCTGCGGTGTCCTTGGCCGCCCCTGCGGTTCATGCACAGGCACCGATTCGATGGCGCATGCAAACCTATGCTGGCGCTGCGCTAGGGCAACACGTCATCAAGCCTGCCGTGGATGCCTTCAACAAGGCGGCCAACGGACAAATGGTGATTGAGCTGTCGTACGCAGATCAGTTGGTGCCCACCGGCGAGTTGTTTCGGGCGATGCAGCGCGGCACCATTGACTGCGTACAGTCAGATGACGACAGCATGGCCTCGCCCACCGAGGTGACTGTTTTTGGTGGCTATTTCCCCTTTGCCAGTCGTTACAGTCTGGATGTGCCGGTGCTGTTCAACCAGTGGGGCCTGAACGAGATTTGGGAAGCGGAATACGCCAAGGTGGGGGTCAAACACATTTCAGCAGGCTCGTGGGACCCGTGCAACTTTGCCACCAAGAAGCCCATTTACAGCCTCAAAGACCTCAAAGGCAAAAAGATTTTCACCTTTCCAACCGCCGGCCGGTTCCTCAAGCAGTTTGGTGTGATCCCAGTGACGCTGCCCTACGAAGATGTTGAGGTTGCCATGCAAACCGGCGAACTCGACGGCGTGGCCTGGTCGGGCATCACCGAAGACTACACCGTCGGCTGGGCCAATGTGACCGGCAATTTTTTAACCAACAATATTTCTGGCGCCTGGATTGGTTCTTTCTACGCCAACATGGCCAGTTGGAACAAAGTGCCGCCGCATTTGCAGCAATTGCTACGGCTCGCGTTCGACAGTTCACACTATTACCGCCAGCATTGGTACTGGGGCGGCGAGGCCAAGCTGCGGGTCGAAGGCAAAAAGATGAAGCTCACCACCATTCCAGATGCCGAGTGGAAAACAGTGGAGCTGGCCGGGCGCAAGTTTTGGGATGAAATTGCCAAGGAAAGCCCGTTAAAGGCCAAGGTGGTCCAGATCCTGAAAGATTACAACGCTGCCATGGAAAAGGCAGGCCCACCGTACCGCTACGGTTGAGCTGGTTGGGGCGCCCGAATGGCAGGTGGCTTCCAGTTGGTATGCGCTGCGGGGTTTTTTGGGCAGCGTCAGGGGCCATCAGGCTTGTGGAGGTGAATGACTCCAGAAGGCTTGAAGCGATCATAAAGATCAACAGGCAACGGTCATGCGAATCCCCTGATTTAGCGCTTTAACATTAATGACGTACCGCGAGGGTCGGGGCGTTCAACTGCTTGGACATCGGTTTTTCGGCTGCGGCAGTAACCAGGCTCACGGGCGTCTGGAGCCACTGCGATGATGATGATCTCGTCCGCAAGAATTCGGTAAACCACTGAAAAAGGAAAATGTTGTGGACACCAGGAAATCGGCGCCTGCTGCTTGTAACGCGCGGGCCGCGTCGCCAAGCAATCTGCCCGCTGCGCTCCAGTCGCCGTCATGCTGCATTCGTTCGATTTCAGCGAAGTCAACGCTGTAAAGAATGACTTTGGCTGAATGCAAGCCGCCAAGCCTTTGCTTAACAACTTCGTTCACAATTTTGTAGTACGAAACGGTTGATTCCCAACTCATTCCGCCAATCAATCCGATAGTTTTCATGTGCTGTACGTAAAGTAAGTGTGCCGCCTAACGCTCGAATTAAGGTGGCACCTGTTTTAGGCCGCAAGCTGCTCACGAACTGCCACCTTGCGCTCGATATCGCTGAGCGTGGGAAGTGTTTTCAAGTCGTAATTGGCTTGCATCACAAGCCATGACGTTGCGTCGCCACCGAAGTGCTTTGCCAACCTCGCGGCGGTGTCTGCCGTGACAGCTCGGCGCTCCTTGACGATCTCGTGGATTCGGGTAGCGGGTACGCCCAGCGCAATTGACAACGCATTGACGCTCAGTCCGAGTGGTGCAAGGTAGTCTTCACGCAGGACCTCACCAGGATGAACGGGGCGCATGCGATTCACTGGAAGTGCCATGTTTGTTCCTTTAGTGGTAGTCAACTATCTCCACATCGATCGGACCTGTATCGGTCCACACGAAGCAGATTCGCCATTGATCATTGATGCGCACGCTGTGTTGCCCCTTTTGGTCACCCTTGAGGGCTTCCAAGTGGTTGCCTGGCGGCGCTTTCATGAAATCCAGCGTTTGAGCTGCATCAAGTTGAGAGAGTTTCCGCTCTGCCACTGACTGGAACACTTTGAACCTACGCGGGCTCTTGCCCTCGTACAGCGCCAGGGAGTCTTTGCACTTGAACGACTGGATCATGCCGGCAGTGTATTACGCCCGGCGTAATATGACAAGCTGAATTCAGGTTCTGGCACTACAACCACCCCACTTGCAGCGCCGTAAAAGTGGAATTCGAGGGATGCGTAGCCAACATGGTCGTAATTGCCCCTTCATCGACGAGTTTGCCAATGATCTCGGGGAAGGGCCTCGCGCCGGTGATCGCTGCCTGACCAAGCCGGAACGCGGGCGATCAACTCTTGAATCTTGCCAAATTGAAGTCATACGCTGTGATCTCTGAGGCCTGGCCGGAATACAGATCGGTCGATGCCTTCACCACGCAAGCTTCGACTCCATCCTGTCCCGCCGTGCCAAACAAACTGCGGACGCTAAGCTTACCGCAGGGGCGGCTGTGGATAGGCGCTGGTTTATCACTGTGTTGGCTAGCGCACCTTCAATCCAGATGTCGTCGCCTAAAGTGGGTTGCCGGGCATGTGCCCGGTGTTGAAACCCAAGGAGTTTTTTATGTCATCCATGATGAAAGCCGCTGTGTTTGTTGAGCCCGGGCGCATTGAAATTGTTGACAAACGCATTCCTGACATCGGCCCCAACGATGCCTTGATGCGCATCACCACTACCACGATCTGTGGCACCGATGTCCACATTCTCAAGGGCGAGTACCCGGTTGCCAAAGGCCTGACCATTGGCCACGAGCCAGTTGGTGTGATCGAAAAACTGGGCAGTGCCGTGCAAGGCTACAAAGAAGGCCAACGCGTGATTGCTGGTGCGATTTGCCCCAACTTCAATTCTTATGCTGCGCAAGACGGCGCAGCGTCGCAGGACGGCAGTTACCTCATCCCGTTGGGCTTGTGTGGCTGCCATGGCTACAAGGCCACCGCTGGTTGGCGCTTTGGCAACCTGATTGACGGCACCCAGGCCGAGTATGTGCTGGTGCCCGACGCCCAGGCTAACCTGGCGCCCATTCCCGATGGTTTGACGGACGAGCAGGTGCTGATGTGCCCGGACATCATGAGCACTGGCTTCAAGGGTGCAGAAAACGCCAACATCCGCATTGGCGACACGGTGGTGGTGTTTGCTCAGGGGCCCATTGGCCTCTGTGCCACCGCGGGCGCGCGTTTGCTGGGCGCCAGCACCATCATCGCCGTCGACGGGAATGACCACAGGCTTGGCATTTCCCAAAAAATGGGGGCTGACATCACCCTCAATTTCAACCATTGCGACGTGGTCGCCGAGATCATGCAACTCACCGGCGGGCGCGGTGCAGACTCATCGATTGAAGCGCTGGGCACGCAGGCCACGTTTGAATCGGCTCTGCGCGTGCTCAAGCCGGGTGGCACTTTGTCGAGCCTGGGCGTGTACTCCAAAGACCTGACCATTCCCATGTCGGCCTTTGCCGCCGGTTTGGGCGACCACAAGATCAACACGGCGCTTTGCCCTGGTGGCAAGGAGCGCATGCGCCGCCTGATGAACGTGGTGGCGTCTGGCCGGGTTGATCTGGGCGTGATGGTGACGCACGAGTACAAACTGGAAAACATTGTGGCTGCCTACGACCTGTTTGCCAACCAGCGCGAAGGTGTGCTGAAGATCGCGATCAAACCCTGAATGTGGCGGGCAGGGGCGGCGGGTCAGTTAAACCGGTGACCCATGCCGAACGCCATGCCGCAATCCAGCTTTGACCCGCTATCGCCCGCCGACGCGCAGGTGGCAGGTGGTTTCTTGGTCAAGAAGGATTTCTGAGACCATGCGTCGCCCAAGCACACACGTCTTTGTTATGCTTCCCTCTCATTATTCCTATTGGAGGTAGGCATGGAAACTGTCAGCGTGAGTGGTTTAAAGAACAACCCCAGCGAGGCACTCAGGATGGCCAAGCGTGGCGTTGTGCTGGTGATGAATCGCGACAAACCGGATGCCATGATGGTCGGTATTGAAACCGCAAAGGTGTTGGATGCCAAAGGCGTGAGGCCCGCCTTGGCCACCGCATTGTTCAGGGATGGTCATTTGTCGCTGGCCCGCGCCGCCCGGCTGGCGGAGTGGCCGCTGGGTCAGTTTGTGTCGCACTTGTCGCGTTTAGGCATTCCCGTGGTGACCGGGAGCGCTCAGGATGCCAAGCAAGATATGGACACGCTTGAGCAATGGCTCGCCTTGTCTTGACGGATGCCAGCCCGTTGATCGGGCTGGCGCGAGTGGATGGCTTGTGTTGGCTGCAGCCCTTGTTTGGCGTTGTCTGGATGCCGGCCGAAGTCAATGCCGAAGTGTTGGGCGGGTTCGGCACACCTGATGAACAAGCCATCTCGCAAGCCATTGCGGCGGGATGGTTGGCGGTATGCGGCCCCACGCCGGATTTGCCGGAATTGCCAGAACTTGATGAGGGTGAGACCGCCTGCATCCGGATCGCCGTGGCCCATGCAGGCCCCAGTTTGTTAGTGATGGACGAGCGACTGGGGCGTGCCATTGCGACTGAAAATGGTCTGCTGGTGACTGGAACTGCGGCGGTGATTGGCATGGCCCGTGTGCGCGGATTGATACCCAATGCCAAAGAGGTGTTTGCACGTCTTCATGCTTCAGATTTCAGGATTTCGGCTGCGGTGATTGATGCCATCTTGAGAAGAGTTGGCGAAGGATAAGGTGCCGCCCAAGCGTGCAGCGAACCGCCTGTGGGCGGCTTTGATTGTCTGAGCAAGTAGTGAGTAGTGAGTAGTGAGTAGTTTCCAGCGCAACAAAGTTTTTTTGGTTTTTTCCAACGCGCAAGGCGCAGTGGTTTCGAAGCGGTGACGAGCAGGTAATCGCCCAAAACCCTGCTTTCGTCTTGGCCAACTCCGTGCAATGTGCGCGTTTCGCGACAATGCAAATCATGCTTGCCAAGGTCTACGACCGACATGTCAAGGCGGTCCGATCAAGGCAGCAGGCCGATCATGGCCGTGCAGTCATTGACCGATCGGAAGTCAAAAAATCAGTCATTCCAGTTTTGTCTGGCCTGACCGGAATTGGCAAAACCGCCTGCGTCAAGTCGATTGCACCACCCATGTTGGTGATGTCCGAGGTGCTGACCGTGGCCATTCAGGCCTCACGTCACGACCCGCAAATTCTGCTGCCAGAGGATATCTGGCCGGAGCTTGAAGCGGCTGATGAGTAGGCACTGGCGGGGCAGAAAACCCTAAACACTTCCAGCCGCTTCAATTACCAAAATACGTGCCTCCCCAATGGGATGCGCCACATGCTCGGTGCCAACTGAGGCATAAAAGAGGTCGCCAACCTCAAGCACCACGGCGCGTTCCTCGCCCGCTTCGCGGTAGCGCATTTCCACACGACCATCCAGCACGGCAAACACCTCTTGCCCGTCGTTGATGTGCCATTGGTAGGGCTGGTCGGTCCAATGCAGGCGGGTGGTGATGCCGTTCATGTTGGCAATGTCGATGGCACCCCAGGCACGGGTGGCGGTGAACTCTTTGCTTCGGATGATTTTCACATTTGCCTGTTCAGATGGACGGGCTCTTGTCAACTTGTGCCGTCGGCCTTGTTGCTTTTCGCGCCCCGCATCAGCGTCAGCGCCAGCACTGCGGAGGCTACCATCAAGAGCAAACTCACCGCATTGAGCACCGGCGTGGCGCCTTCGCGCATGCGGCCGTACATCATCACCGTGAGCGGTGGGTCGGAGCCGACCAGCATCAGCGTGGTGTTGAAGTTCTCAAAACTCATCAAAAATGAGATTGCAGCCGAGCCGATGAGCGCGGGTTTCAGGTACGGCAGGGTGATGGTCCAGAGCACGGCCGCGCGCGAGGCGCCGAGGTTGTAGGCAGCGTCTTCCAGCGTGACATCAAAACGCTTGAGGCGTGCGGTGATGGTGAGCGTGGCAATCGACACGATGTAGGAAAACTGGCCCAGCACCACCAGTGGCAAGCCGGGTCGCAAAAATTCCAGCTCCAGCCCCCACAGGTCATCAGCCAGATTGGCAATGCGGCTGGCAAACGCCAAAATTGAGATGCCCAGAATCACGCCGGGGATTACCAGCGGCGCCAGCATCAGCAGACTCAAAGCCTGCTTGCCGCGAAACTGGGTGCGCTCGATCAAAAAGGCGTTGGCGGTGCCGACCAAGACTGAGAGCAGCGTGACCCAGCTTGCCACCACCACGCTGGTCCACAGGCTGCCGAGCATGGCGCGGTCGGCAAACAAGCCGGTGCGACCGGCGCCGTCATGGCCAAAGAACCAGTCGAGCGTGAAGCCGCGCCAGGGCGGTGCCGGGTAAGGTGCGTCGTTGAAGGCAAACACCGCGACCACGAGCAGCGGCAAAAACAAAAAGGCAAAGAACGCAGCGCCGTAAAGCACGGTGCTGGCGCGCAACCACAGCGGGCGGGGCAGCGAAGCGATCATTGGTGCACCCTCAAAAACGTCGTCATTGGTAGCCTGCCAGCGTAGCGCGGCAGTCCATGTACCCTGAAGTCATGGATTGCTTCACCTTGTTTGAAATTACGCCGATTTTTCACAGGCCTCGCACCACTTCCATCGCCTGCTCGACACGCTCCACAGCGTGAATCGTCAGGCCCTCGAAGTCTTTCGACTTGAGGTTTCTTGGCATGTTCGCTTTGGGCACCACGGCCACGCTGAAACCCAGTTTGGCGGCTTCTTTCAGGCGCTCCTGGCCGCGCGGCGCAGGCCGCACTTCGCCGGCCAGGCCGACCTCGCCAAAGGCAAAAAATCCCTTGGGCAACGGCTTGCCGCGCAGGCTCGAGGTGATGGCCAGCAGCACGGCCAGGTCGGCTGCCGGCTCTGAAATGCGCACGCCACCCACCGCGTTAACAAACACGTCCTGGTCCATGCAGGCCACCCCGGCATGGCGGTGCAGCACGGCCAGCAGCATCGCCAGGCGGTCTTTGTCCAGCCCCACACTCAAGCGCCGCGGACTCGGACCGCCGCTGTCGACCAGCGCCTGGATTTCGACCAGCATCGGGCGCGTGCCCTCTAACGTGACCATGACACAACTGCCCGGTACCGGCTCGCTGTGCTGGCTCAAAAAGATGGCGCTCGGGTTGCTGACGCCCTTGAGACCTTTTTCGGTCATGGCAAACACGCCGATCTCGTTGACCGCGCCAAAGCGGTTCTTGATGGCGCGCACCAGCCTGAAGCTGCTGTGCGTATCGCCCTCGAAATACAGCACGGTATCGACCATGTGCTCCAGCACGCGCGGCCCGGCCAGTGCGCCCTCTTTGGTGACGTGGCCGACCAGCACAATGCAAACGCCACTGGCTTTGGCGGCGCGGGTGAGGTGCGCGGCGCATTCGCGCACCTGCGCCACCGAGCCCGGTGCCGAGGTGAGCTGGTCAGAGTAGACAGTCTGGATCGAGTCGATCACCGCAATGTCGGGTTGCATGGACGTCAGTGTGGTCAGGATTTTGTCGAGGCCGATTTCGGCCAGCACCTTGACCTGCGAGCCGTCCAGCCCCAGGCGCCGCGCGCGCAGTGCCACTTGCGCACCGCTTTCTTCGCCGGTTACGTACAAGGTGCTTTGACCGCTGCGCTGCAGCGAATCCAGCGCTTGCAGCAACAGCGTTGATTTGCCGATGCCAGGGTCGCCACCAATCAGTACCACGCCGCCCTCGACCATGCCACCGCCCAGCACCCGGTCAAGCTCTTCGTGGCCGGTGGGCGTGCGCGCCATATCGACCGCGTCGATGTCGCCCAGCACCGCCACTTCAGCCGTTTTGGCGAGCGACGCAAAGCGGTTTTTGACAGGGCTTGCGCTCTCTGGCGCTGATTCAATCAGCGTATTCCAGGCATTGCAACTGGGGCATTTGCCCTGCCATTTGGGGCTGGTGCCGCCGCAATCGGAGCAGACGTAGTGGGTTTTTTCTTTGGCCATGGCGGGGATGTTATCCCTACCACTGCACCAGTTGCACCTCGCCCGTGTCGCTGGCCATGACGGCGCGCTTGCCCGGCAATGGTGAAACGGTGGGACGCAGGTCGTGCGCAAAGGGAATGCGCAGCAACTCCTTGCCATCGGCTACGTCCAGCACGTGCAGCACTTGCTTCATGTCCAGGCAATACACCTGGTTTTCAAACGTCACAATCTCGGCCATCATGTGGCCCCAATTGGCCGCATTGTTGCCATACAGGGTGGTTTGGTGGCGCCAGCGCACCCGGCCGTTTGCCACGTCGATGGCGTAGATCCAGCCCGTAGGTGACCAAAGGTAGGCAGTGTCGCCCGCCACATGGTGCGAGTTGATGAAGTTGCCTGCCTTGAACTTCCAGAGCACTTTGCCGGTGTCAATGTTGATGCCATAGAGCAGCTCGGTGTAGGTGCCCGCTACCAGCACATTGCCAGTGACGTACATTTGGCGCACGTATTGCCATTCTTTCTTTTCGTCGAGCTTCCATTTGAGCTTGCCGTCGGCCCGGTTGACCGCATAGAGCACGCCGTCGCCGGGCCCGAAGAACACCGTCTCGCCCGCCACCGTGGGCGCATAGGCGGCGGTGCAGTCGTCGGTATCCGGGGCAAAGCGCCAGTCGATGGCACCACTTTGGTTGTTGAGCGCCAGCAGCCAATGGCCATCGCCCACATAAGTGTGCTCAGCGTCCACAAAAGGCGTGCCCACTTGCAAAATAGCTTTGTGCAGCCACAGCGCTTGGCCATCAGCCTGCTGCCAGCCACCGAGTTCGCGCTGACCACCCGAAATAACCAGCCCGCCCGCAGCGCGTGGCCGGTACACGGCGTTACTGCTGAGATGGTGCGGCACGTTCCAGGTCAGGGCGGCGTTGTCGGGGTCGATGCGCCCAAGGGTCTTGTCACCGTTAAAAAAGATATGGCCGTCAAGCAAGGCCAAAGGTGCCAAGGTGGCGTTACCACTGGCCCAGCGCCGCACCACGGTAGGTGTCTGGATCGTTGCAGAAACAACAAAGGTGGGCAAAAGCCCACCTGCTGCGAGTGCCGCCACAAAGTGGCGGCGGTTCAGATTGCCTGTTGCCATCAGTCGCACTTGGCCCCTTGCTTGATCCAGGCAGAAAGAATGGTGGTGTTGGGATGGTCACGCGGCTCAGACGGGCTGATGCCGGGTGGCATGCGGTCTTCAGACAAATGTTGCCAGATAAAGCTCTTCTCGGGGCTACCGGCAATGATCACCTTGGTGGCCTTGTCAACGCCCTTGGCAATGGAGTCAGCACCAAGCATGACACCAGCGTGGGTACTCAGGTTTAACTCGTGGAAGCTTGGGGGTTCCTGGTTGGACATGTGGCAAGCGGTGCAAGCGGGTGTATCAGGGCCGAAGGCATTGGCGGAGTTGAACAGGGGCAACACGTTCTTGGTGAAGTTGTCGTCGTTCTTGGCGCCGTCGGCAATCCATTGCTTGACCAGCATGTGGTTGGGCGTGTAGGTGGAGTTTTCAAAACCCAGCCCCAAAGGCATGCGGTTGTTACGCAGACGGCGAACCAGGATGTCGCGCTTCGGGTTTGTGCCCGGTGTGAAGATCGCGTGCTTTGGTTTTTCAGTGGCGCCTTCAATCATGCCCTTGCAGGTGCTCAAATCGAGACCGCGGTAGCTCTTGCTGGCGTCTTGCGAGTTGTGGCAGGTGGTGCAAGCCACGCCGGGGCCGAAGGCATTGGGCGTGTTCATCAACGTATTGATGTACTTGTAGGTGATGGGAATGCTGCGCTTGATGATCAGCTCTTGCACCACGTGGTCGTCGTCGCCAGCGGCACCGATCTTGCCATCTTTCAGGTCCTGAATGTATTGCTCGGCAATGGTGCGACGGGGTTTGTCGTCGTCCGCGAAGCTGTTGCTAGCGAAAGTAAAACCTAGGGCGGCAACGACGCAGCCTGCTTTGGCAATTTGAAAAAGCTGCTGCCTAGTGGTGGATGAAAATGGCATCGAAGTCTCCTTGTGTTGAATGCGTAGTCATCTTAAAAGGCTTAAGCAACGTGACTCGTAGGGGTTTTCGCTAACATAAATTACAAATTTACACGTTTATGGCAGGGTCTGACGCCAATCTTACGGGAGCCACGCTTGGGAAGATGAAAATGAACCTTGCTCCTGGTGGCTGACTTGATCAAGTTTGAGATAGCAAGACAATGGATTCACAAGCAACAAATTCAAGCACGGGCGCAACCGCTGACGATGCCCAGGCGCCCGACCTGGCCGGCTTGAGTGACGCACAGGCCGCTCAAATCTTGCAGCACGACGGTCCCAATGAACTACCCGACGCGCAAAAGCGCACGCTGCTGGCCATTGCGCGCGAGACGCTGTCCGACCCGATGTTCGCCTTGCTCCTGGCCGCGGGCATTTTGTATCTGGTGCTGGGCGACTTGCAGGAGGGCCTGGTGTTGTTCGGCCTGGTGCTGGTGGTCCTGGCGCTCACGCTGTACCAGGAGGGCAAGACCGAACGCGCCATTGAATCTTTGCGAGACCTCACCAGCCCGCGCGCCTTGGTGATGCGCGACGGCACGGCGCAGCGCATTGCCGGGCGCGAGGTGGTCGCAGGTGATGTGCTGGTGCTGGCCGAGGGCGACCGCATTGCGGCCGATGCGGTGCTGCTGCAAGCCACCCAGGTGCAGGTGGATGAATCACTGCTCACTGGCGAGCCAATACCGGTGGACAAGGTCGCGCTGGGCACCGACCGGCGCGGTGAAGCAGCCGCGCCTAAGTCCGAATCCAAATCCGAGTCTGCCCTGTTCTCGGGCACCTTGCTGGTACGCGGACAAGGGTTGGCGCGTGTCACGGCCACTGGACGCCGCAGTGAAATTGGCCGCATCGGCCAGGCGCTCGGCGGCTTGAGCGCAGAGGTCTCGCCGCTCAAACAGCAAATGGGTCGTCTGGTCAAAGTTTTGGCGCTGCTGGCCTTGTTCGCCAGCCTGTTTTTGTTGCTGGCTTATGGGCTGATGCGCGGCGACTGGCTTGGCGCCCTGCTGGCGGCCATTGCGCTGGCCATGGCCTTGTTGCCGCAGGAATTTACCGTGGTGCTGACGGTCATCCCCGCTTTGGGCGCGTGGCGCCTGTCCAAACAAAACGTGTTGACGCGGCGCATTGCGGCCATTGAAACCCTGGGTGCCACCAGCGTGTTGTGCGTGGACAAAACCGGCACGCTCACCGAAAACCGCATGACGGTGGCCGAGCTTTATGTGCCGCAATGTCAGGCGAATGCCCAGGCCCAGGCCGACAGCCTGGCGATCGACTACGCCACCACGGCCACTTTGCCAGAATGCTTTCACACGCTGGTGGAGTTTTCCATATTGGCCAGCGTGACCGACCCTTTCGACCCAATGGAAAAAGCCTTCCACCGGCTCGGTCAACACTTTCTGCAAGACACCGAGCACCTGCACCACGATTGGACCCTGCTGCAAACCTACGGCCTGACGCAGGAACTGCGTGCCATGTCGCATGTCTGGCAGGCCACCGAGGGCGCGGACCATGTGGTGGCCGCCAAGGGTGCACCTGAAGCCATTGTCGATTTGTGCCACCTCGACAGCGCCGCGCAACAGCAGATTGCCAGCGCGGTAGAGGCCATGGCCGCCAAAGGATTGCGCGTGCTGGCGGTGGCCCGCGCGCGCTTCACGGGTCAGGATTGGCCCGCCATCGCACACGACTTCGACTTCACGTTCATCGGCTTGCTCGGGCTGGCCGACCCGCTGCGCGCCGAGATTCCGCAGGCTGTGGCCGAAGCGCGCAGCGCCGGCATCCGCGTGGTGATGATCACCGGCGACTATCCCGCCACCGCGCTGGCCATTGCGCGCCAAGCCGGGCTCGAGGTGGCGACCGACGATTTACTGACCGGCGACGCACTCCATGATTTGACCGATGCCGATTTGCAACAGCGCATGCGCAACGTGCGCGTTTGCGCCCGCATCGCGCCAGCGCAAAAACTGCGCATCGTGCAGGCGCTCAAAGCGGCGGGCGAGGTGGTGGCCATGACCGGTGACGGCGTCAACGACGCGCCAGCGCTGAAAGCCGCGCATGTGGGTGTGGCGATGGGCGGGCGCGGCACCGACGTAGCGCGCGAGGCAGCCTCCATCGTGCTGCTCGACGACAACTTTGCCTCGATCGTCGGCGCGGTGCGCCTGGGTCGGCGCATTTTTGACAACCTGCGCAAGTCCATGGGTTACATCTTGGCAGTGCATGTGCCAATTGCCGGCATGGCCCTGCTGCCGGTGCTGCTTGGCTGGCCCACCGTGCTGTTTCCACTGCACATCGCGTTTCTGGAACTGGTAATTGACCCGGCTTGCTCGATGGTGTTTGAAAACGAACCCGCCGAGCCGGGCGTGATGCAGCGCCCACCGCGCAATGTGCAGCAGCCGCTGTTTGGTGGCATGACCCTGGGGCTGGCGCTGTTGCAAGGCCTGGGTGCGCTGGCCGTGGTGATGCTGGCCACCGTCTGGGGCGCATCGCAGTTGACCGACGGTGCCACGCGCGCGCTGGCTTTTGCCGTGCTGGTGTTCACCAACCTGGCGCTTATTTTTTCCAACCGCAGCCGCGCCGGTTCGCTGTGGGCCAGTCTGTGGGTGCCCAACCGCACGTTGTGGTGGGTGGTGGCCGCTGCGCTGAGCCTGCTGTCGCTGGTGCTCTATGTGCCCTGGCTGACAGGCATGTTTTTGTTTGAGCCGCTGCCCTTGATCTGGCTGGCAGCCGCAGCGGCTTTGGGACTGACCAGCGTGCTATGGTTTGAGTCGTTCAAGGCGTTCAAAGGCAAATTGGCGCCATAATGACTCCAATGTCCGTTTTGGAGTCGTTATGCCTCATCTTTCCATCAAAGACGTCCCTGAAGCCTGGGCCCAAGCCCTGCGCGAACGCGCCGCGCGCAACCACCGTTCGCTACAAGGCGAGTTGATGGCACTGATCCAGCGCGTGGTGGAGCCGGAATCAAGCCGCCCCAATGCCAGCGCCGACCGGACGACGGACAACAGCGATCAGGCAATGTCCAATAACCAGCCTGGTGCGCCAGCCCGCTTTGGTACGGTCGCGGGTTTCGACCGATTGGGTCACCCGATTGTCAGGCGCGGCTGGAAAACGGTGGAACAAGTGGCAGCAGAACTGAAAGCCAAGTACCCCAACGGCCCGGTGCCAGGTCAGGGGTCAAGCATCGACATGATTCGTGAAGACCGGGATAGCCGATGAGCAAGCCCGCAACGGCATCATCGGCCAACCCGACTTTGTACCTGGCCGAACCGCCTGCACTGTATTTGGTGCGCCCGCCTTTGGTGGTCGATTGCAGTGCGCTGGCCGGCATTGTGTTTCAGGCGTCATGGCAACAACAAGCCCAACAAAGCATTACCGGGCACACGCTGCACGCGCCCAGCTTGCTTGCGTATGAGATCACCAGCGTCGCAGTCAAAAAATTACGTCGCGGCGAGGCTCACGCTGCTGACGGCTTGGCACAATTTCTGGACATGACCCTTGAATTGCATGAAATAGATGTGCCGTCGGTCTGCGCCCTGGCCCTGCAATACCAGCTCAGCGCCTATGACGCGTCCTACCTCTGGCTGGCCGCCGAGCTCACCTGCCCGCTGGCCACCTTTGACGCAAAACTGGCCACCGCCGCGCAAGCGCATTTGAGCAGCTTGCCCTGAGCGACCGGGCTCACTCTAATCAGTTGGGGTCAGAGCACGTCGCTGCGCGAGTGGTCTGACCCTCAAAGGATCAATCACTCACCTGTACCGGCACGCGCGGCGCCAGCGCGCACATCAGCTCGTAGCCGAGCGTACCGGCGGCCTGCGCCACTTCGTCGATGCCCAGCACCACGCCATTGGCGGCGCGGCCCCACAGCGTCACCTCGGCGCCCATGCCGGCCTCGGGCACCGGCGTCAAATCCACTGTGATCATGTCCATGCTGACGCGCCCAAGCAGTCGGCTGCGCACCCCCGCCACCAGCACCGGCGTGCCGGTAGGGCACACGCGCGGATAACCGTCGGCATAGCCACAAGCGACCACACCCAGGCGCAGCGGCGTGTTGGCGACAAACTTCGAGCCATAGCCGACACTGGCACCGACTGCCAAGTCCTGCACCGCGATGATGTTGGCCGCCAGCGTCATGGCAGGCTGCAAGCCCCAATCACCAGACGCGTGCTCGGGATGGTCCGGCGAACTGCCATACAGGCTGATGCCGGGTCGAACCCAGTCGGACGCCGTCACCGCGTCAGCGTGGCGCAGGCTGGCGGCGCTGTTGCAGATGCTGCGCTCGCCGGGCAGGTCGCGCGTGACCTCATTGAAACAAGCCATTTGCGCGGCAATGCCCTTGCCGCCATCAGCGTCGCTGAAGTGCGTCATGAGCGAGATTTCGTCCACCTGCGGCAAGGCGCTCAGGCGCGCCCAGGCACTGCGGTAACGCGCCGGGGTAAAGCCGAGCCGATTCATGCCCGAATTCATTTTCAGAAACACGCGGTGACCGACATGCGTCTTGCAGGCTGCCAGCATGTCGATTTGTTCGTCGCAATGCACTGTGTGCCATAAATCCAGGCGCGAGCACAACTCCAGATCGCGCAGCTCAAAGATGCCTTCGAGCAACAAAATGGGGCCGCGCCAGCCCAGAGCGCGCACCCGTTGGGCCTCGTCCAGGTCCAGCAGGGCAAAGCCGTCGGCGCTGCGCAGGCCTTCAAACACGCGCTCTATGCCATGGCCATAGGCGTTGGCCTTGACCACCGCCCAGACCCGGGCGTCGGGGGTGGCCTGGCGGCTGCGTGCCAGGTTGTGCTGCAGTGCAGCGGTATGGATGGTGGCGAGTATTGGGCGGGGCATTGTGAATCAATAACGTCTGGGGAAATAGCGTGAGAGGCGATTTTGACACTGCCCGGCGTGCTATAACCCCGTACCGTTTGGAGACAAGACACCCTCAAAGCGCCGCTTGGAGCGGCTGCCAACAAATTTAGATGAAACGCGGCTTTTTTACCATCATGGCAGCGCAGTTTTTCAGCTCGCTGGCAGACAACGCCTTGTTTGTAGCCGCTGTGCAGCTATTGCGCACCAGCCAATCCCCGCAGTGGCAACAGGCTGCGCTGGTGCCCATGTTCGCGCTGTTTTACGTGGTGTTGGCACCTTTTGTGGGTGCCTTTGCCGACTCTATGCCCAAAGGCCGCGTCATGCTGGTGAGTAACTTCATCAAGGTGGGCGGCTGCCTCTTCATGCTGTTTGGCACCCATCCGCTGCTGGCTTACGCCGTGGTCGGCCTGGGCGCTGCGGCGTATTCCCCGGCAAAATACGGCATTCTGACCGAACTCTTGCCAGCGTCGCAACTGGTCCGAGCCAATGGCTGGATCGAGGGGTTAACCATTGGCTCGATTATTCTGGGGGTTTTGCTGGGCGGCCAGCTGGTTGGAAGCTATGTGTCGCCGTATTTGCTTGCCATCGACGTCCCCGGCATTGACACCGGCATCAACAGCCCGGCAGAAGCAGGCATTGCGGTACTTATTTTTATTTACTTGCTGGCGGCCTGGTTCAACACCCACATACCGCTCACCGGCGGGCTGATGCGCCCCATGCCAAAGCGCCTGCTGACGCTGCTGCCCGATTTCTGGACTTGCAACGTCCGCCTGTGGCGCGATAAGCTGGGGCAAATCTCATTGGCAGCCACCACGTTGATCTGGGGTGTAGCGGGCAATTTGCGCTTTATTGTGCTGGCCTGGGCTGCGGCTGCGCTGGGTTATTCGGTCACACAGGCGTCGGCCTTACAGGGCGTGGTGGCCATTGGCATGGCCGTGGGAGCAATGGTTGCCTCGGTTCGCATGCGGCTGGAAGATGGCCCGCGCGTCATCACGCTTGGCATCGTCATGGGGCTTTTGATCATCGGACTGATCTTTATCACCAACGTCTGGGTAGCAGCACCTTTCCTGATTTTGCTGGGTGCTCTGGGCGGCTTTTTGGTGGTGCCGATGAACGCGCTGCTACAGCACCGCGGCCACAACCTGATGGGCGCCGGGCGCTCGATTGCGGTGCAGAATTTCAACGAACAAGCCTGTATTTTGGTGCTGGGCGCGCTCTACAGCCTGTCCACCGGCCTGGGTTTGCCCACCTTTGCTGCCATCACCGGCTTCGGCGTGGTGATTGCCGGCTTCATGTGGCTGATTCGCCGCTGGCATGCGCGCAACCTGGTGCTGCACCGCGAGGAAATTGAACGCCTTTTGGCCATCGCCCGCAACGACAAAGCACTCGGTTAACTGGGCTGCTACGCGTTGGCTTCCAGCGGCGGCAGGTCGCGAAAAATTTCAGCCACCGGGACGATCAACTCGGGAAAGGCCTGCGCTGAAACCTCATCTTCCGGCCCAAACACCGCCGGTTGGCCGTAGGCCCCGTTGGCCAGCCGATAAATGCTCACCGAGCGGTCACCCGGGTGCACCAGCCAGTACTCCGCCACCCCGTGGCGCTCGTACAGTGCCCGTTTGGTGCGCTGGTCGTGAATGGCCGTGCTGGGCGACAACACCTCAATCACCCAGTCAGGTGCGCCCAGGCAGCCATGATTGTCTTTGAGTTTGTCCGGGTCGCACACCAGGCTGATGTCGGGCTGCACCACGGTGTCGATCTGCTGGTCTGCCAAGCCCATTTTGGGCAGGCGTACATCAAAGGGGGCGACAAAAGGGCGACACGACTTGCCACGGAAATAATCATGAATCGTCGTGAACAGCTCACCCACAATCAGTTGATGCGCATTTGTGGGCGCCGGACTCATGGCGTAGGCCTCACCGTCAATTAGCTCCCAGCGTTCACCCTCTGGCCGAGCGACGTAGTCTGCGTAAGTAAAACCGGTTTTTTGATGGCCTTGTGGCAGCCCCATGAAGACACTCCTACACATTAAAGAAAAATCAGTTTAGCCCGTTGGCGCGCACGTTGACGTTCGAGCCCAGACTCGGCGTTCGGGTCAACCCAGGTTTCAGGTGCCTTGTAGCGCGATGGCTTGCAAAACCAACGCCCGCTTCCAAGCAATTGATTTTGTGATAGTTTCAACCATCGCGCTATCAAGCTGCGCTTATTTTTTACCCAAAAGGAAAGCAATGACCACGGTTTATGACTTTGAGGCGCTGTCCATTGACGGCAAACCAGTGGCTCTGGAAACTTACCGGGGCAAGACCCTGTTGATAGTCAATACGGCCAGCGCCTGTGGCTTCACGCCGCAGTTTGCTGGCCTGGAGCAATTGCACAAAAAATATGGCGCGCAAGGCCTGGTGGTGCTGGGCTTTCCGTGCAACCAGTTTGGCGCACAAGACAAAGGCTCCAACGACGACATTGCCGGGTTTTGCCAGCGCAACTATGGCGTCACATTCCCGATGATGGCCAAGATCGAGGTCAACGGCGCGGGCGCCCACCCGCTCTACCAGTGGCTGTCAGCCGAGGCGCCCGGCTTGCTCGGGAGCAAATCAATCAAATGGAACTTCACCAAATTCCTGGTCGGCAAGGACGGCGCCGTGCGCAAACGTTATGCGCCCACCGACACGCCCGAGAGTTTGGCCAAAGACATCGAAGCCGCTCTGGCATCCTGACTGCAGGTTAGCGCTGCAAGCTGCGCAACCGCTGCGCCGCTTCGCGCAGCGCCGCTGCGGTGGCATCCCAGCCCAGGCAGGCATCGGTAATCGACACGCCGTAGCGCAAGCCATTGGGTTGGCCCAGCTTCTGGCTGCCCTCCAGCAGGTTGGACTCCAGCATGACGCCCTTGATGGCAGTATTGCCATCGGCGATCTGCCCCACCACGTCTTTCAGCACCAGGCTTTGCAGCGCGTGGTTTTTGCGCGAGTTGCCGTGGCTGCAGTCCACCACGATGTTGACCGGCAGTTTGGCGGCCAGTAGCGCGCCTTCAGCCTCGGCCACGGCGACCGAGTCGTAATTGGGAACGCTGCCGCCGCGCAAGATCAGGTGTCCGTAGGCATTACCACGGGTGTGCGTAAGCGCCACCTGCCCGTCGCCATTGATGCCTAAGAAAGTATGCTGCTGGGCCGCTGACAACATGGCGTTGAGCGCCACGTCGAGGTTGCCGTCGGTGCCGTTCTTGAAGCCCACCGGGCTTGACAGGCCACTGGCCATCTCTCGGTGTGTCTGGCTCTCGGTGGTGCGCGCACCAATGGCGCTCCAGGCAATCAGGTCGCCCAGGTACTGCGGCGTGATCGGGTCGAGCGCCTCGGTGCCGCACGGCAAGCCCATGTCGTTCAGGTCCACCAGCAGCTGGCGCGCCAGGTGCAGGCCTTCCTCGATGTGGAACGAGTCGTCCATGCGCGGGTCGTTGATCAGGCCTTTCCAGCCCACGGTGGTGCGCGGCTTTTCAAAATAAACGCGCATCACAATGAAGAGCTGGTCCTGCAACTCATCGGCCAGCGCCTTCAGGCGTTGCGCGTAGTCGCGGGCGGCGGCCAGGTCGTGAATCGAGCACGGCCCCACCACCACCAGCAAACGCGGGTCACGCCCCTGCAAAATGTTGACCACGCTGGCGCGGGCGGCGCTCACGGTGTGCGTGGCGCGCTCGCTCGCGGGTACGTCATCGTGCAGCGCGCTGGGCGACAGCAGGGTGTGCTGCGCCAGCACGTTGAGGTTTTCTAGGGCGTTGGGGAAGGTCATGATGGGGTCAATCAAAGCTGGCTGTCGGACCGATTTTAGAAGCCTTGTCACTTCGATGGCCTTGACGCGAAAGATGACACGCGCCCGACGCCATAATGAAGCAAGTTCATCCACTCCCAAACATGCCTGTCAGTCGCGCTTTTCCCCATGTTGTTGTGATCGGTGCCGGCATTGTGGGCGCAGCCACAGCCTTTTACCTCAGCCGCGCCGGCGCCAAAGTGACCGTGCTTGATGCGCAAGCGCCGTCAGCGGGCGCCACTGGTGCCTCGGATGGTGCGGTGTCGGTGGCCAGCAAACGCCCCGGCGTGATGATGCAACTGGCGCGCCAGGCGCGCGACCTTTACGCCCAACTGGTGCGCGAGGAGGTGCTGACCGACCTGTTTCACACCCGCCCCACCTATTTGTTTGCCCGCACCGAGCAGGAGGTGGCGGTGATCGCGGCGCAGCAGCGCGACCTCGACCACCAGGGCGAAGCCACGCTGTGGCTCGACCGCGCCATGCTGATGCGCCGCGTGCCGGGCTTGGGCGGCAGTGTGCTGGCCGGACTCAAGGTGCCCAGGGACGGCCATGCCATCGGCTACCAGGTGACAAACCGCCTGTTGGCCTGCGCCAACGTGGTGCCGCTGCGGCAGACGCCGGTGCTTGAGTTGGTCACGGCCAACAAGCGCGTGATCGGCGTCGAGACGTCCGCCGGGCGCATCCTGGCCGACGTGGTGGTGCTGGCCGCCGGCATTGATTCGATGGCCTTTGTCGGCCTGGACAAGATGATGATTCCGCGCAAGGGCCAGCTGATCGTGACCGATCGCGCCGCCTTTGGCCACGCGGCGCTGCCGGGGCCGCTGATGTCGGCCAGCTACCTGGCTGCCAAGCACACACCCACCGCCCAGCAAAGCACCGTGACCCTGGTGATTGACCCGCTGCGCACCGGCCAATTCTTGCTGGGCAGCAGCCGCGAGACTGGCGTGCTGGACCGGCAGACCGACATCCGCACGGTGGCGACCATTTTGCGCGAGGCCATTGACGTCTACCCGCCACTGGCGCGCCAGCGCGTGATTCGCACCTTTGCCGGCATTCGCGCCACCACTGAAGACGGCCTGCCCATCGTCGGTCGCCACCCCGAACTCGACGGCCTGATTTTGGCCACCGGCATGCAGGGCGATGGCATTTGCCTGGGGCCGCTGGTGGGAGCCGCCGTGGCGCACTGGGCGCTGGGGCAAGACTGTGTGCCAGATTTATCGGCGCTGTCACCCGTGCGTTTCTTGAGACCTTGTGGGTCAGACCACTCGCGCAGCGACGTGCTCTGACCCCAACCAACTTGAGACCTTGTGGGTCAGACCACTCGAGCAGCGACGTGCTCTGACCCCAACCAACTTGAGACCTTGTGGGTCAGACCACTCGAGCAGCGACGTGCTCTGACCCCAACCATTTAAGGTGTGTCGTGAAACCGCGCCAAAAAGGCCTGGGTAGCCGGCTGCTGTGGGTGGTCAATCACGTCCTTGGCGGGGCCGCACTCCACCACCACGCCATCGCGCATGAATACCAGCACGTCGGCCACTTCGCGGGCAAAGGCGATCTCGTGGGTGACGATCACCATGGTCATGCCGTCCTTGGCCAGCGACTGGATCACCGCCAGCACCTCGCCCACCAGTTCGGGGTCAAGCGCCGAGGTGGCCTCGTCAAACAGCATCACCTGCGGCTGCATGGCCAGCGCGCGGGCAATGGCCACGCGCTGCTTCTGGCCACCTGAGAGCTGCTGCGGATGCGCGTCAGCCTTGTCCGCCAGGCCCACTTTGGCCAGCAGTTGCAAGGCCTGCTCGCGGGCTTTTGGCTTGGGCGTGCGCAGCACCGTGACCATGCCTTCCATCACGTTCTGCAACGCGGTCATGTGCGGGAAAAGGTTGAAATGCTGGAACACCATGCCGGTGTTGGCCCGAAAGCGCGACAGCACGCGGTCGCCGGGCAGTTTGGTGGCGTCGCCTTGGTAACTGAATTCGTGCGTGCCAACGCGGATGCTGCCGGCGTCGGGCAGGGTCAGCAGGTTGATGCAGCGCAGCAGCGTCGATTTGCCCGACCCCGACGGCCCCACCAGCGCCACCACCTGGCCTGGTGCCACGCGCATCGACACGTCGCGCAAGACAACGTTGTCGCCAAACTGCTTGCGCAAACCCTTTATTTCAATCATGACTTGGTTTCCAAATGGTGTCAGGTGTCGGCACGCCGCTCCAGCCGCTTGATCAGGCTGGTGGCGGGCAACAACACGGCCAGGTACATCAACGCGATCAGCGTGTAGGTTTCCAGCGGGCGGTAGGTCTCATGCACCACGGCTTGCGCCTGGTAAACCAGGTCCGGCAAGGCCACGATGGACACCAGCGAGGTGTTTTTGAGCTGCATGATCGACTGGTTCAACAGCGGCGGCGTCATGCGCCGCAGGGCTTGCGGCAACACCACGCGGTGCATGATCTGAAAGCGCGTCATGCCCAGGGCGCGCGCGGCTTCGGTCTGGCCGACCTCGATCGAGATGATGCCGCCGCGGATGATCTCGGAGTAAAACGCACCGCCGTACAGCGACAGCGCCAGGATCGCCGCCATGGCCGGCGACATTTCAATGCCCAGCAGCACCGGCAGCGCATAGTAAAACCAGATGATCTGCACCAGCACCGGGGTCGAGCGAAACAGCTCCACATAGCCCTTCATGGGCCAGCGCACCACGCCAAAGCGCGACAACTGCCCCATGCCGGCAATCAGGCCAAACAGCAGCCCAAGCCCAATGCACATCACGGTGTAGCCCAGGGTGTAGAGCAGGCCGATGGCAAACAGGCTGCGGTAGTCCCACAAAAATTCAAAGTTCCATTCGTACACACAGGCTCCTGAGGATCAAAAAATGGTCACTGCGATGGCCGCGTCGCTGCGCTCCTTTCAATGAACACAGCTTCTGGGCTTGTTGTGGGGTCGACTTCAGTCGACCATGGCGGACTGAAGTCCGCCCCACAAGGCTCATGGTCCGTGTGCGGTAGCGGGCCGGATACGGGGGCTCGCGATGACGCGGCAGCCAAACGGGTATCAGAACTTGACGATCACCGGAATCTCTGCAGGCTTGATGCCCATCAGTTTGTCCAGGTTCGACAGCACGATCGGGTTCATCTTGTCGGCCGCGCGCAGTTCGGTGACCCATTTGTCCACGTAGGCTTGCCAGGTTTTGTCGACCTCTTTGCGCAAACCGGCGTTGGTGGTGGTGCCCTTGATCGGTTCCGGCACAATCAGGTGGCCGATATTGGGGTTCTTCTTGAGAATGCCGGCCGACACGGTGACCACCAGCGGCTGCACGTCGGCGCGGCCGGTTTGCACCGCCATAGTGGCGTCATTTGATTTCTCAAAGCGCAAAATTTTGGCCTTGTCGTACATGGCAGTCACCAGGTTGTCGTAAGACGATCCGACATCAACCGCAATCGTCACGTCTGGCCGGTTCAGCTCGTCCCAGGTCTTGGCCTCGAAGCCTTTTTTGGCAATCAGCGTGAACGCGTTCTGGTACAGCGGCACGGTGAAGTCGATCACCTCGCGGCGCTGCGGCGTTGGGTTAAGGCCAAAAAAGATGTCGAGCTTGTTGGTCTGCAAATCGAGCACTGAGTTGCCCCAGGTGGTTTCGGTCACCACCAATTTCACGCCCAATTGGGCCGCCAGGTCTTTGGCCAAGTCCACCATGATGCCGCTCCATTCACCGGTGGCCAGGTTTTTCTGGTAGTTCGGCGGGGCACCGGCCACCGCGCCCACGCGAAGGATTTTGCTGCTGTTGATGCGCTCCCAAGTGGTCTGATCAGGCGCCTGAGCCAGCGCAGTGCCAGCCAGGCAGCTGGCAGCCAGCGCGGCCACGCCCATGGTGAAATGGCGTCGTTGTTTCAGTGTCATCGTCTTCTCCTGGTGATGGCAAACACATTGCCGGTTGCAAACATTTTTGACTCGATCGCGCATTGGCATGGCATTGGCTGGTGGTTCCTTTTGCTGGAACGGACTACTGGTCATCGGCGTAGGCGGCCAGCGCCGCCACCGACACTGGGCGCAGCGGCCAGCGCGGCACACGGCCGTGCAGGTCTTGCGGCTCAAACACCACCCCTGCCTGGGCGGCCAGCGCTTGGGTATTGCGGGCGCAAAAGCGGCCCTGACAAGCCCCCATGGCAAAGCGGCCGACCACCCGAATTTCGTGCGCTGAGCCAGCGCCCTGCAATGCCGCAAAGCCCGCAGCACGCAGCCCCTCACAGCGGCAGACCACAGTCTCGGGCGACAGGTCAGGGCTGATGCCGGTGCCGGTAGGGGGCTGGTACAGCGTGCGCAGCGCCGCCTGCAAACGCCGGGCCGCCTGCAAGGGTGCCTCCAAACCAGCCTCTGGGCACGCTTGGCCCAGAGCGGCTGCCACTTGCTGTGCCGCCCGACGGCCGTCTAGAAGCGCCGCTTCGGCACCCAGCACCTCGCGGCAATCACCCGCCCAAACCACGGGCACACCCGCCACTGATTGCTGTGGCAAACCCGTCTGGTTGACTTCCAGGCCGTCGTGTAAAGCCAGGTGCGCCACCTCGTACAGGCGCGTCTGACCACGCTGATTAACGGTGCTCACGCGCAGGCCCTGCGCTTGCGCCTCAATGGCTGTTACCCGGCAACCCGTGTGGTACGGCACGCGCGCGCGCCACAGCTGGCGGGCATAGCCCAGCGCTTCAGCCAGCGGCTGCCAACGGCGCAAGCTGTTAAAGGCCGCGCCGGGTTGCACCAGCGCCGTAACAAAAGGCGTGCCGCGCTCCAGCAGCGCCACTGGCGGGTAACCGGCAGCGGCCAATTGCGCGGCATAGGCCAGCGCAAGCGGCCCGCTGCCAGCCACCAGAATCGGGCCCTGCGGTACCTCACCGGTTTCCTTGAACTGCACTTGCATACCGCCCACGGTGCTCACACCTGGCAGCTCCCAGCCCGGCATCGGCAGCACGCGTTCGACACCGCCCACCGCCATCACTACCGCGCGGGGGCGCACACTGCGCACCCGTCCCGCCGCCCGGTCATCAAGCAAATAGCGGCCCTCGCCCTCCACCCCTAAAAAGACGGATTGGAACTGCAAGCTGAGCCGAGCGCCCGCCTGCTGGAGCTGCTGCACCTGCGCCAACAAAGCCTGCCAACGGCGTTCATGGTGCGCATTGCGCTTGACCGGGCTGGCGCCCACACCGACGTAAGCACGGTGGATGGCACCACCCAAGCGGTCGCGCTGCTCAGCCAGCAGCACGCGCAAACCCATGCCAGCCAAATCGACCGCAGCAGCTACACCGCCTGGGCCGCCACCCACCACCAGCACATCAGGCTGAGCATCAGGCGACAACACGGTGCACCTCGCAAACCGGTGGCGCCGCCAGCGTCACCTGCACACCCGCGCGCGCCGGCGTCAGGCAGGCTTCTACTGGTGCCGCCCCGCTGATCGACACCAGACAGGCCTGGCATGCGCCAATACCGCAAAAATAACGGCCACGCAATTCACCCATGGCAGGGCCCAGGTCATTCAGACCCGAGCGGCGCAAGGCTGCCGCAAAAGTTTCACCCGAACGAAAAGTCACCGGGTGCCCCAACCAAAAAAACGTGTTGTCGATCATCCAGGATTTCCTGTTGCCATGGCATTGCATCTGCACAAATTGAGCGCTTTATTAAACCTCAAAACCATCCGCTCACAAGCTGTGCAAACCCTCAGGCAGAGGCACACGTCGGGTGCAGGGTTCATTTGGCGCGGCAACAGCAGCGCCGCAGCGCATTGGCTCTCGAACTGGCTAAACTGCAAAAAATCAACAACCGCTTTCTGCACCCCCACCACCATGAACCCCAACATCTCCCTGATCGGCGTGCCCACCGACATTGGCGCGGGCAGCCGCGGTGCCAGCATGGGCCCCGAAGCCCTGCGCGTGGCCAATATTGTTTCGGTGCTGGAGAGTCACGGCCTGCAGGTCATTGACTGCGGCAACCTGAGCGGCCCGAGCAACCCCTGGCTGCCGCCGGTGGACGGCTACCGCCACCTGCACGAAGTAGCGGCCTGGAACCAGACGTTGCACGACGCGGTGTATGCCGAGCTGCAACAAAACCGCCTGCCCATTGTGTTGGGCGGCGACCACTGCCTGGGTCTGGGCTCCATCAGCGCGGTGGCGCGCCACTGCCGCGACAGCGGCAAAAAACTGCGCGTGCTGTGGCTCGACGCCCATGCCGACTTCAACACCAGCGCGCTCACGCCCAGCGGCAACATCCACGGTATGCCGGTGGCGTGTTTGTGTGGGCATGGGCCCGAGCAGCTGACCCGCATCGGCGGTCAGGTGCCGGCCATCAACCCCAAATGGGTGCGCCAGATCGGCATTCGCAGCGTCGATGCCGGCGAAAAACGCCTGGTGCACGAGGCCGGGCTGGAGGTGTTTGACATGCGCTTCATTGACGAGATGGGCATGCGCGCTGCCATGGAGTTGGCGCTCGCCCTGGTCGACGCTAACACCCATCTGCATGTGAGTTTTGACGTGGACTTTCTCGACCCCGACATTGCACCCGGCGTGGCCACCACGGTGCGCGGCGGCCCCACTTACCGCGAAGCGCAGTTGTGCATGGAAATGATTGCCGACACCGGCCGCCTTGCGTCGCTGGACGTGATGGAAATCAACCCGGCCTTTGACGTGCGCAACCGCACCGCAGAGGTGGCGGTGGATTTGATCGAGTCGCTCTTCGGTAAGAGCACACTGATGCGCAAGACGGCATAGGGGAGCCTCCCACATTTCACACCATGGATGAACTTGACCAAACCCTGATCGGCCTGCTGCGTCGGAACGCGCGCATGAACGTGGCCGACCTGGCGCACAAGCTCAAGGTGTCGCGCGGCACCGTGACCAACCGCATCCGCAAGCTCGAAGACAGTCAGGTGATCCTGGGTTACACGATCAAATTGCGGCCCGAATCGGCGCAAAACAACATCCGGGCCTGGATGGAGGTGCTGGTTGAAGGCAACCAGACCCGGCTGGTGATTGCCAGTTTGCTGGGCGAGCCGGGCGTGGCGGCGTTGCACGACACCAATGGCCGCTGGGACCTGCTGGCCGAGATCGAGGCCACCTCGATGACCGAGTTGTCGCAGATTCTGGAGCGCATCCGTCTCATCAAGGGCATCAGAAGTACTGAAACCAACATCCACTTGGCGACGTATCGCTGACAAACGCCCTAGCTCAAGCCTTAGCCGGTTCACACGGCAGCAAAAGACCCGTAGACCAACAGGGTCACTCACCCCATAATTCGCGCATGATTTTTTTGCTATTTCACACGCTGTCAGCGCGTTGGCGGCTGCTTGCGCCGGGCTTGCTGCTGGCCCTGCTTTGGCCCGCACTGCAGGCGCAGGCGGCCGACGCCACGCTGCGCACGGTGCGCGTGGGTGTCTATGAAAACGCACCCAAGCTGTTGCTGGGCGAGGATGGTTTGCCCAGCGGCATTCTGGGCGACGTGCTGATGGCAGTGGCAACGCGTGAGCGCTGGCAAGTTGTCAGTGTGCCGTGCGAATGGTCAAGCTGTCTTGACAAGCTGGCGCAGGGCCAGATCGATTTGATGCCCGACGTGGCCTACATCGGACAGCGCGCCCAAGAGTTTGATTTTCACAAGACGCCGGCGCTGCTGAGCTGGTCGCAGCTCTACAAGCGCAACGATGTCGCCATCACGGCCATCACCGACCTGAGTGGCATGCGCATCGCCGTGGTGGCGGGGTCCATTCAGGCGGAGTATCTACAGAACCTGCTCAACAGTTTTGCCATTGATGCCGCGCTGGTCCGCGTGAACTCCTTTGAGCAGGGCTTTGAGCAAGTGCGCCAGCGCAATGCCGATGCCGTTGCCAGCAACCGTTTTTATGGCGACTTGCAGGCCGCCCAGTTCAAGTTGGAGCCGACCGCCATCGTGTTTCAGCCGGTGCAGCTTTTTTATGCCACCAGCCGCGGCAGCAACGCGGAATTGCTGCTGGCCCTGGACAACTACCTGTCGATCTGGCCAAGCCAGTCCGACTCACCTTATGCCAATGCCTTGCGGCGCTGGATGCAGCCCACGCCAGACTTTGAAATACCGCGCTACCTGTGGTGGACGCTGGCTGGCCTGCTATCGGCGCTGTTGCTGGCGCTCGCGCTCAACGCCTGGCTGCGCCGCCAGGTGGCGCAGCAAACGGCCCATGTGCGCGCCGGTGAAGAACGGCTCAACACGATCCTCAACGGTGTCGATGCCTGCATCTACATCAAGGACAAGGCGCTGCGCTACCAGTACGCCAACAGCCGGGTCTGCACCCTGTTTGGCCTTGCGTGCGAGGAGGTGATTGGTCAAACTGACAACGCCTTTTTCGATGCCGTCACGGCAGCCAAACTGCGGCTCAATGATTTGCGCGTGATCGAACACGGTGAGCGGGTCGAAGAAGAAGAAATCAACCGCAGCATCGACGGCAAAGTTGAGCAAAGCTATTTGTCGGTCAAACTGCCGCTGCGCGACCCACAGGGCCGCATCTATGCGTTGTGTGGCATTTCGACCGACATCACGCGGCGCAAACAGGCCGAGGAAGCCGTTCACCAACTGGCGTTTTACGACCCGCTGACCAAGCTGCCCAATCGCCGCTTGCTGCATGAACGGGTGCAGCAGTTGCTGGCCAGCTTGCCGCGCGCGCCGCAAGGTGCCGCCCTGATGTTCATGGATGTTGATAACTTCAAGGATATCAATGACAGCCTGGGCCACGATGCGGGTGACCAACTGCTGCGCCAGATTGCTGAGCGCATGCGCGAATGCGTCAGGGCCCAGGACACCCTGGCGCGCCAGGGTGGCGATGAATTCGTGATGATGCTGGTCAGCCTCAGCACCCAGGCCGGTGAAGCAGCGCAGCAGGCGCAACAAGTGGCCCAAAAAATTCTGGCACGGCTACGCCAAGCCTTTCAGTTGGGCGGGCAAACATGCCAGTGCAGCGTCAGCATTGGTGTGGTGCTGATTGACGGCCCGACCAACTCGCGGGAAGAACTGTTCAAGCAGGCGGATCTGGCCATGTACCAGGCAAAAGCCGCCGGGCGCGACACACTGCGTTTTTTCAACCCCGAGATGCAAAACCAGGTGATGGCGCGCACCACGCTGGAGGCAGACCTGCGCTGGGCCCTGGCGCATGACGAATTTGTGCTGTTTTACCAGCCGCAGGTGGATGGCCAGGGCGTGACGCTCGGCTTTGAGGCCCTGCTGCGCTGGCAACACCCGATGCGCGGCCTGATCCAGCCCACCGACTTCATCGGGGTGGCAGAGTCTTGCGGCCTGCTGCTGGCGCTGGGAGACTGGGTGCTGCACACCGCCTGCGTGCAATTGCAGGCCTTTTCAATGCAACCGGCGCAGCGTGCCTGGACGATCGCCGTGAACGTCAGCGCGGCCCAATTTCGCCAGCCTGATTTTGTCGCCCGGGTGCAAGCCATCCTGCTGCAAACCGGGGCCAATGCCGCGCACCTGGAACTGGAGCTGACTGAAAGCCAGTTTGTGCAGAACATCAAAGACGTGCAAAGCAAAATGGACGCCCTGCGGGACGTCAGCGTGCGCTTGTCGCTGGACGACTTTGGCACCGGTTACTCGTCGCTGACCATGCTCAAGCACCTGCCGCTGAACCAGCTCAAGATTGACCAGTCTTTTGTGCGCGACATGAGCTTTGATGCGCACAACGTGAGCATCATTCGCGCCATTGTGACGCTGGGTGAAAGCCTCGAGTTGGACGTGATTGCCGAAGGCGTGGAGAACGTGGCGCAGCGCGATGCCCTGCTGGCGCTGGGCTGCCACCACTTTCAGGGTTATCTGTTCGGACGGCCTGCGCTCATCCCGGCGGCAGCCGCTGTGTGAGCGCCCATCGACAACGTTCAGGCCGGCCGACTGCGGGTGCCAAAAATGGCCGAGCCGACGCGCACCATCGTGCTGCCCGAGGCGATGGCGGCTTCCAGGTCGGCGCTCATGCCCATTGACAAGGTGTCGAGCGTCAGTCCTTGCGCCTTCAGTTCGGCAAATAAGTCGCTGGCCCTTTTGAACACGGCGCAAGCTGAGTCGAAATCTGGTGCCGGCTCAGGGATGCACATGAGGCCGCGCAAACGCAGGCGCGGCAGCCCGGCCACCGCTTGCGCCAGCGCCAGCGCATCACCGGGCACCACGCCCGACTTGGTGGGGCCGCCATCAACATTGACCTGAATGCACACTTGCAGCGGCGCCAGCTCAGCGGGGCGCTGATCGCTCAGGCGCTCGGCAATTTTGAGCCGATCCACCGTGTGCACCCAGTCAAAATGCGCGGCCACCAGCCGGGTCTTGTTGCTCTGGATTGGGCCAATGCAATGCCACTGGATCGGCAGGAGCGCAAGCGCAGTGATCTTTTCCACCGCTTCCTGAATGTAGTTTTCACCAAAGGCCGTTTGCCCGGCCTCAAAGGCCGCCTGCACAGCGTCGGCGCCAAAGGTTTTGGAGACCGCCAGTAGCATTACCGCATCAAGTGGGCGACCGGCGGCTTGGCAAGCGGCCCCAATGCGCTGCCGCACGGCGCTCAGTTGTGTTGAAATCATGGTCATAATTGTCAAGCGTACCAAACAAAAGGGACTTCTGTGGACATTACCCAGTTACTGGCATTCAGCGTCAAAAACAAGGCTTCCGATTTGCATTTGTCAGCCGGGCTGCCACCCATGATCCGGGTCAATGGCGATGTGCGCCGCATCAACGTGGAACCACTCGACAACAAGCAGGTGCACGCCATGGTGTATGACATCATGAGCGATGCCCAGCGTAAAAAATACGAAGAGTTTTTGGAAGTGGACTTTTCCTTTGAAATTGAAAGTCTGGCGCGCTTTCGGGTCAACGCCTTCAATCAGAACCGCGGCGCAGGCGCGGTGTTCCGTACCATTCCCAGCAAAATCCTCACGCTCGAACAGCTCAACTGCCCCAAGATATTCGGCGAACTGGCGCTCAAACCGCGCGGCATGGTGCTGGTGACCGGCCCCACAGGTTCGGGCAAGTCCACCACGCTGGCAGCCATGGTGAACTACCTCAATGAAACCGAGTTTGGCCACATTCTCACAGTGGAAGACCCGATCGAATTCGTCCATGAGTCCAAGAAATGCCTGGTCAACCAGCGCGAGGTGGGCCCGCACACGCAGAGCTTTGAGGCCGCGCTGCGCTCGGCCCTGCGCGAAGACCCCGACTGCATTCTGGTCGGCGAAATGCGCGATCTGGAAACCATCCGCCTGGCCATGACCGCGGCCGAAACCGGTCACCTGGTGTTTGGCACACTGCACACGTCAAGTGCCGCCAAGACCATCGACCGGATCATCGACGTGTTTCCCGCCGCGGAGAAAGAAATGATCCGCGCCATGCTCAGCGAGTCGCTGCAGGCGGTGATCTCGCAGACGCTGTGCAAAACCAAAGACGGCCAGGGCCGGGTGGCCGCGCACGAGATCATGCTGGGCACCAGCGCCATTCGCAATCTGATCCGCGAGGCCAAGGTGGCGCAGATGTATTCGAGCATCCAGACCGGCAACAACGTGGGCATGCAAACGCTTGACCAAAATCTGACCGACCTGGTGCGGCGCAACGTCATCAGCTCGGCAGAAGCCCGCTCCAAAGCCAAAATTCCCGAAAACTTCCCAGGCTAATTTCAACCAAGGAATCCAGGACCATGGAACGCGATCAAGCCAGCACCTTCATTACCGACCTGCTCAAGCTGATGACCAGCCGCAACGGCAGCGACCTGTTCATCACCGCCGACTTTCCGCCAGCGATCAAGGTCGACGGCAAGATCACCAAGGTGTCGCCGCAGCCCCTCAACGAGGGCCACACGATGGCGCTGACACGCTCCATCATGAACGACAAGCAGGTGGCCGAGTTTGAGCGCACCAAGGAATGCAACTTTGCCATTGCGCCGTCCGGTCTGGGCCGCTTTCGGGTCAATACCTTCATGCAGCAGGGCAAGGTAGGCATGGTGCTGCGAACCATTCCCATGACCCTGCCGACCATCGACGGCCTGAATTTGCCGCCCATCCTAAAGGACATCGTTAACACCAAGCGCGGCTTGTGCATCATGGTGGGTGCCACCGGCAGCGGCAAATCCACCACGCTGGCGGCCATGGTGGATTGGCGCAACGAGACCACGTTTGGCCACATCATCACCATTGAAGACCCGATCGAATTCGTCCACCCGCACAAGAACTGCGTGGTCACCCAGCGCGAGGTCGGCATTGACACCGACACCTGGGGCGCGGCCCTGAAAAATACCTTGCGCCAGGCTCCCGACGTGATTTTGATGGGGGAAATCCGCGACCGCGAGACCATGGAACACGCCGTGGCGTTTGCCGAAACCGGCCACCTGTGCCTGGCCACGCTGCACGCCAACAGCGCCAATCAGGCGCTTGACCGCATCATCAATTTCTTCCCCGAAGAGCGGCGCACGCAACTGCTGATGGACCTGTCGCTCAACCTCAAGGCGCTGGTATCGCAACGCCTGATTCCCAAACAGAACAGCAAGGGACGACTGGCGGTGGTCGAGATTTTGCTCAACTCGCCGCTGATTTCCGACCTGATCTTCAAGGGCGAGGTGACCAGCATCAAGGAGGTCATGAAGAACAGCCGCAACATCGGCATGCAAACCTTTGACCAGGCGCTGTTCGACGCCTACGAGAGCAACCAGATCACCTACGAAGACGCGCTGCGCAATGCCGATTCAGTCAACGATTTGCGCCTGCAGATCAAGCTCAACAGCAAGCGCAGCAAGAACCAGAATCTGAGCGCCGGCACCGAATTCATGACCATCGCTTAAACATCACCGAAAGACACCATCAGCATGAACCAAAGAACTTACCAAACCACCCCCGCACAACGCGTCGCCTTTTTGGGCCTGGGCGTGATGGGCTACCCCATGGCCGGCCACCTCGCGCGCGCCGGTCACCATGTCACGGTATACAACCGGACAGCGGCAAAAGCAGTGGCGTGGTGTAAAGAATACGCCCCTGTCGCGGGCCAGGGTGGCACCGTCGGGCACGCGGCCACGCCCTGCCTGGCAGCACACGACGCCGATGTGGTGTTCTGCTGCGTCGGCAATGACGATGACCTGCGCTGTGTGACGCTGGGCACTGAGGGCGCCTTTGTTGGCATGAAGCCCGGTGCCGTGTTTGTCGATCACACCACCGCGTCAGCCAACGTGGCGCGCGAGCTTTATGCGGCAGCGCAAGCCCAGGGGCTCAGCTTTGTCGATGCCCCTGTGTCAGGTGGCCAGGCCGGCGCGCAAAACGGCGCGCTCACGGTAATGTGCGGCGGCGACCAGGCCGCTTTCGAGACCGCACAGCCGGTGGCCATGGCGTTTTCCAAGGCGTTTACCCATCTGGGCGCCAGCGGCGCCGGGCAATTGGCCAAAATGGTCAACCAGATTTGCATTGCCGGCCTGGTGCAGGGCCTGGCCGAAGCCATTGCCTTTGGTCAGAAAGCGGGGCTTGACATGAATTTGGTGCTTGATGTGATCGGCAAGGGCGCAGCGCAAAGCTGGCAACTCGACAACCGTGGCAAAACCATGGTGGCCGACAAATTCGACTTCGGCTTTGCCGTGGACTGGATGCGAAAAGACCTCGGTCTGGTGCTTGACGAAGCCAAGCGCAACGGTGCCAGTCTGCCCGCCACCGCCCTGATCGACCAGTTTTACGGCGATGTGCAGCGCATGGGCGGACAGCGCTGGGACACGTCCAGCCTGATCAAGCGGCTTAAGTAGGTTCACCCCTGAGCCGGGCCAGGCGCGTCTTCCCCTCAAGGGGACAACACCAGCGGCCCGGCGAAGCCGGTTCCACGGTGTTCTGAGTTAGACCAGTGAACCGTTTGGAAGACGCACTTGTTTGGCAGGGCTTGCCTTGGCTTCGTTGGCGGCGGGTTTGGGCAGAAGGGCGCGCAACTCTTCCTCACTGATGATCTCGAAAACGCGCACCACTTTTTGAACGCCAGAGGTGGCACGCGCGATCTCGGTGGCGCGCTCAGACTCGCGCTGGGTAACGCGGCCCATCAGGTAAACCGTGCCGCGCTCGGTGACCACTTTGAACGCGTTGGCGGAAAGGTCCCTGGCATCGATCAGGCCAGCCTTGACGCGGCCCGTGGTCAGGGCATCCCCGGAGCGCTGGGTCATGGACGGGCTGCCCAGCACCGCCAGTTCATTCACCACCGCTTGCACGTTTTCAACACGGCTCACAAGCTGTTCGACAAGTTGCAAGTCTTGCTGGCTGGGCACTTCGCCAGTCAACAGCACGCGACGGTTGTAGCTATTGATGTTGACGTGCACGCGATCCCCGATGTTGGTGCGAATGAGGCTGGCGCCGCGCATCCCGATGCGCTCGTCCTCCAGTTGCGTGCCCGCAGTGCGTCGGTCGGTGGCCACCAGCGAGCCCACCATGGCGCCACCCACAATGACTGGAAAACAGGCGCTCAACGAGGCGCCCAAAGTGACGCTGACCAGAATCAGGCCGAGAAGTTTTTTGCTTGCAAATGTCGTGGTGTTGGTCATGGGATTGGTCATGGTGTGGCTCCTAGTCGCCAAGTAACAGGGAATCGACCGCATCGCACAGGCAATGCAGGGTCAACAGGTGAACTTCCTGGATGCGCGCGGTGCGCTCATGCGGCACGCAGATGTGCACGTCGGTGTCGCGCAACGCCTGCGCCATCTTGCCGCCGCCGTGGCCGCTCAGGCCGATGACGACCATGTCGCGTTGGTGCGCCGCCTCGATGGCCGCGAGCACGTTGGCCGAGTTGCCACTGGTACTGATGGCCAGCAGCACGTCGCCGGGCTGCCCCAGGGCGCGCACCTGGCGCGAAAAAATTTGTGTGAAATCGTAGTCGTTGGCCACCGCGGTCAATATCGAGCTGTCGGTGGTCAGGGCGATGGCCGCCAGTTCGGGTCGCTCGCGCTCAAAGCGGCCGACGAATTCAGCCGAAAAATGCTGGGCGTCAGCGGCCGAGCCGCCATTGCCGCAACTGAGCACCTTGCCACCGCTGGTCACGCAAGCCAGCAGCGCCTGCACCGCGTCGGCAATCGGTTGGCTGAGCAGTGGCGCGGCCTGGTATTTCAGGTCGGCGCTGTCAATGAAATGTTGTTGAATACGTTGTTGCAGCATGGCCGCAATGATACCTGCGCCGATATTACGTTCTGGATAGCCTTGCACCACATCCCGGATTGCGCTGCGGTGTCTGCGAGCTACCAGCCACCCGCATCAAAGGCACCAGGCAGCCACTCGATACCGCCCGCCTGCACCGCCACCACGTCAAAACGGCAAGGCGGCTGGGTTCCCAGGCGCAGCAGAAAATGGCGCGCGGCAAACACAATGCGCTTTTGCTTGGTCCAACTGACGCTGGCCGCAGCGCCGCCATGGCTGTTTGACGCGCGGCGGCGCACCTCGACAAAAACACAGGTGCCGTCGGGCGCGCGCATGATCAGGTCGATTTCGCCGCCGCCTCGTCCCGGGGTTCGATAATTGCGCGCCAGCAGGCGCAGGCCGGCGTGCTGCAAATGCGCCAGCGCCAGGTCTTCGGCCTGGTCGCCCACCTGCTTGGTGGTGGGCGACTGCGCTGCAGCCCCCGTTTTGACAAAAGGAATACCCATTGACTTCAAGCTCCTTGACTTTCGTTGGCGCCAGTTATGCGCAAGCCCTGCTGGCCGCGCAACAGGCGTGTGGCCAGCAAAACTACCCGCACGGCGCGCTGTACGTGGTGGCCACGCCGATCGGCAACCTGGCGGATATTAGCCTGCGCGCCTTGCATGTGTTGCAACTGGCCGACGTGATCGCTTGCGAAGACACGCGCCACACCCAAGCGCTGCTGCGCGCCTATGGCATCGACAAACCGCCAGCGCAGCTGCTGGCGCTGCACCAGCACAACGAGGCGCAAGCAGCGCAGACGGTGCTGGAGCGCCTGCGCCAGGGCCTGCGCGTGGCCTATGTGAGCGATGCCGGCACGCCCGCCATCAGCGACCCTGGCGCCCGGCTGGTGGCCGATGTGCGCCAGGCTGGCCTGCCAGTGCTGCCGCTGCCCGGCGCCAGCAGCATCACCACTGTGCTGAGCGTGGCCGGCCTGACGCTGGATGCCCAGCACCCTGATGGTTTTGTTTTTGCCGGGTTTTTGCCCAGCAAAAGTGGCGAGCGTCATACTGCCGTGCAGGCCCTGGCAAAAGAGGCGCGGGCGGTGGTGTTGCTGGAGGCGCCGCACCGCATAGAAGCCCTGGCTCTGGCACTGGCCATGTTGGGCACGCGCGCTGTCACGGTGGGGCGCGAGCTGACCAAGCAATTTGAGGAAATTGCCACGCTGGCGGCGCAGGATTTCCCGGCCTGGCTGGCACAGGACAGCAACCGCCTGCGCGGCGAGTTCGCGCTGGTGCTGCACCCGGCCCCGGCCAGCGCTGCCAGCGGCCCAGACACCCGAGTGCTGACTTTGTTGCTGGCCGAGCTGCCACTCAAAACCGCCGTCAAATTGGCCGCCGACATCAGCGGCGAGCCGCGCAACGCGCTCTACGAGCTGGCCTTGGGCCTGAAGGGCAAGGCCGCTTGATTCAGCTGCAGCGCCGCATGAGTCGCCTTCGCTACGGAGGGTGACCATGCGTTGACCCGAAGGACGTTCAGACTTCCACGTTGGGGTCCGTGTCTGTAGGGTTCCATATTTCTTGGCTCGATGACTCCTGAAGACCCTCGACTGAAATTCAACTACCCTGATTTGACTTCCAGATAGCCGACTTTGGGCTGCAAAATTTGGCTGATTTCGGCTGATGCGATAGGCGTTATCTCAAATAATCACAGATTGTTGTCAATGGATGACAAAACCAATTTGTTAATAGTTGGTTAGACTACAGATAATGTTTCACCCCCAAAAAGGAAAGCCAATGACAACAACCGCCGAAACTATCGACCACGCAACACTCGAACACCTGGCAGGCGCAGGCGCTATCCGTGAAGCTAGTGTTGTCGGCCAGCCTGGGGGCTGGGGTGTTGTGTTTCAGTACGGCACGACCGAGCGAGCCCTTGCGGTCAAGCGTGGCCAGGTGCGTATTTTTAAAAAGTTCGACACGCTCGCGATCTACCTCAAAAAAATCGGCATCGAGACATTCAAGACTGACACCAAGCAATTCGACCCCACAGTGACGCATATCAAGCGTGCCGACACCTCCGAGCGAATGCGCAAAGCCCATGAAGCTGCAGCACACGACGCATGGTTTCGCGCCCAGGTCGCGCACGGACTCCAAGAAGCCGACGATCCAAAGACGCAATGGGTATCCAATGAGGCCGTCAAAGCCACCAGCGCCAAACGGCGAGCGGCGTGGGCCAAAAAAGCACAGGCGGCTACAGCTTGAAAACCATCGCCTGGCTGCCAGTGGCCAGCACACAGCGGTTTGAGCAACTGGACTATATTGCCCAGGACAACCCATTGGCCGCAATGAGCCAGGACGAGGAGATTGAGCACCAGGTAGACATGCTGATGCAGCACCCTCAAATGGGACGGCCAGGGCGTTTGAGAGGCACCCGCGAGCTGGTGATCAGCCGCACGCCGTTTATCGCGATCTACCGTGTCAAAGGCAGGCGCATCGAGGTTATCCGACTGCTGCACAGCTCGCAGCAGTGGCCGGTCCAGGCGCGTCGGCGCAGTCTGTGAGCGGCGTTTGATCTGCCTCTAAGTTCATGAATTGACTTACCCGAAAGCGGGCACTGGCGGCCGTCAGGTTGCGCTGCGAAACGGCCAACAAAGCTGGCACGGATTTCCAAAACCCTTATCCTGCCAGCCGGGGGACAACAACAGCGCGGCCATGCCCTGCAACAGCGGTCGGCGCTGGCAGCACGGGCAAGCGGAGTGGTTCGTCATCGTCAGTGGCTCCTGTTATTTGATGCAGACCGAGCGCACCATTTTCAGGTCGGTCAGCCCCATCATGACTTTTTCCATGCCGTCCATCTTCAGGGTGCGCATGCCGCCCTCGACAGCCGCAGAGAATATTTCAGCGACCCGGGCGCGCTCCTGAATCAGTTGCTTGATGCCATCATCGGCAATCAGCAACTCATGCAGGCCAACCCGGCCTTTGTAACCCGTTTGATGGCATTTGTCGCAACCGGCATGGCGGTATAACTTGAGCGGTCCGCCAGCGCCGAACTGCGTCTGCCAGCCAGCAATGAGTTGCTTCAATTCTTCCTCGTAATGGTCTTTCCATTTTGCGGTGTGTCGCAGCTCGTCGGCGTACTCCATGGCGAAGAGGCGCAGCTCTTCGGCGTCGGGCACATAAGCTTCTTTGCAGACGCACAATTTCTTGGCCAGGCGCTGCGCCAGAATGCCCAGCAGGGCGTCGGCAAAATTGAACGGGTCCATGCCCATGTCGAGCAAGCGGGTGATGGACTCCGGCGCCGAGTTGGTGTGCAGGGTGGAAAAAACCAGGTGGCCCGTGAGCGAGGCCTCCACGCCCATGGCCACGGTTTCATGGTCGCGCGACTCGCCGACCATGATGATGTCGGGGTCGGCGCGCAAAAATGAGCGCATGACCATCGCGAAGTCGATGCCCGCCTTCTTGTTGATCTGCACCTGGCGCAAGCCTTTTTGGGTGATTTCAACCGGGTCTTCGGCGGTCCATATCTTGGTGTCGGGTGTGTTGAGGTTTTTCAGGATTGAGTGCAGCGTGGTGGTTTTGCCCGAACCGGTGGGGCCGCACACGTAAAACAGGCCGTAGGGCTTTGCAATGGTTCTGAGCACCCGCTCCATGTTGTGCGAGGTCAGGCCCAGCTGATCGAGCGGGATTGGCTCGCCTGCCGCCAAAATCCGCATCACCACGTCCTCGACGCCGCCCGCTGAGGGGATGGTGGCCACGCGCAGTTCGATGTCGATGGGGCCGTATTTCTTGAATTTGATCTTGCCGTCTTGCGGCCTGCGGCGCTCGGAAATATCGAGGTCGCACATGATTTTCAGGCGCGTCACCATGGCCTGGCGAAAATGCGCCGGCACTTCGACATAGGGTTGCAGCGAGCCGTCAATGCGAAAACGGATACCGGTTTTGAGCTTGCCCGGCATGGGCTCGATGTGGATGTCGGAGGCGCCCTGGTGGTAGGCATCAAGGATGACCTTGTTGACGAATTTGACGAGCTCGTTGTCAGCCGCCGCAGACTCCAGTGAATCCTCGTTGCTACCATCGTCGATTGGCGAGCTGTCCATGTCGGCGAGCATGTCGCTGATGCTGCCGCTCTCGGCCTCCACGCCAAATATCTGACCCAGGGTCTGCATGAACTCGTAGCGCGTCGTGACCCGGTACGAAAACTTGCCGATGCGCGGAAACACCTGGGCCACGATGCGCGAACTGCGCACCGCCTCGGGGTCCAGGCACATGATGACCAGGCCATCGGGCGACTCTTCCAGCGGGATCCAGCCCTGCTCATCGATGAACTCGCGCTTGAGCGCGCTGTGCAGCGCCTCGGAGCGAATGCGGCCCTCGCTGAAAGGCTCGTAGGGCACGGCAAAAAACTTGGCCAACGACGGGCCGATCTGGGCCGGGCGAACCTGGTATTCGTTGAGCAGCACATGCTCGACCGTCAAGCCCTGTTTGCGCGCTTGCTGCAGGCAGTGCTCCAGCTCTGCCGCGCTCATGACATCGCTGGTGACCAGGCCGTCGTACTTGGTGACCATGCGCCGCACGCTGTCTTCCTGCTTGCGGATGCGCTGCCGAATGGCCGTGGCCAGGGTTTTGCAGAGTTGCGTGATGCCTTCCACATCCAGATCGTTGAAAGGCTGCTCCTTTTTATTGTTGATGATTTGCAGCACGCCATACAGCGTGTCTCCTGCCAGGATCGGTGCCGTCAGCATTTGCCGCGTACGATAGCCAGAGCGCTTGTCCACCTCTTTGAAAAATGCCAGGGACGGGTGCAGGTTTTTCAGAGCTTCGTCGTCATACACATCGGGTAAATTCACCAGCTTTTGACTGAAGGCCACGTAACCAGCAACACTTTTTGGCGCGATCGGCAGCTTCAGATCACGGCTGCTGTTGAGTCCGGTCTTGATCTTGGAAATGATGGCGTTGCGCTCTTCGTTGACCACATAAAGCGTCAGCCGATCAGCACTGAACAAACTGCAGATTTCCTGGCTGGATTCCAGCATAATTTGTTCGATGTTTTCCGTCTCATGGATGCGTGCGGTAATTTCCTGAAGCCGCTTGTAAAAAAGGGCTTCCACGGTCATACCGCCGTGGTCCAGACTCGAATGTTCGTTGAGAGCGTTCATGTCGACGCGAACATGTTCATCACAAACCGTATTGGGTCAGCTGTCCTGTGGGCGCATGAGATCGTCGCGTGTTCAGCATTGGGAAAATTGCAGGACGGTACCGCTCAAGGTGATTTGATCACCTTCACCCAGCAGCCGGGGTTCCTGGCCAACCGGTGAGCCGTTGAGCAGCGGCGCATCGATACCTTCAACCAGGTGCACAAAGTAATCATGCTCGCGTCGCGTGATGGCAGCGACCGCCACACCGGGTTTGCCAAACGTTGTCACTATTTTGGTCAGGGTCAATTCCCGCCCGACACCCGGACCGGCGATGACTTTGATGCGGCCGACCTGATCGGCCGGGGGCTGCATCGGGCTTATCGGGCTTAGGGGGGCTACCGGGCTGACTGGTGGCGCAGGTGCCAAGCTGGCGTTGACTGTCAGGCCTTCCTGCTCTTCTTCCCGGCCTTCAACGGCAACTGACGCGGCTGAAAACTTAATTGTGAATTTGCCAATTTCAATCACATCACCGTCTTGCAGCAGTTGCTTTTTGACGGCGCTGCCGTTGACATAGGTGCCGTTGGTGCTGTCAAGGTCTTCGATGCTGACTTGCTGGCCTGCAAGCACCAGGCACGCATGTTGACCACTGACTGCCATATTTTCCATGACGACATCGCAGTGGGGACGCCGCCCCAAAGTGGTTCGTTCCTTGATGAGCTTGACTTCCTGAAGGATGTCGCCGCCAAGCCTGAGGGTGATATTGGGCACAAACAGCTCCTGTAAACGTGTGTATTGGACTATCCGGCAAGCAAACGCAACTACTTGCCAGACATCTCTGGCGCATCTTTGGCGTGGATCAATATAACGCCAATGTTATCGCGTCCACCTTTGGCATTGGCCAAATGAATCAAGGCCGTGGCAAGTTTGCCAATGTTCGGCTCTTCGGCCATCAGTCTGGCCATGCTGGCATCATCCACCATGTCCGTCAAGCCATCGGAACACATCAGGTAAAGATCACCGGCCTCGACCTGTAAAGTCTGGGCTTCAACTGGCTCGTCAGTCTCGACTCCAAGGGCACGCGTCAACAAATTTCGACCTGTCGCGTGGGCGGCCTGCGCGCGGGTGATCAGACCGGCGTCGAACTGCTCCTGCCGTATGGAGTGGTCTTTGGTGATTTGCCTCAAGACCTCGCCACGCAGGCGATAACAGCGCGAGTCGCCCAAGTGTGTCAAAAACAGCTGACCGCCCTGAAATACACCCGCCACCAAGGTGGTGCCCATGCCAGCGCAGTCGGGATTGCCGGTGGCTGCTTGCAGAATCGCCTGGTTGGCTGCATCGACACTGGCGGCCAGCGCGCGGCAGATGTCGCCCGGGTCGCTCAGTGGGGCATTGCCGGACAGATGCCGGGTCAGTTCTGCTGCGATCATGGTGGTTGCCATGCCGCTGGCAACTTCTCCTGCTTTGTAGCCGCCCATGCCATCGGCCAGTACGGCCACACCGCAACTTGTGTTCACCAGCACGGCATCTTCATTGTTGCGGCGAATCAAGCCCGGATCGGTTTTGGCACAGAAGGTGTAGTTCATGATTTGTTATTCAGCCAAGCGGGCAGTGGCAAAAAAAATAGGCCGCTGCGTGTGGCGCTCGCACAAACGACAAAGCCGGATTGTCCATCAGGAAATCCGGCTTGCTGGCTTTGACCGGGTCAAAGCTTTGCTTTAGAGGCCACAGCTTACAGCATGGCCTTGAGCAGTTTGGCCATTTCTGACGGGTTGCGCGTGACCTTGAAGCCACACTCTTCCATCACCGCCAACTTGGCTTCAGCGGTATCAGCACCGCCAGAAATCAAGGCGCCTGCATGGCCCATGCGCTTGCCCGCGGGGGCGGTCACACCAGCGATGAAGCCGACGATGGGTTTTTTCATGTTGAGCTTGCACCAGCGCGCGGCTTCGGCTTCGTCCGGGCCACCGATTTCGCCGATCATGATGACGGCATCGGTGTCGGGATCGTCGTTGAAGGCGCGCATCACATCGATGTGCTTGAGACCATTGATGGGGTCGCCGCCAATGCCGACGGCAGTGGACTGACCCAAACCGATTTCGGTCAACTGCGCCACCGCTTCATAGGTCAACGTGCCCGAGCGGCTGACCACGCCGATGCGGCCCTTGCGGTGAATGTGGCCAGGCATGATGCCGATCTTGATTTCGTCGGGCGTGATCATACCGGGGCAGTTGGGGCCGAGCAGCAGGGTTTCCTTGCCGCCAGCAGCCACTCTGGCTTTCATGCGGTTGCGTACTTCAAGCATGTCCTTGATCGGGATGCCTTCAGTGATGCAGATGGCCAAGTCCAGCTCGGCCTCGACTGCTTCCCAGATAGCGGCGGCAGCACCGGCCGGCGGCACGTAAATGACGCTGACGGTAGCACCCGTGTCAGCGGCAGCTTCCTTGACCGAGGCGTAGATCGGAATGTTGAAAATCGACTCGCCGGCCTTCTTGGGGTTGACACCAGCGACAAAGCAGTTTTTGCCGTTGGCGTATTCCTGGCATTTTTCAGTGTGAAACTGACCCGTCTTGCCAGTGATACCCTGGGTGATGACCTTGGTGTCTTTATTGATAAAAATAGACATGATGGATTCCTAATTAGTTGAGGACAGAGCTGGCGCGTTGCACGTCGCTGCGGTCTGTCCCGCAAATCTTCAGTTTTGCAAATTACTTGGCGACCGCTTTGACAGACGCCTGGGCAGCTTCTGCCATGGTGTCCACTGAAATGATGGGCAAGCCGCTGTCTTTCAGCATCTTCTTGCCCAGTTCTTCGTTGGTGCCCTTCATGCGCACGATCAGCGGCACGTTCAGGTTGGTCGCCTTGCAAGCGGCGATGATGCCGGTGGCAATGGTGTCGCACTTCATGATGCCGCCAAAGATGTTGACCAAAATAGCCTTGACCTTGGGGTTTTTCAGCATGATCTTGAAGGCTTCTGTGACCTTCTCGGGGGTGGCACCGCCGCCCACGTCCAGAAAGTTGGCGGGCTCGGCGCCAAACAGCTTGATGGTGTCCATGGTGGCCATGGCCAGGCCGGCGCCGTTGACAAGACAGCCAATATTGCCATCGAGGCTGATGTAGGCCAGGTCAAACTTGCTGGCTTCCACTTCGGCCGGATCTTCTTCGTCCAGGTCGCGGTAAGCCACGATCTCGGGGTGACGGAACAGCGCGTTGTCATCAAAATTGAACTTGGCGTCGATGGCCTTGATGTTGCCATTGCCTTCGAGAATCATGGGGTTGATTTCAACCAGCGAGGCATCGGTGTCCATGTACACCTGGTACACCTTTTGCAGCACGTCCACGGCTTGCGCGGTGGAGGCAGCGGGCACGCCGATGGCGTTGGCCAGCTTGGTGGCTTGTTCGACGGTGAGGCCGGTGGCGGGATCAACAATTTCGGTGATGATTTTCTCGGGCGTGTCGTGTGCGACTTCTTCAATCGACATGCCGCCCTCAGATGAGGCGATCATGGCCACACGCTGGCTGGCACGGTCGGTCACGGCCGAAACGTAATATTCTTTCTTGATGTCGGCGCCGTCTTCAATCAACAGGCGACGCACTTTTTGGCCTTCGGGGCCGGTTTGGTGCGTGATGAGCTGCATGCCGAGTATTTCACCGGCAAGCTTTTTCACATCATCAATCGAGCGCGCCAACTTGACGCCACCGCCCTTGCCGCGACCGCCGGCGTGAATCTGCGCCTTGACCACCCACACCGGGCCGCCGAGTTTTTGAGCGGCTTCCACCGCCTCTTGAACGGTGAATGCTGCAATGCCGCGGGGCACTGGCACACCAGCTTGACGCAAGATTTCCTTGCCTTGGTACTCGTGAATTTTCATGAGCTCTCTCTCAGGAATGAATGGTTGGACAGCCGTCTGATTTGTCCAACAGGGCAAGATCAGGGACACCGAGCGAAGCAACTGTCGACTGTATCATGCTGCATTAGGGCAAGCTGTTGCCAGCCTTACAAGCGACTCACTTTTCAGGATTTGACTTCATCATGCAAAAAATTTTCATCGACGGCGAAGCCGGCACCACCGGTTTGCAGATTCGCGAGCGGCTGCAAACACTGGCTGGCATCGAACTGCTCAGCATTGCACCCGAGCTGCGCAAAGACGCCAACGTTAAACGCGCGCTGATGGCGCAGGCCGACCTGGTAGTGCTGTGCCTGCACGACGATGCGGCTGTTGAATCGGTGGCCATGATCGACGAAATGGCGCAAGCAACAGGCCAGCTCGGCCCCAAAATCATCGATGCCTCCACGGCGCACCGCACGGCACCGAGCTGGATTTATGGTTTTCCGGAACTGGCAGCAGGACAGCGCGAGGCGATACAGGCCGCGCGCCGCGTGGCCAACCCGGGCTGCTATGCCACCGGCGCCATCGCGCTTTTGCGGCCGTTGATCGATGCCGGGCTGATTCCGGTCGATTTCCCGCTGTGCTTGCCTGCGGTCAGCGGTTATTCGGGCGGCGGGCGGCCCATGATCGAAGCCTACGAGCAAGGCACGGCTCCTGCATTCGAGCTTTACGGACTGGGTTTACAGCACAAGCACATCCCGGAAATCATGGCCTTGACTGGCCTGACGCGGCGCCCGGTGTTCGTGCCGTCGGTGGGCAACTTCAAACAGGGCATGCTGGTGCAAATTCCCCTGCACCTTGACCTGCTACCCGGCCAGCCCAAGGCGACTGACTTGCATAACGCGCTGGCACAGCATTACGCTGGCAGCGAATGGGTCAAGGTGTTGCCGGCCACCACTGACAACAAACTTGATGCCGTGGCGCTGGCTGGCACCAACCAACTGGAATTGCGCGTGTTCGCCAACCGTGATGCTGGCGACGCTTTTCGGCATGCCGTGCTGGTGGCGCGGCTGGACAACCTGGGTAAAGGTGCCAGCGGTGCGGCTGTGCAAAACCTGCAGTTGATGCTGGGGCTGTAAAGGTAAAGTCAACGACTTCACGAGCCCTCAATCGTCATCGCCGCCCGACACCACGCGATGAATGGTGTCGCCGCCAAAGCCGCGGCTGGCCAGAAAACGCATCTGTCTGGCCCGCTCGGCAGCGTCTTGCGGCGACTTGCCAAACTTCTTTTGCCACACTTCGCGCGCCCGCGCCAGTTCAGTCGTACGCAAGCCACTGACGGCTTCGGCCACCAACTCGGGCGCCAGCCCTTTCTCCTGCAATTCCTGCCTGATGCGCGATACACCGAATTTGGCCGCGCGCCGGTTCACGACCGACGCCACCACCCGCTGCTCGCTGATGAACCCCTTGGCCTGCAGGTCGTCGAGCGCCAGCGCCAGTGTGCCGGGTTCCTCTTCATAGCGCTGCAACTTGCGCTCTAGCTCAGTGCGCGAATGCTCGCGGCCACTGAGCAGACGCAAAGCGCGTCCTTTCAGGGAAGGTTGGTCAAAGGCCATGAATGACAGCGTCGCCGCGCTTGCAGTGCCGGTCAGGCGGCCTTCTTAGCTGCCGCTTTGGGTGCTGACTCTGCCACTTCGGTGCCGACCATCAGGGCAATGCCCAAAGAAGCGCGCACTTTGTTTTCAATTTCACGCGACAGGCCTGCGTTTTCCTTCAGGAATTCACGTGCGTTGTCGCGGCCCTGGCCGATTTTTTCGCCGTTGTAGGCGTACCAGGCACCTGACTTTTCCAGGATGTTGGCCGTCACCCCCATGTCGATGATCTCGCCTTCGCGGCTGATGCCCTGGCCGAACATGATGTCGAACTCGGCCGTCTTGAACGGCGGCGCAACCTTATTTTTGACCACTTTGACCTTGGTTTCGTTGCCGATGGCCTCGTCGCCTTTTTTAATGGTGCCGGTGCGGCGAATGTCGAGCCGCACCGATGCGTAGAACTTGAGCGCATTGCCGCCGGTGGTGGTCTCGGGCGAACCAAACATAACGCCGATCTTCATGCGGATCTGGTTGATAAAGATCACCATGCAGTTGGTCTTTTTGATGTGCGCGGTGAGCTTGCGCAGCGCCTGGCTCATCAGGCGGGCCTGCAAGCCGGGCAGGCTGTCACCCATCTCGCCTTCCAACTCGGCTTTGGGGGTCAGTGCCGCCACCGAGTCGACCACAATCAGATCGACCGCGCCGGAGCGCACCAGGCTGTCGACAATTTCCAGCGCCTGCTCGCCGGTGTCGGGCTGGCTGATCAGCAGGTCTTGCAAATTGACACCCAGGTTTTGCGCATACTGGATGTCCAGCGCATGTTCGGCATCAACAAACGCGCACTGGCCGCCGGTTTTTTGCATTTCGGCAATGACTTGCAGCGTCAGCGTGGTTTTGCCGGAAGACTCCGGGCCGTAAATTTCGACCACGCGGCCGCGCGGCAGACCGCCGACGCCGAGCGCAATGTCCAGGCCCAACGAGCCGGTCGAGACCACCTGAATGTCTTCGATGACCTCGCCCTCGCCCAGGCGCATGATGGTGCCCTTGCCAAATTGTTTTTCAATTTGGGCCAGCGCCACTTGCAGGGCCTTGGCTTTTTCGGGGTTGATGGGGGTGGGGGCTTTGACGGGTGCGTCCATGGGTTTCTCCTTGGGGTGACGTTGACTGAAAGATGTTCATCCTCTGTTTTTAACGACAGGCTGGATGCTTGAACAGTAGTCTATTTCAGTTGTTAAGCCGCGTAAACATCTTTTTTAGTCAATTTGATTTACTATTTGCAGCATGACAGAAACCGCAACGGACCAGCGCTGGCGCCAGACCCACATGGGCTACTGGCTGGCACAGGCCTCGGCACGTTTTGACGCCCGCGTGCTGGCCTTGATGGCCGCCAACGACCGCATGCCGCTGGCGCTGGCAAACCTGGTTGCGCGCGGTCACCTGATGGCGTCGCACGTCCACATCACCCAGCACCTGGCGTTGCAGGGCTCGCGCCTGACCGACCTGGCAGCCAGCGCGGGGGTGAGCAAACAGGCCATGGGCAAGCTGGTGGACCAATGCGAAGCCTGGGATTTGGTGCAGCGCCAAAGTGACCCGCGTGACGCACGCGCCTGCATTGTGTTGTTTACACCGGCCGGCCTGAACTGGTTGCAAGCCTATCAGGAGGCCATCACGCAAGCCCAAGCCGAATTGCGCGCTGCGGTAGGCTCCGAGGTAGCCACCGTCATGCTGCTCGGGCTGGAAGCCTATGCCGCCTAGAATGCCCGAAAACAAGACGCTTGAAGTTTGAAGTACATATTCCACCGACCCCAACGAGGAGACATTGATGCGAATTTTGATAGCCGAAGACGACCAGGTTCTGGCCGATGGCCTGTTGCGCACCCTGCGCAGTTCAGGGGCAGCCGTTGACCACGTGGCCAGTGGCAGCGAGGCCGATGCTGCCCTGATGACCAACACCGAGTTCGACCTGCTGATCCTCGACCTCGGTCTGCCCAAAATGCATGGTCTCGAAGTGCTCAAACGCCTGCGCGCGCGCGGTTCCTCGGTGCCGGTGCTGATTTTGACGGCCGCCGACAGTGTTGAAGAACGCGTCAAAGGCTTGGACTACGGCGCCGACGACTACATGGCCAAACCCTTCAGCTTGCAGGAATTGGAGGCGCGAGTGCGCGCCCTGAGCCGGCGTGGCATGGGCGCAGCCAGCAGCACCATCAAACACGGCCCGCTCATTTACGACCAGGGCGGTCGTGTGGCCAGCATTGACGGCGTGATGGTCGAACTGTCGGCACGCGAACTTGGGCTTTTGGAGGTGCTGTTGCAACGCGCCGGCCGGTTGGTCAGCAAAGACCAACTGGTGGAGCGCCTGTGCGAATGGGGCGAAGAGGTGAGCAACAACGCCATCGAGGTGTACATCCACCGCCTGCGCAAAAAAATCGAAAAAGGCCCGATCCGAATTGCCACCGTGCGCGGCCTGGGTTATTGCCTGGAAAAAATCCCCGGCTAATCACTTTTTGATGTGAGCACCACTCCACGCGAGCAACGCTCGCTGTTTGGCGAGATCCTGGACTGGATGCTCACGCCACTGCTGCTGGTGTGGCCGCTGAGCCTGGTCATGACCTGGCTGGTAGCGCAAAACATTGCCGGCAAACCGTTTGACCGTGCCCTTGAATACAACGTGCGCGCCATGGCGCAGCTCATCACCGTAGAAAAAGGTCGCGCCAAATTCTCGCTGCCGCGCCCCGCGCGTGAATTACTGCGTGCCGATGATTCCGACACGGTCTACTACCAGGTGCTGGGCCCGCGCAGCGAACTGCTCAGCGGCGAGCGCGAGCTGCCAGCGCCACCGCTGGTTGAGCAGGTGGTGCTGGACCAGGTTCGGCTGCGCGATGACGTGGTCAAGGGCTTTGACGTCAAGGTGGCTTATTTGTGGATCAATGTGTCGGGGCCGGGCACCCGCCCGGCGTTGGTGCAGGTGGCCGAGACCATGGAAAAACGCTCGGTGCTGGCCACCGAAATCGTCAAGGGCGTGATGCTGCCGCAGTTTTTCATTTTGCCGCTGGCCGTGCTGCTGGTCTGGCTGGCGCTGGTGCAGGCCATCAAGCCGCTGCACCAGTTGGAGGAGCGCATTCGCGCCCGCAAGCCCGATGACCTGAGCCCCATCGACGCGCAGGCCGCGCCGGTCGAGGTGGCACCTTTGGTCGATGCGGTGAACGACCTGCTGCTGCGCCTGACCGACTCCATCGCCACCCAAAAGCGCTTTTTGGCCGATGCCGCGCACCAGCTTAAAACGCCTTTGGCAGGGCTGCGCATGCAAGCCGAAATTGCCCAGCGCGAAGGTGCCAGCGCCGAAGACCTGAAACATTATCTGCGCCAGATCGGCCGCGCCAGTGCCCGCGCCACCCACAGCGTCAACCAGTTGCTGGCGCTGGCACGCGCCGAGAGCAACGGCTCGGCCATGCCGCGCCAAGAGTGCGATCTGGCCGAACTGACCATGTCGGTGGTGCGCGACTGTGTGCCGCGCGCGCTGGAAAAACGCATCGACCTGGGTTACGAGGGCACGCAACCCGGCACCCCTGGCTGCACCGTGCTGGGCAACCCGACGCTGCTCATGGAAATGGTGCGCAATCTGGTGGACAACGCCATCAACTACACCCCGTCGAGCCTGGACAAGCCAGGTGTGATCACGGCCCGCGTGCTCACCGATCCCTTCGGTCACATCTTGGTGCTACAGGTTGAAGATTCGGGCCCGGGCGTGCCCGTGTCGGAGCGCGAGCTGATTTTTCAGCCTTTTTACCGCGCTCTGGGCACCGAGGCCGATGGCTCTGGTCTGGGTTTGCCGATTGTTCTTGAAATTGCCCAGCAACACAACGCCACGGTCAGGCTGGAAGAAACGCACCCGAGTCAAACGCCAGCAGGTGCGCGCTTTGTGGTGCGCTTTAACGCCTTCGCCAAAGATTCGGCTTAGCGATCTGAGTCATTGACCGGGCAGGCATCAAGCGTACCGTCGGGCAACAGGTCGCCAAATTCAGCCAAGCGCGCTTGCAGAGCTTGGTCTGCAGCGGGTAAACGCAAACGCCAGCTTGGTTCAATTGCCTGCGATGCCTGAGCCGGTGACGCCTGCCCATCCTGAATCGCAAGCAACTGCCAGCTTTCTGGTGGCCATGACGCTTCCAGCAGCGCACGCAGCGCATCGGCCTGGGCCGGGCTCAGCGGCCCTGATTGCAGGCAAACCGTGGGCTCGGGCACAACCGCCAAGGGCGGTAGCAGGCCTTCAGCGGCACGCAGCACGGTGATGGCCTCAGGGCGAATTTGCTGAGTCAGGCGCTGTGGCTCGCGCTGTTGCGCCGGACCAAAACCATAAGGCAGCAGCCAGCCTTCGCCCCAAGCCCAGTACACGGCGTTAAGCAGCAGCAATGCCAGGGCAAAAGTGCGCCACATCACGCCATCCGCTCAGAAATTCTCATAGCATGGACCCGGCTGGGCGCGCACGCTGACTTCGGCACTGGTGATGCGCTGCACGCCCTGCTCGTTGGCCACAAGCAGCGCGCCAGTCGCGTCCACGCCTTGCGCTGTGCCCTGCATCCCATCGCTGAGCGTGACCGGCAGTTGCGCCAGCACGTCGCGGGCGTTGAAAGCCTTTTGGAACGGCGCAAAACCAAGGGACTCGAAGCGCTGCACCGTCTGCACCAGCGGCGCAGCAATGCGCAGCAGCGCCTGCGCCGCATCGACCTCAGGCAGCAACTCACGCAGGCCGACCGGCGCGGTGGACAGGCCGCTTGCGTCTGGCGTGGCCAGGTTGATGCCGACTCCGATGACCACGTAACGGCTGGCGCTGGCCGCGCCCCAGTTGGCGGTTTCGATCAAAATGCCGGCCAGCTTGCGGTCGTGCCACCACAGGTCGTTGGGCCACTTGAGGCGAATGTCAGGGTGCAGGCTGCGCGCCACGCTCAAACCCATTGCCAGCGACAGGCCAGACCAGTCGGCTGGCGACAGATTCAGGCCCAGTGAAAACGTCAACGCTTTTGCTGCAGCGCCGAGCGGCGCCGCACCACTGTGCCACTGCCGCCCCATGCGGCCGCGGCCGGCGATTTGCTGCTCCGCCACCAGCAGCACCGGGTCCGGGTGCCCGGCGCGGGCGCGGCGCATGAGCTCGGAATTGGTCGAATCAACTTCAGGCAAAACCTCCACGGTAAAGCCCGGCAGGGTGGGGGCCACGGCCTCCCAGATGGCCTCGGCAGGCCAGCGAACCGGCTGAGCGAATGCGGCGGGCATGGTCTAGCGCCGCTTGGGTGCCAGCAGCGTGCCGCGGCAATTGGTGGCACCGCACCAGCAAGGGTAGTCGGCCTTGAGCTTTTTGGTGTAGCGCTCGTCAATGATCAGGCCGTAGTCGTAGTTGAGCTCCTCGCCGGCAGCAATGTCGCGCAGCGCCTTGATGAAAATGCGGCCGTTTTGCTCGTCGGCTTCGCAATTGGGGTCGCACGAGTGGTTGATCCAGCGCGACGAATTGCCACCGTACAGCGCGTCGATGACACGGGTTTCGTCAATATGAAAATAAAACGTGTGGTTGGGGTTGGCCGGGTCATGCGGATGGCGCGCCTGGGCTTCTTCCCAGCTGATGATTTCGCCCACGTATTCCAGGACGGTGTCGCCCGCAGCAATAGCCTGCACCGCATAGACGCCCTTGCCGTGAACGGCGGAGCGGCGCACCTGAATGCGACGGGGTTTTGCGGATGATTTTTTGGACACGTTGAAAAATTTGGTATCGTGAACTCGTATGGGTGCGCGTGTGTGCACCTACCTGTGTGCGCCCGCCCGTGCGAGCGCGAGAAAACGGATTGTAGTCAGATGAAAACATTGATCATTGCTGAAAAACCTTCGGTTGCACAAGACATCGTGCGCGCCCTGACACCCGTGTCGGGCAAGTTCGAAAAGCACGACGAGCATTTCGAAAACGACACCCATGTGGTCACCAGTGCTGTCGGCCACTTGGTGGAAATCCAGGCGCCCGAAGCCTTTGACGTGAAGCGCGGCAAGTGGAGCTTTGCCCACCTGCCGGTGATTCCGCCGCACTTCGACCTCAAACCCGTTGACAAGACCAAGACCCGGCTCAACGCCGTGGTGCGGCTGGCCAAGCGCAAGGACGTGGACCAACTCATCAACGCCTGCGACGCCGGACGCGAGGGCGAGCTGATCTTCCGGCTGATCGAGCAGTACGCCGGTGGCGTCAAGCCGCTGGGTAAGCCCGTTCAGCGCCTGTGGCTGCAAAGCATGACGCCGCAGGCCATTCGCGACGGCTTTCAACACCTGCGCACCGACTTACAGATGCAGCCCCTGGCCGACGCCGCGCGCTGCCGCTCAGAGGCCGACTGGCTGGTCGGCATCAACGGCACGCGTGCCATGACCGCCTTCAACTCACGCGACGGCGGTTTCTTTTTGACCACCGTGGGCCGGGTGCAAACGCCCACCTTGAGCGTAGTGGTGGAGCGCGAGGAAAAAATCCGCAAATTTATCAGTCGCGATTACTGGGAAATTCACGCCACCTTTGCCGCGCAGGCCGGTGACTACCCGGCCAAATGGTTCGACCCCAGCTGGAAGCGCGCGCAAGCCAACGCAGCGGCGGGCAACGACGAGCCCGACGCTGAACTCAAGGCCGACCGCGTCTGGAGCCAACGCGAAGCGCAGCATATCGCCGACGCAGTGCGCGGCCAGCAAGCCACGGTCACAGAAGAAAGCAAGCCGACCACTCAGGTTTCGCCGCTGCTGTTCGACCTGACCAGCCTGCAGCGCGAGGCCAACGGCAAGTTCGGTTTCAGCGCCAAGGCCACACTGTCGATTGCGCAAAGCCTGTACGAGCGCCACAAGGCCCTGACCTACCCGCGCACCGACTCGCGCGCGCTGCCCGAAGACTATGTGCCGGTGGTCAAGCAAACCTTCGAGATGCTGGCCGACAGCGGCATGAAGCACCTGGCACCGCATGCGCTCACAGCGCTCAACAATAATTACATCCGACCCAGCAAACGCATTTTTGACAACGCCAAGGTCAGCGACCACTTTGCCATCATCCCAACGCTGCAAGCCCCCAGCGGCTTGAGTGAAACCGAGCAAAAGATATACGACCTGGTGGTACGCCGCTTTATGGCGGTGTTTTTCCCGGCTGCCGAGTACCAAATCACCACGCGCATTTCTAAAGCGCTGGAGCACAGTTTTAAAACTGAAGGCAAGGTACTGGTGAAACCGGGCTGGCTGGCCATTTACGGCAAAGAAGCCGCCGCCGAACAACCCGAAAACGGTGACAAAAACGCCAACAACCTGGTGCCCGTGGCGCCTGGCGAGCGCGTCAAGGCCGACGCGGTGGAGCCCAAGGCCCTGAAAACCCGGCCGCCAGCGCGCTACACCGAGGCCACCTTGCTCGGTGCCATGGAAGGCGCCGGCAAAACAGTGGAAGACGACGAACTGCGCGAAGCCATGCAAGAAAAAGGCCTGGGCACCCCCGCCACGCGCTCCAGCATCATTGAAGGTTTGATCTCCGAAGCCTACATGCTGCGCGAGGGCCGCGAACTCATCCCCACCGCCAAGGCGTTCCAGCTGATGACGCTGTTGCGCGGTCTGGACGTGCAAGAGCTCACCAAGGCAGAGCTCACCGGCGAGTGGGAATTTAAGCTGGCACAAATGGAGCACGGCAAGCTCAAGCGCGAAACCTTCATGGCCGAGATTGCCGCCATGACCGAGCGCATGGTCAAAAAAGCCAAGGAATACGACCGCGACACCATCCCGGGTGACTTTGCCACGCTGCACACGCCTTGCCCAAACTGCGGTGGCATCGTGCGGGAAAATTACCGCCGCTACGCCTGCGCCGGCGCGGACGGCAAAAGTGACGGCTGCGGCTTCTCGTTTGGCAAAACGCCGGCGGGCCGGACTTTCGAACTCGCCGAGGTCGAGCAATTTTTGCGCGACCGCAAAATCGGCCCCTTGAGCGGTTTTCGCTCCAAGGCCGGCTGGCCGTTCACCGCCGAAATGGTCATCAAATTCGACGACGAAACCAAAAACTACAAGCTGGAATTTGACTTTGGCGACGACAAGAAAGGTGAAGAATCTGGCGAACTGATCGACTTCTCGGCCCAGGAAGCGCTGGGCGCCTGCCCCAAATGCAGTGCCCGGGTGTTCGAGCACGGCAAAAACTACGTCTGTGAAAAGTCGGTGCCCACCGACGCGCAAGCCACGCCAAGCTGCGACTTCAAGACCGGCCAGATCATTCTGCAGCAGCCCATCGAGCGCGAACAAATGGTCAAGCTGCTGGCCACCGGAAAGACCGATTTGCTCGACAAGTTTGTCAGTATGCGCACCCGGCGCGCCTTCAAGGCCATGCTGGCCTGGGACCCGGCCGCAGGCAAGGTGAACTTTGAATTTGCCCCGAGCAAGTTCCCGCCGCGCAAAACCTCGGCCACGCCCTTTACCCGTGCAGCGGTGGCGACCAAAGCAGGCACACCAGCCAAGGCCGCAGCCGCGAAAAAGGCGGCAAAAGCACCCGTCAAAAAAGTGGCCAAGGCAGCCACCCCCAAAGCGCCACGCAAAGCACCCGCCTCAGGCAGCGCGGGCTCAACGCCCAGCGCCGCCCTGGCCGCGGTGATTGGTACCGAGCCCGTGGCGCGCGCCCAGGTCATCAAAAAACTGTGGGACTATATCAAGGCCAACAACTTGCAGGACGCCGCCAACAAGCGCGCCATCAACGCCGACGACAAGCTGTTGGCGGTCTTTGGCAAGCCGCAGGTGACGATGTTCGAGCTGGCCGGGATTGTGGGCAAGCATTTGGGGTGAGGTGAGATTCACACAGGTTGTATATGCTTTTTATATGTTTTATCAAAAACTGATAATTTAGATAAACTCCTTACATATGGACCCGGTACGCAACCCCTACACCCCCGGCGCTGGTACGCCTCCACCCGAACTGGCAGGGCGTGATGCGTTGCGCGAGAAGGTTCGTGTCTGCATCGAGCGACTTCGCATAGGCAACACCGCGAAAAGCGTGCTCATGGTCGGCCTGCGCGGTGTTGGCAAGACGGTGCTACTTGACCAGATGCGCAGCGACGCGGAAAGCTCGGGCATTCACACTATCCGCATCGAAGCACCAGAAAATCGCTCTCTGCCGGCGTTATTGGCGCCTGCCTTGCGCCTGGCGTTGCTGAGGCTGAGTCAAATTGAATCAGCCAAGGAATTTGCCCAAAAATCATTGCGTGCATTGGCCGGTTTTGCCAAGGTGCTCAAGTTCAAGTTCCAGGACATAGAGGTGGGCATTGACTTTGAGCCCGAGCGCGGACTGGCTGACAACGGCGACCTGGAGAGTGACTTGACGGCGCTGTTTGTCGAGGTGGGCCATGCAGCCAAGGCGGCCAAGACCGTCCTGGTTATTTTTATTGACGAGCTGCAATACATCAAACCGCTTGAATTCGCGGCACTGATTTCTGCCCTGCACCGCTGCACGCAAATGAAATTGCCAATCACAGTAGTGGGTGCAGGCCTGCCCCAGTTGCTCA
>Ga0210044_10000481_pt1 | contig 60376 bp, 68 predicted proteins | sample CryGey13umfilter_2_FD_183959 | JGI IMG/M metagenome (GOLD analysis project Ga0210044, IMG submission 183959) | Groundwater microbial communities from aquifer in Utah, USA - Crystal Geyser 4/9/14 3 um filter (SPAdes) (version 2) | ecosystem: Environmental > Aquatic > Deep subsurface >...
CCCGCCGTTTCTGGCTCGAGAGCCAGAAACGCTGGGTGCGGCTGCGTGTGAGCCACACGGGGCTGCGCACGATCGACAAGAACGGCATCGAAGCGGTGCTCGCCGAGCTGCGCTCCGCAGGACAGAAAGTCTGAACGCATGAGAGGGAACAGCCATGGCTAAGGGCGCTCGCGAAAAGATCAAGCTGGAATCGACCGCAGGCACCGGGCACTTCTACACGACGTCGAAGAACAAGCGCACCACGCCCGAGAAGCTGGAATTCAGCAAGTACGACCCGGTGGCCCGCAAGCACGTCGCCTACAAGGAAACCAAGCTCAAGTAAGCCCCTCCGGCCGAACGCCTTCGGCCTGCATCCCCGCCCCGTCCTCGCGGAAGGATGCTCCCTTCCGCACCCCCAGGATTCCCCGCGCCCGTGCCGTGGCTGGCAGGGGCCGGCACGCCCCTGCTTATGCCCGGATAAGAAAAAACGCGGACCCGGCCCCCGCCACCGCGCGCGAAACCCATAGTAATATTTCGCGGGTCTCGCCGCCGGACTCGACAGCGCGCGGCGGAGCCCGGTCCGCCGAATCCATCGGCGGGATTCGATCAACGAGGAAGGGGGAGAATTCATGCGAATCACATCGAGGGGCGCCTGCGCATTCGCCATCGTTGCGCTGGGGCTGGCCGCGCCGATCGCCGCATCGGCGCAGCAGGACTACAAGGCCAGGAGCTGGGCGGCCAGCTGCGCGGCCTGCCACGGCACCAACGGCCACAGCACCAACGAGATCAAGCCGCTCGCGGGCAAGGACAAGATCGCGCTGGTGAAGATCCTCAAGGAGTTCAGGGCGGGCGAGCGCAAGGTCGCCACCGTGATGCACCAGCACGCCAAGGGCTACAGCGACGATCAGATCGAGCGCATCGCCGCCTACTTCGCCGCGCAGAAGAAGTAGGCTCCCGCGAAACGGACTCTCAAGGAGGAAAATGACATGTCAATGAACAGACGGCAATTCGTCCGCGCCCTGGGCGCGGGCGCCGCGCTCGGTGCGGCGGGGACGCTGGCGGGATGCGCCACCACCGGCGGCGGCGGGAAGCGGGTCGTGGTGATCGGCGGCGGCTTCGGCGGCGCGACCGCGGCCAAGTACATCCGCATGTGGGCGCCGGACATCGCGGTGACGCTCGTCGAGCGCGGGCAGAAGTTCGTCTCCTGCCCGTTCAGCAACCGCGTGCTGGCCGGCAGCATGACGATCGACCAGTTGACGACGCCCTATGACGGGCTCGCCAGGAACCATGGCGTGAAGGTCGTACATGATGAAGTCGTCGCGATCGATCCGGTCAAGCACGAGGTGCGGCTCGCGGGCGGCAGCACGCTGGGCTACGACCGCCTGATCGTCGCGCCCGGCATGGATTTCATGTACGAGACGATCCCCGGCCTGACAAGCGCCTCGGCGCGGGAGCAGATCCCGCACGCATGGAAAGCGGGGCCGCAGACGGTCGCGCTGCGCAGGCAGATCGAGTCGATGCGCGACGGCGGCGTGGTCGCAGTCCACATTCCCAAGGCGCCCTACCGCTGCCCGCCCGGTCCCTACGAGCGCGCCTGCCAGATCGCAACCTACCTCAAGAAGGCCAAGCCGAGATCGAAGATCCTCCTGCTCGACGCCAACCCGGACATCACGTCCAAGAAGGGGCTGTTCATGGCGGCGTGGAAGGATCTGTATCCGGGCATGATCGAGTACCGCCCCAACAGCGAGCTGCACGACGTGGATGCCTCGACGCGCACCGCCAAGCTCGTGTTCGGCGACGTGAAGGCGGACGTCCTCAACGTCATTCCGCCGCAGCGCGCCGGCAACATCGCGCGCCAGGCCGGGCTCATCACGGCGAACAACCGTTGGTGCGGCGTCGACTACCTCACCTGGGAATCGGTGGCCCACAAGGACGTCCACGTGATCGGCGATGCCACCCTCTCTGCGCCGGGCATGCCCAAGTCGGGGCACATGGCCAACCAGCATGGCAAGATCGTGGCCGACGCGGTGGTCGCCCTGCTCACCGGGCGTCCCGTGAACGACGAACCGATGATCGCCAACACCTGTTACAGCTGGGTCTCGGACCGCGAAGTGGTGCATGTGGCTTCCGTGCATGCCTACGACAAGGCTAAGAAGACGATGGTGACCGTCAAGGGTGCGGGCGGCCTCTCGGCAAAGCGCAACATGAAGGAGGCGGGCTTCGCCTCTGCATGGGCGGAGAACATCTGGGCCGACATGCTGAAGTAATCCCCGCGCGCGAGGGCGCGCAACGGCGGACCCGACCCGCCGGAGACCCCGGCGGGTCGCGCGCCTCAGAGCGCGTAGCGGCGGAAGGTGAGCGTCATCTCGCGCAGTTGCGCGATTCCGCTCGCCTCGGCCCGCGCGCACCAGTCCTGCAACTGGCGCAGCAACTGCTCGCTCGATGCGTTCGAGCGTTCCCACAGGGTGGTGAGTTCGCGGCGCATCGCCATCAGCGTGGCGAGCCGGCTGTTTCGATCGAGGATCGCATCGAGTCGCGCCCGCTCCGCCTCGGCGAGCCCGCGGCCGTCGCGCAAGAGCGCGCGCCACAGCGCCCGTGCCTGGAACGGCCCCGACAGGCGCGCATCGACCTGCCTGAGCCGGGCGAGCTCCTCGCGATAGACACGCCTGAGCGATGCGACGAACTTCGCCATCACGTCGTGGCGGTAGGTGAGCACGGCCTGCAGCGTGTCGAAATCGACTGCCGGGCGAGCCGCGGCGAGCCGCGGCCTGGGCGCGAGCTTCTTCACCCGCGCGAGCCCGAAGGCCTGGAGGATGCGGATGTACAGCCAGCCGAGATCGAACTCGTACCACTTCGAGGACAGTCTCGCTGAGGTGGCGAAGGCATGGTGGTTGTTGTGCAGCTCTTCCCCGCCGATCAGGATGCCGAGCGGAAAGATGTTGCGGCTCGCATCCGCGCATTCCCAGTTGCGATATCCCCAGTAGTGGCCGATGCCGTTGATCACGCCGGCGGCCCAGAACGGGATCCATGCCATCTGCACGGCCCAGATCGCGAGACCCGCAACCAGCCCGAAGAGCGCAACGTCGATCAGCGCCATCACGGCGATGCCCAGTGCGGGGAAGCGCGAATAGAGCCTGCGTTCGATCCAGTCCTCGGGCGTTCCGCGCCCGTAGCGCTCGATGGTCTCGCGGTTGCGAGCCTCCCGGACATAGAGGAACACGCCGCCCCAGAGCACGCGCGAGAGTCCGTAGATCTGCGGGCTGTGGGGATCCTCGGGCGTCTCGCACTTGGCGTGATGCTTGCGGTGGATCGCCGCCCATTCCTTCGTCACCATTCCGGTGGTAAGCCACAGCCAGAGACGGAAGAAGTGGCTCACGACCGGATGCAGGTCGAGCGCCCGGTGGGCCTGATTGCGGTGCAGGTAGATCGTCACCGCGGCGATGGTGACATGGGTGAGCGCCAGCACGACCAGCAGGTCGCCCCACCAGGGCAGAGCAATCAGGCCCGGGATGGAGAATTCATTCAGCATGTCGATTCCGTGTCCGGGAAAAGTGCGGATTCTACGCGAAGGCCGGCCCCGCTCGAAGCGCGCCGTCCGGACCCGCGCGAGCGGCTTCGGGCGGGGCCGCGCCAGGCGCGAGATGCACCACGCGCTGCAATAACCGGGAATACAGCGATTCAACATCTTTGGGCGTCTTGCAGTCCTTCAGCAATTCGTCCAGCATTTCGGGGTTGGGGGTCATGTGTCTGCTCCTTGGGAAGTTAACCGCCAGTTTCTCGAAAAGCAGTTACACAGTTCAATTTACAGACTCGCGCAGGACCATCCACAGGCTCGCGCAGCCGCCGCCGAATTCGAAGCCGACCTGGTCGTGCCCGTCCACCAGCGGATCCAGCCAGCCGAGGATGTGCAGCGCGAAGACCGCCGCGCGTACCACGACGAATGAGCCGAGGAGCGCGATCGCCAGGCGCAGAAGCCCGGTGTTCACGCCCCAGCGCGCGAGGACGGAACTGGCGATCAGCACGAGCAGCAGCGCGAGCAGTGGCCCTGCGATGCGCCGCATGCCGCCGCGCCCGAAGCCGACCGCCCGGTCGCGATCCGCGGGCCGCGCAGCCACGGTGCGCCGGAGCAGTTCCACGACGAGCAGCGAGAGCGCGAGGACCGCGACCTCGATCCAGATGCCCGGATGCCGGAAGTAGCGCAGCACACCCGCGAGCGAGGCCTGAAGTTCGGAAGCGTCCGGCATCAGCGCCTGCTCACTCGCCCGGCGTCGTCAGGCCGTCGTACGGCACGGCTTCGGCGCGGTGGCGCAGCCAGTTGTCCAGATAGGCGCGCGCGAGCGCCCGGTTGCCGCGCAGCACGATCAGGTTCTCCGCGTTCTTCGTTCTCGCCGACCAGGTGTAATTGTACGAGCCCGTGAGCACCGTCGCCTCGGGCCCGGCGGGATCGACCAGCACCACCTTGTTGTGCGCGGCCTGGTAGCGGGTCTCCAGCGCCACCGGAATGCCGGCGGCGACGAGCACCGGAATCTGGCTGTTGTCGCCCTTGAGCGTCATCTCGCGGTCGGCGAGCACCCGGACCTCGACCCCGCGCACGCGTGCCGCCACCAGTGCCGCGGCCAGCGCGCGGCTCGTGAACAGGTAGGCCTGCACGAAGATCTCCTGCTTCGCCCCGGAGATCGAGCGCAGCAGCACGGCCTCGGGATTGTCCCAGGGCGAAAAGGCCACCTCCACCGTCCCGGTGGCGGCGAAGGTGCGCGCGCCGCCCTCGAACGCGGTCGCGCTCCCGCCGAGAAGCAGACAGGCGCAAAGCGCCAGCGCGCGCAGCACGGCGCTCACGCCGCGCGCTCCATCACCACGGCATAGAACGCGTCGGTGCCGTGCAGGTGCGGGACGAGCTCGAGCGCTTCGCCCGTGTCGGGCCCCATGCCCTGCTCCGCCAGCACCCCTGCCGCCGGCACGATCCGGTAGTCGGGATGCGCGGCGAGGAATTCCGCGACCACCTCCCCGTTCTCCTCCGGCAGGATGCTGCACGTGGCATAGACCAGCCGTCCGCCCGGCCTCGGCAGCCGCGCGGCGGCGGCCAGGATCGCGCGCTGCCTGAGCGCGAGTTCCGCCACGCTCTGCGGGCTCTGCCGCCACTTGAGATCCGGATTCCTGCGCAGTGTGCCCAGCCCGCTGCACGGGACATCGACCAGCACCCGGTCGAGTTTTCCGGCCAGCCGCTTGATGCGCGGGTCGTTTTCGCGTGCAATGCAGATGGGATATACGTTCGAGAGCCCGGCACGCGCGCAGCGCGCGCGCAGCCGCGCGAGGCGCTTCGCGGACACGTCGAACGCATAGAGCCGGCCCTGGGAGCGCATCAGCGCGCCCAGCAGCAGCGTCTTGCCGCCGGCACCGGCGCAGAAATCCGCCACCATCTCGCCGCGCTTCGCCCGCAGCAGGAAGCCGACGAGCTGGCTGCCCTCGTCCTGCACCTCGATCGCGCCGCTGAGGTAGAGCGGATGGCGCTGCAGCGCGGGCTTCGCCTTCAGCCGGATCGCCAGTGGGCTGTAGCGACCCGGTTCTGCGGCGATGCCTTCGGCATGGAAGCGGTCGAGCACCTCGTCGCGCCCGGCCTTGAGCGGATTGACGCGCAGGTCGAGATCCGCGCTCCGGTTCAGGCCGCGCGCGAGCAGTTCGATCTCCGCCTCGTCCATGCGCGCTCGCAGCCGCTCGTAGAGCCAGTCGGGAAGATCCATGCGCTCGGCCGGCGTCATCGGCGCGTTCGGCCCGGCCTTGAGGGCGGAGAGCGCGCGGGCGTTCTTCTCGCCGAGGATTTCGGCGAGGCTGCGCGCACCCACGCCGGACAGGCACACCAGTGCGGCCAGCACGAGCCGCCTTGCGCTCGACCGTCCCTCGAGCCGGTGCTCCAGCGTTCGGCGCCGGCGCAGGACCGTGTAGAGGGTCTCGGCGACGAAGGCCCGCTCGCGCATGCCAAGGTCCTTGTGCGCGCGGAAGAACCGGGTGAGCACTCCGTCGGCCGGATCGCGCAGCGCGAGCACCTCGCCCGCAGCCTCGATCGCCGCCTCGACCATGCGGGCGCTGATGCGCGAGGCTCCCGCCTTCGGCTCGCCCGTCATCACGAGGCCTCGCCCACCGCGGGAATGTCGATCTCGACCGCCTGCTGCTCGACCACGTTGCCCTTGCGATCGACCATGCGGATGCGAACCGGGAGGTTGCCCCGGTCCAGCGCGAGCCACAGGTCGATGCGCTCGCCGTCGGCCTCCTCGGCGCGCACGTTCAGCGTCCTGAGCTCTCCCACCGGCAACTCGATGCGGCTCTCCCCGATCCTGCGGAACACGCGCCGGTAGGTGCCCTTCCCGGTCGCGACATCCGCCTCGAAAGCGGCCGCGCCCGGCGGAAACAGGGCGACCTGGTAGAACACCGAGAGCACGTCCTGCGCGCCGGCCTCCACCGGCGCCTCCCGCACGCGCCCGCGGTGCTCGAGCCGGACGAGCCCGCGCGCACGGTCGAAATCCGCGCGCTCGGCAGGCTTGCCGTTGCGGGTCACGCTGAAGTGCAGCGGGAGGAAACCGCGCCTGCCATAGCCGCCTTCGCTCTGCTGGAGCAGGCGTTCGGGCTTGAAGAGCGCCGCCAGCCCGGTCGTCTCCAGCGTAGAGCGCAGGCGATAGCTACCGCCGTCGATGCGCCATCCGTGCTCGGCGCGCCCGATCTCCAGCGGCCCCATGGTCACCGCGAAACGCACGCGCCCGCCCGCGGGAAAGGCCGGCGCAGCGGCCCGCGCGCCTTCCCACGCAGGCAGCGCGAGCAGCGCGAACCACACGACCAGGAAGCGCACGCACGGGCCGGGGCCGCCTCTCCCCGTCTCAGTCATTCGCCTCTGCCTGCGAAAGCGCGGGTGCGATCAGGAAGCCGCCCGCATCCTCCGGCGCGTCGACGACGAGTCTGCCGTCCGCGCCGAAATGAAGGCGGCCTTCGAGGAACCAGCGCACCGCCTGCGGGTAGATACGGTGCTCCTGGGCGAGCACGCGCGCGGCGAGTGTCTCCTCGCTGTCGCCCAAGAGCACCGGCACCGCGGCCTGGATGACGATCGGTCCGCCGTCCAGATGGGTGGTCACGAAATGCACGCTGCATCCATGCACGCGCACCCCGGCCGCGAGCGCCCTGCGATGCGTGTGCAGACCCGGGAACAGCGGAAGCAGCGAGGGGTGGATGTTCAGCAACCGGCCCTCGAAATGACGAACGAATTCATCCCCGAGCACCCGCATGAAGCCGGCCAGCACGACCAGGTCGGGCCGCGCCCGCTCGATCCGCTCGGTGAGCGCCGCGTCGAACCGCTCGCGGGCCTCGAACGCCCGGTGATCCACCACCTCGGTCGTGACCCCGCGCGACGACGCCAGCGCGAGTCCCGCGGCCTCGGGCCGGTTGCTGATGACCGCGGCCGTGCGCGCGGGCAGCCGTGCCTGAAGCAGCGCCTCCATGTTGCTGCCCCGGCCCGAAATCAGGATGACGATGGACTTCATCGCGGCATGCCGCTCACCGGAAGGAACAACGCGGTACCGACATTCTGGATGACCTTGTTGATCACACGTTGCTGCTTGGCCGCGAGAACCACGGCGAGCAGGTCGAGGCTGCCGATCACGCGGCCGAACTCGCGCTCGAAGCTCAGGTTCGGGACCGGCCCGGTCTCGTTCGAGAGCAGCAGCGGGGCACCCCTGCCATCGCGCCGGTTCGCCAGCCGCCAGGCGAGGATCTCGACGTTGCGCGCGCTGTCGTAGAGCTTTTGCGGATCGAGGTCGTCGGCGGCGAAGAACTCGGTCTTGTTCTCGAACGCGTTCTGCACCATGCTCGCGAGCCCGACGACGAGGGCCAGCACGCGGTCGCCCGTGTAGCCCTCGTCGAAGGCGGCCGCCAGCGCCGCGGCATCGGTTCGCCCGCCGAGCTCCTCGAAACGCCAGTCGCCTCGCTCCTGCCACAGGCGCGCGATCGCCCACTCCGCGCTCGCCAGTCCCGCCTTGCGCCACTCGCGCGGGTTGCGCCGGTAGAGCTTCTCCGAGAGGCGGCGCAGCCCGGCGAACAGCTCCCGGTGATGCACCTCGATCACCCAGTCGAGGTCGGCCTTGGCGAGGTTCTCGGGCCGGAAGCCGCCCGAGGTCGTGCTGCGCGGGCGCGTCCCGGTGGCCCCGCACCCGGCGAGCGCCACGGTCAGGCCCGCAGCCAGAAGCCGGCGCCGCATCATGCCCGCAGCCTGTGACGGAGATAGCCGATCGCCAGCGGCGCGAGCGACACTGCGATGATCCCGAGGATCACCGCGCTCAGGTTGTCGCGCACGAACGGCAGGTTGCCGAACCAGTAGCCGCCGAGCGAGAGCGAGAACACCCAGACGAAGCCACCGGCGAGATCGAACAGGAAGAATTTCGGGTAGGTCATGCGCGCCACGCCGGCGACGAAGGGCGCGAAGGTGCGCGCGAGCGGCAGGAAGCGGGCGATGATGACGGTCTTGCCGCCGTGCCGCTCGTAGAAGTCGTGGGTGAGATCGAAGGCGCGCCGGTTGAACCAGCGCGACTGCTCCCAGCGGAATACCCTGGCACCGATCGTGTGGCCGATCCAGTAGTTGGTGTTGTCCCCGGCGATGGCGGCCGCGAATAGCGTCGTGGCGAGCACCCCGATGTGCATGCCGCCGGTGGCGGCGAGCGTGCCCGACACGAACAGCAGCGAGTCGCCGGGCAGGAACGGCGTCACCACCAGACCCGTCTCCATGAACACGATCAGGAACAGGATGGCGTAGATCCAGGTGCCGTAGTGCTGGAGCAGCAGCGCGAGGTGCTGGTCCAGATGCAGGACGAGGTCGATGAAGGCGCTGAGGAGTTCCATCCGGGCGGGGCTCGCAAACGCGGCATGATACCCGAGCCCGGCGGCGCGCCGAGGCTACCGCTATACTCGCACCCGATGTCTTCCATCCGCATCCTGCCCGACGTGCTGGTGAGCCAGATCGCCGCGGGCGAGGTCGTGGAGCGGCCCGCTTCGGTCGTCAAGGAACTGATCGAGAACAGCCTCGATGCCGGCGCCTCCCGCATCGATCTCACGCTGGAGGCCGGCGGCGTGAAGCGGATCCGTATCGCCGACGATGGCGCCGGGATCGCGCGCGAGGATCTCCCGCTCGCCCTCGCCCGCCATGCCACCAGCAAGATCGATTCGCTCGCCGCGCTCGAACGGATCGCCTCCTACGGCTTCCGCGGAGAGGCACTCGCCGCGATCGCCTCGGTGGCGCGGCTGCGCATCGCGAGCCGCGAGCGCGGCGCCGCCGCGGCCTTCGCCATCGAGGCGGCAAGCGGCGCGGTCGCGCCCGCCGCACTCGCCGCGGGCACGGTGATCGAGGTCGCGGACCTGTACTTCAACACGCCAGCGCGGCGCAAGTTCCTGAAGAGCGAGGCCACCGAGTACGCGCACTGCATCCGTGCGCTCCGGCGCATGGCCCTCGGGCGCTGCGACGTCGCATTCATCGTGCAGCACAACGGGCGCGACACCCTGCGGCTGGCCCCGGGCGCGCTCGCCGGCCGGCTCGCCCAGTGCATCGACGAGGACTTCGCCCGCGAGGCGCGCGAATTCGAGGCGCATGCGGGCAACCTGCGGCTCACCGGCTACCTGCTGCCGCCGGCCGCCGCGCGCACGAACCGGGAGGCCCAGGTGCTGTTCGTCAATGGCCGCTTCGTGCGCGACCGGCTGCTCTCGCATGCGCTCTCGGAAGCCTACCGCGATGTGCTCTACGGCGGCCGCTTCCCCGGCTACGTGCTTTTCCTCGAACTCGACCCGACGGGCGTGGACGTCAACGTGCATCCGGCCAAGACCGAGGTAAGGCTGCGCGACGCGCACGGCGTGCATGGCTTCGTCTTCCACGCCGTGCGCCAGGCGCTCGCCGGCCCGCGGGCCGTTCCCGTCTCGGGCGCAGGCACCGCGCAGGCTCCGCGCGCAGCCGCTGCGCCGCGCCAGCTCGGGCTCGCGGTCGAGCAGCCGGTGGCGCGCTACCTCGACTTCGTGGCGCAGGGCTCCGGCGGGCAGCCGACGCCCGCGAATGTGTCCGCCGCGCAGGCAGCGCCGCCTCTGGGCTACGCGCTCGCCCAGTTGCATGGCATCTACCTCCTGGCGCAGAACGCGCGCGGCCTGGTGCTCGTCGACATGCACGCCGCCCACGAGCGCGTCCTCTACGAGAAGCTCAAACGCGCACTGGAACAGGGCCCGCCGCCGGTCCAGGCCCTGCTGGTCCCGCTGGTGATGGCAGCGGACGAAGCCGTGATCGCGGCCGCGCAGGAGCACGCAGCAACGCTCGCCGCGCTCGGGTTCGAACTCTCGGTCGCCGGCCCCGCCCAGCTCGCCCTCCGCGCCGTCCCCGCCCTGCTCGCCGGCGCGCCGCTTCCAGAACTCGTCCGCGGCCTGCTCGCGGAACTCGCGGGCCCCGGTTCCCACCATGGGCTCGATGCCCGCGCGAACGAGCTGCTGGCGACGATGTCCTGCCACGCCGCGGTACATGCGCACCGCGCGCTCACGGTTCCGGAGATGAACGCGCTGCTGCGCGAGATGGAATCCTGCGAACGCTCCGATCAGTGCAATCACGGGCGCCCGACCTGGGTCGAGCTGAGCCTGGAGGACCTCGACCGGCTGTTCCTGCGCGGGCGCTGAGCGCCGGCCGAATCAGCGCGCGATGCGTGCGAGTCGCTCGAGGACGAGCGCGGCCACTTTGCCCGAAAAGAGCAGTTGCAGGTGGCCGATCCCCTTCAGGGCGACGTTCTCGGCACCCGCGAAGCGCTGTGCCGCCTGCGGCACGACGAAGTTGTCGTGCAGGCTGTAGATCGCGCTGGCCGCGAGCCCGGCGGGCAGCGGCAGCGCGTCGGTGGCGGCGAGCCAGGCGCTGCCCGGACGCATCTCGGCCGCATTTCGACCCAGGCCCGCGGCGGCAAGCAGCGAGCCGTGATGCGGGCTGCCCAGCGTGATCAGACAGGCGACGCGGGACGCGCCGTGGCGCGCGAGAACGCCGCGCGCGACCAGTCCGCCCATGCTGTGCGCGAGAATCGCGACGCGCTCGGCGCCGGTCTGCGCGCACACTTCCTCGATGCGCCCCCGCAGTCGCTCCACGCCCCCGTCGATCGAGCCGAACAGCGGCTCCAGATCGACGCTCGCCACGCAGTGGCCGGCGCGCTCGAGCCGGCGGCGCAGCCACCACCAGGAACCGCTGTTGCACAGGTAGCCATGCACTGCCAGCACCGGCACCGCGCCGGGAGGCAGGCGCGCGAGAGGCTGCGCGCCCATCACTGCGCGCTCGAAGGGCTGGAAGACGAGGTAGAGCACGAGGAATGCGCCGATCTCCCCGGCGATCATCCGCACGGTGGCTGCGGGGCCGACCGCCGCCTCGGGCGGCCGCGGGCTGCGGGCAAGCCACGCCCAGCAGAAGGTCGCGAGGATGAGTGCGGCGCGCAGCCCGAGCAGGGCGCCGAGGGCCAGCGCCGCTGCCTGCGCCGGGCCGCATCCGGCGGCGAGCGCGGCCGCAAACCAGAACGCGAACTCGACCGCGAGCAGCCTGCGCAGCCATTTCGCGAGCATCCCGGCTGCACCTTCAGGCGAGCGCAGGCGCGGCGCGCCCGCTGAGCGACTCGGCGAGCGCGCTGGCGTTGCGGGCGGCGAGCGCGTAGATCGACAGTTGCGGGTTCGCGCCGACGCTGGTCGGAAACACCGAGCCGTCGAACACCGAGCAGTTGGCGAGCTGATGATGCCTCCCGTCGGGGCGCACCACGCCCTGCCCGGCGTCACCGGAGAGCCCGCAGCCGCCCATCACATGGGCGCTCACCACCCGGGTGAGGAGAGGCTCCAGCGCGAGGGAGCCGATGCCCGAGCGCGCCTCCTCCCAGTTCGCGTATCCCCCGCAGTGCTCATGCACCGGGAGAACGCGCAGCGCGCCGGCCGCGAACTGGATGCGCGCCATGGCGAGGAAGGCGCGCCGCGCCGCCTCCCAGAACGGCGCGTGCAGCGGGTAATCGAGCTGCGGGCTACCGTCCTCGCGTAGCCCGACGGTGCCGCCGGCATCCTGCGGGTGGAAGCCGTCGCGCATCAGCGCGAGCAGGACATGCGTGTGTGGAAGATCGCCCATCAGCGCCGCATGCGCGCCGCCCATGCCCTGGAGGGTCGTCGAGACCAGCACCGGATGCAGCGGCGGCACTTCCAGCTTGAAGCCGAGCGCGCCGTCGATCGGGTTCTCCTCGAGGAAATGGTCGGAGTATACGGTCTGCGGCGCACCCGCCCAGCCGGCCACGCGCTCGGGCATCTTCGCCGCCGCGATGACGGTCGGATGGAGGAAGGTCCGCCTCCCCAGCACGCCGTTCGGATCGGGTGCGCGCGAGCGCAGCAGCAGCGCCGGGGAGCCGAGCGCGCCCGCGGCCAGCACGTAATGGCGCGCGACGATCGTCACCGCGGCACCGCCGGCTTGTATGCCGCCGGCATCCATGGCGCGGCATTCGAGCGAGCGCACCCACCCGCCGCGGATGGCCAGGCGCTGCGCGCGCAGCCGGGTGAGCAGCCGCGCGCCGCGCGCGAGCGCCGCGGGAAGCGTCGTGACCAGCATCGAGCGCTTGGCGTTGGTCGGGCAGCCCATGCCGCAGTAGCCGAGGTTCCAGCAGCCCTCGACATTGCGGCTGATCACGGCGACCGGGATGCCCAGTGCGCTCGCGCCACGCGCGAAGGCCGCGTTGTTGGCGTTCGGCGCGAGGTCCCAGGGCCGGATCGAAAGGCGCCGCTCGACCGCCGCGAACCACGGCGCGAGCGCCTCATCCGTGAGTTCCCCGGCGCCGAAGCTACGGCGCCAGAATTCCAGGGTCGCCGGCGGAGTGCGGAAGCTGCTGGTCCAGTTGACCGTGGTCGAGCCGCCCACGCAGCGCCCCTGAAGGATGTTGATCGCCTTGTCGCGCGTCTTGCGCGCCGCCGATTCCTGATACAGCTCCGGATAGGCGCGCGCCTCCTCCATCGTGAAGCGCCGCGAGGTCGCGAGCGGACCCTCCTCGACCAGGATCACTTCGAGCCCGGCGCGGGCGAGGATCTCGGCGCTCACACCGCCGCCGGCGCCGGTGCCGACGATGGCGACGTCGGCCTCGTAGCGCCGGGCCGCGCCGAACTGCGCGCAGTCGGCGACCCGCCAGCCGGCCGCGCGAGCGTCGTCCCAGGGATCGCGGATGCTCACGGGATCTCCGGCGGGCCGGGATAGCCGATCGTTGCCCAGGTTTCGCGGCCGGCATACCACGAGCCGATGACAAGATCATGCAGCGCCTGGTAGGCGGAGCGCAGCATCGGATACCGGCTCGCGCGCCAGCGCTCGAGGAAACGTGCGACTTCCACCTCCTCCGCACGCGCCCACGGAACGCCGATTCCGGTGAGCGCAAAGCGCGCCGGTGCGAAGTCGAGCGCCGCCAGCAGCTCGGCGAGCTCACGCTGCGCGGGCGCGCTCAGCGCGCCGATCGCCCGCTCGATCCTGTCGCCGAGCGCCTCCAGCGCCGCTTCGCGACCCTCGCCGGGCAACGCGGGGCCAAGCAGTGCGCCCGACACCGCGGCGAGCAGCGCGCGCCTGCCACGATCGAGCCGCGCGCTCATGCGACCGCCATCCGGGAGCAGGAACACGCCGGCCGCGGCGAGCGCGATCGCACCCGCGATGCCGATCTGGAGGAACTGCCTGCGGCTGGCCACTATCGCAGCAGGATGCGGAGCAGCCGCTCGAAGCGCCGCCCAAAGGGCGGCGCGAGCAATCCGGCCGCATTGAAACGGGCCTGGCGGAAGACGGCCTTCCGGTGCGAGAACGCCTCGAAGCCCTCGCGCCCGTGATAAGCGCCCATGCCCGAAGCGCCGACGCCTCCGAAGGGAAGATCATCCTGGGCGATGTGCAGCAGGGTGTCATTCACCGTGACGCCGCCGGCCACGGTCTCGCGCAACACACGGTCGATGCAGGAGGCATCGTTCTCGAACAGGTAGAGGGCGAGCGGGCGCGCTCGCGCACCGACGTACGCGATCGCCTCGTCCAGGCCGTCGCAGGGCACGAGCGGCAGGATTGGGCCGAAGATCTCCTCGCGCATCAGCGCGCAGTCCTGCGGCGCATCGAGCACGACGCAGGGCGGAATGCGGCGCGAGCCCGGATCCGGCGCCGGCAGCGAGTCCGACAGCGGAACGATGCGCGCGCCGCGGCCGCGCGCTTCCTCCAGAGCGCCGCTCAGGCGATCGAAGTGCCCGCGGCTGACGATGCTGGTGTAGTCCGGCGTGTCGGCGAGCGTGGGATACATGCGGCCGACCGCCTCGCGCGCCGCGCGCACGAATTCATCCTCGCTGCCCCGCGGCAGCAGCACGTAGTCCGGGGCGATGCAGGTCTGTCCCGCATTCAGGCACTTGCCGAGCATGATGCGCGAGGCCGCGCGCGCGACCGGGAAGCCGGCGCCCAGGATCGCCGGCGACTTGCCGCCGAGCTCCAGCGTCACCGGGGTCAGGTTGCCCGCAGCGGCCCGCATCACGGCATGGCCGACGCGTGTGGAGCCGGTGAAGAGCAGATGGTCGAAGGCAAGCCGCGAGAACGCCTCGCCCACGGCGGCATCGCCCTCGATCACCGCGACCTCCTCGGGGGAGAAGATCCGCGCCGCGGCTTGCGCGAACCGGGCCGCGGTGCGCGGGGTGAGCTCCGAGAGTTTCACCATGGCGCGATTGCCCGCGGCCAGCGCCGCTGCGAGCGGCGCGAGCGCGAGATAGAGCGGGTAGTTCCAGGGCACGATGATCCCCACCACGCCGAGCGGCTGGCGCACGACGCTCGCCCGTCCCGGAAGGAACCAGCGCGAGACGGCGCGTCGCTCCTCGCGCATCCAGGGCCGCAGGTGCGATCGCGCGTAGCGGATCTGCTCGAGCGCGGGAAAGATCTCCAGCAGGCGCGTCTCGTGGAGCGAGCGGTTTCCGAAGTCCTCGCGGATCGCCTCCGCGAACGCTTCCGCGTTCTCGCGCAGCAGCCGCTCCAGCGCGCGCAGCCGCTCGGCCCGCACGGCGAACGCCGGTCCCGGGTCCCTGCGGGATGCGCGGCGCTGCGCGTCGAAGGTCCCCTGCAGCCGCGCCGCGCAAGTCGGCAACTGCACTTCGATCGCCGGGGTTGCGCCCATCCGTTTCCGACCTCCGGAGCCTGTCCGCCGCCAGTCTAGCCGAATGCCGGCGGCGCGATTGGGCGCGGGCATCTAAATCCCGGTACCTGCAGACACACCCGCAAAGGCGAACCTGTCCTCCAGCCGGTAGATCGGCGCACGGCCAGCTCGCGCGAGAGGGCATCCATCGATTCGCCGCGCAGCAGGCGCAGCACGGCTTGCTTCTTCCTGCCGGCCGACCAGCGCTTGACTTCGGCCGCCGCGCTGGGTGCGCTTCCAGTCGCGCTACGCGCTCCGTCCGGCGCACCCAGCGCAACCCCACCATCGGCGGTTCCCCACAAGCACCACAGACCACCTTCGTCGCTTAAGAAATTGCAATTCAAAACCGATCGTTCAGACTCATATCTTTACTGGAATCGACTGCCGAGAGGGAGCGCCGCAAGTCGGCCCTGGCGGGACGGCGGACTGTAGCATCAGTGTGCTACAGTAGCCGCTTGCATTCCACACTTGGGAGCCCGCCATGACCACCACGACCATACGCCTGCCGGAAGACCTGAAAACCCGTGTCGCGGCGGCGGCGAAACGCGCCGGAACGACCGCGCACGGATTCATTCTCGAGGCCATCGCGGAAAAGGCGGCGCAGGAAGAGTTGCGCACGGATTTCGATGCCACGGCCGAGGAACGCTACGCCAGCATCGTCGCCTCCGGCAAGACAATCCCGTGGCGGGAAATGCGCGGCTATCTGGAGGATCGCCTTGCCGGCAAGGCGGCACGGCGTCCGGCGGCACGCAAGCTCGCGCGCTGAACATGTCGCGCATCGAACTGGCGCCAGAGGTCATGGGCGACTTCGAGCGTATCCTCGACCACCTCGCCCAATACCAGGTCGAGCATCCGGAACTGCGCATCCGCGAGATCATCGCGGCGTTCGATGTCCTCGAATACAACCCCCTGATCGGCCGTCCCGCGCACAACGGCAAGCGCGAACTGGTCATCGGTCGCCGCTCGCACGGTTACCTGGCCCTGTACCGCTACGTCGCCGAAATCGACACCATTTTCATCCTCGCCGTGCGCAGCCAGCGCGAGGCCGGGTATGCGCCGGTGCCGGAAGGACGGTGAGGCTTGCCCTGACCTGAGCACCGCAGTCCTTCATCGATGCGACAACGGAGATCGATGCGATTCTATACATCGACCATCTCGTTCCCGGAGAGTAGTTTCTCCTTACTTCCTTGTCTCACGGAATCATGATGCTCGCCAAACTGACGTCCAAGAACCAGATCAGCTTGCCGAAGGCGGTGGCGCAGGCGTTTCCGGGCACCGAGTACTTCGAGGTTCAGGCCGAGGCGGGGCGTATCGTGGCTACGCCGGTGCGCATCGGCCGGGCCGACGCGGTGCGCGACAAGCTGGCGGCGATGGGCATCGTCGAGGAGGATGTCGCGGCTGCGGTGGCCTGGGCGCGGAAAGGCGGCAAGACCGGCCGCAGCAGGTAAGCGGCCTTGCGCGCCGTACTCGACACCAACGTGGTCGTCTCCGCCCTGCTGTTCCGCGCCGGCCGTCGCGACTGGCTGCGCGCGGCGTGGCAGCGCGGCCGCCTCGTTGCGCTGGTGACGCGCGAGACCACCGGGGAACTGCTGCGAGTGCTCGAATATCCGAAATTCCGCCTGAGCCCGGAGGATCGGCGAGAGCTGCTCGCGGATTTCCTGCCGCATGCGGAAATCGTTGCGCCGGCGAAGAAATTGGCGAAGCTTCCGGCCTGCCGCGATCCTGCCGATACCATGTTCCTGCACGCTGCAGCGGCAGGCCGGGCAGAGGCCCTCGTCACGGGCGATGAGGACCTGCTGGCACTGGCGCGGCTGACCGATTTCGCCATTCTGTCGCCCGGGGCGCTGCGGCAGCGTCTCGGCGCCTGAGCGCGCCGGCTGCGATCCGGACCCGGCCGGCGTGGCCGACCCGCATTACGCGGGTGGGCCGTGACTTGTCTTCTCTGTGGTTCGAAGTCGATTTTTCCGGATAATGCCCGGCGACCGAAGCGAAGCCCATGCCCGAGCCTTTCGTCCCGACCCATGCATTGCGCGACAAGCACGCGATCGCCGCCGCGCTGCGGACGAGTCTGTCCAGCGCAATTGCGCTGCGCGAGGACGCCCGGGCCGATCCCGTTTCTGCGCGCCGGCGGATGGCCCTGCGCGAGTGGCAGGCCGCGCGGCTCGCCCGCACCCACCGCGACCTGCTAAAGGACGAGCGCTACGCGCGCGCCGCCGCCTTCTTCCTCAGCGACCTCTACGGGCCGAAGGACTTCGGCGAACGCGATGCACAGCTCGATCGCATCCTGCCCTCGCTCGTCGCGCTACTGCCCGCCACGGCGCTCGCCACGCTCGCGGCGGCGGTCGAGATGGATGCGGTCTCCGAACGACTGGACGGCGCGCTCGCCGCCGTGCTCGTTCGCGCCGGATGCGAGAACGGGATCGACGGAACCGCTTACGCCGCCGCCTACCGCGCGGCGGGCGAACGCGCGTTGCGCGAGCGCCAGATCGCACTGATCGGCGAGGTCGGGACGAGCCTCGGGCGACTCACGCGCATGCCGCTCGTCGCCGGGATCCTGCGGATGATGCGCGCGCCGGCCGAGCTCGCCGGGCTGGGCAGCCTTCAGCAGTTCCTCGAAAACGGTTTCGCCGCCTTCCGCTCCATGAACGGCGCCGGAGAGTTCGTCTCTCGCATCGTCGAGCGCGAGGAAGCGATCCTGCGCAGGCTGTTCGCCGGCGAGCCCCGGCCCTTCGAGATCGGCGAGCCTGCCGGTCCCACCTCCGGAGAGCGGGAGCGGGACTGACCAGTCGCATCGGCGACCCACGCGAAAGCGGGAACGACCGATAATGGAAGCGGCCGGTACGGTGCGGGAGGATGGATCGTGAGGCGCAGCGCGTGGAGCGCAGTCGCGGTGGCGATGATGCTTTCGGCATGCGCCGTGGCGCCGCCCGCTCCGCCGCGAGGCCCCGCTGCGGCCGCGGCCAGCCGATCGAAAGCTGCGGAGGTGGTGCTGTTCTCGCTGGGGCTGATCGATTCCGGCTACCGCTTCGGCGGTCGCAACCCCGAAGCGGGGCTGGATTGCAGCGGGCTGGTCACCTATGTCTATGGACAGACGCTGCGCCTCGCGCTGCCGCACGATGCGGCGCGGATCGCGAGAATCGCGCGGCCGATCGGACGCGAAGCCCTGCAGCCCGGCGACCTGGTGTTCTTCAACACCCTCGATCGCCCGTTCTCCCACGTCGGGATCTACCTCGGCGACGAGCGCTTCATCCACGCGCCGAGCAGCCGCGGGCGGGTACGCATCGACTCGCTGCGCAGCCGCTATTTCGCCAGCCGCTTCGAGGCCGCACGCAGCCTGTTCGCGGACTGAGCGCGCCCCCTCAGGCGCTCAACGCCGCAACGATGGAGTCCATCTCCTCGCGCGACTCGGCCACGATTTCGGCGAGCTGCTCGTGGGCGAGCCGCGGCAGCGGCTCGATCGCGCCGCGCACCGCCTCGCGCACCTCGTCGTCGGCGAACGGATTGCGGTGCGAGGCGATTTCATTTGCGAGGGAAACGACTTGCGCCAGGGTGCGCGGGGCCGCCTCGCGCATCGGCATCTCGTGCTCCGAGACCGCTTCGGTCACCTCGTCGGACATGCCCAGTGTGGAGAGCACGGCGTGGCCGACGCTGGTGTGCCACTCGAACAGCAGCCTGCCCAGCTCCACCGAATCGGCCGACAGCTCGGGATGTTTCGACGCACGCGAGAGCAGATAGAACATGCCGATGTCGTGGACGAGACCGGTGAACATCGCTTCGTGCGCATTGATGCGGGTCAGCCGCGCGGCGATGACGAAGGAAAGCGCGGCCACCTCGATGGAGTGTTCCCACAGGGCACGCGCGCGGGGGGCGTAGGGCGCCATCTCGCGCGCCTCGAGCAACTGTCCCATCGCCACCGTGATCGCAAGCGCCCGGATCGAAGAGAAGCCGACCCGGATCACGGCGTTTCTCAGGTCGGCCACCGGCTTGCCCGCGGGGTTGAGCGCCGCCGAATTCGCCAGCCGGATCACCTTCACGGAAAGCAGGGGCTCGGACATGACGATGCGCGAGAGCTCCTCCGCGGTCACGTCCGGCGACTTGAGCGCCATGCGCACCTTGAGCGTGGCATCGAGAAAGGTGGGGAAACTGACGTCGCCGGAGGACAGGTCCGCGGCGATCTCCTGCAGGAAGCGGTACTCGGGGGAATCCTGGGCACTCACGGCGGCGTTCCTCGATGACGATGGGTCGGCGCTCCCCGCGCGCCGCGGGGCTCGCAGTCTGTAACGGTCGCGCGAGCGATGGGCTTTAGCGTGAACGTCGCGCGGCCGACGCTCGAAGCTCCCCTCTCCCGTTTGCGGGGGAGGGGCCGGGGGTGGGGGAACGGACAGCCGGCGTTCATCCTTCGGTGTGGCAAGCCGCCCCGTCCGTGAGCGGCGGCGGCGGCGAGCTGTGCCCCGCTCTCCGGGGAACCTTTGCCCGAAGCGGCCCGCAACCCCGGTTCGGGCGGGCGCCCATATACCACGACATCTAGCGTGTCAAGCCCTTATCGAATACAAGCACTCTCTTTAACTCACTGGTTTTACGTAATATTTAATTTTCTCCTTCCCCTTCCTTCCGGCGCCTCGCGGAGGTATGCTTTGCATCCCCTCGATCCCCCCCACCTCACACGGTCATGTCATCCGATACGCTGAAAGCCCATGCGAAAGCCGAACAGGCGACCGCGCTCAACCTGCCGGAACAGGAGATCTCGGCCGAAGTCCTGCAGGAGAAGTACGCCAAGGGAAGCGAGCGCACCGCGCTCGAAGTGCGAACCCGCATCGCCCGCGCGCTCGCGGCGGCCGAGGCCGAAGACCGGCGGGCGCAGTGGGAAAAGGAGTTTCTGGAAGCCCAGATCAACGGCTTCGTGCCCGCGGGGCGCATCAACTCGGCCGCGGGCACCGAACTGTGCGCGACCCTGATCAACTGCTTCGTCCAGCCGGTGGGCGACTCGATTTCCGAAGTCGTCGACGGCAAGCCCGGCATCTACATCGCGCTGCTCCAGGCCGCCGAGACGATGCGCCGCGGCGGCGGCGTCGGTTACGACTTCTCCTCCATCCGGCCGGTCGGCGCGCTGGTTAAGGGCACGCAGTCGCGCGCGAGCGGCCCGGTGTCCTACATGCGGGTGTTCGACCGCTCCTGCGAGACGGTGGAATCGGCTGGCTCGCGCCGCGGCGCGCAGATGGGCGTGCTGCGCTGTGACCATCCCGACATCGAATCCTTCATTCACGCCAAGGACCGCGGCGACCTCACCAACTTCAACATCTCGGTCGGGGTCACCGACATCTTCATGCAGGCGGTGGAGGGCGACGGCGAGGTCGAGCTCGTGCATCGCGCCGCACCGAGCGCGGACCTCAAGGCCGCCGGCGCCTACCAGCGCGAGGACGGGCTGTGGGTCTACCGCAAGCTGCGCGCACGCGAGCTGTGGGACCAGGTCATGCGCTCGACCTACGATCACGCCGAGCCGGGCATCCTGTTCCTGGACCGCATCAACCGCGACAACAACCTCTACTACTGCGAGACGATCGAGGCCACGAACCCGTGTGCCGAGCAACCCCTGCCGCCCTACGGCTGCTGCGACCTCGGCTCCATCAACCTCACCCGCTTCGTTCGCGAACCCTTCGCCGAGAGCGCCGCGTTCGACTTCGACGGCTTCGGACGCGTGATCGACGTGGCCATCCGCATGCTCGACAACGTGCTCGAAGTCACCCATTGGCCGCTACCCCAGCAGCAGGCCGAGGCCGCGGCCAAGCGCCGCATCGGGCTCGGTTTCACCGGCCTGGGCGATGCACTCATCATGCTGCGGCTGCGCTACGACTCGGAGCCCGCGCGCACGATGGCCACCCGGATCGCCGAGTACATGCGCGACCGCGCCTATGCTGCCTCGGTGGAGCTGGCGAAGGAGCGCGGCGCCTTTCCGCTGTTCAACGGCGATCTCTACCTGTCCGGGGGCAACTTCGCCTCGCGCCTGCCGGCAGAGATCAAGGACCGCATCCGCGCCCACGGCCTGCGCAATTCCCACCTGCTCTCGATCGCACCCACGGGAACGATCTCGCTCGCCTTCGCCGACAATGCCTCCAACGGCATCGAGCCGCCGTTTTCGTGGACCTACACACGCAAGAAGCGCAAGGCCGACGGCACCTTCAAGGAGTACGCGGTGGAGGACTATGCCTGGCGGCTCTATCGCCATCTGGGCGGCGGCATGGACCCGCTGCCCGAGTACTTCGTCACCGCACTCGAAATCTCCGCGCAGGACCACAAGGACATGGTGGCGGCGGTGGCGCCCTTCGTCGACACCAGCATCTCCAAGACGGTCAACGTTCCCGAGGACTACCCCTACGCGGACTTCGAGGATCTCTACCTGACCGCATGGAAGGCCGGTCTCAAGGGGCTGGCCACCTACCGGCCGAACAAGGTGCTGGGGGCGGTGCTCACGGTGGAGGGAAGCGCGGAGAAGAAGCAGCCGCAGGACGTGCGCATCGCGGAGGCCAACCGGCGCCTGTCGATCAAGACGCTGCCGGCGCCGGTGCTCGCCAGCCTGCGCTGGCCGGGCCGGCCCGCGCTCACCGACGGCAACCCGGCGTGGACCTACATGCTCAAGACGCCCACCGGCGAGTTCGCGCTCTTCGTCGGCCACATCGAGAACGGCAAGGCGGTCCCGTTCGAGGTCTGGGTCAACGGCTCCGATCAGCCGCGCGGCCTGGGTGCGGTCGCCAAGACGCTCTCGATGGACATGCGCGCCAACGATCCCTCCTGGCTCAAGCTAAAGCTCGACGTGCTGGCCAGGACGGTGGGCGACGAAGGCTTCGACCTGCCCTTCCCGCCCCACGGCGAGAAGAAGCGCGTGCCGGGCGTGGTCTCCGCGGTCGCCCAGATCGTGCGCTACCGCTGCGAGCAGCTCGGCGCGCTGGCCGCCTCCGGGCCGACCCCGGTGCTCGACACCATGTTCAGCCTCAAGGAACCGAAGACCGGAACCGACGGCACGCTGTCGTGGACGGTCGATGTCCAGAACCCGGCCTCGGGCGAGGACTTCGTGCTCGGGCTGAAGGAGATCACGCTGCCCGACGGCCTCACCCGTCCCTACTCGGTCTGGCTGTCCGGCAACTACCCGCGGGCGCTCGACGGGCTCACGCGCATCCTCTCGCTCGACATGCGGGTGATGGATCCGGCATGGATCGGCATGAAACTGAGGAAACTGCTCAACTATCCGGAGCCGCTCGGCGATTTGATGGCCTTCGTGCCCGGCACCCGCCGCCAGCAGAACTGGCCCTCGACCGTCGCCTACATGGCGCGGCTGATCATCCACCGCTACGCGATGCTGGGCGTGCTCGACGAGCACGGCTATCCCACGCGCGAAATGGGCATCCTGGAGGCGCCGCGCGAGAAGGGCGCGCCCAAGGTCCAACAGGGTGCGCTGTGCGGCGAGTGCGGCAATTACACCGTCATTCGCAAGGACGGCTGCGACTTCTGCACCGCGTGCGGCGCGGTCGGAAGTTGCGGGTAACACCGGGGCAAGGGCCTTCAGCCCACCGCGTGCGGGCGTTTCGCTGACGGCGCCGCCGCCACCCGGTGCGCCGCGACCCGGCGGCGTTCCGCCGGGTCGCCATCGGGAAATCGCGGTTCGTACGAGCGCGCCCGTTTTCCGATCGCCGTGCCGCCCGACCCTTTTCGCTCCGGCACCCGATGCCCTCCGTGTAAGCGCCCCGCACCCGCGGCGTCTACATCCGCGCCCCATGCTGTTCGCGACTTTCGGGTATCGGGATGCTCCCGACCCGCACGGGCGCAATCGCCACCCTGCGCGAATGCCGGAACCGCGGCTGAGCACAGGGAACTACAGGGCGAACCGAGATGACAGACATCGTCAACACCACCTACGCACTGTTCGCCCGCCTCGGCTACACAGCGATCTTTCTTGGCGTCATGCTCGACGGCGCAGGCATTCCGGTTCCCGGAGAAGTGGTGCTGCTGCTGACCGGAAGCCTCGCGGCCGAGGGTCAATTCTCCCTGCCGGCGGCGATCGCCGTGGCCGCCACCGGCGCAGTGGTCATCGACAGCCTGTGGTTTGCCGTTGGCCGCATCGGTTCGGCGCGGCTCATCGCCCTCTACTGCCGCGTGAGCTTCGGCTCCACCGCCTGCATGGTCAGCACCGAACGCAACCTGGCGCGTTTCGGTCCGCGCTCCCTTCTCTACGCCCGCTTCGTTCCCGGCTTCAGGACCTTCGCCGCACCCATGGCCGGGATGTCGGGCCTCGCGTACGGCTGGTTCCTGCTCTACGACGGCATCGGCGCCTTGCTCTGGGCCGCGCTGGGCATCTCCAGCGGCGCGCTGTTCGCCGACCGGCTCGCCAGTCTGCTTGCCGGACTGGAGAGCGTGCACGGGATCATCGGCTATGTCGCCGTCGCCGCGCTGCTGATGTTCGTCCTGATGAAATGGCTGGTGCGCCGCCTCCACGGGCGCGCCCGCATCGAAACGACAGCCGGATCGCCGCAGCCGAGCCGTAAGCCGGTCTGAGGAGCCGTCCGGCCGTGGCGCTCAGTCGCGGGCAGGCAGGCGCCTGGCGATCAGCGCGACGTAGGCGAGACACGCGAACACCATCGCCGCGGTGCCGGCCTGCATCAGCGTGCCGACCTGGAAACCGCCGACCAGGAAATGGCCGGCGAGGCGGCCGAGGACGGCAGCCGCGGTCACCAGCACTCCTGCGACTCCGGCCAGCCGCCCGATCCACAACAACGCGTTTTCCATGTTTGCTCCTTCGACCCCGGTTCGAGGCCGGCGCAGCGGCCGGCCGGCGGCCATGATAGCGCACGGCGCGTTTCGGCTGGGACGCATCCGGGCGCGCCCGATCGGTTAGACTGCGTCCCGGCGCGCCCGAGCGTGCCCGGATGCGAAAGGATCGTTCATGCCCGGCAAGACCGAAATACAAAACATGGCGCTGTTCTGCGATTTCGAGAACGTCGCCCTCGGCGTGCGCGAGGCGAAGTACCCGAAATTCGACATCGCCCGCGTGCTCGAGCGGCTGCTGCTCAAGGGCAGCATCGTGGTCAAGAAGGCCTACTGCGACTGGGAGCGCTACAAGGAGTTCAAGGCCGCGATGCACGAGGCCAATTTCGAGCTGATCGAGATCCCGCACGTGCGCCAGTCGGGCAAGAACTCCGCCGACATCCGCATGGTGGTCGATGCGCTCGACCTGTGCTACACGAAATCCCATGTCGATGCGTTCGTCATCATCAGCGGCGACTCCGACTTCTCGCCGCTGGTCTCAAAGCTGCGCGAGAACGACAAGACCGTGATCGGGGTGGGCGTGAAGAAATCGACCTCCGACCTGCTGATCGCCAACTGCGACGAATTCATCTACTACGACGATCTGGTGCGCGAGCAGGCGCAGAAGACCACCCGCAAGCGGGCGGTGCGCAAGGCCGAGAAACCGGCCGAAGCGGCCCACGCGGGAAAGCCGGCCAGCGCGGAAGAGGATCGCCGGCAGCAAGCGGTCGATCTCGTCGTCGAGACCCGCGAGGCGCTCGCGGCCGAGCGCGGCGAGGAAGACAAGATCTGGGGCTCGATGATCAAGCAGGCGCTCAAACGGCGCCAGCCCGGTTTCAGCGAGTCCTATTACGGCTTCCGGACCTTCAGCGAACTGCTCGAGGAGGCGCAGAGCCGCGGCCTGATCGCCCTGGAGGACGACGAGAAATCGGGCGGCTACATCGTGCGCCGGGCCGCGCGCTCCGCCTGATTCGCCGGCTCAGCAGGAGGGTTCGGCCACCCGGTCGAAATAGCGGGCGCGGTAGAGCAGCCGGCGCCGCTCCGGAGTATCGGAGAACGGTGCCCGGTCGTGCAGGACGTTGTTGCACGCGAGCCCCATGCCCGGCTCCAGGCGGCCGCGGAAGACCCAAGGCGAATCCGCCTCGAGGATCTCCTCGAGCGCCGCGACCGCCGCACGCGTACGCTCGTCTTCCTTCCAGGCGATCGAGCGCGTGCGCGCCGTGTAGCGCATGTGCAGTCTTCCGCCCGGGCCAACCGAAAATACCGGCCCGGTGCAGGCCGCGCGCGCCGTCGGCGGCTCGGCGGCGTTCGCGGGCGCTCGCATCCCCGCTGCGCGGGGCCGATGCTCCCTGCTCGCACCGCCGCCTCCTTTTCCCGCATCGATGATCGACCCCCGCGCCGTCGGCGGCTCGGCGGCGCTCGCGGGCGGTCGCATCCCCGCTGCGCGGGGCCCCTGCTCCCTGCTCGCACCGCCGCCTCCTTTTCCCGCATCGATGATCGACCCCCGCGCCGTCGGCGGCTCGGCGGCGCTCGCGGGCGGTCGCATCCCCGCTGCGCGGGGCCCCTGCTCCCTGCTCGCACCGCCGCCTCCTTTTCCCGCATCGATGATCGACCCCCGCGCCGTCGGCGGCTCGGCGGCGCTCGCGGGCGGTCGCATCCCCGCTGCGCGGGGCCCCTGCTCCCTGCTCGCACCGCCGCCTCCTTTTCCCGCATCGATGATCGACCCCCGCGCCGTCGGCGGCTCGGCGGCGCTCGCGGGCGGTCGCATCCCCGCTGCGCGGGGCCCCTGCTCCCTGCTCGCACCGCCAACGTCTTCGATTCGCGCGGGGATGGTCATCGCATCGTTGGCCATCAGCGCCGCGATGAACTCCGGGTCGCGGTCGCGCAGCAGGATGTAGGCGATCTCGTGATCGAGCAGGCGGTTCTCGCCACCCGCGCTCGCGCTCATCACGCAGTGGAGCACCATGCCGCGGATCTCCCGGCCGAACTCGTTGTAGTAGCCGTCGGTGTGCCAGCGGATGCCGCGGTTCGTATAGGGGATGTAGCCGCTGCGCGTGCCCGCCTGCGCGACCGCCAGCGGCGTGATCCCGTCGTCGTCGGCGAGGTAGTTCGCGTCGAGCCGCCGCAGCCCGATCGCCGCCGCGAGCCGGCGCGGGATGTCCTTGTCCGGATCGGCGCCGCAGGCGCCCGCATAGACCGCCATGTTCGCGCGCGCGCAGGCGCGCAGGATCGCCTCGCGCTCCACAGCCGTGATCCGGCGCGGATCGCGCAGCTCGACCATGAGTTCCTCGAGCCGGCGCGGATGGCGCGCGAGTTTCTCCTCGCGCCAGCGCGCGTAGGCGTCGGCGTCCGCGAGATCGAAATGCGCGGGCAGCGGAACTTTCATTGCACCGCGCCGGCTGGCGCGGAACTCGCGGCGAGACCGGCGAAGACGCCCTTCAGGGTGCGGATCGCATCGGGCGCCTCGATCGCCATCACCTGGTCGATGACCCAGGAACGGTCGCGCGGCGGCACGATGTCGAGCAGCTTGTTGCCGAGGTAGCGCACGAAGCCGAAGTCCGGCCCCTCCTTCTCGTCGAAACCGAACACCGCATAGTCGGCACCGCGCGCATTCACCAAGTCGATGAACTCGCGCCGCAGGACAGTGGCATCTCCACCAAGCAGCTCGCACTCGTTTTCCGCCGCAAGCTCCGCCAGCCGGCGCGCGGCCGCGGTGGTGAAGGCGGCGCGCCCGGTCCCGTCGAAGCGCATGTAGGCGTAACGGTCGAGGACGTGGATGAGGAACACCAGGTACTCGCGCAGGAAGTCGAAATAGGCCGGGCCGGTCTCGATCTCGAAGTCCGCCTTGCGCATGTTGCGGATCGTGGCAAGGGCGAGCTTCCACACCGTCACCGCGACGACGCCCGCTGCCGCCTCGGGGGGATGCGTGCGCCCCTTCGCGAACCACCTGCTCTTCGCGCGCATCGTCCCGGTTCGCCGCCGGCTCAGTAGCCGGCCTTGCCGAACGGCTTGGTCAGCCCGGCGATCTTCACCCCCTGCTTGGCGGGGCCGCCAGGGAACAGGTCGTAGAGCGCCTTGCTGTCGCAGCCGGGCAGGATTTCGCCCATATCCTTGAGCATGTTCCGGAAACTGGGCGTGTGGCCGTGCTCGCGGTACTGATCGCGCAGATAGGCGACGACCTTGAGATGATCGTCCGCAAGCCGTATGCCTTCCGCATCGGCGATCACCCGGACAATCGCGTCGCCGTAGTTGGGTTCGAGCAGGTAGCCGTCTTCGTCGGTTTCGATCTCGACGCCATCGAGAAGATATGCCATTGCGTTCCTCCTATTTCTTGCGCAGATAGAACTCATGCACGCCGCGCGCGGTCTCCTGGCGCGAGACGAGCTCCACCGGGGTCGCCTGCGTCCAGGATTCGACGTCCGCGGGCGAGCCCGGGCAATTGCTGATGAGCAGCAGAATCTCGCCGGACTTCATCCCGTCGAGCAGCTTCTTCGCCTCCAGGATGGGGCCGGGGCAGGACACGCCGCACATGTCCAGGGTGACGTTCGCGGTGACGCGGGAGGCGGCGCCGCCTGCCCTGCGGATCGTGTAGGCCACCCGGTTGCCGTCGAGCCGCTCGCTCGAGACGATCTCGTTGCCGGTGTAGCGCGCCCACACGTACAGGTCGTCGGAGGTTCCGGGGCAGTCGGAGACGAGCCGCATGGTCTTTCCTGCGGGAAGACTGTCGACCACCTTCTTCGCGCCGAGCAGCGGCGCGGGACAGGTCATCCCGGTCATGTCCAGGGTGACGGTCGGATCGGAGCGTGCCATTTCGGTTTCCTTTGCAGAGAGTTCGTCGTACCGCGCCCCGGCCTCAGACCGGAGCGATCGACTTGTGGGGAATGAAGATTCCGCAGCCCAGCGTGCGGTTCGTGCCCAGTCCGCTCGACTGCATGCGCAGCGAATCCTCGGGGCTGAGTCCATGGAGCATGAGGCCGAAGCCGGCGAAGCGCTCCGGCCCGCGCGAGCCCTCGCGCTTGCGGCCGACGATGATCTCGCATTTCACGCCGGCCTCCTCCGCCATGCGGCGCGCGGCCGCGTCGAACTCGCCCGCATCCTCGGGCCCGATCGCCACCAGCCGCGAGTAGAGCACCGGATAGGGCACCAGATCCCGCACCGCGGGCGCACCGAGCTCGACCGTCCCGCCGAGGTCGAACGAGCGCCCAGCGAGATGCGCGGCCGCTTCCAGCCGCGACGCGGGCAGGCGCAGCACGATGCGGGTGCGGCGCGAGACCAGCATTCCGGCGCCCGACTCCGCGAGCCCCCGGATCGGATGCACGCCGGCCGCCTCTTCGGCCTCCAGCCAGTCGAGGGCGAGGAACAGCGCACGCTCGAGCCCATGGGCATAGTCGCGCGCGATCGCTTCGCCCGTGACCGGAAACGACAGGTCCGCCACGCGTTCGCCCTCGGGCCCGCTCATGGCGTCCCGCCTTCCCGGGTGCGCGCCCACGCGAGCAGCCCCTCGCCCCAGCGCCTGGCGGTCGCGGCGTCGATGTCGAAGATCGTGAAACGGTGCCGTTCGCGCACCCGCACCCTCAGCAGCGGCATGCCGCCCGAGGCGTAGCGCACTTCCGACAAGGTTACCTCCTGTCCGCCGTACGGACAACTGAACCTGTCCAGCTCGGTCGTCTGGTCCATGGGCGCGACTATCTCACCGGCGGCGCCGGCGCGCCTAGTACCGCGTCGGGCGGGTGCCGCATAACTCTTCGGGGTAGTGGCCCACCCCCCTTCGGAAGCGGCACGACTACCTGCCGGAGTAATGGCCAGCCGCCGCAACCGCCGTTACCATCGGGCCACTTTTTCCCAACACCCTGGTGAGGAGGCACGACATGGCCAAACCGATGCACCCGACGCCGATGCTCGACGAACTGGAAAAGGGCCCGTGGCCCAGCTTCGTGAGCGGACTCAAGCGGCTGGCGAAGGAGAAGGATTACGCGGTCGACATCCTCGGCCATCTCGAGCACAGCTACAAGACCCGCAGGGGCTACTGGAAGGGCGGCACGGTCAGCGTCTTCGGCTATGGCGGCGGCATCATTCCCCGCTTCACCGAGATCAAGGACGACAAGGGCAAGCCGCTGTTCCCGGATGCCGCCGAGTTCCACACCCTGCGCGTGATGCCCCCGCCCGGCATGCACTACGACACGGGCACGCTGCGCAAGTTCTGCGACATCTGGGAGCGCCACGGCTCGGGGCTGATCGCCTTCCACGGCCAGAGCGGCGACATCATGTTCCAGGGCGCAACCAGCGAGAACGTCCAGAAGGCGTTCGACGAGATCAACGAGATGGGATTCGACCTCGGCGGCGCCGGACCCGCGGTGCGCACCTCGATGTCCTGCGTCGGCCACGCCCGCTGCGAGCAGTCGTGCTACGACGAGGCCCGCGCGCATCGCGCGGTGATCAACACCTTCCTCGACGACATCCACCGCCCGGCCCTGCCCTACAAGTTCAAGTTCAAGTTCTCGGGCTGCGGCAACGACTGCATGAACTCCATCCAGCGCGCCGACATGGCCGTGATCGGCACCTGGCGCGACAACATCCAGACCGACGAGGCGCTGGCAAAGAAGTGGTTCGCGAAGCACGGCATGAACGAACTGGTGAACGACGTCGTCGCCCGCTGCCCGACCAAGGCGATCCAGGTCAAGGCGATCAAGGATCTGCGCAAGGATGCGCACCTGTCCAGCGTCGCCCTGGACGCCAGCCAGGCCCTGGAGATCGACAACAAGGACTGCGTGCGCTGCGTGCATTGCATCAACGTCATGACCGGCGCACTCGCCCCGGGCAAGGACCGCGGCGCCAGCATCCTCGTGGGCGGCAAGCGCACGCTCAAGATCGGCGACCTGATGGGCACGATGGTGATTCCGTTCATGAAGCTCGACACCGACGAGGACCGCGAGAAGCTGGTCGAGCTCGCCCAGCGCGCGATCGATTTCTTCGCCGAGAACGCACTCGAGCACGAGCGCACCGGGGAGATGATCGAGCGCATCGGCCTGGTCAACTTCCTCGAGGGCGTTGGCATCGACGTCGACGCGAACATGATCGCGACCCCGCGCACCAACCCCTATGTCCGCATCGACGACTGGGAAGGGGAAGTCGCGAAGGGCGAGGCGAGAAAAAAGGCAGCGGCGTGAGTTCCGGAGGACAGGAGACGGAGGACAGACGCGGTGGGGATATGACGCCGGCCCGCGCTCCCGCTCTGTTCACTGTCTTCTGTCTTCCGTCTTCTGAAACAGCGGCGGCCTGATCGGGCTGCCAGGCAAGCATCGAGTCATTCGGCTGGAGACACGACATGGCGCAAGCAGCAGCAAAACCGCGTAAGGCGGTCGAGTGCGGAGTGCCGGACGTACAGCAGTTCCTGCACCCGTTGATGATCAAGAACTACGGCACCTGGAAATACCATGACCGGCCGCGGCCGGGCGTGCTGCATCACGTGGCGCGCAGCGGCGACGAGCTGTGGACGGTCAAGTGCGGCACCCAGCGTCAGATGGACGTGGGCACCGTGCGCAAGCTCTGCGACATCGCCGACCGCTACGGCGAGGGCTACATGCGCTTCACCATCCGCAGCAACGTCGAGATATCCGTGGCCGACGGCGCCAGGGTCGCGCCGCTCATCAAGGTGCTGGAGGACAGCGGCTTCCCGGTCGGCGGGACCGGAAACTCGGTGTCGATGATCGCCCACACCCAGGGCTGGCTGCACTGCGACATCCCCGGCACCGACGCTTCCGGCGTCGTCAAGGCGCTGATGGACGAACTCTACGAAGAGTTCAAGCGCGAGGAGATGCCCAACCGGGTGCACATGTCGACCTCCTGCTGCGAGATCAACTGCGGCGGCCAGGCCGACCTCGCCATCATCATCCAGCACACCAAGCCGCCCACGATCAACCATGATCTGGTCGGGAACGTCTGCGAGCGTCCCGCCGTGGTCGCGCGCTGCCCGGTCGCGGCGATCCGCCCGGCGATGATCAACGGCAAGCCCTCGCTCGAGGTCGACGAGAAGAAGTGCATCTGCTGCGGCGCCTGCTACCCGCCCTGCCCGCCGATGCAGATCAACGACCCCGAGTTCTCGAAATTCGCGGTCTGGGTCGGCGGCAAGAATTCCAACGCGCGCGGGCGCCCCACCTTCATGAAGATGGTGACCGCGAACCTGCCCAACAACCCGCCGCGCTGGCCGGAAGTGGCCGCGGTCGTGAAGAACATCCTCTACACGTACAAGGCGGATGCGCGCCCGTGGGAACGGCTCTCCGACTGGGTGGAGCGCATCGGCTGGCCGCGCTTCTTCGAGAAGACCGGGCTGCCCTTCACCAAGTACCTGATCGACGACTGGCGCGGCGCGCGGGCAAACCTCAACGCATCGGCCCACGTACGCTTCTGAACCGGACCGCGAGCGAACGATGAAGATCAGCATCCTGGTGAACGAAGGCCCCTACACCCACGAGGCATCGGACTCGGCCTACCTGTTCGCGCGGGCGGCCCTGGCGAAGGGCCACGAGGTCTCGCGGGTGTTCTTCTACCACGACGGGGTCAACAACGCGACGCGGCTCACCGAACCGCCTCAGGACGACCGGCACATCGTCGATCGCTGGTCGAAGCTCGCCGAGGAGCATCCGGTGGATCTGGTGGTGTGCGTGGCGGCCGCCCTGCGCCGCGGCATCAAGGACGAGAACCTCGCGCCCGGCTTCCGCATCTCGGGCCTGGGCCAGTTGATCGAGGCCGGCATCAAGGCCGACCGCCTGGTCACGTTCGGAGACTAGCGTCCATGGGCGAGGTCAAGAAATTCATGTATGTCAATCGCAAGGCGCCCTTCGGCACCATCTACGCGCTCGAATCGCTCGAGGTGGTGCTGATCGCTGCGGCCTTCGATCAGGACGTGAGCATGGTGTTCATGGACGACGGCGTGTATCAGCTCAAGAAGGGCGTCGATACCAAGGCGATCGAGGTCAAGAACTTCCAGCCGACCTACCGCGCGCTCGACGACTACGACGTGAACAAGCTCTATGTGGAAGCCGAAGCGCTCGAGGCGCGCGGGCTGACCGCGGGCGACCTGTGTGTTCCCGTCGAGGTGCTCACGCGCGCGCAGATCGGCAAGCTGATGGAAGAGCAGGACATCCTGCTGAGTTTCTGAGGGGAAAGGGGATGCTGCATATCGTCAACAAGTCACCACTCGATCGCAACAGCCTCGAGGCCTGCGTGGCAACGGCCCAGGCCGGTGGCGCGCTGCTGCTGATCGAGGATGGCGTCTATGCGGCGACCCGCGGCAACACGGCCGCCACCGCGCTGAAGAGCGCGCTGGACCGGCTCACGGTCTATGTGCTCGCACCGGATCTGGCCGCGCGCGGAATGTCGGACGCCCTCATCGAAGGCGTCCGCCTGGTCGATTACGGCGGGTTCGTCGACCTGGTCGCCGAGCACAGCACCTGCCAATCCTGGCTGTAATTCTTACCGAAGAGGAGACGCAAATGGCACTTGAAGTTGGCGGAAAATCGGTCGAAACCGACGAAGAAGGTTATCTGACCAGCCTCTCCGACTGGTCCGAGGACGTCGCCAAGGCGATCGCGAAGGTCGAGAACATCGACATGAACGAAAACCACTGGGAAGTCGTCAATTTCCTGCGCGATTACTACAACGAGTTCCAGATCGCCCCGGCCGTGCGCGTGCTGACGAAGGCGATCGGCAAGAAGCTCGGCCCCGAAAAGGGCAACAGCCAGTACCTTTACGAACTGTTCCCCTACGGCCCAGCGAAGCAGGCGTGCAAGATCGCAGGCCTGCCCAAGCCGACCGGATGTGTTTGAGGTCGGTTTCGGGTTCCACGTTCCAGGATGGGGGGCACGGGGGCGCGCGAGCGCCCTGCCGGCCCGAATCGGGACGCGGCCTGTGGCCCGGGCCGGGTACCGCGGAAATACCCGGGGGCCAGGTGGATGATCGAGTTCTGAGTGAAGGCAATGAGCGCTGCGAGTCTCTTTTTCGCCCTGCTGTTCTACTTCGCCACCGTGGTGCTGGTGGCAGGCGTGGCCGCAAAGGTCTATGAGTTCGCGCGCACGCCGGCGCCGCTGAAGATCCCGACCACCCCGGCGCCAACCACGACTTTCGGCGTGGTGCTGCGGATGGCGCGCGAGATCGCCTTCTTCGAGAGCCTGTTCAAGTCCAATCTCTGGATCTGGGTCTTCGGCTGGGCGTTCCATTTCGCGCTCCTGCTGGTGCTGCTTCGCCACCTGCGCTATTTCACCGAGCCGGTGTGGGCATGGGTCGTCTGGATCCAGCCCTTCGGCATGTATGCCGGGTTCGCCATGGCGGGCGCGGCCGCCTGCCTGTGGGCGCGGCGCTTCCTGGTGGAGCGCATCCGCTACATCTCGACACCCTCCGACCACCTGATGATCGCGCTGCTCCTCGGCATTGCCGCGAGCGGGCTGATGATGAAGTTCGTGACCCGCACCGACATCGTCGCGGTCAAGGCGTTCTTCCTCGGGCTCATGCGCTTCGACTGGCAGGCGCTTCCCGCCGATGCGCCGCTGTACGTGCATCTGACGCTGGTTGCAGGGCTGATGATCGTTTTCCCCTTCAGCAAGCTGCTGCACGCCCCCGGCGTGTTCTTCAGCCCGACCCGCAACCAGGTCGATGACCCGCGCGAGCATCGCCACCTCGCCCCGTGGGCCGCGCGGCTCGACGCCTGACCGGAGAACGAGGACCATCGTGGCCGCGCCGGAATTCGCCGTACCCGTACTCGAGGAGTTCCCCGCCGTTCCTGCCCTGCAGCCGGGCGCGATGGCGCACAACAAGCCGTTCGTCGCGTCGGCCCCGCTCAACGGCGCGCTCGGCTTCCCCGGTGAACTCCCCGAGGACTGGCAGCCCAGAGCCATCGCGCACATGGGCGAGCTGCTCCACAAGTACCGCTCGCTGCGCGTGTTCCTCGACTCCTGCGTGCACTGCGGCGCCTGCACCGACAAGTGTCATTATTTCCTCGGCACCGGCGACCCGAAGAACATGCCGGTCGCGCGCCAGGACTTGCTGCGCAGCGTCTATCGGCGCTACTTCACCCTGCCCGGCAAGCTGTTCCCGGCACTGGTCGGCGCACGCGATCTCACCCGCGAAGTGCTGGACGACTGGTTCCGCTACTTCAACGAGTGCTCCGAATGCCGGCGCTGCTCGGTGTTCTGCCCCTACGGCATCGACACTGCCGAGATCACGATGGCCGCGCGCGAAATCCTCGATTCGGTCGGGGTCGGCCACAAGTACGTCAACGAGATCATCGGCAAGGTCCACAAGATCGGCAACAACCTCGGGCTTCCCGGACCGGCGCTGCACAACACCGTCGAGGGTCTCGAGGAAGACATGAAGGACGAGACCGGCGAGGACGTGCGCATGCCGGTCGACGAGGCCGGTGCCGAGGTGTTGCTGGTCACGCCTTCGGCCGACTTCTTCGCCGAGCCCCATGTCTACAGCCTGATCGGCTACGCCAAGGTGTTCCATGCCGCCGGAATCCGCTGGACGCTCTCCACCACTGCGTCCGAGGCCGGCAACTTCGGCATGTTCATCGGCAACTACGAACAGCTTCACAAGGTCGCCGGCCGCATCCGCCAGGCTGCCCTCGAACTCGGCGTCAAGCGCGTCGTGGTCGGCGAGTGCGGCCATGCCTGGCGCGTGGCCTACAGCTTCTGGAACACCCTGAACGGCGTCGGCGCGGGGGGCGACGACCATTACGCGCAGCTCCTGCAGAAGCAGCTCGATCCGCGCTACAAGCAGCCCTCACACATCTGCGAGGTGACCTGGGATCTGATCCGGCGTGGCGCGCTCACCCTGGACAAGGAAGCGAACGATCACCGCGTCGTCACCTTCCACGACTCCTGCAACGTGGCGCGCGCCTCGCGCATGGGCGATGTTCCCGGCGGGCAGTTCGAGATCCCGCGCGCCATCATCCGCGCGGTCGCCAACCATTTCGTCGAGATGGCGCCGGGCACGACCCATGAGCAGACCTTCTGCTGCGGCGGGGGCGGCGGACTGCTCTCCGACGAGCTGATCGAGCTACGAGTGAAGGGCGCGATGCCGCGCATGGCCGCGCTCAAGAACGTGGTCGACCAGCACGGCGTGAATTTCATGGCGATGATCTGCGCGATCTGCAAGGCGCAGTTCACCAAGGTTTTCCCGTACTACGGGTTCAAGATGGGCATGGTCGGCGGCGTGCACCAACTGGTGAGCGACGCGATCCGGCTCGGCGCGAAGCAATGACAGGCACACAGGAGACGACAATGTCGGCCACGACCGAAGTCAAGGTTCAAACGCTCACCTACCGCCGCTACAGGGAAGGGGACAACGAGTACAAGGATCTGCATCAGAGGATTTTCCAGGCCGGCTGGTCGCACAAGTGCCCGACCTACATCCAGTCGGCGCCGCCCTGCCAGGGCAGTTGCCCCTCGGGCGAGGACATCCGCAGCTACCTGCAGATCGTGCGCGGCATCGAGAAGCCGCCGCTCGGTGCCGACGGCAAGCCCGCGATGAGCTGGCAGGAATACGCCTGGCGGCGGCTCACCGAAGCCAACCCCTTCCCCGCGGTGATGGGCCGCGTGTGCCCGGCACCCTGCGAGACCGGCTGCAACCGCAACGTGGTCGAGGAGCACGTGGGCATCAACTCGGTGGAGCACTATCTCGGCGACTGGGCGATTTGCAACGGCCTCAAGTACGAGGCTCCGGCCACCTGCACCGGGAAGAAGGTGGCGGTGATCGGCGGCGGACCGGCGGGACTGTCCTGCGCCTACCAGCTCGCGCGCAAGGGCCACGAAGTGACCCTCTTCGACGAACACGAACACCTCGGCGGCATGATGCGCTACGGCATCCCCGGATTCCGCACCCCGCGCGAGACGCTGGACGCGGAGATCGGGCGCATCCTCGACCTCGGTGTGAAGACGCGCATGAACTGCCATGTCGGCAAGGACATCGGCATGGAGGAACTGCGCGCCGGGTTCGATGCGGTGTTCTTCGGCCTCGGCGCGCAATCCGGGCGCCCGCTGCCCGTGCCGGGTGCCCAGGCGCCCAACTGCGTGACCGCGACCGCCTTCCTGAAGGCATTCAACGACGGGCGGCTGCGCCATGTCGGCAAGCGCGTGGTGGTCATCGGCGGCGGCGACACCTCGATCGACGTCGCAACGGTGGCGCGCCGGCTCGGGCACATCGATCAGGTGAGCGAGAAGGACCGCCCCGAGCACGCGATCGCCGGCCAGATCGCCCACGACGTCGCCCAGGTCTCGGCCCGCCAGGGGGCGGAAGTCACCCTGAGCTCGGTGTTCACGATGGACAAGATGCAGGCCAATCCCCACGAGATCGAGCAGGCCAAGGCCGAAGGCATCACCCTGCTCGACGGCTGGTCGCCGGTGGAGGTGCTCCTCGATCCGCGCACCGGCCAGGCCACCGCGCTGCGCATCGCGCAGTGCGACGCGAAGTTCGTCGGACCGAAACTCGAGATCACCGTGAAGCCCGGCACCGAGCGCGACATCCCGGCCGACCTCATCGTCTCGGCGATCGGCCAGGCGGTGGACTTCGCGGGCCTGGAGGAATTCAACAACGGCCGCGGCGCGATGTCGGCCGACAAGAGCTACCAGGTGCAGGGCAAGCCCGGCGTGTTCGCCGGCGGCGACGTGCTGCGCCCCCACCTGCTCACCACCGCGATCGGTCACGGCGCGATCGCCGCGGAGGGCATCGACGAGTATCTCAACCACCACGAGATCGGCAAGCGGCCCAAGGTCGACGTGCATCACTTCGACCTCGTCCGCAAGATGGTCGAGCGCGGCTACAGCTTCAGGCGCGCCGAGGAGCCGCTGCGCGGGACCTGCGACGCGGAGGTCGGGGTGCATAACTTCGACACCCGCTCGGAGCGCTACGTGATCCCGTCTACCGAGCTCTTCCTCGGCCATTTCGGCTACGTCGCGCGCAACCGGCGCAAGACGATCACGCTCACCGCCGAACAGGCACTGGGCAACTTCCAGGAACGTCTGGAGCCGTTGTCCGAGGCCGAGGTCATCGCGGAAGCCAAGCGCTGCATGAGCTGCGGCATGTGCTTCGAGTGCGACAACTGCGTGGTGTACTGCCCGCAGATCGCGGTCTATCGCGTGCCCAAGGCCAAGGCGACCCTGGGGCGCTATGTGGCCACCGACTACAAGAAGTGCATCGGCTGCCATATCTGCCACGATGTCTGCCCGACCGGCTACATCCAGATGGGACTGGGCGAGTGAGGCAAGAAGTTTGAACGCGCTCATGACACGCGGCCGAGCCTTGCGCGCAGTGTTCGTCGCCACCGCGGCGGTGCTCGCGTGCGCAGGCGCTTCAGCGGAAGGCGGGCGCACGCCGAAGCCGGCGGTCACGGTCGAGAAGAAGGGCGCGTGCATCGCCCCGGTGGAAGAGATGCGCCGCAACCACATGCTCATGCTCAAACACGATCGCGACAGGACGCTGCGCCAGGGCATCCGCAAGGTGCCGGCGAGTCTCCAGGGCTGCATTGGCTGCCACGCAAGCAACAGGACCGGCTCGGTCGTCGCAGCGAAGGACGACTTCTGCGCGAGCTGCCACGCCTATGCCGGCGTCACGCTCGACTGCTTCGAGTGCCATTCCGGCAAGCCGAAGGCCGCGCCCGCGGTCCAGGGCCGCGACGACGCATCCAACGCCGACCTGCTGGCCTCGATGCTGCGCGGCCGCGGCGGCGCCGGCGAGGGGGCAGTAAAGCCATGAACAGCCGACGGACGTTCCTCGCCGCTTCCGCGGGTGCGATCGCCGGCGTCGCACTCGCGCCCGGCGTGCGGCTGATCGAACTGGCGAGCGGACGCTCGCCCGAGGCCGCGGCGAGCGCGAAGAACCGCTGGGGCATGCTGGTCGACACCACCCGCTGCATGGACGGGTGCACTGCCTGTGTGAGCGCATGCGCGACCGAGAATCACCTGATTTCGCACGGCCGGCCGCGCACCGACGCGCAGTGGATCCGCAAGGTCGAGCTCAGGGACAAGCGCTCCGGGCACGCGTTCGCGGCCCCGGTCATGTGCCAGCATTGCGCCGAGCCGCCCTGCGTCGACGTCTGCCCCACCGGCGCGTCCTTCAAGCGCGCCGACGGCGTCGTGCTCGTCGATCGCCACATCTGCATCGGCTGCCGCTACTGCATGATGGCCTGCCCCTACAAGGCGCGCTCTTTCGTGCATGAGGAGACGCACGACCAGAATCCCGACGTGCCGCGCGGCAAGGGCACCGTGGAGAGCTGCACCTTCTGCGTGCATCGTATCGACCGCGGCGGCGTCCCTGCCTGTGTCGAGGCGTGCGCGAAGGACGGCGGCGGCGCGCTCGTCTTCGGCGACCTCAATGACCCCGCCTCCGAGATCGCGAAGCGGGTCGCAGTCGAGCCGACATCGGCGATCCGGGCCGACCTCAAGCTCGGCACCGCCGTTCGCTATCGAGGAATCTGAGCCATGGCATCCGTGATCTTCCGCGAACTCGAAGGCCGCCAGGGCTACTGGGGGACGCTCGCGCTGATCGGCGTGTTCCTCGCGCTCGGCGCGCTGGCCTTCTTCACCATGGAGCATGCCGGGCACTGGATCACCGGGATGGACAACCAGACCGTGTGGGGAGTCCCGCACGTGTTCGCGGTATTCCTGATCGTTGCCGCCTCGGGCGCGCTCAACGTCGCCTCAACCGCCTCGGTGTTCGGCAAGAAGATCTACAAGCCGCTGGCGCCGCTCTCGGCGCTGCTGGCGCTCGCCCTGCTCGCGGGCGGGCTGGCCGTGCTGGTGCTCGATCTGGGTCGCCCCGACCGGCTGATCGTCGCCGCGACGACCTACAACTTCAAGTCGATCTTCGCGCTGAACATCATCCTGTATTCGGGATTCTTCGCGATCGTGGGGGCCTACCTGTGGTTCATGCTGGAGCGGCGCATGCAGCCGTTCTCGCACACTGCGGGGGTGGCCGCGTTCATCTGGCGCCTCACGCTCACCACCGGGACCGGCTCGATCTTCGGTTTCCTGGTCGCCCGCGAAGCCTACGACACGGCGCTGCTGGCGCCGATGTTCATCGTCTTCTCCTTCGCCTACGGCACCGCCCTCTATCTCGTCGTGCTGATCGCCGCCTGCACGGCGGACGGCCGCCCGCTCGGTGCCCGCGTGCTCGACCGGCTCACCCACCTGCTGGGCGTCTTCGTCGCCGGATCGTTCTACTTCACCGTGGTGTTCCACCTCACCAACCTGTACATCACCCGGACCCACGGCATCGAGCGCTTCGTGCTGCTGGACGGCGGCATCCACACGGCGCTGTTCTGGCTCGGCCAGGTCGGCATCGGCTACGTGCTGCCGCTGATCCTGATTTTCTCGCCGGGGTCGATGTCCCGAGGCCGCGTACTCACCGCATGCACGATGATCGTGCTCGGAGGGCTCGCGCAGATGTATGTCACCATCATCGGCGCCCAGGCCTATCCCCTCGACATCTTCCCCGGTTACGAAGTGAAGAGCAGCTTCTTCGACGGCGAGGTTCATGGCTATGTGCCGAGCGCGTGGGAACTGATGCTCGGCGTGGGCGGCATCGCGGTGGCCGCCGCGCTCGTGGTGGTCGCCCTGCGGGTGTTGCGCCTGCTGCCCGAGCGGCTCGACGACGCGTCGGTGAGCGCGTGGGAAGCGCACTGACCGCGCGCACCCTCGAACGACCCCCGGCACCCGGCAGGCTGCGTCCTCCAGCGCAGGCGAAGCATGCACCGCTTCCTGATCTCGGCCGCCCACAAGTCCTCCGGCAAGACCACCGTGTCGGTGGGCATCGCCGCGGCCGCTCGCGCGCGCGGACTCGCGGTGCGGCCGTTCAAGAAGGGTCCCGACTACATCGATCCGCTGTGGCTCGCGCGCGCCGCGGGGCACGAGTGCCGCAACCTCGATTTCTTCCTCTCCGGTCCCGACGAGCTGCGCGCCCAGTTCGCGCGCCATGCGTGCGGCGCCGACCTGTGCCTGGTGGAAGGCAACAAGGGCCTGTACGACGGCCTCGATCTCGAGGGCAGCAACAGCAATGCCGCGCTCGCGCGCCTGCTCGATCTCCCGGTGCTCCTGGTGCTCGATGCGCGCGGCATGACCCGCGGGGTCGCGCCGCTGATCCTCGGCTACCAGGCCTTCGACCCCGCCATCCGCATCGCGGGAGTCATCCTCAACCGGCTCGGCGGCAGCCGCCACGAGTCGAAGCTGCGCGCGGTCATCGAGCATTACACGGACGCCGAGGTGCTCGGCGCGGTGCATGAGGACGAGGCCATCGCGATTCCCGAGCGCCACCTCGGGCTGATGCCGGCCAACGAGGCCGGTGCGGCCGACAAGGCCATCGCCGCGATCGCAAACCGCATCGCCGCGCAGGTCGATCTCGATCGCCTGCTCGCGCTCACCGCGACCGGGCTCGCGCTTCCCGTCTGCCTGCCTGCGCGCCGCAGCGCCGAAGCGCCGGTACGCATCGGCATCGCGCGCGACCGCGCCTTCGGCTTCTACTACAGCGACGACCTCGAAGCGCTGCGCGCGGCCGGTGCCGAGCTGGTGGCCTTCGACACGCTCTCCACGGCACATTTGCCGCCGGTCGACGGCCTGTTCATCGGCGGCGGCTTTCCGGAGTGCTGTGCGGCCGCGCTCGAGGCGAACGGGAGCCTGCGCCGCGAGATCCGCGAGGCGATCGAGGCCGGCCTGCCCACCTATGCCGAGTGCGGCGGCCTGATGTATCTCGCGCGCAGCATCACCTGGAAGGGCGAGACGCGGCGCATGGTCGGCGTCCTCCCCGCCGACGTGCGCATGCACGACAAGCCGGTGGGGCGCGGCTATGTCCGTCTGGCGGAAACCGGGGCGCTCGGCTGGCCGCGGGCGGCGGAGCCGCCGGAGACCATCGCCGCCCACGAGTTCCACTATTCGAGTCTGGAGAACCTTCCGGCCGACACGCGTTACGCTTATCGGGTGGTGCGCGGCCACGGCTGCGACGGGCGCAACGACGGCATCCTCGTGCATAATCTGCTCGCGTCCTACACGCATCTGCGCACGAGCGCCCGCTACGACTGGGCCGCGCGCTTCGTCGCCTTCGTACGCCTGCACGCGCGCCGCGCCGGCACGCAACGATCGATCAACGGAAACTGAGACGGGATGAAAGCCGAACGGATCTTCGAACTCACTGCGGCCGCGATCGAGCAGATCGGCCTGTCGGCCACACGCGCGCAGGGCAAGCCGGCGCTGCGGGTGGCGGCCAAACGCATCGAGGACGGTTCCTTCGCCTACGGCATCGGTTTCGACGAGGAACGCGAGAACGATGTCGTCCTGGACTTCGGCGCGGTGACGGTGCTCATCGCGCCCTTCTCGAAGGAATTGCTCGCCGGCGCCACGCTCGATTTCGTGGAGACCGAACCGGGAGAATTCCAGTTCGTCTTCATCAACCCCAACGACCCGGCCGCACGCGCGGCGGCCGCGGTTCCCCAAAGCGAATGAAGACGGCCCGGCTGCGCGGACGCGCTTCGCGGCGATGGGCGTGAATCCGTTCGCGCGTCTGATCGAGGGGCTGCCCGCGCAGGGCCGCGCCGTCGAACGCGGCCGGGTGTACCTCGTCGGCGCCGGGCCGGGCGACCCCGAACTGCTGACCGTGCGCGCGGCGCGGCTGCTGCGCGCGGCCGAGGTCATCGTGCATGACCACCTGGTCTCCGGGCCCGTCCTCGAGCTCGCCAACCCCGCCGCCGAGCGCATCTACGCCGGCAAACAGCGCGGCAATCACAGCGTGCCGCAGGAAGAACTCAACCTGCTGCTGGTGCGGCTCGCGCGCAGCCACCGGATCGTGCTCCGGCTGAAGGGCGGCGACCCCTACATCTTCGGCCGCGGCGGCGAGGAAGCCGAAGCGCTGCACGCGCACGGGATCCCGTTCGAGGTCGTGCCCGGAGTGACCGCCGCGGCCGGCGTCTCCGCCTACACCGGCATTCCGCTCACCCATCGCGAACATGCCAGCACCTGCGTGCTGGCCGCCGGCTACCTGCGCGACGGCAGCGTCGACCTCGACTGGGAGGCACTCGCCCGGCCGCGCCAGACGGTGGTCATCTACATGGGCCTGCATGGCCTGCCGGTGGTGAGCGCGAAGCTCGTCGAGCACGGGCTGGCGCCGGACACTCCGGCCGCGATCGTGCAGCAGGGCACGACGGCGCAGCAGCGTGTGGTGGTCGGCACGCTCGCGCAGTTGCCGCGGCTGGCCGCGGAGGCCGCACTCAGGCCGCCCACGCTCATCCTGCTGGGCGAGGTCGTGCGGCTGCACCGCACCCTCGCCTGGTTCGCCCCGCAGCGTGTCGGCGCCGCGCAGGCTGCCGATCAGGCCGCGACCGGGTCGTCGAGCTGAAGCCCCGCGTGCTCGCGCAGCGCGTGGAAGCGCACCGCGGGCCAGCGCTCGCGCGCCACTTCCAGTTCCGCGGCGAATGCGACCAGAAAGGCCGGCGCCTCCACCGCATCCCAGGCGATGCGATGGGCATTGGCCTCGATGAAGCGCTTGAGCTCGCGCGGATCGGCCGCACTGACCCATCGGGCCATCACGTACTTGCTCGGGAGATAGCGCGCGGCGACCCCGTACTCGTGGGCGAGGCGATGCGCGACCACCTCGAACTGCAGCGCGCCGACGGCACCGAGCAGCAGCGGCCCGCCGGCATGCGGGCGGAATACCTGGATCGCGCCCTCTTCGCCGAGTTCCGCCAGTCCCCTGCGAAGCTGCTTCATGCGCAGCGGATCGGCGAGCTCGACCGCCCGGAACATCTCGGGCGCGAAGAAGGGCAGGCCGGTGAATTGCAGCGCCTCGCCCCCGGTCAGGGTGTCGCCGAGCTGCAGGGTGCCGTGGTTGGGGATGCCGATGATGTCCCCGGCATAGGCGGTGTCGAGCAGCTCGCGCCGCTGCGACAGGAACGAGACCACGCTGCCCGGCCGCATTTCCCTACCGGTGCGCGTCACCCGCATGCGCATGCCGCGCTCGAAGCGCCCCGAGCACACGCGCACGAAGGCGACGCGGTCGCGGTGCGCGGGATCCATGTTGGCCTGAATCTTGAAGACGACGCCGCTGAAGGCGCGCTCCTGCGGCTTCACCCGCCGCTCGCGCGCAGTCCGGGGCCCCGGCGGCGGCGCGAGATCCACCAGCGCATCGAGCACTTCGCGCACGCCGAAGTTGTTGATCGCCGAACCGAAGAACACCGGAGTCTGGCGCCCGTCGAGGAATGCCTGCCGGTCGAAAGGCGGCGCGGCGCCGAGGATGAGCTCGATCTCCCGGCGGGCAGCCGCGAAGCGGCTGCCGAAGCGCTCCACCAGCCTCGGGTCGTCGAGCCCGGCGACGATCTCGTCCGCGTCCTCTCGCCGGTCGGCACCCGCGCGGAACACGCGCATGCGAGCGCCCGGAATATCGAACACGCCGTGGAAGTGCTTGCCCATGCCGACCGGCCAGGTGAAGGGCGCGGCGTCCATCCCCAGCGTGCGCTCGATCTCGTCGACCAGGTCGAGGGGGTCGCGCACCTCGCGGTCCAGCTTGTTCACGAAGGTGAGGATGGGGGTGCCGCGCGCGCGGCACACCTCGATCAGCCGCAGCGTCTGCGGCTCGACCCCCTTGGTCGCGTCGATCACCATGAGGGCGCAATCCACCGCCGTGAGCACGCGGTAGGTGTCCTCGGAAAAGTCCTGGTGTCCGGGCGTGTCGAGCAGGTTGATGACGCAGCCACGGTATTCCATCTGCATCACCGAACTGGCCACCGAGATGCCGCGCTGTTTCTCGATCTCCATCCAGTCCGAGGTCGCGTGGCGGCTCGCCTTGCGCGCCTTCACGCTGCCCGCGATCTGGATCGCCCCCGCGTAGAGCAGGAGCTTCTCGGTCAGGGTCGTCTTGCCCGCGTCGGGGTGGGAGATGATCGCGAAGGTGCGCCTGCGGGCGACCTCCAGAGCAAGCTGTGTCACGTGGGATCGCGCTCGGAAAAGAGCGCGATTCTACCAGTTACCCTGCCGGCTCCTCGCCCGAGAGCAACGCATCGATCAGCGGGCAGGAGAGCCGCTCGCGCTCGCACACGCAGGATTCGGCCAGGCGCGTAACCGCCTGCACCATGCGCTCGATGTCCTCGTTGCGGCCGCGGATCTGGTCGAGCTTGCGGCTGACCAGCACACGCGCATCCTGGCAGCGCATCTCGCGCTCCAGCCGCAGCAGCTCGGCGATCTCGGCCGGGCTGAAGCCCAACCGCCTGGCCACCCGGATGAACTCCACGTGCGGCGCGCCCTTCGCGAGGCGCGCGCGCCCCGCCCCGGACAACAGCCCCTGGCGCCGGTAGAACCTGATCTCTTCGGCCTTCACTCCGCTTGCCCTGGCGAGCGCCTCGACCGACATGCGTTCTTCACGCCTGCCCATGCCCGGCATCCTGCGTCAATGTGACGCAACCATACACCATCCGCGGCCGGTGGGGAATGCGCCACGCCCGGCGGTCGCCACGAGCGTGTAGACTCGCGCTCATCCATTCCCGCACTCCCATGGCCAGCGTTCTTCCGAGCAGCAAGTCGAGCGGTCTCGCGAGTGGCGAACTGCTGCGCTGGGCGCCGGTCGCGCTCGGGCTCGCGCTGCTCTACGGCCCGACCTACTGGGATCTCGCCCATGGCCTGTGGAACACCGAGGAGCAGGCGCACGGCCCGATCGTCGCTGCGGTCGCGCTCTTCCTGATCTGGCAGAATCGCGCCGCGCTGGCCGCGGCCGGGGCGCGCCCGCGCGATGTCGCCGGCGGCGCCCTGCTCGGCTTCGGGCTGCTCCTGTACGTGCTCGGCCGTTCGCAGGACATCCTGCTGTTCGAAATCGGCTCCCAGATCCCGGTGCTCGCCGGCACGCTGCTCGTCGCGGCGGGCGCTCCGGCGCTGCGCGCGCTGTGGTTTCCGGTCCTGTTCGTGATCTTCATGGTGCCGCTGCCCGGATTCCTCATCGATGCAGCCACCGGTCCGCTGAAGCAGATGGTCTCGCTGATCGCGGAAAACCTGCTCTACGCGGCAGGCTATCCGATCGGGCGCAGCGGGGTGGTGCTCACCATCGGTCCCTACCAGCTCCTGGTGGCCGATGCCTGCTCTGGCCTCAATTCGATGTTCTCGCTCTCGGCCCTCGGGCTGCTTTACCTGTACCTGATGCGCCATGCGAGCTGGCTGCGCAATGGCGCGCTGATCGCATCCATCCTGCCGATCGCCTTCGCCGCCAACGCGATCCGCGTGATCGTGCTGGTGCTGGTGACCTACCACCTCGGCGACGAGGCCGGGCAGGGCTTCCTGCACGGCGCGGCCGGCATCGTGCTCTTCATCGCGGCGCTGCTGCTCCTGTTCGCGCTCGACGGCCTGATCGGCCTGTTCGCAGCAAAGCGGGCGGCATCCTGACCGGCGGAACACGGGGTCAGTTCTTTACTTTATAGCTTTTTTGACGCCAGCATATCCCGAGAGCATTTGGGCTATAAAGTAAAGAACTGACCCCGGTGCGCTAGACGTGAAGTGCGCGGCCGAGGGCGCGCAGGGCGGCCTCCTGGACCGCCTCGCCCAGCGTCGGGTGGGCGTGGATCGTTCCGGCGACATCTTCCAGGCAGGCACCCATCTCGATGGACTGCGAGAAGGCCGCAGCGAGTTCCGAGGCCCCGTGACCCACCGCCTGCCAGCCGACGATGCGGTGATCCTCGCGCTGCGCCACGACCCGCACGAAGCCCTCGGGCGCGTCGAGCGTCAGCGCGCGCCCATTCGCGGCGAACGGGAAGTGCGCATGGATGCAATCGGCCTGCGCCGCGTCCTCCGGGGTCTGGCCGACCACCACGACCTCGGGTTCGGTGAAGCACACCGCGGGGATGGCGGCCGGCGTCCACCGGCGCCGCTTCCCGGCGATCAGCTCCGCCACCATCGCGCCCTGCGCCATCGCGCGATGGGCGAGCATCGGCTCACCGGTGAGATCGCCGACGGCCCAGACGTTGCGCATCGAGGTGCGGCAGCGATCGTCGATGCGCACCGCACGTCCGTCCATCTCCAGCATCAGCGTTTCCAGACCCCAGCCTTCGATGCGCGGCCGGCGCCCCACCGCCACCAGAACGCGATCCGCGGGCAGCTCCGTCTCTTCGCCTCGCGCATTGCGGATGCGCAAGGCATCGCCGCATGCGCCCAGGCCCTGCACCGTGCAGCCGAGATGGACCTCGATCCCCAGCCGCCGCAAGGATGCGGAAACCGGCTTCGTCAGCTCCTCGTCCCAGGCCGGCAGCACGCGCTCCATCGCCTCGACCACGGCGACCTCGACCCCAAGTTTCCGGTAGGCGATGCCCAGCTCCAGGCCGATGTACCCGGCGCCAACGACGGCGAGGCGCCGCGGCAGGGAGGATGGCGACAAAGCCTCGGTCGAGGAGATCACCGGCCCGCCGAAGGGCATCCCCGGCAATTCGACGCTGCGCGAGCCCGCCGCCAGCAGCAGGTGTTCGCAGGCGATGCGCGACGGCCCATTCGCATCCTGCACCTCGACCGTCTTGCCATCGACGATCTTCGCCCAGCCCTCGACCACTTCCACGCCGGCCTTCCTGAGCAGCGCCGCCACCCCGCCGCTCAGCCGGGCGACGATACCGTCCTTCCAGCGCACGGTCTGGGCGATGTCGAGCGAGGCCGAGGACACGCGGATCCCGAGCGCCGATCCTGCGCCGTGGCGGCGAGCGGAATCGAACTCCCCGGCCGCGTGGATCAGCGCCTTCGACGGAATGCAGCCCACGTTCAGGCAGGTGCCGCCCAGCCGCGCGCCTTCGACCAGCGTCGTGGCGACGCCGAGCTGCGCCGCGCGCAGGGCGGCGACATAGCCGCCGGGGCCGCCGCCGATCACGAGCAGCGTGGTGGATCGCTTGTTCATTGCCTACTCCACGAAGAGCGTTGCCGGAGCCTCCAGGTAGCCGCGCACCGCCTGCACGAACCGGGCCCCGTCCATGCCGTCGACCACGCGGTGGTCGAAGGACGAGGACAGGTTCATCATCTTGCGCGCCGCCACCATCCCGCCCCGGATCATCGGCCGCTCGACCATGCGGTTGACTCCGACGATGGCCACTTCCGGGTGATTGATGACCGGGGTGGAGACGATGCCGCCCAGCGCGCCGAGGCTGGTGATGGTGATCGTCGAGCCGGCGAGCTCGTCGCGTCCCGCCTTGCCGCTGCGGGCGGCCTCGGCGAGCCGCGCCACCTCGGAGGCGCACGCCCACAGATCGCGCGCCTCCGCATGGCGCACGACCGGCACCATCAGCCCGCCGTCGGTCTGGGTGGCGATGCCGAGATGGACCGCGCCGTAGCGGGTGACCACGCCTTCCTCGTCGTCGAAGCGCGCGTTGATCTGCGGGAAATCGCGAAGCGCGAGCACCACGGCGCGCATCACGAACGGCAGCAGGCTCAGCCGGCCGCGGCCGGCCTCGTGGCGAGCGTTGAGTCGCTCCCGCAGCGCCTCCAGCTCGGTCACGTCGACCTCTTCCACGTAGGTGAAGTGCGGGATGCGGCGTTTCGCCTCCTGCATCTTCTGGGCGATCCTGCGGCGCAGGCCGATGACCGGCACCCGCTCTTCCCATTCCAGTTCCGCGTGGCCTGCGCCGCCCGCAGGCGCTTCCCGACCGGAGCCCCGGCCCGCCAGGCAGGCATCGACATCCTCGCGCAGAATGCGCCCGGCCGGGCCGCTGCCCGCGACGTAGTTCAGTTCGACGCCCCGATCCCAGGCGTACTGCCGCACCGCGGGCGAGGCGAGCGGCCTGTCTCCCGCCCGCCTCGGCACGCTCGCCTGCCGCTCTGCCGCTGCCGGCTGTGCGCGGCGCGGCGCCAGAGCCGGCGCGGGTGCCGGCATGACCGGCTCCGGCGGGGCGACCGCCTCGGCAGCAGTGCCCACCCCGGACGGCGCCGCCGCGGCCATCTCGCGCTCGTTGCCCTCGCCCTCGACCTCGATGCGGATCAGCTCGCGCCCGACCGCCATCATCGAGCCGGGCTCGCCGCCGAGCGCGAGCACCCTGCCCGAGACCGGGGAGGGAATCTCCACCGTGGCCTTGTCGGTCATCACCTCGGCCAGTTGCTGGTCCTCGACGACGACATCGCCGGGCTTCACGTTCCAGGCCACGAGTTCGACCTCGGCGATCCCTTCGCCGATGTCCGGCATCTTGATGACATGGATGCCCATCATTCTTCCTTTGCAGTGGCGGCACGGCCGCGAAGGACCTTCATTTCTCCAGTACCCGCCTGAATCCGGCGGCGACGCGGTCGGGGCCGGGGAAATAGGCCCATTCCTGGGCGTGCGGGTAGGGCGTGTCCCAGCCGGTGACGCGCTCGATCGGCGCCTCGAGATGATAGAAGCAATGCTCCTGCACCAGTGCCGCGAGCTCGGCGCCGAAGCCGCTGGTGCGGGTAGCCTCATGCACGACTACGCAGCGGCCGGTCTTCTTCACCGACTCGACGACGGTGTCCAGGTCGAGCGGCCACAGGCTGCGCAGATCGATGATCTCGGCATCGACGCCGCTCTCCTGCGCCGCCGCTTCCGACACATACACCATGGTTCCGTAGGTGAGCACCGTCAGCTCGCTGCCCGCACGCTGCACCGCGGCCGATTCCAGCGGCACGGTGTAATGGCCCTCGGGCACCTCGCCGCGCGGGTGCTGCGACCACGGCACCACCGGCCGTTCGTGGTGGCCGTCGAACGGGCCGTTGTAGAGCCGCTTCGGCTCCAGGAAGATCACCGGATCGTCGCATTCGATCGAGGCGATCAGCAGCCCCTTCGCATCGTAGGGATTGGACGGCATCACCGTGCGCAGGCCGCACACGTGGGTGAAGAACGCTTCCGGACTCTGGCTGTGCGTCTGGCCGCCGTAGATCCCGCCGCCGCAGGGCATGCGGATGGTGAGCGGCGCGATGAATTCGCCCGCCGAACGGTAGCGCAGCCGCGCCACCTCGGAGACGATCTGGTCGGTGGCGGGATAGAAGTAGTCGGCGAACTGGATCTCCACGACCGGCCGCAGCCCGTAGGCACCCATCCCCACCGCGGCGCCGACGATGCCGCTCTCCGAGATCGGCGTGTCGAACACGCGCGAGGTGCCGTATTTCTTCTGCAGCCCTTCGGTGCAGCGGAACACGCCGCCGAAGTAGCCCACGTCCTCGCCGAAGATCACGACGCCGGGATCGCGATCGAGCATCACGTCCATCGCCGAGCGCAACGCCTGGATCATGGTCATCGGCACCGTCCCGCTCTCCGCGCCCATGATCAGACCCCCAGCCTCTGGCGCTGCCGGCGCAGGTGCGCGGGCATCTCCTTGTAGACATCCTCGAACATCGAGGCCGCGCTGTGCACATGGCCGTCCGCCAGCGAGCCGTAGCTCTCGGCCTCCTTCTGCGCCACCCCGATCTCGGCTTCCAGTTCCTTCTTCAGGTCCTCGTGTTGCCGGTCCGACCATGCGCCGATGCCGGTCAGGTGCCGCTTCAGCCGCTCGATCGGGTCGCCGAGGGGAAAATGCGCCCAGTCGTCGGCGGGCCGGTATTTTGTGGGGTCGTCGGAGGTCGAATGCGCGCCGGCGCGATAGGTGACCCATTCGATCAGGGTCGGCCCGAGATTGCTTCGCGCGCGCTCGGCCGCCCAGCGCGAGGCGGAGTACACGGCGAGGAAGTCGTTGCCATCCACGCGCAGCGAGGCGATGCCGGCGCCCACGCCCCGGGCCGCGAAGGTCGTGCCCTCGCCCCCCGCGATGGCCTGGAAGGTCGAGATCGCCCACTGGTTGTTCACCACGTTGATGATGACCGGCGCCCGGTACACGTGGGCGAAGGTGAGCGCGGTGTGGAAATCGGCTTCGGCGGTCGAGCCGTCGCCGATCCAGCCCGAAGCGATCTTCGTGTCGCCCTGGATCGCCGAGGCCATCGCCCAGCCGACCGCCTGCGGCATCTGGGTGGCGAGATTGCCCGAGGCGCTGAAGAACCCCGCCTTCCTCACCGAATAGAGCACCGGAAGCTGGCGCCCCTTGAGCGGATCGCGTTCGTTGGACAGGAGCTGGCAGATCAGATCGACGAGTGGCACTTCGCGCGCCATCAGCAGGCCCTGCTGGCGGTAGGTCGGGAAACACATGTCGCCGGGCCCGAGCGCGAGCGCATGCGCGACGCTGACGGCTTCCTCCCCGAGGCTCTGCATGTAGAACGAGATCTTCTTCTGCCGCTGGGCGATCTGCATGCGGGCATCGAAGACGCGCGTCTTCATCATCGCACGCAGGCCGGCCTTCAACCGCTCGGGCGGCAGTCCCGGATCCCAGGGACCGACCGCGCGGCCCTCGTCGTCGAGCACGCGGATCAGCGCGAACACGAGATCGCTCGTGTCGGCGGCCGCCGAATCGACCGGCGGGCGGCGGATCTCGCCGGCGGACGACAGATGCAGATAGGAAAAGTCGGTGTGCTCGCCGGGTCTTCCGGTGGGCTCGGGAACGTGCAGCCGCAGGGGCTGGTGATCGCTCATGCAGGACTCCTCGCTCGATCGTGTCTCGCGTCAGGCCGATCCGTCGCTCAGCGGGCGGCGGGTGGCCGCTGCTGACCGCGTGCCGCGGCGCCACGGAACGGTCGGTCCCGGTCGCCGAGGGGAAGGTATCTCAGCCTTGCGCGCGGCATTATCCCGAGCGCCGGCCGCGCCGTCAAACGGGCCCTGCAGTGCGCACGCTCCCATGCGAGAATCGCGCATGAACCGCCGGGGAGATCCGTCATGGACAACGCACTGCTGATCGTCGATATCCAGAACGACTATTTTCCGGGCGGGGCGATGGCGCTCGAGGGTGCCGCAGAGGCCGCGGCGGCGGCCGCGCGGCTGCTCGCCGGGTTCCGCGCGCGCGGCGCATCGGTCCTGCACGTGCGCCACCTGTCGCTGCGCCCCGGTGCCGCCTTCTTCCTCCCCGGAACGTTCGGTGCCGAGATCCACGAATCGGTGCGCCCATCGACCGGTGAACCGGTATTCGAAAAACATTTCCCGAACAGCTTCCGCGAGACCGGGCTGCTCGACCACCTGAAGGCGAACGGCATCGCGAGGCTCGTCGTCGCGGGCATGATGACCCACCTGTGCATCGACACCACGGTTCGCGCCGCCTTCGACCTGGGCTACGCCTGCACGCTGGCGCACGATGCCTGCGCCACGCGCGCCCTCGCCTTCGGCGGTGCGCAGATCGCGGCGCGCGACGTGCAGCTCGCCTTCGTCGCCGCGCTCGACGGCCTGTTCGCACGCGTGCGCACGGCCGAGGCGATCCTCGCCGGCTCCTGAGCGGGGCCGGCGGAAAGACCACGGCAAGCGAGGGGAATCCGATAAGGCGGACGAGGGCCGCGATCAATGCTCTTGCTGGCCGAAGCCGCGAAGCATGCGTACCATGGCCGCTGTCCCCGAGCAGGAGATGTCCACCATGAGCGCGAAAGCCGTGATCCGGATCGAGCACGCCGACGGCGCCCTCGATGCGTGCGCGAGCGCCGAACCCTACGCCCTGATGGTTCTGGGCGACTCGATGCTGCCGGAATTCGCCGAAGGCGAGGTGATCGTGGTCGAGCCCGAGGGCGTGGCGCGCGAGGGCGCCTTCGTGGTCGCCTTTCACGAGGGCGAGCACATCTTCCGCCAGCTTCTGCGGCGCGAGGAGCGCTGGCTGCTGCATCCGCTCAATTCCGCCTACGCCGATCGGCCGATCGACGGTCTCGGCGCGGTGAAGGGCGTGGTGATCCAGAAACAGCGGCCCGGCGAGCGGGGCTCGCGCAAGTCCTACGTCGAGTGATCCCTGAAACCGGAGCATCCCATGCCCTACTACCTGTTCAAGATCCTTCCCGACCGGCGGATGGAAAAGCTCGCCGAGCACACGGCCTTCCGCGAGGCCTCCAGCCAGGCCAAGGCGCTGCGGCGCGAAATCCCGCAGGGCGAGGACTATCGCGTCAAGGTGATCTTCGCGCCCACCGAGGACGAGGCGCGCTTCGTCCTCAGCCAGCCGCGAACGCTGGAGCCGATCACCGGCGACGAGTGGTGAGGCCGCAACCGGAACATGGATGGCCATGGACGAGTCGGCCTTCCACGCGGCACGCTTGGCGCACACGCCCCATCCCTGCGCGTTCGAGAAGGCGCTGCTCGCCGGCCATTGCCGCTGCTCGTACGCGAGCCTCCACGCGCTGGCCGAGCGCGAGAGCGTGTCCTGCCTCTCGGCACAGGCGTCCGCTGCCTGCGCGCGCTTCAAGAGCCTGCTCGTGTCCAACGCCGGCTTCGCGCTGCGCATCGCGCCCGGCGAGGCCGCACTGCCCCATGCCAAGCAGATGAAGCTGGAGTGCGGCGGGCTCACCGGGCTCGCCCGCGCGCTCGACCGCGAAGGCGGCGTTGCGGACGTGAGCGATCTGGTCGAGGCCGCTCGGGTGCTCTACGGCGGGCTCGAAGCCGCGCCCTATTCCGAGATCATGCGCGCGGTGGCGGCCTTCGCGGTGCGCAGGCGCCGGGGATGAGGCGGCCGCGATGCGCGATCTCCGTCCGCTCGTTGCCGCGGTCCAGCGCAATTGCGACATCGCCGACGCGCGCCATGCGCGCGACATGACGATGTGCAACTATCTGCTCGGCATGCGCGAGTATTACGCGTGGGAGGCCGGCGTGCCCTGCGGGCAGGCGCCGGGCCGCGAGGAACTCTCGCGCTGGCTCACCGAGCGCGAGGCGCACTGGGCGCAGCTCGAAGACGCGGACTACGCCTCGCTGCCGGTCGCCGGCGGGATGGTCGAACCCTTCGAGGCGAGCGAGGCCAACCGGGCGCTTCTGCCCGACGGTCTCGTCTATGGCGCCGGCATCGGACGCTTCGGGCGGCCGCATTTCTTCCTCGCCCGGCTCGCTGCGCGCGAGCGGCGGGAGGGTCTCGAAGTGCTGGTGGCCGGGTGCGAATATGCACGTGACATGAGCGCCACGGTCGCCGCGCTGCAGGGCGATGCGATCCTCGTTCGCCGCGATGTCCTGTCCCGCTGGTTGTGGGAGAAATACGAGGCCTGGTCGAACCGGCGTCCGGACGGCGCCCTCAAGGCCGCGCTCGATCACTACCGCTTCACCGGCGATGCGGCCGCCGCGCTCGCGCGCATGACCGAAGGCGAAGCCGAGACGCTGGTGCTGCACGAGCTGGGCGAAGCGCGCGCGGGCGCGCTGCTCGGGCCCGCGTGGGAGCGGATGCTGGCCGGCATGGACAGGCGCGCGGAGGTCCTCGCCCGCGCGGTGCGTGACGATCTCGCAGACTGCCTGAGCACGCTCCCCGCCCTGCTCCGGCGCGATGCACAGCCCTCGCTCCATTTCTTCTTCTCGAATTTCGACGGCATGCGCAGGGTGCTGTTCCCCAGCCTCGCACGGGCCTATCGGGCATGGAGCGCATCGGGGGAAACCGGCGCCCTGCTGGAGGCGATCGAGGCCGGCGCCGCGCACTGGCTGGCGCAGGCCCGGCGCATCCTCGCGCTGCACGCGGCCGGCGATGGCGCCATCGCGGCCCTCGGTGCGGGCGAGCCGCCCGCGATCGCGCTGTAGGGACCGCCGCGGGCCAGCGCCCCCCGCGCACGCCGGCCGGGTCGCGATCAGGCGCCGGCCAGCGTCCTGATCCGTTCGTACAGCGCGTCGGGCACGGCGATCCCGGAAACTTGCGCGTTTTCCGCCAGCGCCTCCCGTCGCGTTCCGGGCAACCGTACGCCCTCGTCGGCGAGCATCCTCGCGACCAGGGTCTCCACCCGTTCGAGATACACCCTGCGCCCGGCCAGGGCATCGGGATCGATGACGAGGAAGGCCTGGCCGATGCGCGGGCGGTTGCCTTCCGCGACGAAAAAGGAATCAGCCTCGAATCCCATCGCTGCGCCGGTCAGCGCCGTGCATGCGAGCTCGACCATCAGCGCCAGCATCGCGCCCTTCACGCCCCCCACGGGCGTCATGCTGCCTTCCAGCCCGGCAGCGGGGTCGGTGGTGGGACGGCCCTCCCGGTCCAGCGCCCAGCCTTCGGGAATGGACTTGCCCTGCTGCGCGGCCACCAGCAGCCTGCCGCGCGCTACCGTCGAGAGCGACAGATCGATCACCAGTGGCGGATCGGCGGCACGGGGAAAAATCGCCGCGATCGGGTTGGTGCCGAACAGCGGCGTCCTGCCTCCCCAGGGCGCGATTGCCGAGGGGGAATTGCCGAACGCGAAGCCGACCATGCCGGCCTCGGCGACCGGCGCGAGGTGCAGCGCCGCGGCGCCGAAGTGGTGGCTGTTGGTCACCCCTGCGAAAGCCACGCCGTAGTCGCGGGCGCGGCGGATCGCTTCGCGGACGGCCACGGCGCACGCCTCGTAGGCCATCCCGCAGGCGGCATCCACCAGGCAGACCGCCTTCTTCTCCCGCAGCACCGAGGCAACGGCGTTGCCGTCGACGCGGCCCGCACGCAGATGGTCGCAGTACATCGGAACCCGCGACACCCCGTGGGAAGCCAGACCGCGCGCATCCGCCGCCACCAGCGCCTCGGCCGCGGCCTGCGCCATCTGGGGCGAGGCGCCGGCCTTCTCGAGTGCGCGAGCCGCCAACGCAGTCAGTTCGGCGATGCTCACTGTCGGCATGGTGTCGTCCCTGCGCGCAGAAATTCCGTGACCCGGTGGGCGACGAGCGCGCTCACCCGCTGATTGGATTCGACCGTCACCCCGGCGATGTGCGGCGTGAGGATCACATTGTGAGCACCCGCCAGCGCCGCCCACGGCGAGCCCGGCCCGAGCGGCTCCTGCGCGAACACGTCGAGGGCCGCGCCGCCCAGCTTCCCATCCTTCAGCATCTGCGCGAGCGCCGCCTCGTCCACGATTCCGCCGCGCGCGGTGTCGATCAGGATCGCGCTGCGTTTCATCGATCGCAGGCGCTCGCGATCGAGCAGGCCGCGCGTCTCGGCGGTCAGGGGCACATGCAGCGAGAGCACGTCGCTTTCCGCGAGCAGTCTTTCCAGCGACACCCGTTCCGCGCCCTGCGGGAGCGCCGCATCGGCGGCGAGCAGCGGATCGTGCGCCAGCACCCGCATGCCGAGTGCCGCGGCCAGGTGCGCGGTGAGCCGTCCGATGTTCCCGAAACCCAGAAGCCCGAGCACCTTGCCGCCGATCTCGCAGCCCCCGGAAAGCGCGGCACGCGGCCACTCCCCGGCGGCCACCGCGGCGCCGTGGGAATAGGCGCCCCGCAGCAGTGCCATCGCGGTGCCGATCACGTACTCGGCCACCGCGGCGGCATTCGCCCCGGTGGCCGGGATCACCTTCACCCCCCGCGCCCCGCAGGCCGGCACATCGATGTTGTCCAGGCCCACGCCGAGGCGGCCCACCACCCTCAGCTTGGGGGCGGCTTCGAGCACCTCCCGATCGACCCGCGTGCGATTGCGTACGATCAGCGCGTCGGCCTCCCGCACCTTCGCGAGCAGCTCGGACCGCCGATCCGCCAGTTCCGGGGCGAATTCGGTGTCGAACTCGCGTGCGAGCTCTGCCACCGCCGCGGCATCCATGAATTCGCTGATCAGCACCCGCATACCCGTCTTCTGCGGCAAATCAGATCAGCGCGCCGGCGGGCAGCGGCACGTGGAGCCCGAATCGAAAGATGACGTACATGCCGCCGAGCAGCGCGGCGGCGAGCGACAGGTAGCCCAGCGCCCGGCGTGGCGTCCAGCGGTCGTAGTTGGCGACGAGCATCAGGAGTACGAACGCCACCGCGCCGCTGGCGAGAAAACCGACGACCTTGAGCAGCAGCGCCCAGCCGAGCATGGCGAGGGCGAGGGCCGCACGGCGGAGCATCGACCCCTTCGCCGCCTCGACGCCCGCGCCCGGCCGCAACCAGGCCCAGAGGATGCAGGCGAGCGCAAACAGCACCATCGCCCAGCCGATGGTGCGCGGAAACACCGCGCCGAGTCTGGAAAAATCTTTCGAGAAGTAGAGCACTGCGGCGCCGATCAGCACGAAGCCGGCTGCGCCCGCGATTCCGCGCCAGTCGCGGTTCGGTCTGCCGCTCATTGCGCCGGCCCCGATTGGCGGCGCATCGCCGGAAGCCTCTTCCGCTGCAACACCAGCGGGTAGAACAGGCTGAGGACGATCAGACAGATGATCGCCACCGAGATCGGCCGCGTGAAGAACTCCGCAAGCACGCTGCCCTTGGCACCGCCGATCAGTGTTCCCTGCACGAAGCCGGCCTCGGCGATGGGGCCGAGAATCAGGCCGAGCACGATCGGAGAGGCGGAGAAGCCGAAGCGGCTCAGGCCCCAACCCGCGATGCCCAGCAGCACCATCTGCAGCACGTCGTTCTCGCTGTTCTGGACCGCATACGCGCCGATGACGGTCAGGAACGCGACCGCCGGAACCAGGATCGCCTTGGGAATCGCGATCAGCGAGCGGAAGGCGTGGCGCCCGATCAGCAATCCGATGGGCAGCATCAGGATCGTGGCGATGAACAGGCCGTAGATGAATGTATAGACGATCTGGCTCTGCACGCTGAAGAGCGCGGGTCCAGAGCGCACCCCCTGCACCATCAGGGCGCCCAGGATGACCGCGTCCGGCGGCGTGCCCGGGATCCCGAGCACCAGGGTCGGGATCAGGCCACCGCCGACCGTGGCGTTGTTCGCGGACTCCGAGGCGATCAAGCCGTCGGGCTCGCCGTGGCCGAAGTTGGCTGAGCGCGGGGAACTGCGCCTGGCTTCGGCGTACGAGACGAGCGAGGCGATCGAGCCCCCCGCGCCCGGCAGGATGCCCACCACGGTGCCGATCAGCGAGCTTCGCGCAACGTTCCACTTGCTTCCGCAGGCGAGACGCAGCGCTTCCCCGAGCCGGTAGCCGGCGAGCTTCTCCTTGAGCCGGAGGTGGGGGTCGGCGGTCGCCACCATGTCGATCAGCACCGGAACGCAGTACAGCCCGATCAGTGCCGGCACCACCTCGATGCCGCCGAGCAGCGACTTGAAGTCTCCGGTGTAGCGGATGTCCCCGCCGACTTCCGCGGTGCCGATCGTCGACAGGATCACGCCGAGGCAGCCGCCCAGCGCGCCCTTGAGCAGGCTGCCTTCGCTCAGCGAGGCGATCAGCGTCAGGCCGAAGATCGCCAGCCAGAAATACTCCACCGGGCCGAACCTGAGCGCCACCGCCGCAAGCGGCGGAGCGAGCAGCAGGAGGAACAGCGCCCCCACCAGGCCACCCACCACCGAGGCGATGCAGGCCAGCGTGATGGCCAGGTCGCCGTCCCCCCGCTTCGCCATCGGATAGCCTTCGAAGGTCGTCGCGATGGCCGAGGGCGTGCCCGGCGTGTTGAGCAGGATCGCGGAGTAGGCACCGCCATAGATGGCACCGGTGTAGATCGCCCCCAGCGCGATGAGCCCGGAAGCGGGCGGCATGCCGAAGGTGAAGGGCACCAGCACCGCCACCGCCATGGTGGCGGTCAGTCCAGGCAGCGCGCCGATCACCGTCCCTGCCACCACGCCCGCCACCGCCAGCAGCAGGTTGAAGGGCGTCGCTGCGGAGATCAGGAAATCGAGCTGCGGCATCCGCGCTGCGCTGCCCGATGGATGCGGGTGGCCTGTCGGCCGCCTACTTCCTGACGATGCCCATTTCCTTCGCGAGCGCCTCGTACTCGCTCTTCTTGCGGGCCATGAACTCGGCCGTCCTGGCGAGATCGATGTCCAGCATCGCAAATCCGGCCGCTTCCATCTTGGCGACGAATTCCGGCGTCTTGTTGATCTTGCCGATCAGGTCCGAGACCTGCTGCTTGATCTGCCTGGGCGTGGACTTCGGCACTGCGATGCCCCGGTAGGCCCCGCCGACCAGATCGTAGCCGAGCTCCTTGAAGGTCGGACAATCGGGGATCTTCGGATGGCGGCTCTCCATCGCCACCGCGAGGCATCGCACCTGCTCGCCCAGCATCATGCGCACCGTGGTGTATCCCCACGATCCGGTGACCTGGCTGCCCAGCAGGGCGGTGTTGGATGCCCCGGTCCCCTTGAACGGCACGTAGGTGGTCTTGATTCCGGCCATCTTGTCGAAGCGCCGCTGTGCCAGGTGGTTGGCGGAGTTGGTACCAGAGCCCGAGAACGTGATCGTTCCGGGGGACTTCTTCGCCGCCTCCACCAGGTCCTTGAGCGTCTTCAACGGACTCGCAACCGGAACGATGATGGCATCCGGCGTGTAGTGAAACCAGTAGACGGTGTCGATGTCGTCGGTCTTGTAGCCGACGTCCTTTTCCAGCGGCTGCAGGATGAGGTGGGGCAGATTGGTGCCGACGATCGTGTAGCCGTCGGCGGGCATGCCGTTCAACTGGGACCAGGTCGCGGCGCCGCCCGCGCCCGCCTTGTACTGGATCGCGACGGTCTGGTTGGTGAGCTTCCTGAAGAACGGCTCCTGCAGGCGCGCCGAGACGTCCGACTCGCCGCCGGGGCCGAAGGCGATGATGTAGTTGACGGTCTTTTCGGGATAAGCGGCCGCAGCCTGGCCGGCCAGCGCAACGGCGGCGGCGGCGGCGAAAAACAGCTTGGTCGAGCGATTCATCTTGTCTCCTCCGAGGTGATGGTTGCCAGGGTTACGATATTGGAACCCGGCTCCTGCGCCCCTGCCGCAGAGCGGGAGCAGGCGCAGTCTGCTACAGGATCGCGGGGCCCGCCAGCCCCACCGGTCCGCCGCCTCACGCGCTCTCGTACAGCCGGGTCAGGACGAACTCGCGGTGGCCGAGCACCTCGGCCGAGGTGAGGCGGCCATTGACGGTGCGAAACAGCGTTTCGAGCAGTGCATCGCCCGCCTGATCGAGCGTCAGTTCGCGCTTCAGGATCCCCGACACATCGACGTCGATGTGCTCGGACATGGTGCGCACCGTGCGCGGGTTGGCCGACAGCTTGATCACCGGCACGATCGGGTTGCCGATGACGTTGCCCTGGCCGGTGGGGAACAGATGCACGACGAAGCCGGCGGCGGCCACCAGCGTGACCATCTCCGCCGCGGCCGAAGAGGAATCCATGAACCACAGGCCGGGGCCGGTCGGAGTTTCCGCCTTGTCGAGCACGCCGTCCACCACGCACTTCTTGCCGATCTTCTGGATGTTCCCGAGCGCCTTCTCCTCGATGGTGGTGAGCCCGCCCAGGATGTTGCCCTTGGTCGGCTGCGAGTCCATCAGGTCGCTCGTCTTGTGCCGGTCGATCACTTCCTGGTAGCGGTTGAACATGGCCATGAACTGGCTGCGCACCGCAGGCGTGCGGCAGCGCGCGGCCACCAGTTGCTCGCCGCCGGTGATCTCGGTGGTCTCGCCGAACACGAGAGTCGCCTTGTGCGGATAGAGCTTGTCGAAGACATTACCCGCGGTGGGATTCGAGGCCAGCCCGGAGGTGGTGTCGGACTCGCCGCACTTGGTCGAGACCCACAGGTCCTTGATCGGGCACTCCTCGCGCCGCAGGTCGGTCGCCCATTGCACGTACTGCTTCGCCGCCTTCGAGGCGCGCATGATCGTGTCATGATCGCCGTGCTGCTCGATGCCGAATCCGGTGACCGGCTTTCCGGTTGCGGCGATGCCCTCGACCACGCGCCGGGTCCATTCCTCCTCGATGCCGATCACCACCACCGCCGCGACATTGGGGTTGGAACCCGTGCCGATCAGCGTGCGGAAGAACAGTTCCAGGTCGGCGCCGAACTGGAGCCGGCCGTAGGGATGCGGCAGCGCCAGGCTGCCCTTGATGTTGTTCTCGACCGCGAGCGAGGCGGCGTTGGACAGATCGTCGAGCGGCAGGATGACCACGTGATTGCGCACGCCGACGCGCCCATTCTCGCGGCGATAGCCCCGAAAGCTTGCTTTCTTCAGATTCATGAGAGATCCCTCCTATTCGTTTCGGGCGCCGGCAGGCCTTGCACGGCACGACCTGGATGGCGGCGCCGCAAGGGCTGCGGCGACGCCTCCTACCAGCGTTTGGTCTTCAGATTCTGCGTATGGACATGCTCGCCCACGGCGATGTCCGCGGTCACGCACCCGATATCGACGCCGTACTTGATCACGGTTCCGCCCTTCCTGAGCGACTTGATGGCGAGCTTGTGGCCGATGGGGATGTCGCTCAGCGCCTTCACCTTGATGTCCTTGTCCTGATCCATGATCCAGCCCGACAGCCTGGTTCCGGCCTTCACCCCCTCCACCACCACGACGCCGACCGAATCGGCTTCGTCGTGCACGACGAAATGGTTCATCTGCTCTTCTCCATCCAGGGAAACGGTCCGCCGCACCCGGGAATGCGCACCCGGCGACGCGCGGTGCGAGACTATAGGCGCGCGGGGAGAATCATGTCAACTGTATCGTCCAGGTGATCTATATGAGTTGGCGGCCGCAGCGTCTATACTTGCGGCAGGCAATCCCGGGGGGACGGAACCGTGGACAACAGGCTGGCAACCGCCGGCGTCGTCGGACTGAGCCCGCTCTACCGGCGG
>Ga0210044_10000483_pt1 | contig 60343 bp, 59 predicted proteins | sample CryGey13umfilter_2_FD_183959 | JGI IMG/M metagenome (GOLD analysis project Ga0210044, IMG submission 183959) | Groundwater microbial communities from aquifer in Utah, USA - Crystal Geyser 4/9/14 3 um filter (SPAdes) (version 2) | ecosystem: Environmental > Aquatic > Deep subsurface >...
GTAAGATTTCGGATAAGGAGTGGGAGACAATCAATCTGTTACGCGACGATTTTCATGGCGACTGGAACTACACCATTAAGCCGCGTCCGCAATGATTACTTGCGACACTTATATAATCGCAGGCCCTTACCGAAACGCCGGAAGGGTACCAGCTCGTGGCCCACGATCCTGATTTCGAGAAAACCATGCAGGCCGCCGAAGGGTTCATGAGCCGCTACCGAAATGCGCTGCGGGAATTGGCCAAATGACGCCTCCGAAATGGCTATCCAAGGTGGTCATTTTGGCGATCCACAGCCGCCTGTTGGCCGAACACGGCGGCGATTCAGGGCTGCGCGATGAGAGCCTGCTGGAATCGGCGTTGGCCGCTCCGCTCAACCACCACGAGTACGATCACGCCGACATCTTCACTCTGGCGGCGGCGTATGCCCATGCTTGGGCGACCAACCATCCGTTTGCCGACCGCAACAAGCGCACGGCGTTCGTGGCCGCCGGCCTCTTTCTGGAATTGAATGGTTTTTCCCTGAATGCCCCCGAACCGGACGCAGTGCTGGCCGTGATGGCGCTGTCCCGCGGCGAGATGGCGGTTGGGGAATTCGGCAAGTGGCTGCAGATATCTTCCGTCGCCCTGGGCGAGGGCGACGGCTGATCCCTACTCTTCCAGCAGCTTGTTCAGCCGCTCGATCTGCGGCTGGATGATCTCATCGTCCAGCCGCGGGAAGAGGATCTCCGGCTTGCCCAGCGTGCGCCCGGCGGGGATGCGGTCGATGCCCTCGTCCCAGCCCCCGTGCCACAGGTCGGTCTGCATGCCCAGCCAGTCCCACACCTTCTCCATGGCAAACGGCACCACCGGCGAGAGCATGACCACGAGCTTGGCGATGATCTGGATGCTGACCACGAGGCTGTGGCCGCAGCGGTCCATGTCCGTCTTGCGCGTCTTGAAGGGCGCGGCCTCGTCGAAGTAGCGGTTGCCCACCTGCCCGGCGTGAAAGCACGACTCCAGGGCGGCCTTGACCTCGAAGCGTTCCATGTGGCCGGCCCAGGCGGCCAGGTCGGCTTCCACGTCGGCCAGAGCCTGCTTGTCGAGGTCGGTCATCACCTCCGGGCTCCACTGCGGCACCACGCCCTCGAAGTACTTGTGGATGAAGGTGAAGACGCGGTTGATGAAGTTGCCGAAGTTGTTGCCCAGTTCGTTGTTGTTGCGCGCCTGGAAGCCCTCCCAGGTGAAGTTCATGTCCCGGGTTTCGGGGGCGTTGCGGGCCAGGGTGTAGCGCAGGGGGTCGGGCTCGAACTGGTCGAGGAACTCGGGCAGCCACACGGCGAAACCGCGGCTGGTCGAAAGCTTCTGCCCTTCGAGGTTCAGGAACTCGTTGGCCGGCACGTTGTCCGGCAGCACGTAGTCCTCGCTGTGGGCCATGAGCATGGCCGGGAACATCACCGCGTGGAAGAACACGTTGTCCTTGCCGATGAAGTGGACCAGCTTCGTTCCGGGATCCTGCCACCACTGGCGCCACGCCTCGGGATCGCTGTCCGGACCTGTCTGGGCGGCGGCCCATTCGCGCGTCGAGGAGATATAGCCGATGGGCGCCTCGAACCACACGTAGAACACCTTGCCCTCGTGATCCGGCAGAGGCACCGGCACGCCCCAGTTCAGATCGCGCGTGACGGCGCGGTCGGACAGGCCGTCCTGGAACCAGCCGCGGCAATACTGCAGCACGTTGTCCTTCCACTCCGGGTGCGCGTCCATCATGGCGACCAGGCGGTCCTGGAAGTCGCCCAGGGGCAGGAACCAGTGGGTGGTCTGGCGCAGCTCCAGCGGGCTGTTGTCCTGCACGTTGCGCGGCTCGAGGAGCTCCGTGGGATCCAGCGATGAGCCGCAGGCCTCGCACTGGTCGCCGCGGGCGCCTTCCTTGTGGCACTTGGGGCACGTGCCCTCGATGTAGCGGTCGGCCAGGAAGCGCTGCTGGCTGGGACTGTAGAACTGGTCGGTGGTCTTCTGCACGAACACGCCCTGGTCGAACAGGTCCTTGAAGAAGGCCTGGCTCGTTTCGGTGTGGATGTCCCGGCTGGTCTGGCTGAAGTTGTCGAAGCTCATGCCGAAGCGCGCGAAGCTGTCCTTGATCGAGGCGTGGTTGCGGTCCACCAGCTCCTTGGGGCTGATGCCCAGCTTCTCGGCCGTCAGGGTGATGGGCACCCCGTACTCGTCCGAGCCACAGATGTACAGCACCTCGCGGCCGCGCAGACGCAGGTAGCGGGCGTAGATGTCCGCCGGCAGGTAGGCGCCGGCCAGGTGTCCCAGATGGATCTCCCCGTTGGCGTAGGGCAGGGCGCTGGTGATCAGGGTGCGCTGGAACTTGCGATCGCTCAAGGGACGGCCTCCGGGCTGGCGGTTGGACAGGCGGCGCCGGCGCGGCGCGACCGGGGTCCAATGTACAACCACCAGGAGACTAGATCAATTGTTCCACCGGAGGCAGGGCGCTGGTGCCGTAGACGTAGCTGTCCAGCCACAGGGCGCAATCCACGCCGGTGACCTCGTGGATGACCTGCACCAGGTTCTCCCGGCTCAGGGGCCGATCCCGGTAGCGATCGAACAACACGCGCAGCACCTCGTCCAGGGGCTGCATCATGCCCGAGCGGGCGGCCAGGCGGCGCTCCAGGGCGATGCACGCGGCCACGCCACCGGCATAGGCGAAGCGGACCTGCTCGGGTGAGGCCATCACCTCGGCCGCGGCGCCGGCCACGGACATCCGGCCCAGCAGGGGACTTTCGGCGTAGTTGCGGCTCAGGCGATCGGCCAGGACCTCGCGGGCGTGGGCGGGGGTCCAGATCCCGCAGGCGTGCAACATGCGGGCGGCGAACCAGGTGGCCATGCCCTCGGTGAACCACAGGGTTTCGGGATCCGTCTGGGGAATGGCCTCACCCAACCAGCCGTGGAACATCTCGTGGGCGATGATGCTGGCGACGTCTTCGTGCAGCTGCTCCGGTGTGGTGGCGGGGTTCAGCAGCACCAGCACCGAGCTGCCGGTGTGCAGCCCGTAGGCGTCGAAGCCGCCGGCGGCGGTGATGTCGTTGGCCGCCAGCAGGATGGTGATCTGGTTCGAGGGCGCGCCGCCGAAGAAGCCGATCTCGGTGCGGGCGATGGCTGCGGCCAGGTCGCACGCATCGGCCAGGGTGAAGGGCCAGTCCCGGTCGGTCCCCAGCTGGATGACCGTGCCGCGGGCCTGGGTCACCGCGGTCCGCAGGTTGCCGCAGGCCAGCAGGGCGTTGCCCATGTCCGCCAGGTCGCGGGGGTGAAAGAGCAGGTTCGACGGCACCGGTGCCGCCGTGGGGTCGGTGGAGGCCGTGGCGCGGGGGATCTTGTCCCCGTCGAAGGGCCGATAACCCAGCCCCGAAGCCACGCTGGCGCGACCGGTCTCGGGGTGCGGAGCAGCTATGGCCCCATCGCTGCGCACCAGCGCGGGCCACGGCGACAGGAAGGTCAGCGCGAGCGGGTTGTGGACCGCCACGGTGATGTCGCCGCCGGCAAATGGCTGCGGCTGGAGGAAGACCTCGAAACCGGCGGCGCGCACCCCGCCGTCCACCGGCGCGGAGATGTGGTGCCGGATATCCCCCTGACCCCGGGAAACCACCGGCAGCAGCACCCGGTAGCTCACTGCGAGGCGGGCGACGCCGCGGCTGTCGATCTGCCAGGTATCAGCGGTTCGTCGGCTGGGCAATTCGCGCAGGCGAATTCCCCCGTCATCCAGTTCCCACGCGGTGAAGCGCACGATGCGGTGCAGCGGGTCGGCCCCACTGAAGGACGTGGGGGCCAGGCCGATTTCCAGATGCTCGGGCAGGGAGCCGGTCACCATCAGGGTGACGCCGAGTTCGCCGCGGGGAGCGGCGCCCAGATCGAGCTCGTAGGTCAGATCCAGGGGAGCTGACGACGGGCCCTGCGCGCGATGGACCAGGGCGTAGATCAGCACCGGGATCACGGCCAAAACGGCCAACAGGGGCCAGTTGGTGTGGTGACACGCGACGGCCGGCGAGGCTCCCCGCCGGACCTTGTAGCGCTGCAATGCGGATTGCGAAGGTCGGAACATGCTGCCCGCAGGATGCAACCGGTGTGCCACGCCCCCGGGTGTGCTATGGTCGGGGAAATCAGGCTTCCCGGCGAGGAAAGGAAATGGGATGGATCTCGGCATAAAGGGAAAAACGGCAATGGTTTGCGCGGCATCGCGCGGCTTCGGACGGGCCGTGGCCCTGCAGCTGGCGGCCGAGGGTTCCCGGGTGGCCATGTGCGCCCGCGGCCAGGCCGATCTGGAAGAGGCTGCCGCCGAGGTGCGCCATGTGGCCGCATCTGCCGGTTCGGGGCCGGACGCGGTGCTCGCCCGCAGCGTCGATGTGACCGATGCGGCGGCCATGGAGGCTTTCATCGCCGAAACCGAGCAAAGCCTGGGTGGGCCGGACATGCTGCTGATCAACGCCGGGGGGCCACCCGCCGGCCGCATCTTCGAACTGGACGACGCAGCCTGGGACGCGGCCTACCGCCTGAATCTGGCTGCGGCGGCCTCCCTGTGCCGCCGGGTGGCCCCGGGTATGGCCGAGCGGGGCTGGGGGCGCATCGTGCAGATCACCTCGGTGAGCGTGCGCCAGCCGGTGGAGAATCTGGTGCTCTCGAGCGTGATCCGACCGGCGGCCCACGCCCTGATCCGCTGTCTGGCCGAGGAAGTCGCCACCGCAGGCGTGACCGTGAATTCCGTGGCGCCCGGATTCCACACCACCAGCGCAGTCGAGCGGCTCATCACCCGCAAGATCGCCGACGAGGGCTGCACCCGGGCCGATGTGTTGGCCGGCTGGACGCGCGAGATTCCCCTGGGGCGGTTGGGCAAACCGGATGAGCTGGCCGCCCTGGTGGTCTTCCTCATGTCCGAACCGGCCGGTTACATCACCGGGCAGCTGATCACCGCCGACGGCGGTTGGGTGCGGGGCACTTTCTGAGCCTAGGGGCTAGGGGCCTTGACACCGACGCGGAAGGTCCTACATTGTTGTAAAGCAATTGCGAAGATTGATATGTTTTTCCGTTTGAGGAAAACGCAGAAAGTCCGGGGAGTCCCAGCATGCTGAAGTTCGTGGCCATTTTCGTCATCTACCTGGTGGTCGTGAACTTCGTGTTCCCCAAGCTGGGCATCAAGCCGGGCTGAAGCGCCGATTCATGCTCGATCGGTGATCGAGACGAGAAAAAACCGTAAACCTGGGGGCAACCCCCAACACGGAGGTGGGCTCGTGCCGATGTACGAGTTTTCCTGTCAGAAATGCGGTCATCATTTCGAGGATCTGGTGACCCTGGCCGAGCTCGACGCCGGCGACGTGGCGTGCCCGTCCTGCGGCAGCGAGCAGGTGGTGCGGGAGATGTCGACTTTCGCCACCGGCGGCAATACCGGAGGAGGAGTTTCCTCGTCCGGTTGTGGATCCGGCGGATTCACCTGAGCAAGTTGATTCGTGCGCGGCCGTGGGCCGCGCTTTTATTTTGCCCGGAACCGATCAGATGAGCCCGGCCTTGCGCGCCAGTTCTTCGCACTTCGCGGTCAGGCGGGCGTATTCGTGCAGATCGGGCGCAAGCACGGTGATGCGTCGTCCCACCGCGATGGCCTCGACGAGGCGCTCGCAGTTCACCAGGATCTTGAATTTTTCCCGCAGCAGCAGCACGTGATCGGGGAAGCGGGCTTCGGCGCGGCCGGCGACCCCCAGGGCTTCCGGCCATCGTTCCAGTTCACCCAACAGCTGCAGATAACCCGTCCAGCCGAAAATCCAATTCGGCGAAGCCGTCACCGTGGTCTCCAGGATGGACAGGGCTTCGTCCGTGCGGCCGTCCTCGTGATACAGCTTGGCCAGCATGGTCCGCGCCCGATCCACGCTGGAGCCGCCGCCGGTCAGGACCGCCATCTTCTCCAGCATCGGGAACGCCTCGCGGCCCCGGCCTTCCTGGATCAGGATCCACGCCAGTTCCAGCGCGGCTATGGGGTCCTCGGGCTGGGCTTCCACTTTTTTTCGCACCAGCCGGGCGTAGAATTCGTTCCGGGAATCGTTGGCCGCAGGTCCCTGCACGTAGCCGTAATGGTGGATGGGGATGTCCAGCAGGCGTGGGGTTAGGCCCAGGCGGGCCAGGGAGGCCGACAGGTCCTCATGCACGCAACCTTCCCAGCGCAGACCCGGCACCACCGCAAAGAAACGGTACTGGTGGGCGACGAAGAATCCCCCGTGACCCTTTTCCATTTCCGGGTAGCGGCCGGTCACCGGCTGCCATTCCTGATGCCGGGCCTCGTCGTAGTAGTTCCACTGGGGAAGCAGATACCCACGAGGTGCGCCTTGGGCGAGGTCGCGCAGGCGGGCGAAGTCACCGGCGGCGATGCGCTCGTCGATGTCCAGGGCGATGACCCAGTCTCCGCGGGCGGCATCCAGGGCGGCGCCGGGGCCGTCCGCAGGTCGAATCGCGCATGAGACCGGTCACAGCGAGCAGACTAACCCCATTCCGAGGGGTGGGCAAAGGGAATCAGAAGCGGGCGAAATTCCGCAACCGATCCCGCGCGGTGTCGCCCAGGCGGTCCATGGTGTAGACCACGAAGATGGAAAGCATCATGCCGGCCGCGACGTCCACCACGTAGTGGTAACGGCAGTAGACCGTGGACATGCACAGCAGGATGAACAGGATCGTCATCCACCAGCGATGGCGGGGAAAACGTCGCCAGGTGTGCAGCCAGGGGATGAACGATGCGGCCACGTGGGAGGAAGGGAAGGCCGCGCCCAGGATGGCGCCGTTCTGGTGGATGTGGAGCATGATGCGCGTGAAGACCCATCCGCCCACGTCCACGAATCCGGCGCGGAAGTACTTGGGTCCCCAGGCGGGAAAGATGGTGTACAGGGTGTAGCAGATCAGCATGACCGCGCTCAGGTCCCGCACGAATTCCCGTACGGCATCCCACCGCGCTTCGCGTGACAGATCGCGGGCGCGAAAGACCAGCACCAGGAAGATCACGGCCAGGAAGTAGTAGCTGAAGTAGGCGAACTCCATCAGTTCGTGGAACCAGGGCCAGGGCCAGACCTCGGACCAGCGCAGGCTGGGCTGGAAACCGAAGATCACCTGCTCCATGTGGATCAGACCTGGGTCGAGGCTGCTCTCGAAACTGAAGAAGATCAGGCCCAGGTACTGCAGCTCGGTATAGAACAGGGGAAAGATCAGGGGCAGGTAGATTTCGCCCAGCAGTCGCGCGGCGACATGGCGGCGTGAGCGCAGCCAAGGCGGCAGGAACCAGATGGCCACAGCCATGGCGCCGTGCACCAGGGCGTTGAGCCACGGATGGGGGAAGATGGACGGTCTCAACAGGGGGAAGCAGGCGCTGACCAGCAGGTAGATCACCGCCCAACGGTCGATGTTCATCCGGCCCAGGGACAGACGCACCAGCGGGTTGCGGGGGCTCAGAGCCATCGTTCCCTCCGGTAGAAGGCGACCGTGTCCGCGAAGCCCGATGCGGCGTCATGCGCGGCGGAAAACCCGGTGGCAGCGCCCAGACGGCTCCCGTCGCACGCCCATCCGCAAACTTCCAGATCCTTGAGACGATCCGCGCGGAGCACCGATATCCCGCCGCCGGTCAGGGGCCTCAGCAGACCCGCGATGAATTTCAGCAGGCCCAGCGGCACGGTCACGGTGCGGACCTTGCGCCCACAGGCCAGAGCCAGGGCGGAAGTCAGATCCTTGTTGTCATAACCCCGGTGGCCGTCGTCCACGAAGAACACGCCGGTCGCTTCGGGGGTCTCCAGCAAGGAAACGGCCGCCCGTGCGGCGTCCCGTCCGTGGACCAGGGAAAGGCCGGCCATGGGGCCGGTGAAGCGCACGGTCCAGCCCCGCAGGGCGGCTTTGACCAGGGGTAGGAATCCGCGGTCGCGCGGGCCGTACAGGGCCGGCGGGCGCAGCACGACGGTGCGGAAGGGATGGTCGTGTTCCAACAGCAGCTTTTCCGCCGCGACCTTGCTGCGGCCGTAGCCGGTGACGGGCCGGCAGGGGTCGTCCTCGCGGGCCGGGCGGGCCGGGGCGGCGGGACCGTGGGCCGCGAGGCTCGAGATCAACAGGAACGATCCGCCGCCCTGGGGATGCCATTCGCGGCGACAGGCTGCCAGCAGGCAACGGGTGGTCTCCACGTTGGCCCGCAGGTAGGACTCGTCGTCGGGAGCGGTCACGCGCCCGGCGCAATGGATCACCGCACGCACCCCGCGCACGAAATCGGTGCAGGCGGCCGCATCGCTCAGATCGAGGGGGAAGGATTCGATGTCCTTGTCCGCGATCCAGCGCAGATCGCTGGTGGGTCGGATCGAGGCGCGGACCCGGAAGCCGCTGTCGAGGAGCTCGTCGGCGATATGACTGCCCAGAAACCCGGTGGCCCCCGTCAGGGCGATCACCGGGCCGCGGCCCGGCCGGCTTGCCGCACCGTGGGGCATTATACCTCGCGCTCGTAGATGCGGTAGGTCTTGTAGCAGTCGCCCCCGTAGCCTTCGAGGATGCGGTTCATGGGCTTGTTGTCGGCGAGGATCCACGAGCATTCCCCGCTCGTGATGCCCTTGCTGAACCCGTACTGCATGGTGCGGTACACCATGGCCATGTCGATGCCCAGCTTGCGGAATTCGGGCAGGACACCCATCAGGATGGTGCGGGCGTACTGGATGCGGCGCTTGGCCAGCAGGAACTTCAACCAACCGAAGGGCCACAGCTTGCCGCGCAACGGTTGCATGGCCTGGTTGAAGTCGGGAATGGTCAGGCTGAAGCCCACCGGCTTGCCCTCCATCTCGGCGATGAGCATGAACTCGGCATCGACCATGGACTTCATGTCCTTGGCCATGTAGGCGAACTCGGCGTCATCCAGGGGGATGAAGCCCCAGTTCTGGCTCCAGCAGGCGTTGTACAGCTCGCGCACGAGGCTGGCTTCCTCGATGAACCGCTTCATGTTCATGGGCCGGATCACCAGGCCGGGGCGGTCCAGGATGCGGTCGATGAGATTCTGCATCTTCGGCGGCAGTTTTCCCTCGGTGTGCATCTCCCAGGCCAGAAGATCCTTGGCCCCGGTCAGCCCGAAGTCCTCGAAATGGCGCTCGTAGTAGCGCCGGTTGTAGGGCATGCCGACGACCGGGCGGTTGAATTTGCCCCCGACCTGCAGGCCGTACCAGTCGTGGTTGGATGTGAAGCAGCCGGGTCCGCGCATGATCTCCATGTCGCGCGAGGCGATCCAGGCGCGGGCCGATTCCAGCAGGGCGGCCGCGGCCTCGGGGTCGTCATCCACCTCGTAGAAGCCGAAGAAACCGGTTTTTTCGTCCCAGTGCTTGTTGTTGGCCTCGTCGACGCAGGCGGCGATCCGGCCGACGACTTCCCCGTCCCTCCGGGCCAGCCACAGGGCCGCTTCGGCGTGCTTGAAGAACGGATTCTTCTGCTTGTCCAGGAAGTGGCGCATCTCGCCCAGCAGGGGAAACACGTAGTTGGGGTCGTCGCCGTAGAGGCGGTAGGGGACCTGGAGGAAGGCGTCGATGTCGGCCTTGGAGCCTACGGGATGGATCGTCAAGGGCATAGCCGGATTCTCCTTGGCAGGGTCCGGCGGGGTGCCGGGCCACGCAATGGCGGGGGGGTCCGGGTCAGGCGGGTACGACGCCCAACTTTCGGCCCACGGCGACCATGATGTCCATGGCCTTGTTGATCTCATCCTCGGTGTGGGTAGCCATGAGGCTGAGGCGGATCAGGGCGTTGCCGGGTTCGACGGCCGGGCTGACCACGGGGTTGACGAACACACCCTCGTCGATGAGCAGGCGGCACATCTTGAAGGCGACCATGTCCTCGCCGACGACCGCGGGGATGATGGGGGTCTCGCTGGGCCCGGTGTTGAATCCCGCGTCCCGCAACCGTTCGCGCATGAGGTCGTTGTTGCGCCACAAGGCCTCGTGACGCCACTCCTCTTCGAGCATGACGTCCACCGCGGCCGAAACCGAGGCCACCGAGGCCGGCGGCATGCTGGCGGAGAACATCAGGGCGCGGGAGATGTGCTGGATGTAGTGGATGGTGTCGGTGTCGCTGGCCACGAACCCGCCCACCGAGGCCAGGGATTTGCTGAAGGTCCCCATGATCAGGTGGGCGCGCGAGGTCTCGCCGAAGTGGTCGCAGGTGCCGCGGCCCTGCTTGCCCAGCACGCCGATGCCGTGGGCGTCGTCCACCATGACGAGGGCTCCGTTGGCGGCGGCCAGGTCCAGGATCCCGGGCAGCTTGGCGATGTCCCCTTCCATGGAGAACACGCCGTCGACGATGATCAGCTTGTTGTCGCCCGGGACGTTCTTCAGGACCTGCTCCAGGGACTCCATGTCGTTGTGCTTGAATTTCACCACGTTGGCATAGGAAAGCCTGGCGCCGTCGATGATGGAAGCGTGGTCGGTGCGGTCCACCAATATGGTGTCGTTGCGGCCGGCCAGGGAGCTGAGGACGCCCTGGTTGACCATGAACCCGGTGGAGAAGACCAGGGCCTTCTCCTTGCCCACCAGCTTGGCCAGCTTTTCCTCAAGCTCGATGTGGATGTCCAGGGTTCCGTTCAGGAAGCGGGATCCGGCGCAACCGGTGCCGTACTTGGCGATGGCGTCCTGGGCGGCCTCCTTGACCCGGGGGTGGTTCGTCAGCCCCAGGTAGTTGTTGCTGCCCAGCATGATCACTTCGTGGCCCTTGTACCTGACCGTATTCTCCTGGGCCGATTCGATGACCCGGAAGTAATTGTACAGGTCGGCGGCCATCAGTTCTCTGGCGGCGGTGAACTTGCGGACTTTATCAAGCAGGCCCATCGGATCTCACTTCCATGCCATGAAAAACGGCGAAGGCACTGTCGTGCCCCGCCAGCGGGATTCGTAGCGGCTGAAATTAGCCGTTTTTTCGCAATTGGACAACTAGAAAACCTCGGCAGTGAAAACCCGGAACCGGGCCCCATCCTGCCACGCGTGGGGGGGCAGGCCGGCCTTGAGAGCCAGGTGCCCCAAAGTGGTCTCCAGGTTCCAGCCCTGTTCGGGGGCGACCTGGGGCAGAAACACCGCGCGGCGCCCGGCTTTTTCGAGCAGGATGCCGTGTTGGCCGATGATGATGTCCTCGGGGCCGGGCACCATTCGCAGGGGGCTGAGGGCGGAAATCTCCAGTTCCAGGGAGGGCACTTCGCGTGGGGTCACCGGGGCGAAGCGGGGATCCCGGACCGTCGCGGCGGCGGCGTTCTCGGCGACGGCATCCATCAGGGGCTGGATCCCCTCGATGGTGCCGATGCAGCCCCGCAGGTTGCCGGCGGCGGTCAGGGTCACGAAGGCGCCGCGATCCTGCTTGAGGGAGGGACCCGGTTCGAGGCCCCTTTCGGTGGCCAGCAGGCGGGGATCCGGGCCGGGCTTTCCAGCAGCCGCGGCCTCGACTCCCAGCCAGGCCAGATCCCGCAGGAATTCCCGTTCTTCGGCGGTGAGGGTGGATTCAGCCATGGGTTTCCTTTCCGGCCCCGGCGCAGATCAGGATGGCGGCGTAACTGACCGACCGGGAGAAATCCCCGTTCAAATCGGCGCTGCGCCGGTAATCCAGCAGGGCGGCCTCGTATCCGGGGGGCAGGCCGCAGGTCAGCGCCATGGCGCAGGCCTCCAGGCCGCACATGGTGATGCCCGTGCGGCGGCCGTAGTCGACCAGACCCGCGGCGTCGCCGGCCAGGATCTTCAGGATGGCGCCGGCATCCAGCTTTTCCAGGGCGTCGGGCACATCCTCCATGAACGGCTCGTAACCGTAGGATGCGCCGAAATGGGTGAAATCCGAGGAAACAACCACCAGAGTTTCTTCGTCCCAGAGGTTTCCCAGCGCGTCGGCCGCCTCGCTGCGCACCCGGTCGTCCAACCGGGGGACCAGGACGGGCACGATGGGGGGCGGGCAGTCCGGCCAAAGCCGCTGCAAAAAAGGCAGCTGGATCTCCACGGCGTGTTCGCCGGCGTGGGCGGGGTCGGCGCGGACGAATCCGGGTCGGGTGGCCAGATCCGCGCAGGCCGCCGTGTCCAGGGGGACATTCCCCAGGGGAGTGGCGAACGATGTGGCCGAGGAGACGGCGCAGCGCACCAGGGGCGTGCGGTGGTTGGGGGCCAGGATGACCACGCGCCGCGGCCTCTGGTTGCGCAGCAGGCCGAAGGCCAGGCCGGCGCTGGGACCGCTATAGGAGTAACCGGCGTGGGGGACGACGGCGAGCAGGGCCCGTCCGTCCGGTCGCAAGGATGGATCGGCGGCAGCCAGGTAGCGGTCGATTTCCGCGGCCAGATGCGCCGCATCGGCGGAATACCAGGAGCCGCTGAGAACGGAAGCGCGAACAGGGTTCATGCCGGCCTTGCTCCAGGGACACAATCCAGGTTGGAATCCGGCCTGGATGATCCTATCATAAGAAGGAATCGGAACGGTTTCGGCCAGCATACCACAATAAGGCCACATGGGAGGCGTCAGTTGAATATCAAGGAGAACCTCAAGGGCGAGATCATGGTTCTGAATCTGGGCGGCAAGATCATGGGCGGCCCCGATCATGAGAAATTCCAGAGCCAGATCAAGACCCTCGTCAGTCAGGGGCATGTGGATATCCTGTTGGATATGAGCAAGGTCAGCTGGGTGAACTCCACCGGACTGGGCATCCTGGTCTCGGCTTTCCACACCCTGAAGAAGAACGGCGGCACCCTGAAGATCTGCAACGTCAGTGATCGCATCGACAACATTCTCAACGTCACCCAGCTCAAGCTGGTGTTCGAGACCTTCGCCGATTGCGACGAGGCCCTGGCGTCCTTCGGCGCCGAATGATCCGGAGTCCCGCCGTGGACGCCCCGAACGAATCCCCGTATCGCAACCCCGCCCTGACGGTGGACGCCGTGGTCGTCCACCGTTCGGCGCGCGGGGATTTCCTGCTCCTGGTCCGCCGCGGGTGCGAGCCGTTCGCGGGCTCCCATGCCCTGCCCGGGGGGTTCGTCGAATATGGCGAGGATCCCAACCTGGCCGTCGGCCGCGAGGTGGCCGAGGAGACGGGATTGACCGGACTGCTCTTCGAGCAACTGGGCGTTTTCGGCAAGCCGGGGCGCGACCCTCGCGGGCACACGGTCTCGGTTGCCTACACGGCCCTGGTTTCGGGACCCTGCCCGGAGGTTGTCGGTGGGGATGATGCGGCCGCGGCGGTCTGGGTTGCGGTGGGCGAGTTGCCCGACCTGGCGTTCGACCACGCCGACATCGCGTCCGCAGGACTTGCCTTCCTGTCCCGTCGGTAGTTCCTTTTGTCCTGAACCGAAGATTTTTCCGCCCCTCAGCAGGAGCGTTATCCATGAGTACCCAGTTGAACCCCGACATCGTGCGCCAGGCCCTGACCGAGGTCATGGTGCCCGGGACCAAGGTGAATGTCCTGACCGTCAACCTCATCGGCGAGATCACCGTCAGCGGTGGCGATGTCACCGTCTCGGTCGTCCATACCTCCGAGAAGGACGAGACCATCGCCGCGGTCCGGGAAAACGTGGCGAGGGCCGTTTCCGCCCTGCCCGGGGTCTTGGCAGTGAACGTCCCGGTCGACGATCGCCGAGCGCCGAAGAAGGCCCCCACCGGACCCCACGGCCAGTCTCCCGACCCCTTTTCCGACCGCGCCAAGCTGCCCGGCGTGGCCAAGGTCATCGCCGTGGCCAGCGCCAAAGGCGGAGTGGGCAAGTCCTCGGTGGCGGTGAATCTGGCCCTGGCCCTCAAGGAGCGCGGGCTGAAGGTCGGCCTGCTGGATGCCGACGTCTACGGACCCAGCGTGCCGACCATGCTGGGCATCGAGGAAGGTCCCGAGGTGACCGAGGACCGGAAGATCCATCCGGTGAACTCGCACGGCCTGCAGGTCATCAGCATGGGCCTGCTCATGCCCCCGGATCAGCCGGTGATCTGGCGCGGGCCAATGGTGTTCGCCGCGGTGAAACAGTTCTTGAAGGACGTGGTGTGGGACGGCTTGGATTACCTGGTGGTGGACATGCCCCCCGGAACCGGCGACGCCCAGTTGACCCTGGTGCAACAGGTCCCCTTGAGCGGCGTGGTCATGGTGACCACGCCCCAGGAAGTCGCCCTGGCCGACGTGCGCCGCGGCATCCGCATGTTCACCGAAGTCCAGGTTCCGGTGCTGGGGATCGTGGAGAACATGAGCTACTTCGTGTGCCCCGATTGCGACACCGAGCACGACATCTTCGGTCGAGGGGGCGGGGGTCGCGTGGCGTCGCAGTTCGGGTTTCCGTTGCTGGCGGAGATTCCCATCACCGCGGCCATCCGCACCGGCGGTGATACCGGCGAACCGGCCGTCGAGACCATCGGCAGTCCCGCTCACCAGGCCTTCAGCAAGCTTGCGGGCATGGTGGATGAGCTGGCGGTGGCGGTGCCTTAAGCCCGACCAGGTGTGACAACAAGAGCCCCTCGGAATGTCCTCGTGCCTGCGGGTTTTTCCAAGGGGCTCTTGTTGTCGCCCCAGGACGCCCAAGGCATCGCCACCGCCAGGGTCGTGTGATCGGGAAAATAGTTGTTGCAACAAATAAAAATAGGATTATTATAGTACGGAAACGAATGGAGCTCCCCATGACCTCGCTGCGGCAGGAAATCCGCCAGAACCGACCGTTCGCTTCTGCGGAGCAGGAGACCGTCCTGAACCTGGTGCGGACCGTCGGCATCCTGGACGGGCCCCTGCGGGGCTTGTTGCGGCGCGAGAGCCTCGGGGTTTCCCTCTACAACATCCTGCGCATTCTGCGCGGGCAGCAAGGGGAGCCGTTGAGCTGCTCGGCCATCGGGGAGCGCCTTGTCACCCGGGTGCCCGATGTGACCCGGTTGATCGAGCGGCTGGCGCGGCGCGGGCTGGTGGAGCGCCGGCGGTGCCCGCAGGACGGGCGCAAGGTGCTGATCACGCTTTCGGACCGGGGAGCTGGGCTGCTGGCCAGACTGGACGAGCCGGTTCTGGTGTTGCACCGCGAGATGCTGGGGCATCTGACCCGACAGGAAATGAAGACTCTCAACGAGCTGTTGACCAAGACCCGCCGACCGCATCTGGCGGCGGATATTCCCGCAGAAGGAGATCGCACATGAAGGCACGCATTGCAGGAGGGGCGGCCGTGTTGGCCATCCTCGTCGTCATGGCCGGGGCTTCCCTGGCCGCCGAGTACAGCATCGACAACACGCACAGCGAGATCGGTTTCCAGGTCCGCCACCTGGCCATCAGCAAGGTCAACGGCAAGTTCGCTTCCTACGCCGGAAGCTTCAACTTCGCCCCGGACAAGCCGCAGGAATGGACGGCGGAGGTGACCATCGACGTGGCCTCCATCGACACCGACAACACCAAGCGCGACGACCACCTGCGCTCGCCCGATTTCTTCGACGCGGAAAAATTCCCGCAGATCTCCTTCAAGTCCACGGGTGTGACCATGAGCGACGACAGCGAAGGAACGGTCACCGGCGGGCTGACCATGCGCGGGGTGACCAAGCCGGTGACCCTGGACCTGGAGTTCCTCGGGGCGGTGGTCGACCCGTGGGGTAACCAGCGGGCGGGATTTTCCCTGTCCGGAACCATCGATCGGCAGGATTGGGGGTTGAGCTGGAGCCAGACCCTCGAGACGGGCGGTCTGGTGGTCAGCGACAAGGTCAAGCTGATGATCGATGTCGAGGGCATTCAGGCCAAGTAACGATCGCATCGGTTGCATGGGGACGGGGCCGGCGGTTTGTGCCGGCCCCGTTTTCTTGGGGGGCGGACGGCCCGCAGAGAGGCGGGGTCACTCGGCGTAGCCCAGATCCTTCAGGCGCTGGAGCACCTCGCCGTCCACGTCGTTCCAGGAATTCCCGCCTTCTTCCCCGGTAGCGCCCCATCCGGTGTCCCGCCACCGCTTGGCAATGGCGGTCAGTTCCGCCAGCACTTCCGGTTCCCGGTTGCCGACATCCCGCAATTCCTGGGCATCGCTCTTTAGATCGAACAGGGCCAGGGGGCGGCCGTCCCGCCGGGCGACCAGCTTCCAGCGGCCGCGGCGGACGGCGACCAGATCCGGACCGTAGGCCAGGGCCTCGGAAAGAACCACGCGGTCGGGGTCCGGGCTTGCGGGTCGGGCCAGGCCGTGGCCGGTCAGCAGCGGGGCCATGTCGCCGGGCAGTCCCCGGTGCGCCGGAAGGGTCGGCAAGCCCAGCCAATCCAGCAGGGTAGGCGCGAGATCCAGCAGGCTGACGGGTTCCTGCCGGCGCACCCCCGTCGGCACTCCCGGACCCCAGGCCAGCCAGGGCACACGAAGCACCTCCTTGAACAGCGAATGACCGTGGCCGATGCCGCAGATGCCGCGGGGGTCGTGATCGCAGCTGCGCGCGTACTCCCAATGGTCCAGGAACTCCTCGCCGTGATCGGAGAAAACAGCGCGGAGCGTGACATCGCCCAGATCCCAACGAACCAACTGGTCCTCCAGTTCTCCCACGGCGCGATCGACCTGGTGGATGGAGGCGTCGTAGATGGCCAGTTTCACGGCCAAGGCGGCCTGAATTTCGGGCGATGTGATATCGGCCGCTTTGCCCAGATCCGGTGCGGGGCCTTCGCCCCAGCGGGCCAGGGCGCGCAGCATGGCGATGGAAGTGTCCGCGCCCTGGGCGGCGACCGCCGGTAGGAACGGTTCCAGGTCCCGGGGCCGCGGGGTGGTGGGTTCGTGGGGGTCGTTGAGCAGGATGAAACAGAAGAAGGGCCGGTCGCCGTTGCGTCGGATCCAATCCTGAGCGGCCGCGACGACGGATTGGGCTTCATCGTTGAGATAGACGCGATGGTCGAAGCTTTCGGCCAGGCCGAAGGCGAAAAATTGGTTGGAGTAAAAGGCGGCCGTGCGGTAGCCCTGGGCGCGCAGGTGGCCGGCCAGGGTGACCACGCCCTCATTCAGGCGACTCGGCGGCTGGGCGTCCATGTTGCGCACGGGGCCGGATAGGTAGGCGCCGTGCAGGCCCGGCATCATTCCGGTCAAAGCCGAGGCGAAAGAAGGCAGGGTCCAGGGTGCACCTGCGGTGACGTCGGCGAAAAGGGTGCCCTGTCCGCCCAGCCGGTCAAGGTGAGGAGAGGTGGGCTTTCCATATCCGTAACAGCCGAGATGGTCCGCGCGCAAGGTGTCGACGCCCACCAGAACGAGGTTGGAGGGGCCGTTCCGGCTGGAATTCCGGCGCGTGGGCCGAACCGGGCGCAACAGGGCACGCCGCAGGCGGATCAACCAGCGTCGCCGTCTTTGCCTCAGGGTCAACGGAGCGAAGGGGTCGCGGAACATGACGCCTTTCCTGGCTGAAAGGAGATTCTCTCGGGCGGGTTACTGGACACCACCATGTCCGACCGTTAACGTTGCCGCCATGGACCTGCAAAACTATACACGAGAAAGCGCGGTGATACCGCAACTGAAGTGCGCGACGCTCGTCGAGGCCGTCACCACCCTGGTGGACCGTCTGGCCGAGGCCGGAGTGGTGAAATCCGCATCCGAACTGGTGGCCGAGGTCATGCGCCGGGAGGAGGAAGGCAGCACCGTTGTGGGTGGGGGGCTGGTCGTTCCGCATGCCCGTTGCCGGGGCCTGGATGAGGTGCACATCGCCCTAACCACCCTGGATCCTCCCCTTGAGCTTGAGGCCGAGGACGGCGAGCCGGTGGATATCGTCATGCTTCTGGTGGGTCCGGAGCGCGACCCCCGGCAGATGCTGCGTGTGCTGGCCCGGCTGGCCCGCCTGGTCAAGGACCGCGCATTCCTCGACCGCATCCGCGAGGCGGGGACCGCCTCCGACTTGCTCGCGGTGTTCGGCGAGGCCTCGGACTCGTAATTTCGACTAACTATTTTCTTTTCCGCGTGTTAAAATCCATCCCATTGCACTTCACCGCTTCCGGGACCATGATTTCCGGGATTCTATGCCAACTTCGTTGCATTTTCTGGAGGTTCATCATGCGCAGATCACCTGTAATTCTCGGTATCGTAGCTTTGGCTCTGGTGTGGGGGTGCTCCTCGGAGCAGGTCACCGCACCGGAAGGAACCGTTTCGGAGGTGGGGGATTCCGGCCAGGGGATGAACAATCCCGGCATCGTCACTCTCGCGGATCTGGAAGCGGGGATGGGTGCCGGAGAAAAATTGAGCGGCCCCGATGTGGCGGTCACGGCCTTCACCGCGAGTCCGTCCGCTCTGCTGCCTGGGGACCTGCTGACCATCCAGGCCACGGTCGCGAACCTGGGTTCGGCCACCGCGGTGGGCCCGTTCGACGTCTGGATCGGTGTGCTGAACGCGGGCTTCGAGTTTGCCCGGGTCACCATCGATCGCCTGGCTCCCGGGGAGGTCCGCGGGGGCACGGTGCATTTCACCCTTCCGATCGCCAAGTTTGCCACGGCTTATCCGCCGGGAACCTACACCCTCTACTGCACCCACAATTTTGGGGACAGCAATCCCGTCAACAACTACATGCTGGCCGATGTGGAACTCACAGATACCCAAACCGGCGCCATTCAGATCACCGTGACCCCGAGCGGCCTCAATGCTCCCTGGACCCTTACGGGCGCCGGGGGAGGCACCCAGTCGGGATCGGGATCAACTCTGCTGACGGGGCTGGTTCCGGGGGACTACACGATCACCTGGGGGGATGTGGCCGGGTACGACACTCCGACGGCGGAAACCGCGACCCTGGCCACGGGGGCAACCTTGACCTTCACCGGGGCTTACACCTCCAGCGGTGATCAGGAAGCCTTGCGGATGTGGTTCGAATATCCGGACAGCTTCTGCACGACGGCGGCCTTTTTGGATCACGTTACCGCCCACATCGTGTACATGAACCCGTCCATCCCCTCCACTCGCGGTTTCGAATGCGGATACGATGCGACCCTGCCGGGCGCCAAGGGCGCCCAGATCAACACCAACATCTCGGTGAGTTTCCCGGTTGATGTCATCGATGTGGGTCTGGATGACCCCGGAGCCGGCACCTACAACCGCATCGTGGGCTTCAACAACCCCTTGGCTACCAGCAGCGCCACCGTCGTGGCGACCCTGGACATCTTCGTTTTGGAAAGCGATGAGATCTTCATCACCATGCGCCCCGCCATTCCCCAGAGTCCGCCCATCGACGGCAACCCCAAGGTTGTGAAGGAAGATTTCAATCTCGTGAGCGTCCCCCTGGGCCAAGCCCCCGGCTCGCCGTCCCTGGTCATCAACCCCGCCGGGCCGTGCCCGGTGATTTCAACCAAGTAGGTTGCTTCCGGGGCCCGGCTCGCGCCGGGCCCCTATACCTCCCAATTTCCTCCGTTATTAACCGGTTTTTCAACCGAAACACCTTGCACCGCCAGCCCAAACCGGATACGTTTTCCGACCCACTTCCTTGGAAAAACTCACATTGGATCCCTTGAAGGGAGCGATTTCATGTCCCGTGCAGATTGGAAGCCGCGCCGCAGGTCGCTGCGGTTCGGTGCATCGGCGACGGCCTTGCTGGCCGCACTCGCAGTGGCCATGCCTTTGGCCGGGAGCGCCGTGGCGGCAGTGGCCGACCACGTGCTGCTGGCCGAGATCCAGACGATCAAGGCCGATGACTCCCGACGGCCCCTGAGCGCCGAGTTCATCGAGATCGTCAATCCCACGGCGGCGGCCATCGATCTGAGCGATTACTACCTGACCGACGCCATTTTCGCGTCGAGCCAGCAGTTCTACTGGCGCATCGCCGAGGGCAATCCCAGTTCCAACACCGCCGGCGGCGGGGCCTTCGGTGATTTCCACGCCCGCTTTCCCGACGGCTACAGCATCGCCGCGGGGGATACGGTCGTCATCGCCGTCCAGGGCGGCAGCGCCACATACCAGACCGCCTACGGCAAGCTCCCCGACCTGGAGATCTACGAGGACGGGTCGGCCCCGGACGCGGTTCCCGAAATGCGCGAAGCCTTTCCCGGCGGCATCAACGCCGGCCTGGGTACCACCAATTCCAACAGTCCGGCCCTCAGCGACGGTTATGAATCCCTGGTGCTGTACCACTGGGACGGCACCTCGGACCTGGTGGAGGATGTGGATTTCGCCTTCTGGAACTCGGGCTCCTCGACGTCGAGCCAGTTCGACAAGACGGGCGTGACGGTCGGTTCGAGCACCTACGCCGCCGACACCCCGATTGCCGGCCAGGTGCCCATCTCGACCTCGGCCCTGGTGGCGGGCAATGCCCAATCCTACATGCGCCAGAACGCGGACGAGGGCGCCGAGACCGGTACGGGCGGCAACGGTATCTTCGGGGATGACGAAACCAGCGAGCCTCTGGGGACGACTTGGCAGGTCGCGACCCAGGACCCAGCCATCGCCCCCGCTACATTCTTCGCCACCGTTCCCTTCATCACCGCCCACGACGCCTCCCCGGCCGCGCCCACCGAGGGCCAGTCGGTCACCCTGTCGGTGACGGCGGTGTCCCACAGCGCCTTGACCGGCGCCACGTTCTTTGTGGCCTACGACGGCGGCGCCTTCAGCTCCGTGGCCGGCACGGCTCAGGGCGGCGGAGTCTATACCACCACCGTGGCCGGCCAGACCGTGGGCACCGTGGTCTCCTGGTACGTCACCGTGACCAACGGCGACGGCCTCGACGACGTCTATCCCGGTGGAGGCGCGTCCGCTCCCGCGAGTTGGACCGTGGCCGGCACACCTCCGCCGAGCGAGGACCCGGACAAGCTGCTGCTGTCGGAAATCTGCACCTTGGGCACGGATCAGGAGTTCGTCGAGATCTCCAATCCGAACGACTATGAAGTGGATATGACGGACTACTACCTGACCGACTCGGTCCATTCGAGCAACCAGTACTGGATGATCACCCAGCCGAACCCGGAGAATTTCGTGGGCGGCGGAGCCTTCAACGACTTCTACGCCCGGTTTCCCGAAGGCTTCACCATTGCCGCAGGCGACACCATCGTCATGACGGTTCCCGGCAGCACCGCCTTCTCCGCTTCCTACGGATTCCTGCCCGACCTTGAACTCTACGAGGACGACGCCTTCCCCGACAACGTCCCCGACATGCGGCCCCTGTGGGGTAGTGGAACCAGCAGCAGCATCCGGGGCGATGGCTTGGACCCCACCTTGACCAACGGTGGCGAGGGGGTCGTCCTGTTGCACTGGGACGGAGTCAGCCCCTTGATCACGGACATTGACGTTTTCAACTGGAAAGACCCGGGCTACACAAGCTCAAGCTTCCTCTTCAGCAAGACCGGCGTGACCGTGGGCGGGGAAACTTACGGCCCGGATACGGATCCCGGAAGCCAGCACCCCTTCGCGCTTCAGTTGTCTTTCGGGCTGTCCTACCAGCGCATCGATCCTCTGGAAACCGGACAGACCATCGGGGGCGGCAACGGCGTCAACGGCCGGGACGAGACCAGCGAGAACTTCAACGTGACGTTCACCGACCAACTGGCTGCGGATCCGTCCCGCCCGGGCGGGGCTACCGGAGAGGGCGGTTCGGTTGTCGAACTGGTGGTGGAAGCCAAGACCTTCATCCCCACCATGGGCGAGGCCTTCCCCATCCGCTTCGTCTCCAAGGTCCAGAGCGAGACCCGGTTGCGGATCTTCGACCAGCAGGGTCGCCTGGTGGTCAGCCTCTTCGACAGCCGCTTCAACGGCGCGCCGTCGGTGATCCCCGGCGCCTACACCACCGTGGCGTGGGACGGCCGGGACGATACTTTCGAACGCGTCAAGGCCGGTATGTACATCATCCACCTTTCGGTGGTGAACAGGCAGACCGGCGACGAAGATACACTGACTGCGCCCGTGGTCGTGGCCACGCGGCTGAGCAACTAGAGAGGGTGAGCAATGTCCCGGAAACTGATTATTCTCATCGTAACGGCGGCGCTCGTCCTGACGGCCGGTTCCGCGGCGGCGTTTTTCGAAAACACCATGGTCAGCGCGCGGGCGCGTGCCATGGGCGAATCCGCCGTGGCCGTGCCCGGAGATGCGTACCCCGCCTTTTTCAACCCCGGCCTGCTGGCGGTGCGCACCACCGGTGAGGCGGGCGCCAGCTACGTCCAGCCGTTCGGGTTGGAGTTCAACGACTTCTACGCCCTCGGCGCCGTGCTGCCCCTGCAGACCCGCTACGGGGCCATCGGGGTGGGCCTGAGCCAGTTCAAGACCTCCTACCAGGATGTCGATCTGCTCAAGGAAACCCAGGTGACCTTCTCCCACGGTCTGACCGTGTTCGAGGACTTCCACTCGCGGGTGGACATGGGCTACAGCATCAACATCTACCGGGTGGAGCAGTCCGAGACCGTCAGCGGCCTGAACCCGGGTGACGACACCGTGGTCGGCGTCGATTTCGGCATGGCCGTGAACCTGCACCAGCGCACGACCATGGGCTTTCTGATCAAGAACATGAACAATCCCCAGATCGGCCTGGACGAGGAAGAACTCGCCCGCCGGTTGATCGCCGGGGTGACCTACCAGCCCTACGAGGACGTGCTGACCACCTTCGAGATCGTCAACGAGCTGGGCCAGGACGTTCAGTACCACGGCGGCGTTGAGGCCATGGTGGTCGATTCGTTCTACCTGCGCGCCGGCCTGGTGACCCATCCGAACAAGCTGACCGCCGGCTTCGGCTACAGCCGCGGCCGGGTCTCCGTGGACTACGGGTTCGGCACCGGCGGCGGCACCCTCGACGCCACCCACCAATTCGGCGTGAAAGTCGCCTGGGGCGGTGAGGCGAAGTGAGAAACCTCAAGCACAGGGGCGCCGCACGGATTCCGTGGCGCAGGAGGGCGACCCGCTGGGCGATGGGCCTGGCATTGGTCGCGCTGCTGACGCCGTGGACTTCCGCGACGGCCGCCGTGACGAAGGTGGACCTCAACAGCGCCTCCCTCGAGGAAGTCCTGGCTCTGCCCATCCAGGCAGACCTGGCCCAGCGCATCGTGGACCACCGCACCTACCTGCGTTTCTTCGACAACGTGTACGACCTGATGGAGATCCAGGGCATGACGCCGGAGATTCTGGCCCGGCTCAAGCCCCTGGTCGAGACCATCCCGCCGCCGGCCGTGGACGCCAGCGTGGCGCGGCTTTCGGCCGGTTACCGCCAGGTCCAGAGGTATCTCGGGCAGGAGGGCTCCAGCGAAGGCCTTTCGGACGAGTACCTGGACAAGATGCGCAATCCGGAAAACCTCAACGATATGGATCTGTTCGACCTCATGTCGTTCCAGAACGTCTCGCCGGTTGACGCGACCAACATCCTGAAGGCGCGCGATCGGCTGGGCCGCTTCGAGAGCCAGCGCCAGCTGCGCAGCGCCGATGGTCTGCGGTACTTCGCCTACCGCAACCTGCGGGACTTCGTGGTCTACAGCCCCGAGGAAATGGTCGACGCTTCCAGTCGCGGGGTCTCCGGTTACGCCCAGACGCGTTACTGGGAAACCCCCTTCGCCGCCGGCAGCGACGACGAATTGGGCAGCTTCGCCAGCGGCGCCCCGCGGGGGCGCTACACCGTCGACCAGAAGAACCTGTACGCCCCCGGATGGCTGAACAAGATCCGCTTCCAGGCCACCGGCGGCGTCGTCGGCGGCGTGATCACCGACCGTGAATTCGGGGAAACCGACTGGAACGAAACGGCCAAGGGGTACGTGGGCCTCACGGATCGCCGATTCGGCAATTTTCGACTCAAGAGCCTGTACGTGGGCGACTTCCGGGTAGCCTACGGCCTCGGCCTGATCATGGACAACACCGACTACATCCACTTCCGCAAGACCGGCTACGGTTTCAACAAGCGGTTGCTGGGAGTCCACGGCGACCTGAGCCGCAGCTACGAATACACCATGCGCGGCGTGGCCGCCGAAGGGGCCTACGGGCCCCTGAACGCCTCCGTTTTCGTCTCCAGTGACAAGAAGGACGGCATCCTCAACCCGGACGGCACCATCAACCGTTACGTGACCATGCGGCCGCGGCCTGAACCGGAGCTCCTCGAGGGCCGGACCGTGGACGGCATCGCTACGGGGTTGCGTCGCGACGCCTTCGACGAGGATATCGTGGGCGGCAATGTCAAGCTCATGCTCGCCCCCGGCACCTTCGTGGGGGTCACCAGCTACACGGCAAAGTACGATAAGGGGTGGCGAGCCGACGAGGATGTGCTCGTGGCGTCGACGGACCTGCTCGAGGCCCGGGACAACGAGATCTGGAACGGCTACACCAGCGTCTACGAAGACACCTCCGGAAACGTCCATACCGCCAAATGGCGGCGGGTCGTTGGAGCCGAGGGACAGGCGGTGTTCGGCAATGTCGCGATCCAGGGCGAGTGCGCCTTCCTGCAGGATCCCAACTCACATTGGTATTCGTTCCAGGGGCCGAGCGCCTACGTCGTGAATTCCTTTGCCCAGTGGGACAACCTGCACCTGCTGGGCATCTGGCGGGACTACGATGTCGGGTTCGACAATCCGTACGGTCGCGCTTTCAGCAACGACAGTCGCTACGAGATGACCCTGCTGGATTCCCCGTACCGGTTGAACGACGACCTGTACACCTGGCTGGAGACCGACACGCCCCAGCCCAAAGCCGAGAAGGGACTCTACCTCGAGACTCGCTATCGGATCAGCCGCGCGCTGACACTCAGCGGGCTGTCGTTCGACAAGTGGACCCGCAAGGCCGACGGGGCGGATCTGATGCGCTACACCGTGAAGGCCGAATACCAGCCCATCTTCAACATTCGCTTTCGTGTGCGGCACCGTTACAGCAGCCGCAGCGAGAACAATCCCGAGGATGTGCGGACCTACCGCAACTGGGAGACACGCTGGCAGCTCATCACCATGTTGAGCAATTACAACCGGTTGCAGTTCATGTACATGACCAGCAACGTGATGTTCCCGCCGCGGCCCCGTCTGGGTGGTACCGCCGATTCCGGCGCGGGCGACCCTTCGGTGGGCACGGCCGGCATGCCGGCCTACGCCTTCGAGGCGCGCTACGAGCACAACATCACCCCGGGATTTATGGTGTCGTTCGCCTCTTCGGTGTACGACGGGTTCCTGTGGAATTTCGAGGGTAACGAGTTCGTGCTGCTCGACGGCAAGGGCTTCCGCAACTGGTTCAAGATTCAGAGCCGCATTTCCCAGCGCATGCTCTTCCAGCTGAAAGTCACGCGGGACCATAACCTGCCCAAGACCTTCGTGGATGTGCGCTACTTCGGCGACCCGAGCGGGAACGAGCCGGACGCCGACTACGTCCCCAAGGATGACACCATCGTCCGTCTGCAGATGGACTACACCTTCTGATAGATCGAGGAGACTGGAGACATGAACACGAATCGACTTCATAACGAAGGTGCCCTGCAGGCCGGTCGTCCCGCGGTGCGCAGAATGCTGCCGGGCGTAGCGGCGATGTTGGCCGTGGTAATGGTTGCGGGCGCCGGATTCGCCGGGCCGCAGCTTACGTCCGCCTACGGGGATCAGCTGGGCTGGATCAGTGCGGAGATCAACGCCATGGGTGGATCGGGAACGGCCCTGTATCGGGGTGGTTACAGCACGGTCTTCAACCCGGCTTTGCTCTCGCGGGCCTCGGGCTACCGCCTGGACGGAGGGCTCGCCCTGGACCAGGAACACGAGGACCGCTTCCAACCGCTGTTCGACTCCTTCGACAGCTACGTGACGGATGCGGCCATCGCGAGCAATCGCCATCACTATTTCGACACCGGGTTCGCTCTGGCGGGCCGGCCGGGTGGGGAAGACTCACCCTTCGGCGTGGGGCTGTCACTGACCGAGCGTTATCCCTTCAATTACACCTTCACCGAGGAATTGCGGAATCCCAGTCCGTACCCCCCCGGAACCGGTGAGCCTGCCCGTGACGCCATCATTGCCGAGCGCACTCGCGAGGTCTCCGGGGCCTTGCGCGACCTGTCGGTGGGTGTGGGCTTCGAGGTCAACGACCGGGTTTCGGTCGGCGCCGCCGCCCACTACGGTTTCGGCACCCGCACGGAGGTCATGCGTTCCCGGGACTTCGTCATTCCCCAGGACAGCTACAACCACAAGAGCGCCTTCGACATGAACGGGGTGAATTTCACCCTCGGCGCCCACGGCGTCATCAACGAGCGGATCGAAGTCGGTGTGGCCTGGGAGAGCAAGTTGTCGGCAGATGGTGATTGGACGCAGACCGACTACGAGGCGGCGACCGATACGACCATCGAGACCATGTCCGACGCCTACTACAAGTACCCGCAAACCTTCCGCGCGGGCCTGGCTCTCCGGCCCCGTACGGACCCCCGCACGGTTTTCACCATGGAGATGGAGTACAAGACCTGGAGCGACATGGAGGATTGGCGGGTGCCGGGAGACGACAATCCCCAGCTCCTGGAGGACACCACGGACGTGCGCATCGGCGTTCAGCACGAGTTCTACAACGGCATGGCGGCCCGCTTCGGGTTCCGTCATATTGAGAGCTACGCGGATCGGGATGCCTCGACCAGCGTGTTCTCCGCCGGCGTGGGGGCTCCTTTGGGCGGCGGCATGTTCTCCGCCTCGGTGGAGTTGGCCAAGCTCACGACCATCCAGGCGCACCAGTTCGACTACCCGACCGACTATTTTGGAGACAGCTTCGTCGTCGATCCCATGGCCCGGGTTGAAGATACCCGGTTCCGGATCGGCGCCGGTTACAAGGTGGAGTTCTAGTGATACGCAGCAAATTATCCCTGCTGGCCCTGGGTGTCCTGCTGGTCGTGGCGCTGGCCGCCGCCCTGCCTGTCGGCGCCGGGAATGCCGACGACGGCATCCTCCGCCTGCACCTGATCTGGACCAACGACATGCACGGCCACATCGTTCCCGAGCCCGCCCGGTTCATGAACCCCGACTTTCCGCCTCCCCTGGGCGGCGGCTATTCGGCGGCCCGCTACATCGCCGGCGTGCGCGAGCAGGCCGCAAAGGACGGCGACGAGGTCCTGCTGATGGACGTGGGAGACATCTTCCAGGGCACTCCGGTCGGCAACAAGACCGAGGGCGCGGCCGTGGTCAAGTACTACAACGCCATGGGCTATCGTTTCCTGGTGCCGGGCAACCACGATTTCGACAAGGGCCGCACCAACACCGAGCGGCTGGCCCGCATGTCGGATTTTCCCTGGTTGAGCGCCAACATTCTGGAAAAGGACACCGGCAAGATCCCCGACTGGCTCATTCCCACCCTGATGCTGGAGTATCAGGGGATCAAGATCGGCGTGGTGGGCATCACGACCCCCAGCACCGCGGTCATGTCCTTTCCGGAAAACATCGAGGGGCTGGAATTCAAACCCATGCCCCCGGTGATCGAGGAATACCGGGACAAGCTCAAGGCCGATGGGGCCGATCTGATCCTGCTGGCCATCCACGAAGGCCTGCCCTATGACCCGGAGGAGGGTTGGAAGCGCATCGCCGGGAGCACCGAAACCGAAACCACCCAGGAGCAGACCGGGACCTTCGGCAGCAACTACTCCTACGGCGGCATGAACCTCATGGAGCTGGTCAACAGTGTGCCCGGCATCGATGTCGCCGTGGGCGGCCACACGCACCGCGGCTACTATGAGCCGTGGATCGACCCGGTGAATCACACCATGTGCTTCGAGACCTTCGGCAATGGCTCGAGCCTCGGTCACGTGATCCTGAAGATCGACCGCAAAACCGGGTCCCTGATCGGATACGAGAACGCCGACAGTCGCGGCACCCTGATCACCCTCTTCGAGGACGAGATCTGGCCCGATGCGGAAACCGAGAAGATTCTCAAACCCTACCGCGACGAGGCGGAAGCCGAGATGAACGCCGTCGTGGGAGTCACCAGGGTGAGCCTCGGTCGCGGCGGTCCGGGGGCCAACCTGGTGGGCAACCTGGTCACCGACGCCATGCGGGAGTACTTCAACGCCGACTTCAGCTTCCAGAACATGGGTGGCCTGCGGGCCGACATCCCCTCGGGCAACATGTCCGCCCGGGACATCTTCAGCGTCCTGCCTTTCGGCAACGAGCTGGTCAGCGTGGAAATGGACGGGCGCATGTTGCGCCGCATCCTGGAACGCAAGGTCGCCGGCAACAGCGGTGGTATCTGTGTTTCGGGAGTCCAGTGGGCCTACGATTCCGGGCGTCCGGACTACGATCGCGGGGTCGAGCTGCTTGTCGGCGGCAAGCCATGGGATCCGGACCGCATCTACAAGGTCGTTTGCACCAACTTCCTCATGGAGGGTAACAGCGGCCTCGATTTCCTGACCGGGATTCCCGCCAGTCAGGTCACGCCGACGGGGATCACCACCCAGGAAGCCGTGGAGCATTACATCAAGCTGAACACGCCGGTTCGGCCCCGGGTGGACGACCGCTGGGTCGAGAAACCGGGCCAGCCCCAGGCTGAGTACATGAAACAGCATTATCTTCCGTGATGGTGAGGTTGTTTGCAATTTGATACAATAGGACGAGTTATACGTTTTTTCCCTTAAGCCCGCCCCGCCGAGACCGATCATGTGTTTCAGGGGCGGGCAACTTTTTTTCGCCTCCTTGGACAAGGATGTCCTGGCAATGCGTCGCAGGGGCGCGCAACGACAAGGTGGTCGATCTCGTGAAGACTCTGCGAAAAGAAATCCGCAACGAGCAACTCACGCGCTTCTCCACCCACATGAACAAGATCGTCGTCGGCCAACCCCAGGCCATCGACCGCCTCTCCGACAGCTTCAGCCGCTTGATCGCCGGGGTCCACGATCCCGAGCGGCCTCTGCTGACCATGATGTTCATGGGGCCGACCGGTGTCGGCAAGACCGAAACCGTGCGCGCCTTGTCCGAGACCATCTTCGGCAACAAGCGCGCCTATACGCGAGTCAACTGCCAGGAATATTCCGCCCACTACAACATCTCCAAGTTGCTGGGGTCGCCTCCCGGATACGTGGGCGGCGAGATTCGGCCGCTGCTGGCCCAGGAAAACCTGGACCGCCACCACAAGCGGGCCCTGGAGTGTCAGACCGGCCTTGTCAGCGAGGCGGGCAGCAAGTTGAACCGGCTGTTCCCCCCCGAGTCCGAGCGATACCTGAACATCGTGCTGTTCGATGAGATCGAAAAGGCGCATCCCAAGCTGTGGAATCTTCTGCTGGGCATCCTCGAGGACGGCACCGTCGTGCTGGGCAACAACGAGGAGGTGGACTTCCGCCAGTCCATCATCATCCTGACCACCAACGTGGGCAGCGACGCCATGGGCGCCCACTTGGGCCAGACGAACATCGGCTTCTCCGCGGGCACCGACAGCGCGCTGATGAACAAGAATATCGAGGAGTCCGCGCTGCGTGCGGCCAAGAAAGTCTTCCCCTTCGAGTTCCTCAACCGCTTCGACGACATCATCACCTACCACACCCTGGAAGAGGATCATCTCTACGGCATCCTGGACATCCTGATCGGCCAGGTCCATCAGCGGTCGCTGATGTGCGCGGAGCCGTTCCTCCTGGAGATCTCCGATCAGGCCAAGGCCCGTCTGGTCGAAGCCGGTCGCGATCTGCAATACGGGGCCCGGCCCCTGAAGCGCGTGGTGGAGAAGGAGATCGTCACTCCCATTTCCCGCTACATCTGCTCGGATCAGATCCGCAAGGGCGACCTGATCACGGTCGATGTTGATGGGGTCGATGGTGGACTGGTCTTCCGCAAGGAGACCGGGGTGACGAGCTGGGAGGAACTGGAGAGTCTGGGACCCTTCCCGCAGAACCAGTGGTCGAAGAACGACCTGGGCGTCAAGGACGACGGCGGGGAGAAGAAGGAACTCGTTGAGGAGATAACCCAGGTCGTGGCCACAGCCGGTTGCATGACCGGGGCCGAAGACTGACAAGCCCGCAGGACCGGGGTCCTACGGCCAGTAGAGGATCCGACCACAGCTTTCGCAGTACTGCAGGCGGCCGGCGTTGGTCTTGCTCACGAACGAAGCCGGGATCAGGGCGAAGCAACCGGTGCACGAATTCCCGATCACGGGAACCACGGCCCGGCCGAACTTCCCGGTCAGGCGACGAAATAATCCCATCACCTGGGGATCGATCTTCCCCTCCAGCTCTTCGCGCGCGTTCTTGAGGTCATCGAGGCCGGCGGTCTTGAAGCCCATGTCTTCGAGCTCGGAGCCTTTTTCCTCGATCTCCCGGATCATTCCCATCATGTCCTGCAGGGCGACCAACTGTTGCAGTTGCGGATGCATGACTATTCCCCCTTGAGGGCCGCACAGAAGGCCTCGTAGTTGTCGGCAGCCATGAGCTTGTCGCGAAGGTCGGTGTCCTGGACCGAGTCGATGAGCGTGGCCAGCGACTTGATGTACTGGTGTCCCATGTCCTGGGGCGGGGCGATCAGCACGAAGAACAGATGGGTGGGCCCGCCGTCCTCGGAATCGAAATCCACTCCCTTGGTGGAGCGGGCCATCAGGATGGAAAGCTGCTGAACCGCCAGGGTTCGACCGTGCGGGAAGGCGATGCCGGGTCCCACCGCGGTACTGCCCAGGGATTCCCGGCTCTGCAGCATCTGCAGGATGGTGTCGGGGTTCTGGATGTTCATGCCGGAGGAAAGTCCGCTTACCAGTTCCTGGATGGCTGATTCTTTGTCGGTGGCTTGCAGGTCGGGAAGGAAGAGTTCGGATGAGGTATGTTTGAGAACATCGGCAATGTCCATAGGAACTGCACCGCCTTGAGCTAGCGTGGTAAATGTGCTAGGACTACCGGCAAAGCTAATCAAAGATCAGGATCCAGACAAGCCGCAATGGCGGGTTTCCGGATCCTGGTGGTACCGGCAGTCGAAGGGGACGAGACAATCGACACCACCGAAAACGCCATTCATCCGCCGAATGCCACGGGTGTGGTCATGCGCACGGGCGGCGAGCGCAGTATCGTCGCCCATGGCGGGCGCGTGTGGAGCTGCCAGTTGCGCGGCAAGCTCAAACAGGGCAAGCGCCGCGAGCAGACCGTCACGGTGGCCGGTGACCGGGTGGTCCTGGGCGCCTTGCAACCGGAGCACGAGCCGCCCGAGGCGGTGATCGAAGAAGTCCTCCCGCGCCGCAACCGCATTTCCCGGATGGGCACCCGGCGCAGCGGGGGGAATATCGAGCAGGTCCTGGTGGCCAACCTGGATCAGGTGGTGGTGGTGCAGTCCCTGACCGAGCCCGACCCCCAGAAGGGTTTCGTGGATCGGTTGCTGGTGGCGGCCGAACGCTTCGAGGTCGCCGGTCACCTTGTGTTGAACAAGGTGGACCTGGTGACCGAGTCGGCGCTCCAGCAGGACTGGGACTACTTTGCCGGTCTGGGCTACACGGTCCTGCGCACATCCGCCACGTCGGGCCAGGGTGTGGCTGAGCTCGCCGAACTCCTGCGCGGTCGCACCTCCATCCTGATGGGCGCCTCGGGGGTGGGCAAGAGCACCCTGCTGAACACCATCGACCCGGACCTGGCCCTGCAGGTCTCCACGGTGGCCTCGCGGACGGGATTGGGCCGCCACACCACCACCAGCACCGAGCTGTTCCCCCTGCCGCAAGGGGGGTTCATCGCCGATTCCCCCGGTCTGCGCGGCTTCGAGCCCTGGGATGTTGATCCCGAAGAGGTGCGCGATTACTTTCCGGATTTCACGGACGGTGCGCAGGAGTGCCGGTTCCGGACCTGTCTGCACGATCAGGAACCGCAGTGCGGAGTGAAGAAGCTGGTGGGGGCGGGAAAGATACCGGACTGGCGTTACGCGGCCTATCTTGCCCTGGTGCGGGATCTCAAGGATCGACGGCGCAGCCTCAGGAAAGGCGGCTGGTAGGATCCCGCCGGGAATCCGCCAAGCCCGTGATCATTTCGTAGTAGAGCCAGGCTTCCCGGCATTCGTGCACGACCTTGTCCAACGGCAGAATATGGGTATGGGGCTGCCAGGGTACGCTGCGTTCGACCCTTGCGGTCTGGACCCAACCCGGCAAGGCTTGCCCCAGCAGGCGGGGTGATTTTGCCGTCAATTCGTAGCCGCCGAGGGCCACGATGGCCAGGACCGCCAGGACAAAGGCTGTTTCCAACAGGTTACGGCGCACGGGGTGCTCCCTGGTTTCGAGGACCGAATGGCATCGATCCCCAGGGGGCAAGGGGCATGCCCGCAAGGAGGTGACCATGGCCGACAGCCCGACTCGCCGTCTGAAACGCAAGCTGGCCGCAGCGGTCACCAGCTTGTGGAGGCGGCCCAAGATCTCCCCGGAAGAATTGCGCGCCCTGCGCCCGGTTCGCATCCTTCTGGTCCGCCAGCACAACCAGATGGGTGATATGGTGTGCGCCCTTCCCGCCCTGCGGGCCCTGCAGGAGACCTGGCCCGCGGCCGAGCTGCACTTGGTCACTTCACCGGTCAACGGGGCGGTGGTACGGGATCTCCCATACCTTGCCGGGATGCTGACCTTTTCCCAGCGGATGTGGCGCCGGCCCTGGGCCCTGCTGCGTTTCGTGAGGGCCATGCGCCGGTTGCGCTGCGAGGTGGCTTTCGTGCTGGGCAGCGTGTCGTTCTCGGTGACCAGCGCGGCGATCGCCCTTGTCAGCGGCGCCCGCTGGATCGTCGGCCCGGACAGCCGGCCCTACGGTTGGGATCTCAGCCATAATCTCTTCGCCTTGGAATTGCCGGCCTCGCCCGTGGTCGACCGGCCTGCGGTGGAGCACAACCTGGCGCCGTTGCAGGCGGTGGGCATCGACACCGCCGACCACGAACCACGACTGGATCCGGGTGCCGAGTCACAGGCCCGGGCCAGGCAGATCATGGCCGACCTGGGACTGGAGGACGGCTTCTGGGCCCTTCATCCCGGGGCGGGCAAATGCCAGAACGTCTGGCCGGCCGACCGTTTTGCCGCCGTTGCCGAGCGGGCCGTTGCGGCGGGCCACGGGGTCCTGGTCATGCATGGGCCGGCCGACGGGCCAGCCCTCACGGCCCTGAAGGCGGCCCTGGGGCAAGCGAACAGTTCCGGGGTGGTCTTCGCCCCGCTGCTGGAGGTGGCTGTCTGCTCCGCCCTGCTGGCGCGATGCGGGCGCTTTCTGGGTAACGACACCGGGATGATGCACGTCGCCGGCGCGGTGGGCACTCCAACGGTAGCCTTGTTCGGTCCCACCGATCCGGCCCTGTGGAAGCCGCCGAGCCCGCGGGTCATCGCCCTGCGCAGTTCGCGCCGGACGCCGGATGACCGCGGCGAAGAATTCGGTTGGATGGAGAACCTGAGTATCGAAGAGGTGTGGGAGGCCTGGCGCGACCTGGCTCCCGCCACGAGAACCATGGAGCGGGATGCATGAGCGGAAGCGGTCTGGAAAACATCATCATCGATATCCTCGCCCTGATCTTTTCGGTGGTCTTTCACGAGGTGGCCCACGGCTGGATGGCCTTGCGCCACGGAGACGAGACGGCCCTGCGTCTGGGGCGGTTGACCCTCAATCCCTTGCCGCACATCGACCCGGTGGGCAGCATCATCGTGCCGTTGATGCTCTCGTTCACCAGTTCGATCATGTTCGGCTGGGCCAAGCCGGTTCCGGTGGATCCGCGCCGGCTGCGGGATCCCTGGAACGACCATCCCAAGGTGGCCGCCGCCGGGCCGGCGGCGAACCTGCTGCTGGCCTTGATCTGTGCGGTGTTGCTGGGGCTGGTCATCGGGTTGGCTGCGCTGACGGGCGCGACGGCCCAGGTCTTGTCGGCCGGCCCCTCGCCGTTGAAGTTCCTCGTGTCACTCTTCCAGACCGGGATCATGATCAACGTGGTTCTGGCCATGTTCAATCTGATCCCCGTGCCGCCCCTTGACGGCAGCTGGATTCTGACCCGCTTTCTGCCCCGTGACCTGCACTTCCGCTACGAGAAATTGCGCCGGTTCGGGTTTGCGATGGTGATCGGGTTCCTGTTGCTCATGCGGTATACCCCACTGGGAAACGCCTTCAGCGGCATTCTCATGGCCGTGGTTCACCCGTTTTTCGGCCTGGCCATGGCCATCGCCCGGATTTTCGGCGCCTGACCCCTCTCGACATCGGCCGGATAACCGAAAAGCCCTCCCACCTCGGCGGTGGAAGGGCTTTGCAGCACCCAGCGAATTGGGTATCGACCGACTTAATCGGAGGAGACATGTTCGCCGTGGGACTGGGCCAGCACGACCGACACGCGCTGAACGGCACTCTCGTTGCCGAACAGGTCCACAGCATAAATGCTGTACAGGTTGATGCCGGGCCGCGGGCTCAAGTCCGCAATCTGGGTCGACATCGTGGGGGTGGCGACCAGGGATACCACGCTGCCCTTGTTCTCGCGGGTTACCATGTAGCCGGCCAGGTCGGTGTCGACCGTGTTGGGGGCCCAGCTGATGGTCGCGGTGCCGGCATTGTAGTCGACGTTGCTGCGCACAGCAAAGACGGCGGCGGGGGGAGCGGTATCGAGGGGGGTGTCGAGGGCGACGGGGTTACTGTCGCTGCAGCCGGTGGCCGCGATGGCCAGGATCGTCAGCAGCGTCGCAATCAAGATCTTCTTGGTGTTCGCCATGTGTGTGTCCTCCTTACAATTCGCCAGATCGTGCAGGTTTTTTTTGTTGTGCGGCCGGAGGAGATCGGTTGCAGCGGCACGTTGTTCTTGAGCAGCTCCTCCGGCCGCGACTTGCCGGATCGATTGCAAAGGGGGGACCACGCGAAAACAAAAAATCGAAAAACCGGCCAAGATGGCATATGTGAATCAGTTACCGTGATGATTAGGAAACGACTCGGAAGCTCGGGAAACGATGAGCCACCATTCACCATTTCCAGATGCCCTGTTCCCGGGCCCGGGGCGTTGCATCCTGCCCGGTTGACCCGGTCACCGGAAGTCTGTGTTTACTCCTTGACATTGAGGGGCTTAAGCTGGAATAATCGCCTAGATCTCTGGATTCCCGGCGTTGAGCGTGGACAGGTCAGGGGAGGCTCGAAATGACCAAAGCCGATATTGTCGAGGACATTGCCCAAAAGACGGGGCTGACCAAGAAGGAAGTCGCCGAGACGGTTGATCTCTTCCTGGCGCGGATCGGCGATTTGCTTGTCTCTGGCAAGCATCTGGAAATCCGGGGTTTCGGTACCTTCAAGGTGAAGGAACGCAAGGAGCGCATGGCGCGCAATCCTCGCACCGGTGATGCCGTGCCCGTTCCGGCGCGCAAGGTCCCGGTGTTCAAGGTTTCCAAGATGCTCAAGGACAAGGTCGCCGGAGGCATCTGAGGGGCCACCTGTGGTTAAACTTGTTGTTCCGGTTTCCCGCCGCCGGTCGGGGGGAAGCCGGTTCCTTTTGTGAAACCCGCTTTGCGAACGCCGAATCGCAGGGCTGAGCCTCCGGGAAGGATCCCTCATGTCAAATTCCTTGGTCGATATGCGCAGCGATACGGTGACCCGGCCGAACGAGGGTATGCGCCAGGCCATGGCCTCTGCCGAGGTGGGAGACGATGTCTTCGGTGACGACCCCACCGTGAACCGGTTGCAGGAAAAGGTGGCGGGCCTGCTGGGCAAGGAAGCCGCCCTTTTCGTTCCCAGCGGAACCATGGGCAACCAGCTCGCCCTGCGCGCCCAGACCCGCCACGGGGACCAGATCCTCCTGGAGGACGGCGCCCACATTTTCCGCTATGAGGTGGGCGGCCCCGCCGCCCTCAGCGGCCTTCTGACCACCTGCATTCCCGCCCCCGGAGGCATCCTCACCGCCGCTCTGGTGGAGGCGGCCCTCAATCCGGACAACGTCCACTGCGCGCCGCCGTCCCTGGTGTGCGTGGAGAACACGCATAACGGCGCCGGGGGGCGGATCCTGCCCCTGAAAAACCTGCGGGAAATCGCCGAACTGACCCACGGTCGCGGCCTGCGGGTGCACCTCGATGGGGCTCGCCTGTGGCACGCCCACATCGCGACGGGAACGTCCCTCGCGGAGCTGGCCGCTCCGGTCGATTCGGTGAGCGTGTGTTTTTCCAAGGGATTGGGTGCGCCGGTGGGCTCGGTACTTGCGGCAGACCGCGATACCATCACCCGGGCTCATCGCTTCCGCAAGATGCTGGGCGGGGGGATGCGCCAGGTGGGAATCCTGGCGGCTGCCTGCTTGTACGCCCTCCAACACAATCTGGCTCGGCTGGCCGATGACCACACCCACGCCGCCCGCATCGCAGCGGAACTGGACAATGCGCTGCTGGCGGTGAATCATCCGGTGGAGACCAACATCGTGATCATCGACGCCCCCGCACCCGGCGGGGATGTGGCCCTGCTGGCGCATTTGGCGCAGTGGGGCGTGCTGGGGGTGGGATTCGGCCCCGGGCGGGTGCGCCTGATTCCCAACCTCGACACCGATACCGCCGGGGTGGATCGGGCTATTGCCGCGCTGAACAGTTATGCGGGCGGTCGCTGACCGCGACGGGAATTCCTGAATCAACCAGGAGAGGCCATGAAGGACATTTTCGCCGGCCTGGACCGGCCGGACTGGGCCATCGAGCCGGAAGATGCTTGCGAGAGGGCCGGAGCGTTCATCCGGCAGGTTCTGGACGACTCCGGATTACCGAACCTGGTGATCGGTCTGTCCGGCGGCATCGATTCGGCGGTTTCCGCCGGCCTGGCCGCGCGCGCGGTGGGAGCCGACCGGGTCCGCGGCTTTCTGCTACCGTACGCCACCAGTTCGGCCGCTTCGCTCAGCGACGCCACCGCGGTGGCCGAGACCCTGGGGATCGCCCACGAGACCGTGCCCATCACGCCCATGGCGGACACCTTCCTGGCCGACATCCCCGCCGATCAACGGGTCCGTCGCGGCAATGTCATGGCGCGCTGCCGCATGATCGTGCTCTACGACCGCTCGGCCGCCCATCAGGCCCTGGTCCTGGGCACGGGAAACCGCACCGAGGCCCTGTTGGGCTACACAACCATGTACGGCGACAACGCCTGCGCCCTGAATCCCCTGGGTCAGCTTTACAAGACCGAGGTCCGCCTGCTGTCCGCCTGGCTGGGGTTGCCCCGGTCGGTGCTGGAAAAGGCCCCGAGCGCCGATCTGTGGGAAGGTCAGGCCGACGAGGATGAGCTGGGTTTCAGCTACGCCGAGGCCGACCGGCTCCTGCACGAGATGATCGACAACGGGCGTGATGCCGCCGCCCTGGCCGAACGGGGCTTTGCCGCCCCGCTGGTCGAAAGGGTGTCCACACGGGTGCGCGCCATGCGGTTCAAGCGACAGGGACCCCCGGTGGCGGTCATGCCCGGCCGCCCGGACCCGGACCGGGACGGAGGTCCCCGGTGACCACCATCGAGCTGCCGGACATCGAGATGCCCGGCGGTCTGTGCCACTTCGTGGCCACGCCCATCGGCAACATGCAGGATGTGACCCTGCGTGCGTTGGGGGTGCTGGCGGCGGCCGAGGTGATCTACGCCGAGGATACGCGCCACACGTCCGGCCTGCTGAAGCGCTACGGCCTGCGGGCTCCCCTGGTCAGCTACCACGATCACAACAAGCAGCAGGTGGTGCCGCGCATCGTGGCGGACCTACAGGTGCAGAAAAGGGTGGCGATCGTCAGCGACGCGGGCATGCCCTGCGTCAACGACCCCGGCTATTCCCTGGTGCTGGCCCTGTTGCGGGAGGGCCTGCCCTGGACGATCATTCCCGGGCCGTCGAGCGTGCTCGCCGGGCTGGTGCTGGCGGGTTTTTCGCCGGACAGATTCCTTTTCGCAGGGTATCCTCCGCGCAAGAAAGGCCAGCGCAGCCGCTTCCTGGAGGAGATGCTGGCCGCCGGCTGCACCGTGGTGCTGCTGGAGTCCTGCCACCGCATCACCAGCACCCTGGAGATGCTCGCGGAGCTCGATCCGCAGCGACAGGTGGCGGTCGTGCGGGAAATCACCAAGATTTACGAGGAGACCCTGCGGGGTACGGCCTCCGAGGTCGCCCCCCGGATGACGGGCAAGCGCCTGCGGGGGGAACTGGTTTTGGTCCTGGACGGGCCGGGCAAGAAGGAGTCCCGTGGTGAGTGATCAGAACGTGCCTTTCAAGCGCCGGATGCGCGACCGGCTGCGGCCGGTGATTCTGACCCTGGACAGCCTCGGAGCCACGCCGCTGAGCGTATCGGTCGCCGGACTCGTGATCACCGCCTTCAGCGGACTGATCGTGGGCTCGGGACACCTGTTCTGGGGCGGGATCGTGTTCCTGCTCGGCTCGGCTTTCGACATGCTGGACGGCGACCTGGCCCGGTTGCAGGGCACCGTGTCGGCGCGCGGGGCGTTCCTGGATTCCTGTTTCGACCGCCTGGGCGAGGCCTTCCTGTTGGCGGGCCTGACCTGGCACCTGGCCACCCGGGGCGAGCCCGCCGGGTGGACCCTGGTGCTGATCGTGATCACCCTGACCGGCAGCCTGACCACCAGCTATGTGCGCGCCCGGGCCGAGGGCGTGGGGGAGACCTGCTTCGTGGGCTGGCTGCAGCGCACCGAACGGGTGATCCTGCTGGTCGCGATGCTGCTTCTGGGCCGGTGGACCATCACCCCGGTCCTGGCTTTCCTGGCCGTCGCCACCATGGCGACGACCCTGCAACGATTGGTTCATGTCGCGGCCAAGCTGCCCGGGCCCATGTCCCGGGAACCGGAAGAAGAGGACCCGTGGCAATGAACGCCGGTGAAGCAAGCGGCCTGTTGATCACCTTCGAAGGCCCCGAGGGCAGCGGCAAGACGACCCTGATCGAGGGGATCACCCGGCGCCTGGTCGCCGCGGGGGAGGAACCGCTGCTCATCCGGGAACCGGGGGGCACGGACATCGGGGAGCGCATCCGGGAGATCCTGCTGGACCCGGCCTCCGAGGACATGAAGCCGGAGACCGAGCTTCTGCTCATGGTGGCCAGCCGCGCCCAGCTCGTGCGGGAGAAGCTGCGGCCCGCCCTGGAAGCGGGAATGATCGTGCTCTGTGACCGCTTCGCCGACGCCTCGGTGGCGTACCAGGGGTTCGGGCGTGGTCTGGGCGAGAAAGCGGTCAAGGAGCTGAACGCCTTCGCGCTCGACGGGATCACACCCGACCTGACCCTGCTTTGTATGCTGCCGCCGGAAGTGGGACAGGCCCGGTTGGAGGGGCGCTCCACCGACCGGTTGGACCGCGAGGCCATGGAGTTTCATCAGCGGGTCTACGAGGGCTATCGGACCATGGCCGACGGCGGCGAGATGCGGTTCAAGGTGATCGACGCGGCCGCCGAGCCCGCGCAGATGCTCGAGGAAGCCATCGACCAGCTCAAGAAGCTGGAACACGGCTTGCTGAATTATCTTTAAGCTGGAGCAACGATCGGAGCGGGGAGCCGTATTTGCCCCTTACCAGGGGCGGTAATCGTCTGCACCGCCGGCCTTTACAGTATGGAACGAAGGATCAGCCATGAAAAACCGAACAGATAGACCAGTCACCCGCCGCAACGGATTTGCCGTGGTGCGGCTGATCCTGCTGGCCATGGTGCTGCTTTTTGCCGTTGGCGATGTCGCGGCTCAGGGGACCGCCCCCGCCGATTCGAGCGCCGACAATCCCGTCCTGACGGATCCGGCGGTGCGCCGCCGCGCTTTCTACGAGGACCTGAAAATGCTCGGGGACGCCTATGAGCGTCTCGTCAACAACTACGTCGACGTCCTGGATCCCCACGAAGTCATGGTGGGAGCCATCGAGGGAATGCTCAAGGAGCTGGACCAGCATTCCAACTACCTGCCGCCGGTCAACTACGAGGATCTGATGACCAGCACCGAGGGTGAATTCGGCGGGCTGGGCATCTCCATCCAGGTGCGCGACCATTACCCGACGGTGGTCTCGCCCATCGAGGGCACCCCGGCCTACTACATGGGCATCCAGGGGGGCGACCAGATCATCGAGATCGAGGGCCAGAGCAGCCGGGACTTCACCAGCAACCAGGCGGTCGAGCTGCTGCGCGGCGCCCCGGGCACCAAGGTGAACATCACCATCGAGCGGCCGGGCCGCGAGGATCCCATTCCGCTGACCATCACCCGCGACATCATCAAGCTCGAGAGCGTGCCCTACGCGTTCATGATGGGGGACGTCGGGTACATCCGGATCCAAAACTTCGCCCGCACCACTCCGCAGGAAGTCCGCGACAAGCTGGATATGCTGACCCGCGACGGCATGAAGGGGTTGATCCTGGACCTGCGCTTCAATCCGGGCGGCTTGCTGGAAGCGGCCAAGGGAGTCAGCGAACTGTTTCTGGAGCGCGGCGAACTGATCGTTTCCACCAAGGGGCGTTTGCCGTCCCAGGACCAGAAGCTCATCAGCGAGGCCCGGGGCCAGATCTACGACAAGGTGCCGCTGGTGGTGCTGGTCAACGGCTCGTCGGCCTCGGCCAGCGAGATCGTGTCGGCCGCCATCCAGGACCACGATGCGGGCCTGGTGGTGGGGATGACCAGTTTCGGCAAGGGCTCTGTGCAGACGGTGTTCCGCCTGGACGAGGACGAGGCCCTGAAGCTGACCACGGCGCGGTACTACACGCCCAGCGGGCGCTCCATCCACAAGGACCGGCCGCGACACCCGGATATTGGGGATGAACAGGGTGCCAACGCGCCGGCCCTGGATTCCGAACCGGCCGAGAAGGAGAAGCCCCGCTTCGAGAAGGAGAAGTACTACACCGACAGCGGTCGCGTGGTGTACGGCGGCGGGGGCGTGACCCCGGACATCGAGATCGACCAGGATTTCCTGACCGACTTCGAGGTGGCCGTCGAGCGCGACGGCGCCCTGTTCTCCTTCGCGGTGGATTACGTCGCCAAGCTGGACGCCATTCCCGAGAACCCGGTCGTCGATGATGCCACCTTCCGGAGCTTCGAGACGTTCCTCAAGGATCGGGAAAACATCGAGGATTACCTGGGGGCCTTCAAGCTGACCATGAGCGATTCACTGATCGAGGCCAACCGGCCCTTCATCGAGCGCGGCATCCGGCGCGAAGTGGCTCGCCGCGCCCACGGCGCCCAGGCCGCCTACCGGGTGGCCATCGAGGCCGACACCCAGCTCCACCAGGCGTTGGATCTGTTCAAGAAGGCCCACACCCTGCCCGAGATGATGGAGTTGGCCAAGGAATGGAACGCCGAGCAGCTGGCCAGGCACCAGGCCGAGACCGCGGCCGCGGAGGCGGACACGACGGCTGAGGCCAAGGTGGCCGAGACCGGCAAAGCCTTCTGAGATTTGCCGACTGTTGATTGATGTTGTGCGCGAGCGCCGCACCCCCGGAAACGGGGGTGCGGTTTTTTGGGAGGGGCACGTCAGCGGACCAATGACATCTTGCCGGACACCTCCTGGTTGCCGGCGGTGATGCCTCTGCCGTTCTCCCTTTGGCCACGCCGCCCCGACTCCTGTATATTGCCCTGAGGTCCAGCGAACCCGGCACCGACCTGCGTCACGACGAGATCCTCGAGGCCATTGCCGCACTTTTCCACCCCAACATCCTCGCTGTCTTCGCTTTCGAGGGAGGTTGCCCATTGTTGCGTTCACGAGTGTTGATCATGCCTGCGGTCCTCATTTTGGCCGGCCTGTCCGGTTGTGCGGCCATCCAGGACGGGACCCTGGGCGACATCCTCTCGGGAAACCTGCCCCTGGATGAGAGTACCGTGACCGCGGGCCTGAAGGAGGCCCTGCGCGTGGGCACCGAGCGGTCTACCCTGACGGTGGGTGCGGTGGACGGCTATCTGGGCAACGAGCTGATCCGGATTGCGGTGCCGCCTTACCTGCGGGGGGTGACGGACAAGCTGCGCACCATCGGGATGGGGAGCTATGTGGACGAGTTCGAGGTCGGCATGAACCGCGCCGCCGAGGCCGCGGCCGGTGAGGCTCGGACGGTGTTCTGGGAGACGATCACCTCGATGACCATCGCCGATGCCTTCGGGATCCTCGACGGGCCGGACGACGCGGCCACCACCTACTTCGTCGGACGCACCCGCCGGACCCTGGAGACCCGTTACCGCCCGATCGCCGACCAGGCGATGCAGGAGGTCGGGCTGGCCCAGGTCTACAACCGGATGCTCGAGGTCTACGATGCCATCCCGCTGCTGTCCAAGCCCGAAATGGTTGAGCTGGACGAATATGTCACGACCGAAGCTCTCGACGGCCTGTTTGCCACTCTGGCCCTCGAGGAGGGCAAGATCCGCAACGATCCTGCTGCGAGGACCAGCGCCTTGCTGCGACGAGTGTTCGGGGGCGGTTGAGGGGAGACCTGCCCGGGAACCCGAAAATCGGCCCCTTTGTTCGCGGGCGAAATCCCCGGCGATATATTATTATACCTGATTCAAACGCCTGACCTCATTCGCCCATTTCCGCGGAAGGCATCATGTCCAGTTACCTGCGATCCCCATTCATATGGGTATTCTGTTTGGTTTGCCCGGCCCTGGTTCTTGCGGCGGACTCCCCTCAACCGGACCTTTCGGCCCAGGCCATTTTGTCGGCGAGCCCGGACAGCGCCCTGACCGCGGCCCTGCAGAAGCTGCCCGGCGAACACCTGCACCTGGATGAGGCCGTACTTGCCGCAGCCGCCCAGGCCACCGACGCCCGGGTGGCCGAGGCCGTGATGAAGGCGGCCGGCCAGACGGTGCGGCGCGAAAAAGGGATCTTTGATCCCGAACTGTTCGGTTCCGCCGACTGGTCGGGGGCCGATACGCCCTCGGCTTCGCTGTTTTCCGGCGCCGAGGTTCTCGAGACCGATGCGACCAGCCTCGTGGCCGGCGCCCGCATGCGCTTGCCTCTGGGAACGCAGCTGACCGCCAGCCTCAATTCCCGGCAGCTGGGGTCGAACTCGACCTTCGCCTCCCTGGATCCCGAATACCAGGCCTACGGATCGCTGTCGGTGCGGCAACCATTGCTCAAGGGCTTCGGGCCCTCGGCACTCAGTGACCTGAGTTTTGCCGAACGCAACCTGGAAGCGGCCGGCGCCCGCTATGACGGCGCCCTGCTCGCGGTGCGCGCCAATGTGGAAATCCTGTACTGGGAGCTGTTCGCCGCTGAACGCAACCACGCCGTGACCCTCATCATCCGCGACCGGGCCGAGGCCTTCCTGGCCGATGCCCAGTTGCGGGCCACCGCCGGCATGATCGGACCCAGCCAGGTCGCCAACGCCGAATATTTCCTGACCGAGGCCGAGCAGTCGGTTCTCGATTCCGAGGAACAGCTCGACCTGTTCAGCGACCGACTGGCCAGCCTCATGGGACGCCGTTCGGATAAGGTGCGTTACCGTGCGGTCGACGAGCCGCCCCGGCAGTTCAAGGTCGTGGATCCGGATTCGCTGGTGGCCGTTGCCCTGCGCCTCAATCCCGAGCTGAGGGCCCGCGCCCGCGAGGTCGACGCGGTCAAGGCCCTCGAGCAAGGCGCCAAGTGGGACGCCCGACCCACCCTCGATGTGATCGGCAGTCTGGGCGGCAACGGATTGTCGGGCACGGCGCAGGATGTGTATTTCCCCGGCGACCCTACTCCCGTCCGTTCCGACATCGACGGCGGACGCGGTGACAGCATCGACAACGTCCTGGGTCGCGACTATCCGACGTGGAATGTGGGTTTCGTGTTTGCGGTGCCGCTCGGCAACCGCGAGGGCTCGGGCGAGCGGGGGCGCGTGCGGGCCGAAGTCGTTCGCGCCGAGCAGAACCTGCTGGCCGCCCAACGCTCTTTCGCCGAGCAGGTGCGCGCCCAGTACCGGGAACTCGCGCGGGGACAGGAACGCATGGCCTGGGCCGCGCGCGGCGCGGCGGCCTCGATTAAACAGGTGGAAATCGGCCTCATCGAGTATCGCAACGGACGCTCGACGGCTTTTGAAGTGGTGCGCCTGGCCGCCGACCTGGCCACCGCACAGCAACGATATTCGGCGGCCCTGGTGCGCACCGCGCGCGCCGCCGCCATCCTGCGTCAACTCACCGGTGGCTGGTACTGCGGCACAAACACGGGCAACGACCCGGTCGACAGGGAGAACGGATCTTGAAACACCCCAAACGAGTCTCTGCCCTCTGCCTGGCGGTTCTGGTGGCTGGATGCAGCACGGAATCGGAGCAGGCCGGAGGCGGTTTTCCGCGCCCACCCACCCCGGTCGAGGCTTCGCTGGTCTCCGGGAGCGCGGTGACGGACAAATTCACCACCGTGGGCACCATCGAAGCCAGCGAATCGATCACCGTGACCAGCGAGATCAACGGCATCGTCACGGCTATCCCGTTCCGTGAGGGCGGCCGTCTGGCCGCCGGCGACGTGATCGCCAGGCTGGACGACGCCCAGCTCAAGGCCGAGGCCCTGCGCGCCGGCGCCATCAAGGATCAGCGGCAGGCCGCCTGGAGACGGATCAAGTCCGTCGTCGACCAGGGAGCCGGCGCCCCGCAGGATCTGGACGACGCCGTGGCGGCCCTGAAGGTGGCCGAGGCGGATCTGGCCCTGGCGGAAACCCGGCTGGCCAAGACACGCATCACCGCGCCTTTCACGGGAGTGGCCGGCAAACGTCAAATCAGCAGCGGCGGGTTCCTGAGGACGGGGGATCCCATCACCGACCTGTCCCGGATCGACAAGCTGCGCGTGAGTTTCGCGGTTCCCGAGCGCCTGCTTCCCTCCATGAAACTGGGCGCCAAGATCTCCGTCCTGACGACCGCCTATCCGGACCGCGAGCTGGCCGGAACCATCGATGTGATCGAGCCCAAGCTGGATCCGGTGTCCCGCAACGTGGGTATCGTGGCCGTTTTCGACAATCCGGATGAGCTGTTGCGTCCGGGCATGTCCGCGACGATCACCGCGGTGCTGAAGGAACGGCCCCAGGCCCTGACCGTGCCCAGTGCAGCGGTTTTTGTCGAAGGGGGCCAGGCCTTTGTCTATGTGATCAAGCCCGACAGCGTCGTGACGCGCACGCCCGTGGTCCTGGGCACCCGCCTGGCGGATATCGTCGAGGTGACCGAGGGCGTCGGCGAGGGGCAGTGGGTCGTGCGGGCCGGACACCAGAAGCTTTACGAGGGTGCCAAGGTCGCCCCGACGAGCGCCGGCGATGAGACCCCGGGAGCCGCCCAATGAAATTGAGTGAAATCGCCATCAAACGGCCGGTTTTCGCCGCGGTGATGAGCCTGTCGATCATGTTGCTCGGCTACATCTCGTTCACCCGCCTGCCGGTGCGCGAGTACCCCGAGACCGATCCCCCCATCGTATCGGTGACGACGATCTACCGGGGCGCGAGCCCCAACGTGGTGGAGACCGAGATCACGGACGTGCTCGAGGACCAGTTCTCGACCATCGAATCGGTCAAGACCATCACCAGCAGCAGCCGCGAACAGGGTTCGGTCATCACCATCGAATTCGAGCTGAACCGCGACGTGGACGAAGCGGCCAACGACGTGCGCGACCGGGTTTCGCGGGTCGGCGGGCTGCTGCCGCGGGCGGCCGACGACCCCATCGTGGCCAAGGTCGATGTGAACGCCCAGCCGATCATCTGGCTGGCCGTATCCAGCGACCGACACTCGACCCTGGAGTTGTCCGGGTATTCGGACCGCATCCTCAAGGAACGGCTGCAGCGCCTGCCGGGCGTGGGAAACGTGTTCATCGGTGGAGAGCGTCGCTACGCCATGCGGGTCTGGATCGATCCCTTGCGCATGGCCACCTACGGCTTGACGGTGCAGGACGTGGAAGCCGCCATCCGGACGGAGAACGCCGAGATTCCCGGTGGCCGGGTCGAGGGTACGGCCCGCGAATTCGCGGTGCGCACCCGGGGTGAACTCAATACACCCGAGGGTTTCGGCGCCATTATCGTATCCCACGTGGGGGACCAGATCGTGCGCCTGAGCCAGATCGCCGAAATCGAGGTCGGGCCGGAGGACGAGCGCACCAAGACCCGCTTCAACAGCCTGCCCAGCGTGGGGCTGGGCATCGTGAAACAGAAACAGGCCTCCACACTGGACGTGGCCGCAGCCGTGCGCGGGGCCATCCCCGAGTTGCAATCGATGTTGCCGGCGGGTATGCGGATCCAGATGGCCTACGACTCCTCGGAATTCATCCAGTCTTCGGTCGACGAGGTCAAAAAGACCATCATCATCGCCATGTGTCTGGTTGTGCTCGTGGTGCTCGTATTCCTCAAGAGCCTGCGGGCGACCGTGATCCCGATCCTGGCCATTCCCGTCTCGATCGTCGGCGCCTTTTCGGTGGCCCTTGCCCTGGGCTTCACAATCAACATCCTGACCCTGCTGGCCTTGGTGCTGGCCATCGGACTGGTGGTCGACGACGCCATCGTGGTGCTCGAGAACATCGTGCGGCACATTGAGATGGGAAAAACCCGGCGTCAGGCCGCTTTTGACGGCACCCAGGAAATCGGCTTTGCCGTGATCGCGACCACGGTGGCCCTCGTTGCGGTGTTCGTGCCGGTAGCCTTTTTGACCGGCTCGGTGGGGCGCCTGTTCCGCGAATTTGGCATCACCCTGGCCGTCGCGGTGCTGCTGTCCTCCTTCGTTGCCCTCACCCTGACCCCCGTTTTGTGTTCGCGCCTGCTGAACCAGAAAGATCCCGACAAGGAGCGCAGCTGGGCCGAGCGCAGTTTCGACGGCTTCTTCGACCGGCTCGGTCGCACCTACGAAGCGACCCTGGGGTTCTGCCTGCGTTTCAAACCCCTGGTGCTGTTCGGCGGTTTGGCCCTGGTGGCGGCGGCGGCCTGGATGTTCGGCACGTTGCCCGAAGAACTGGTGCCGACTGAGGACCGGGGCACCGCCTTCGGGATCGTGCTCGCCCCCGAGGGCGCGACCCTCGAATACACCGACAGCTACATGCACATGGTCGAGGACCTGCTCCTGCCCCTGCCCGAACGCGATGGCCTGTTCTCCGCCACGGGGCTGGGTTTCGGCGGCCCGGGTCGCGTCACCAACGGATTCGTATTCCTGAATCTCAAGCCCCACAACGAGCGCAAGCGTTCGCAGCAGGAAATCGTGGCCCAGATGTTCCCCCGCATGCTGGGCATCCCCGGGGTGCTCGCTTTTCTGGTCAACCCGCCCAGCCTGGGCGGCAATTTTTCGGGCTCGGATGTGGAGTACATGTTGCAGGCCGACAGCTACGAAGAGCTGGGCCAGGCCGTGGGTACGATGATGGCCAAGGCCGGGGAGCTGGGCTACCTGGTCAACCTCGACACGGATCTGCGCCTGAACAAACCGGAACTGCAGATCAACATCGACCGCGAACGGGCTTCGGGGCTGGGGGTTTCGGTGACCGACATCGGCACCACCCTGGAGACCTATCTGGGCGGCCGGGTGGTCGGCAACTTCAAGCGCGGCGCCAAGCAGTACGATGTCATCGCCCAGATGCGGGCCGCGGACCGCGCCACGCCCGACATCATCGACGAGATCTATATCCGGGGCAACGGCGGCCTGGTGCAGCTGGCCAACGTCGTCAAGGTCGTGGAGACCGTGGCGCCGAAGGAGCTGAACCACTTCAACCGTGTGCGGTCGACCAAGATCACCGCCAGCCTGGCCCCGGGCGCCGGCATCGGGCAGGCCCTGGACGACCTGGACAACATCTGGCGCAACGATCTGCCGTCGTCGGTCAAACGCGACCTGGGCGGCCAGTCACGCGAGTACCGTGACAGCAAGGGCACGCTTTACTTCATGTTCGTGCTGGCGGTGTTGTTCATCTTCCTGGTGCTTTCGGCGCAGTTCGAAAGTTTCATCGACCCGATGACGATCCTGCTGACGGTGCCGCTGGCCATTTTCGGCGCCCTGTTCTCGTTGTGGCTGTTCCACCAGTCGCTGAACATCTTCTCGCGCATCGGCTTGATCATGTTGATCGGGTTGGTGACCAAGAACGCGATCCTGATCGTGGAGTTCGCCAACCAATTGCGTTCGCGCGGGCAGGACATCCAGAGTGCCGTGGTGGAAGCCGCGAGCATCCGTTTGCGGCCGATCCTGATGACTTCGTTTTCCACGGTGTTCGGCATCCTGCCCATCGCCATCGGTATGGGCGCGGGGGCCGAGTCCCGGCAGCCGCTGGGGATCGTGGTTGTCGGCGGCGTGCTGTTTTCCACTTTTCTGACCCTGCTGCTGGTGCCGGTCGTCTATTCCCTGTTGGCCCGGTTCACCAAGGCGGAGCGGGTGGGGGCAACCGAAGACTACACGGGCGAAAGCCGGAACGCAGGCTAGATATTCGACGAAAACGGACCGGCGCCCTGTGGCTCCGGTCTTTTTTTTGCGAAGAATCGACCCGCCTGCGGGCGCGATCCCTACCGGTCCCGAGGGAAAGCCGGCCGCTCAGGCCACCTGGGCGGGTCCCGCTCGATATTCGTCTGCAGGTACCGGATCGCTTGCAGGAGCTGTGCGTCCTCGCCGTCGAAGGCCTTGCGGTTGTCCAGCTCCACGGTGATGTCGGGTTCGACGCCGTGTCCTTCGATGATCCACTCGCCCTGCGGGCTGTAGATCCGGTAGTCGGGGTCGAGGCCGCCGTTGTTGCAGCGCCCGTCCACGACCAGCCCCTGTTTGCGGGTCTGTCCCAGGAATTGCTTGGGGAATTCCCGCGCCGTGCCCAGATACGTGTCGGGAAAGTGCATGTACCCGATGGAGCCGCCGGAGATCTTATCCACGAGGCGGCGATTCGATTCCACCCAATCGGCATAACGCAATACCCCTTCGTTGCCCAGGGGGACGACAACGGCCTCGCTGCTGTTGCGCCCGTCCGCCCGGGGGCCCACCGTGAGTGTCACCGGCTTGCGGGCCATGCCCACGAACCAACTCAGCACGTTGCGGCGCTGAAGAAACTGGCGGCGGACGGCCCCTGGATGGATCTGGGTCGCGTCGGCGTGCACGGTAAGAGCTGGGGTGGCTACTTCACGCTCCGGGCCCTGCTGCAGGCGCCGGAGTTCTACAAGGTCGGGGTGGCGAGCGCCTCGCCGGTCGATCTGGCCACGACCGCGGAATCAGCCGTCGTGCCCTACATGGGGCTGCCCGAGGATGCGGCCGAAGCCTATGGCATCGCCGACTGCCTCCCGCTGGCTGACCGGCTCCAGGGAGACATGCTGCTCACCATCGGAACCTCGGATCGCAATACCCCTTTCGGCCAGTCCATGCGGATGCTGGATGCTTTCCAGGCCGCGGGGAAGGACATGGACCTGGTGGTCTTCCCGGGAGAGAACCACTGGCTGCAAGGCGCCTCCTACGAGCGCTGGAAGCGGGCGTTACGCGAATACTTCCTGGAGCATCTGCCGCCGGATCCGCGGTAGGGAATCCGTTCGCCGGCCTCGCCACCGGCAACCGCAAGCTTTTCTGCTGCGTAGATCATCCTGCTGAACCACCGCGACAATTCTCGATCGGGGATCAACCCTACGTCCATTCCGGACGTCTCTAGGGGGAACCCGAATCCCGATGGCGAAAGGTTTCGATGGATCTCCAGTTGCGCAGCAAAGAACCCCCAAGCCCCGGTCCTGTGGACGGCGACCCCGTGGTCCGGGCCGTCGAGGGCGACCGGATGGCCTTCGAGACCATCCGGTCGCCATGTGGATCGCGTGTATGGGACGTGTCTGCGCTTGATGGCCGACCGCACCGAGGCCGAAGGCCTCACCCAGGACACTTTCGTGCGGGCCTGGGTCGCCTTGGCCGGTTTCTCGGGGCAAGGAAGCCTGGGAGGCTGGTTGGCCCGGGTGGCGGTGAATCTGTGGCGGGACCGCATCCGGCAGGACAAACGGCGCGACCGCCTGAACGAACAGGTCGCCAGGGAAGCTGCCATGACGGGAGAGCTGCCCTCGGGTCCGGGATGCCGCAGTGGTGTGTTTCCCCTGTTGACGGCCCTGGACCTCGAGCGGGCGGCGGGTTCCGGTTCATGATCGACCCGGATGAGCGCGTCAACCTCCGTGTGGATATCGGCGCGGGAAACGGCGACGGCGGTTTCTATCTTTCGCTGGGAGAAGCGTTCTAGTCAGCCTCTGCGGCTCCGCAACTGCAACCCGATCCCCAGCAGGACCAGCAGCCCTGTCAGCGAGACCAGGACACTCGGCGCCGCCGGCAGATCCAGCTGGACCGACCCCACCAGCCCGACCACGCAGGCCGTGAAGGCGAACGCCCAGCCCACAAGCAGAGCCAGGCCGGTACTCTCGGTGGTCATCAGGCCGGCAACCGCCGGAATCACCAGCAGCCCGAACACGAGCAGCACGCCGGCGATCTGTACCGAACTGGTCACCACGAAACCGAAGATCCCATAGAACAGGAAATCCCACAGGAAGAGGTTGCGGCCCCGCCGGCGCGCACCCTCGGGGTCCCGGGTAATCTCGAAGAACGGTCCGCGCAGTAGCCAGTGGGCGATTCCGATGACCGCGTACAGGACGGCGGTCTTGACCACGTGCATCGGCGCCACGGTAAACAACGCTCCCACAAGGGTTTCCTTGAGGTGTTCGGGACCGGAAGGGCTCTTGGCCAGGACCAGGAAGACGGCGGCCTGGGCGGTGGCGAACACGATGCCGATGAAGGCCTCCAGAGGTACGTGCTGCCGTTCCTGGGAGCGCAACCAGGCAAAGCAGGCTGCGCCGACCATGGTCATCCCCAGGGCCAGGAGATAGGTCTGCAGGGGATCCTCGTGGCGGCCCAGGACCACGGCGACGGCCACGCCGAGGGCCGCCATCTGGGCAAGCGCCAGGTCGACGAAAATCACGCCCCGGCGCACGACGTGGAAGCCCAGGTAGGCGTGGATGCCGGCGAGCAGAAAGCAGGCCAGCAGGGCGGTTCGGAAAAAGGGCAGGCTGAACGCGGCTGTCATGGAAAATCCCTCCGTTGGAAATCAGCGTGGGCGACAGCTCTCTCGGTCGCCCTCGGCCTGGTTCACGATCCCACGATTTCGGCGATCAACTTGTTGAAATGGGCCAGGTAACTGTCGGGCTGGGCGGAATCGCACGAAGGCGAAGCCTTGATCACCCGAATTCCGGTCTGACGGGCCAGGAATTCCGGGGCATCCTGCGAATAGTAGGGTTCCTGGAGGAGAACCGGGATCTGCCGCTGGCGGATCAGGTCGACGAGTTCCTGCAGGTGCCCGCCCGTGGGCGGAATCCCGGGGACCGGTTCGACGTGTCCCGGCACCTCCATGGCCACGGCCTCGGCGAAATACACCCACGAAGCGTGGTACGTGATCATGGTGCGGTTGGGTAGGGCCGCGATGCGGGCAACGCCGTCCACGCGGGAATCCTCGCACTCCTTGGCGAAGGTTTCGGCGCGCTGCCGGAACTCCACCTCGTGCGCCGGGTCGATCCGGCCCAGGGCGGCTGCGATATCGCGGGCCACGATGCCCCCGTTGCGGGGGTCCAGCCAGTAATGCGGGTTCCCGTTGGGGTGGACGTCGCCCTGGCGGCCATCCACACGGGTCGTCGGCACCTCCAGGGGGATGATGTGGGCCGAGCAGTCCAGGATCTCAACCTTGTTGTTGCGCGAACCGTCGATGATCTGGTCGGCCCACTGGTCGAGCATCAGGCCCACCTTCAGGTAGAGCCGGGCCTTGGACACGCTGACCATGTAGGAAGGCAACACCTCGACGTGGTGGGGGTCGGACTGGGGACGGGCGATGGTCTTCACCTCGACCTGGTCGCCCCCGACCGCTGCGGCGATGGATCCCAGATCGGTGAGTGAGGCGACGACCTTGATCTTGGCCATCGCCCGGGTGGACGAGGCAAGGCAGCACGCGAGGGCCAGCGCGGCGACGACGGTGCGGAATGAAATGCGGTATGACATGCCTTGTTTCCTTCCTGGCGCCTAGAACTGGTGGGTCTTGTGCGGACCCATGGAGAAGATCACCCGCAGGGTGAAGGTGTTGACGGGGTCCGGCTGGACATCGCCGGGAGCGGAGCCGGTTCGGAAACGTTCCCAGCCGACGCGAAAGGCGGTGGTTTCCTCCATCAGGGCGACGCCGCCGAACAGACCGAAGGCGCTGTTCCAGGCCTGATCACGGTCGGCGGCCTGGTATCGTTCAAAGGAGGCGCCCGCGTTCCATCGCAGATCCCAGTTGTAGTCGCCGTAGATGTACCATCCCCACGGTTTGACCGTTTCGTGGGCATAGCCGGTGGCGCAGGACCACCCCGCATCCTCGCGGTCGAGCTTCAGGACCTCGGCCTGCAACACCAGGTAGGAGCGTTCGGAGTTCCAGAGCTTGGCCTTGGCGTCGGCGCCGTACACGGTGGTGCGGGTGCCGGCGGCCACGTTGTTGGTGCCGCTGGTGGCCGAGAGTCCGAAATCCAACCCGGAGCGTTCACCGATCAGGGAAAATGCGCTGAGGCGGCCCAACACCGCGGGGCGCGATTCCTCGGAGCGATCGCCGGATAGGGAAATCGGGTCCCCCGAACCGATGGTGTCCCCGCGAACCTGGCGGAACGAATCACCCTGCAACCAGGCCAGCGAAGCGACCAGGGACGATTCGCCGGGGGAAGGCAGGCGCTCGGACAGCTCCAGACCGGATTCGTTGAATGACTCGTCGCCCGGCAAGAACTCCGAAAGCACGTGGAAGCCATCGAAGAAGGGGTAGGTGTGGGGATGCTGGGCGTTGAGCTTGCCGAAGCCCTGCCGCCATTTGCCGCCCTTGAGGTTCAGCGCGCCGGGCAGGCCGCGGAGGATGCGGAACCAGCCCTCTTCGAGTTCCAGTCCGTCTTCATTCAGGGCTAGGGTGAAGTAGCCGCGGGTGAAGGGGTTCAGGTAGTCGTCGAATACGACTTCCGTTTCCCCGGGGTCCATGCGCAGGCGGTCGTGGTCCGGATTCGCAGGGTCATCGGTGACCATCAGGTAGGGCTGGCCGATCACCGAGATGTTGGGGTTGACCACGCCGGCAACGGCGGGTGCACCGGCGATCCACAGCGAGATGAAGATGATGCAGGCCGGCGAATATCGTCGTCGGATCATGGGTGATTTCCTCCCGTATCTTGGGTGTCGGGATCAGCAGGCAAGGCCGGGGATTCACGGAGAATCCGCACCTGTCTTGGCAGCCGATCGAAATGGACGATGCAAAAAATGCCGGCTAGGCGGCGGGAGGAGCGCGGGTGCGGTGCGCGCGGACGGGAACACCGACGGGGATGGACAGATCGGGACAACCGATGGTCCTTACGGGCAGAAACTGCGTGATGGATAAGGCCGAAGCGTCGGGGGCCAGCAGATTGCCCGCGTGTTGCAGGGTCTGGCACAGGGGACAGTGTTCGCCGTTGTGATCGGCATCAGCGGTTGCGACGTGGATGACCGGGAGCAGAGCGAACAGCAGAAACGCGCAGGCGGCGATGAGCGCCGTCGTGCGGGAGTGCAGTTTCGTAATCACGGCCACTTGCACTGTTGAAAGTCCAGCCTCAGGAACTTACGGAATCGGGTTTGGGTTCCGTGTATGATAAGATCGGCCTTCACTGCAGGCAAGCACGTATGGGAGAAGAATCATGGCCTCGGATCGGGAATTCGTGGAATACGTCGCGGGTCAATTGGGGGCCTTGGAAGATATCTCCTATCGCAACATGTTCGGGGAGTACGTCTTGTATTACCGCGGGAAGGTTGTGGTCCTGATCTGCGACAACCGGATGCTCGTGAAACCGACGGCCGCGGGCCGCGCCTTCATCGGGGATGTGGTGGAGGCTCCTCCCTACCCGGGAGCCAAACCGGCATTCCTGATCGAGGACCGGCTGGAGGATGCGCAGTGGCTCTGCGATTTGATTCGCGTCACGGAGAAGGAATTGCCTGCGCCCCAGCCGAAGAAGAAGCGGAAGAAATGAATGCTGTGCGGTGTCCATTCACCACCGTGTCGCAGTTGAGGCAGGTCTTCACGATTCGCATTATCCTTCCTGCTGGATCGGCAGGCTTCCTGCGGACCCCGCATGGGCCTGTGCCCGCTTGCGGCCCACCACCAACACCAATGTGCCGGGCCCTGCCCGCCGCGTCAATGCGCAGGTCGGCTCAGCCTCGCCTTTTCTTGTAAGGAATATGTCCCATGACCTGGATCGAGATCCTCGGCTATGCGGCGTCGCTGCTGGTGGCCGTTTCCTTGAGCATGAAGTCCCTGGCCCGCCTGCGGGCGTTGAACCTGCTCGGTTCGGTGGCGTTTGCGGTCTACGGGTTGGTGCTGGGCGTCTATCCCGTCATGGTGGTCAACGCCTACATCGCCGTGATCAACGTCGTGTTCCTCATGCGGATGCAACCGGGGCATAGCGAAGCCTTCTCCCTGCTGGCGATCGGCCGGGCGGACAACGGCTACCTGCGCCGGTTCCTGGAGTTCCACGCCAGGGACATCGCCCGCTACTTTCCCGACTTCGATCCCGACCGATTGGCTGCTCCCCGGGTGGTCTTCATCCTACGCGACATGCTCCCGGTGGGCCTGGTCATCGGCCACCGCGACGACCAGCGGAACCTGATCGTGGATCTGGATTACGTCATTCCGTCGCATCGCGATTTCCGCTGCGCCGAATATTTCTACCGCGCCTGGCGGTCGGTGATGGATGATGACGGCATCGAGGGATTCCTGACGCGCAGCGAAGTGGATGCGCACCGCAGGTATCTGAAAAAGCTGAACTTCCAACCTGCCCGGGATATCGGGGAACACTGGTATCTGCGTCCGGCCTGAGGTGCGTCGTCGCGGGCCGCCCCGCAAATCCCATCCCGAATTTCCCAAAGGAATCTGGTTGGACGAGCCATGATCGTGGTATCGTATCGAGGATCTAAATCGAAAGCCAAGGCACATGGAGGTGCGGCATGAACGACAAAAACTCCCGGGCGGATGGTGGGGGGGGTGCTGTTGGTGGCTGCCTTCCTTTCTCGTGAACGGGGAACATCCTTGCATGTCTGGGTTCCCCCGCGATCATCGTCGCCTTCGACAAGCTTTCGCGCAAACTGGGGGTGGGTGCGGAATCGGCCATCCGGATGGACCCGGCGCGGGCTGCCGCCGGGGTGATTACGGGCATCGGTTTTCTCGGTGCCGGCAGCATCATCAAGAGCAAGGAAATGGTGCGGGGCCTGACCACGGCCGCCTCCATCTGGGTGGTTGCGGCCATCGGGGTGACGGTGGGGCTCGGCGAGTACCTGATCGCCGTGGTGTTGACGGTGCTGGTGCTGGTGTCCCTTTACGTGCTGAATTTGCTGCCCCTCATCAGCGACCACTGCTACACCCTGTGCTTGAAGTGGACGGGGGCCCCCGCCTGCTCGACGAGATGGAGGATACGCGATTCGAGGAAGTGAGCTGGATTTGAAGCCATTTACCGTAACGAGGAGATTCGCCTGAGCGACCGCGACGGCATCACCAAGGCCGAAGCTGGCCACCAGAACGACAAGTCGCTTGACGAGGTGCACGGAACCGTCGGGACCAGCTATCCCAACATTTGGCGGCGCATTTTCGCGTTCGCCGGTCCCGCCTATCTGGTCAGCGTCGGCTACATGGATCCCGGCAACTGGGCCACCGACCTGGAGGGCGGTTCACGGTACGGGTACACCCTCATCTGGGTGATCCTCATGTCGAACCTGATGGCGGTGTTGCTGCAGAGTTTGGCGGCAAGACTGGGGATCGTCACCGGCAAGGACCTGGCCCAGGCCTGCCGCGCCGAATACAACAAGCCCACGTCCTTCGTCCTGTGGGTCTTGTGCGAAATCGCCATCGCCGCCTGCGACCTGGCCGAGGTCCTCGGTACCATCCTGGGTCTGAACCTGTTGTTCGGTATGCCTTTGCTGTGGGGCGCTTTGGTGACCTTGTTCGACACCTTCCTGCTGCTCGCCATCCAACGCCTGGGCATCCGCAAGATGGAAGCCTTCATCCTGGGTCTGATCAGCATCATCGCCTGCGGTTTCATGGTGAACCTGTTCCTGGCCAAGCCCGATTGGAGCGCGGCTGCTTCCAGCTTGATTCCGGAACTGCCGCCCGGTGCCCTGTACATCGCCCTGGGCATCATTGGCGCCACGGTGATGCCCCACAACCTGTACCTGCACTCGTCCCTGGTGCAGACCCGGCAGGTGTCCCGCACCATGGATTCGCGGCGCCAGGCCTGCCGCTACAACCTCCTGGATTCGGTCGTCGCCTTGAATCTCGCCTTCTTCGTCAACGCGGCGATCCTGATCCTGGCCGCGGCTGTCTTCCACCGCAATGGAATCGTCGTCACCGAGATCCAGCAGGCCCACCATATGCTCGATCAACTCGTGGGGTCGCGGGCCGCTCCCATCGCTTTCGGAATCGCGTTGCTGGCGGCCGGACAGAGCTCGACCCTGACCGGGACCCTGGCCGGCCAGATCGTGATGGAGGGGTTCATCCGCGTGCGGCTGCGCCCCTGGCTGCGGCGACTGGTGACGCGGTCGGTCGCCCTGGTTCCGGCCGTCGTGGTGATCTCGGCAACCGGCGACCACGGAACCTACACCCTGCTGATCCTCAGCCAGGTGATCCTCAGCCTGCAGCTTCCCTTTGCCGTCGTGCCCCTGGTTCACTTCACGAGCGACAGGGTGAAGATGGGCGCCTTCGCGAGCCGGAACTGGGTCAAGATCCTGGCCTGGTTCACTTCCGTCCTGATCATCGCCTTGAATGGGAAACTCGTCTGGGACCAGATCGGGTCCTGGTCGTCCGGGGGAACGCCTCTTGCCGTGACCCTGGCGGTGGGCGCCCTGGCCGTCGGCCTGGCCCTGTTCCTGCTGTACATCCTCGTGCTGCCGTTCTTCCGCCACAGCCGGCCCTGGGTGGCGGTGCGGGGTACCGATGCGGCAAGGGTGGTGGAGCGTATCACCAGCAGTCCGTCCAAGCACATCGCAGCGGCACTGGGGAGGGACGACGGAGATGCCAAGGTGATCAGCCACGCGGTGGCCCTGGCCAAGGCCGAAGACGCCCTGCTGACTCTCATCCATGTGGTCGATTCGGTGCCCTCACAGGTCTACAGCAGCGATATCTACGACGAGCACACCCGTGACGACGAGCGCTACCTGGCGGAAATCGCCAAGGAATTGCGCGCCATGGGTGTTTCGGTGGAGATCGCCTTGCCCCACGGGGATCCCGTGAAGGAACTGGCGGACTACGTGACTTCCCATGGCGTGGACCTGCTGGTGATGGGGTCGCACGGACACCGCCTGTTGGGCGACATCCTGCTGGGCGAAACGGTGGACCCGGTGCGACACCGGGTGGATATTCCCGTGCTGGTGGTCAGGTAGATGCTTCCTCAGCGGCCGGGGGCGGATTCCCGACGCTGGAAAACGACGAAATCCTCCTTCACTCCGACCGGATCGTAGGATCCTGCGATCAATTCCTTGAACCAGGAAATGTCCTGCATCTGTTTGACCGTCGCGTCCTTTTCGATGGCGTTGGCGTCGTTGCGCATCAGGGCGATGATCCGCGGGGGGTGTTCGCGCAGGTCGTCGCGGAGCTGCCGTCTGGCCTGATCCCGCCAGCGCTCGGCCGCGGGCGAAGCGGGTGAGAAGTTGATGGGATAGTCGAAACAGAAGCGGCTGGCGGCCGGGCGGCGGGCCAGGAAATTCACCAACGGTTCAAAGCCCATGATCTGTACCCCATCGCCGGGTTCGGTGGTCCGTGCGAGCCAGACGGCGAAGTCGCGGTCGGCGGGGTAGGAGAAATCGTGGGCTTCGCGGAAGGCATCCTCGAATTCGCTGGGGGAGATCCGCCCCAGAGTGCGCTGGGTAGGAAGAGACAGCTGACGATTCCAGAGGGGACCGCACCAGACGGCGAAGAGGGCCAGGCCCAGGACCATCGCCCCGGCGCGCACCCCGCGCGATCCCCCCGCCATTCGGGCGTGCCAAACGCGGGCGACCGTCAGCACGGCCAGGGCGACCAGCGGCGGAACGAGCAGGACAAGGTGGTAATCGAAGAACTTCCGCTGCAGCGCCACCGCGCCGCAGGCGGCGGTGAACCAGGCGGCGAAAAAGACCGCCGCGGCTCTTGTGCCCGCGGCGCGCGGCCGGAGCCGCAGGGTGAGCGGAACCGCCGTCGCAAGCAGGCCCGGCAACCAGATTTGGCGCCCGAATTCCACGGTTCGGTGCCAGCGGTCCACGAGTACTCCGCCGCCGGCGTGGAAGGAATTGAAGACCGCCACCGCACTCCGGAATTCCGCGAGCACGCCGCGTGCGGCCAGCCAGACCAGCCAGGGCAGACAACCGAGGGCCGCCCCGATGAACATCCGCCATGCCACCGGAGTCAGCCGTTGTCGCCAGGAGACAGGGGCTTCGGCAAGAGCGAAAAAGCCGGCGCCGGCCAACCCCAGCAACGGCGCCCAGAGAAGGGCGACGGGCTTGAACCAGCAGGCGGTGACCAGGGCGGCGCCCGCCAGGAATAGCCGGCCGCGCAGGGCCAGCAGCAGGCCCAGGGCGATCCACAGGTTCATGAAGGCTTCGGGCTGGGCCAGGCTCCAGAAGCGTCCGTCCCAGAGCAGGAGGGTGAGTCCGGCCAAGCCCACCAGCCAGACCGGGGCGTTGCGGCCTCCGGTCAGATGGGCGAGAATCCGGCCCAGCAGCCAGGCGGTGGCCAGACGCACCAGCAGGCTGAGCCACACCACGGCCTGGAAGTTCAGCCCGCCCAAGCTGAGCGCAAGGGCGTAGGCCGCATGGATGGCGGGCGGTTTGTGATCCCAGACCTGCAGGTAGGGGGCGTCCCCCTCGAGCAGGCGCCATCCGGAATAGCAGAAAAGACCCTGGTCGCGACCGGGGGGAGTGACGAGCGTCACGAGCATCGGCAGGACGGCCACGGTAAGCGCCACGCACCAAGGCAACAGGCGCCGGGATATCGTGGGAACAGTTTCGGGTATCGCCAAGGATGCGCTCCGCAGGATTGGCCGGCGCCGGGATGACGGGACCCGTTGAGACTATACAATTTCGGGAGGAAAGACAAACCGCCATGTGTGGTCTGGGCTGAAAAAAGGCCCCGGCGGGTGCCGGGGCCCGGGATCGCCACCCGAGGGTGGGCGGATCAGCTTTTCTTGATCAGGCGGGTCGCCGCGGCCACCACACCGCCCACGTCGCTCAGGTCGGTGGGAATGATCATGGTGTTGCCGGCCTGGGCCAGGTTGCCGAACTCCTTGATGTATTGTTCGGCCACGCGCAGGTTCACGGCGTCAGCCCCGCCGGGGTCCTGGATGGCCGAGGCGATATTGCGGATTCCCTCCGCAGTCGCAATGGCCACCAGTTCGATTTCCTTGGCCCGCCCCTCGGCCTCGTTGATCCGCTTCATCTTCTCGCCCTCGGACTGCAGAATGGCCTGCTGCCTCGATCCTTCGGCCACGTTGATGCTGGCCTGGCGTTCGCCTTCACTCGTGGCGATGGCGGCGCGTTTCTCGCGCTCGGCCCGCATCTGCTTCTCCAGGGCGTCGCGGACTGTCTGGGGGGTGTGGATGTTCTTGATCTCGTAGCGGGTGATCTTCACGCCCCAGGGATCCGACGCCTTGTCCACCGCCGCGATGATGGCGTGGTTGATGGCGTCGCGCTCCTCGAAGGTCTTGTCCAGTTCCAGCTTGCCGATCTCCGAACGCATGGTGGTCTGGGACAGCTGGGTCGAGGCGAACAGGAAGTTCTCGATGCCGTAGCTTGCCTTCACCGGATCGATGACCTGCAGGTACAGGACCCCGTCGACCTCGATGCCGATGTTGTCCCTGGTGATACAGATCTGGGGGGGCACGTCGACGGCCGTTTCCTTCAGGGAGTGCTTGTAGGCCACCCGATCCAGGAAGGGGGTCAGGATGTGGAACCCGGCCTGCAGGGTGCGCGAGTACTTGCCCAACCGCTCGACGATATAGGCGCTCTTCTGCGGCACGATGCGCGCGGTATTCAAGAGGGTGATGATCACCAGAATCACGATTCCGGCAGCGATGATGGTTCCGGCCATGTTCGACCTCCTCGGACGCACAGCGTCCCCAGTGGGTTATTGGGGTTCGATGATCAGGGTAATACCCTCGTGAGCGGTAATGATGGCGCGGTCGCCCTTGACCAGGGTCGTATCGCACAGGGCTTGCCAGGCTGCCCCCTTGAACTCGACGCGCCCTTTGGTACCGGGAGTCATGTCCTCCAACACCACGACCAGACCGCCGACCTCGTCGTCGATGTTGTCCCCGGCGCGGCCTTCTTCGGTGACTTTTCCGAAGAACCCCTCCCGAAAACGGCGCCGCAATAAGACCAGCGAGAGAACCGAGGTGATGGCGAAGACGAGGAACTGGATTTCCAGGTCGGGCGTCAGCCCCAGCCAGGTTACCAGAGCCGCGATCCAGGCCCCGATGCCGAAAAAGACCAGGATCACGCCGGGGAGCATGAATTCGCTGATAATCATAACCAGGCCGACCAGAAACCAGACGACGACGGGATTGATGGACATGAGGAATGATCTCCCAGTTGAAGCCATATTGCCAACCGGGGAATTTAACCACACTTGAAGGGGATTATTCAAATGGAAGAGTGCCCGATAATCCGCCGTCTATGTCCGCAGACAACTCCGGCACTCGGATTTCCAGCACGCTTTCCACGCCGGCCTTGCCGGGATGAGCTGAACGACGCCCTCCGGAGGACAACGAGAGAGATACGGCCTCG